>Ga0306926_10005134_pt1 | contig 13893 bp, 16 predicted proteins | sample flu12Cox44000178_FD_203759 | JGI IMG/M metagenome (GOLD analysis project Ga0306926, IMG submission 203759) | Lab enrichment of tropical soil microbial communities from Luquillo Experimental Forest, Puerto Rico - flux8day.12C.oxic.44.000.178 (v2)... | ecosystem: Environmental > Terrestrial >...
CCTTGACCAGCGTCGGCCGCCCCAGCACCTCGCCGAGCGTGCGCGCGAACTCCGCGTTGGTGACGGGCTCCGGCGCGACGGCGTTTAGCGGGCCCGTCACCCCTTCGCGCGCGATGGCGTGCAAGATGAGGCCGACCTCGTCCTCGATGTGGATCCAGGGGAGCCACTGAGCGCCACTCGCGACGTGGCCGCCCACCCCCAGCTTGAAGGGGACGAGCAGCTTGCGGAGGATCCCCCCCTGTTTCGACAGCACCACACCGTTGCGCAGGATGACCACGCGCAGGCCGGCCTCCCCGGCCTTGGCGGCCTCGGCCTCCCAGTCGCGGGCCAGCTCGGCGAGGAAGCCACTCCCGGCCGCGGACGCCTCGGTCAGGATCTGGTCGCCGCGGTCGCCGTAGTACCCCGTGCCGGACGCCGAGACGAAGAGGCGCGGCTTGCGCGAGAGCCCCCGAATGGCGTCGACGAGCGCGCGCGTCCCCACGACGCGACTGTCGCGCAGCCGCTTCTTGCGCGCTTCGGTCCAGCGCCCCGACACCGGCTCGCCGATCAGGTTCACGACCACGTCGACGCCCTCGAAGGCCGCCTCGGGCGGCGGGCCCCTGGTGGCGTCCCAGGCGTGCAGCGCCGCCGTCGGCAAGCGCTCCGCGGCCCGCGCCGTGTCGCGCACGAGCGCCGCGACCCGCATGCCGGCCCGCCCGCAGGCCGCGGCCAGCGTCGAGCCGATGAGCCCCGTGGCCCCGGCGATCGCCATGCGGGGGGCGTCGGCCATGTCAGGCTGCCGGCGCGGCGTCGAGCTTCGCCGCCAGGATGAAGTCGTTCTCCGACAGGCCGCCCACCGTGTGCGTCCAGAGCGTCACGTCGACGCGGTTGTAGTGGACGCAGAAGTCGGGGTGGTGCTGCTCACCCTCCGCGATCGCCGCCATCCGGCGGACGAAGGCCATCGCCCCGAGGAAGTCGGGGAATTCGTAGCGTCTGCCGAGCCGCTTCGGCTGGCCGGGCTCGGCCCGCACCCCCCAGCCCGGCACGTCGCCGAGCAGGAGGCCGGTCGTCGCCTCGTCGAGGGGTGGGGTGCCGGGCTTGCAGGGGACGCAACGCCGTTCGCTGAGCTTTGCCGCCTGAGTCATGAGCCGCCTCCTCCCGCTCGGAAACCACCGCTTGAATGCATCTCGCGGTTTTGGCACGTTCCCTAGGGGTCTGCCAATCAATGTCGTCGATGCTGACACGGGGCATTCTGGTCACGGTTCGCACCCAGTACATCCCCGAGCGCTCGTCCGCCTCTGCGCGCCAGTATGCCTTCGCGTACACGGTCACCATCGCCAACAAGGGGACGGTCACCGCGCAGCTCAAGAGCCGGCACTGGATCATCACCGACGCGAACGGCCTGGTCCAGGATGTCCAGGGCGAGGGCGTCGTCGGCGCGCAGCCCGTCCTCCACCCCGGCGAGGAGTTCGAGTACACGAGCTGGTGCATCATCGCCACGCCCGGCGGATCGATGCGGGGCACCTACCAGATGGTGACCCAGGACGGAGACCGCTTCGACGCCGAGATCGCGCCGTTTCGCCTGGCCCTGCCCCAGCTTTTGAACTGACCGGCGCTGCTGCAACGTCCCCCCGTGGCGCGCGCGTGAGCGAGGTGGCATCTTTATCGGGGACGGAGGGCCGCATGGACAGCCTGATCACGCGCGACAAGACCGAAGCCAAGAAGAAGGGCATCTACGCCGCCGCGGCCTGGGGCGGCACCGGCCTCCTGTTCGTGGCCGCGAGCCCGATCCTCTGGCTTCCGGCCGCCGCCGGCGCCGGGTACCTGACCTACAAGTGGTTCATGTACCGCGCGAAGCACGGGATCAGGTTCTAGGACGCCCGGACCGCGCCGAAACGCGGCCGAAACGCGTCGGAAACGCGCCTCGGGAAAACGGCTCAAGAATTGTCCCCTCACGGCAGAGCCGTGAGACAATCCGCCCGCCGTTAACTACCTGAGGAGGTCTCACGATGCGTATTTGGGTCAAAGGTCTAGGAGTAACGCTGCTCGTTTCGGCCGTCGCCTGCAGCAGCGGCAGCGGCGGCGGGGGATCGGTCACGAGCGTGCCCGGCAACACGTCGCTGGCTACGCTGACGCCCGCCCAGGCGACGCAGATCTGCACGGACTCGACGGCCTACGCGAGCCGCAGCATCTCGAAGTCCGACGCCTGCAAGCTGGTGGGCTTCATTACGGTGGCGACCGGGGTCGCCTTTGGCTCGGTGACGACCGATCAGATGGCGCAGACGACCTGCCAGGCCGCCGTCGACAGCTGCAACAACTCGTCTTCCGACGCGGGGGCGACCGGCAACTGCTCCATAGGTGACACGAGCACCTGCGCCGCGACGGCGACCGTCAGCGAGTACTCGACGTGCATCACGGACAGCGTGAACGCCACGAAGAGCTCGCTCGCCTCGATCCCCGCCTGCTCGTCGATCACGATCGCTTCGCTCAGCGCCGACGGCGGCACGGGCGGCACGACCACGACGCCGGCCAGCTGCACGAAGCTGACGACCGACTGCCCCGGCCTAACCATCCCCGGGCTCTGACGCTCAGCCCCGCTCGAGCGGCAGGCGCCGGAGCCGCCGCTCGAGCGCGAACATCACGCGGGCCTCGGCCTTCTTCTTGTGGTCGTGGCCGAAGAGGTGGCAGAGGCCGTGGATGGCGAGCCGCTCGAGCTCGGCGCCGAAGCGGCGGCCGCGGGCCCGTCGCCGGGCGGTCTCGACGGAGATGACGATGTCGCCGAGCGCGACGCCGCGGCCCGCGGGGTCGGCCTCGCCGGCGAGCTCCTGGAGGTGGAAGGAGAGGACGTCGGTGGCGCGATCGTGGTCCCGGTAGGTGCGGTTGAGGACGCGGATCTCGTCGTCGTCGGTGTAGACCAGGGTCGCCGACGAGCCGCCCCGGTCGAGGGCGCGGAGCGCGGCGCGCACGCGGGCGGCGACCTGGCGGCGGGTGTCCGGATCGAGCGCGCGGCGGGCCCGCCCGCGCACAACGGTCGCGACCGGCACGCCTAGAGCACCTTCTTGTAGACCTCGCCCTCGACGAACACGCGGAAGAGGTCGGGGTCGCACTTGCCGGCCTGGACCTCGCTGCCGATGATGCCGAGCGCGCGATCGATGGGGACCGCCTTCTTGTAGGGGCGGTCCGAGGCGGTGAGCGCGTCGAAGATGTCGGCGATGGTCATGATCCGCGACTCGATCGGGATCTCCGCGGCGCCGAGGCGGCGCGGGTAGCCGGTGCCGTTCAGGTATTCGTGGTGCGCGCCTGCGATGCGGGGCACGTCGGCGTAGCGGCGCCCCCAGGGGATCTCGCGCAGGAACTTGGTGGTGTGGACGACGTGGCGCTCGATCTCGATCCGTTCGACCTCGGTGAGGCTCCCCCGCCGAATCTGCAGGGCGGCGACCTCGTCGGGCTCGAGGTACGGGTGCAGCGCCCCGTCCGGCGCCATGTAGACCAGGCGCGCGATCTCGACCAGCCGCTCGAACCCGCCCTGATCGAGCACCGTCGGTTCGTTCACACGGTTGATGAACGCGAGGGCCTCGTCCACCTCGTCCATCCGGCGCCCGAGCTCCGCGTCGATCTCGGCGATGCGCGCGGCGAGGTCTCCCTTGCCGAGCTGGAGCGCGACGCGCAGCTTCCGGTCGGTGTGCTCGGCCTCGACCGCCTTCTTGATGTACGCGAACCGCATCTTGATGGCGCGCAGATCCTCGTCATAGAGCTTCTTGGCCTTGACGAGCACCTTCTCGCGGACGCCGACCTTGCCGAAGTCGTGGAGCACGCCTGCGTACTCGATCTGCTGGATCTGCGTCTCGGAGAAGTGAACGTCGGCGAAGGGCGCGGCCGTCGCGGCGTCGATGCGCTTGGCCAGCTCGACCGACAGGGTCGCGACCCGGCGCGAGTGTCCGGAGGTCGTGGGATCCCGCTGCTCGATCGCGGTCACCGAGGCGTCGACGAAGCCGTCGAACATCACCCGGATTTCCTCGTAGAGCAGCGCGTTTTCGAGCGCGATGCCGGCCATCGCCGCCCAGGCGAGGGCCAGCTCCTCCGACCGCTGGTCGAAGGCCACCACCGCGCCGTCGGTGCCGAGCGGCTGGCCCGGGTCCTTCTTCTTGTTGATGAGCTGGACGACGCCGATGACGTCGCCCACCGCCGACAGCATCGGCACCGTCAGCATCGAGCGGGCGCGGTAGCCGGACTTCTCGTCGAAGCTCCGGTTGTGCCGGAGGGTGCGCGTGCTGGTGTTCGTGGTGTCGAGCTGGGTGAGGTCAGGGATGTTGATCGGCTGCTTGCCGAGCACCGCCTGCCCCACGATCGACTTGTCGTCGATGTCGAGGTGAAAGTCCTTGAAGTTGATCTCGATCGAATCGTTCTGCGACAGCATGAAGTGGAGGTGCTTCTTGGGCGCCGGCTTGTACTCGCCGAGGCTCGCGTCCTCCTCCTCGATCACGTAGACGCTGCCCGCGTCGGCGCCGGTGACCTGCCGGCACTTCAGCAGGATCACGGCCAGCAGCTTCTTGATGTCGCGTTCGGACGCCAGCGCGCGCGACGTCGCCACCAGCTCGGCGAGCTCGTAGCTCGCGCGCCCCTCTGTCCCCACCGGCTCGGGCCGACCCTCGGGCGCCTGGCTCACGTTGACAAGCCTACATCAGACGGCAAGCGCGGTGTCACTTGCCGGGCTTGGCCGCGTCGTAGGCCTTGATGATCTGCTGGACGAGGGGATGCCGCACCACGTCCACCTCGGTGAAATAGCGGAACGAAATCCCCTCGATCCCCGACAGCAACGCCACCGCCTCGGTCAGGCCCGAGCGCCGGTTGTCCGGCAGATCGATCTGCGTGACGTCGCCCGTGATCACCGCCTTGGACTCGAAGCCGAGGCGGGTGAGGAACATCTTCATCTGCTCGCTGGTGGTGTTCTGCGCCTCGTCGAGGATCACGAACGCGTCGTTGAGCGTGCGGCCGCGCATGAAGGCGATGGGCGCCACCTCGATGAGGCCGCGCGCCACCAGCTGGTCCGCCTTCTCGAAGTCCATCATGTCGTGGAGCGCGTCGTAGAGCGGCCGCAGGTAGGGCGAGACCTTCTCCTCCATGCTCCCGGGCAAGAAGCCCAGCCGCTCGCCCGCCTCGACGGCCGGCCGCGTGAGCACGATGCGCTTGACCTGCTTCTCGAGCAGCGCCCGGATGGCGAGCGCCATGGCGAGGTACGTCTTCCCCGTCCCGGCCGGTCCGATGCCGAAGACGATGTCGTGGTTCCGGATCGCGTCGACGTAGCGCTTCTGGGCCAGCCCCTTGGGGGCGATGGGGCGCGCGCGCCCCGCGACGAGGATCGTGTCGTGGAACACGTCGCGCAGGTTGACGCCCGCGTCGGCGCGCAGGGCCACGGCCGCACGGCCGATGTCCTCGGGGCTGATCGGCGAGCCGCCCCGGGCCATGCCGTAGAGCTGCTCGACCAGGCTGCGGGCGATGGCCACCCCTTCGCCGGGCCCCATGATCGTCACGTCGTTGCCGCGCGTGTGAACCTCCGCGCCGGTCTCCTTCTCGATGACCTTGAGGTTCGCGTTGCGCTCACCGTAGAGCGCCAACGCGACCCGGTTGTCCTCGAGGGTCAGCCGCTCCGTGACCGTGTCGCTCAACATGTTGCAGATAGCACGCGCCCTCCGATGATTCAAACGGGGTCTGACGCGCTATGCTCCGCCCCGCCGTGGCCGAAAAAGACACCGCCTCGCTCCCCGATCTGACGCCGCTCGCCGGCAAGCAGACGGGCGCCGCCGTGACCCAGCTCGTCGGGCTCATGCAGCGGCTGCTCGCTCCCGACGGCTGCCCCTGGGATCGCGAGCAGACGCTGGAGACGCTGGTCCCCTACCTCGTCGAGGAGACCTACGAGGTGGTCGACGCCATCGCCGCCGGGGACGTGGCCGACCACCGCGAGGAGCTCGGCGACCTCTTGCTCCAGATCGTCTTCCAGTCCGAGCTCCGCTTCTCCGAAGGGAAGTTCGGCATCGACGACGTGGCGCGGGGGATCGTGGCCAAGCTGGTGCGCCGCCACCCGCACGTGTTCGGCGACGTCGTGGCCAAGGACGCAGGGTCGGTGCTCGCGAACTGGGCCAAGCTCAAGGCCGTCGAGAAGGCCGAGAAGGGGAAGCACGGCGCGCTCGACGGCATCCCGCAGAGCGCCCCTGCCCTCCTGCGCGCCACGCGCGCCGGCGAGAAGGCGGGCGCGGTCGGCTTCGACTGGCCCGACGCCGACGGGCCGCGCGCCAAGGTGGACGAGGAGCTGGCCGAGCTGGACGAGGCCCGCCGCGCCGGCGACCGCGCCGAGATGCAACGCGAGCTCGGGGACGCGCTGTTCGCGGTCGTGAACCTGGCGCGCAAGCTGGGGCTCGACGCCGAGCAGGCGCTGCGCGACGCGACCGACCGGTTCGCGACCCGCTTCCGTCACGTGGAGACCGCCCTCGCGGCCCAGGGGCGGGCGGTGGCCGACGCCGGCCCGCAGGAGCAGGAACGTCTTTGGCAGTCCGCGAAGCAGGCGGAGGGTCTAAAGTAGGGGCCCCATGCCCGATCCCAAGCCGCGCTCCCTCCCCTTCGACTGGCTCGAGCCCCGGCGCAACCCCGCGCTCGCCGCGACCGAGCGCGAGCGCCGCGCCACGATGTACCGGGTCGAGCTCGAGGAGCGGGCCGCGCTCTTGCAGCGGCTCGGCCACGGCAAGGCCGAGGCGCGGGCGCGCCTCGTCGCCAACCTCGGCTGGGATTTCCCCGACGGCAAAGGCCCGGTGACGACGTCGGTCGTCGACGGCATCGTCGACCGGGTGTTCGGTCAAGCTTCGGCGGGACGTTCGATCCCGCGCAACAAAGGAGGAACCCGATGACATCTCGCCCCCTCACGCTCGGCGCCGCTCGCCGCCTCACGCTCGGCGCCGCCTTCGCTGCCGTCACCGCGCTCGCCGGGCTCTCCGGCGCCGGCTGCGGCATCGACGAGAACGTCTACAACGCGGCGGTCAAGGACCGCGACGCGCAGAAGCAGAAGCTCGCCGACACGCAGGCCGAGCTCGACAAGGAGCGCGCCGCCCACCAGAAGGACGCCGACAAGCTCGCCGCGGCGACGAAGAAGCTCTCCGCGCTCGGCCAGGACGTCTCGCGCCTCGAGACCGAGCGCGGGAACCTCGGCGGCGAGCTCGAGCAGGCCCAGAAGCGGATGGAGGAGCTCAAGAAGGCCCAGGCCCAGGCCGAGGCCCGCGCCGCGCAGTTCCGCAAGCTGGTGACTCAGTTCAAGGCCCTCACCGACGCCGGCAAGCTGCAGGTCGAGATCCGCGAGAACCGGATGATCGTCCGCCTCGGCGACAAGATCCTCTTCGACCCCGGCAAGACGGACCTCAAGCCCGAGGGGAAGGACGCTCTCGCCCAGGTGACGACCGTCCTCAAGGATCTCCCCAACCGCAACTTCCAGGTCGCCGGCCACACCGACAACGTCCCCATCAAGTCCAAGAAGTTCCGCTCCAACTGGGACCTCTCCACCGCGCGCGCCGTGGAGGTGCTGAACTTCATGGTCGGCTCCGGCATGGAGGCCAAGCGCGTCTCCGCCGCCGGCTACGCCGATCAGTCCCCGGTGGCGCCGAACGACACGCCCGAGAACATGGCCAAGAACCGCCGCATCGAGATCACCCTCGTCCCGAACCTCGACGACCTCCCGCCGATCGACGAGGCCCTCAAGGAGAACAAGGAGGGGACCTCCGCCAGCGCGACGCCGGCCCCGGCGACGCCGACGCCCGCCGCGCAGTAGCGGTCGACCGGCGCCGCCCGTGAACGCGAGCATGACCTCGCACATCGTCCTGCTCGGTGACTCGATCTTCGACAATGGCGCCTACACGGGCGGCGCTCCGGATGTCGTCGGCCACCTCCGCACTCTGCTCCCGTCCTCCTGGCGCGCGTCGCTGTCGGCCGTCGACGGGAGCACCACCGCCGACCTGCACGCCCAGTTTGCGGGCGTCGCGCCGGACGCCTCCCATCTGGTCGTCTCCATCGGAGGCAACGACGCGCTCCTCAACAGCGATCTCCTCGCCCGGCCGGTCAGCTCGACGACCGAGGCCCTGACGCTGTTCGGCGTGCGCGTCGGTCGGTTCGAGGCCGCGTACCGGGCGGCGATCGACGGTGCCCTCGCCCTCGCGCGGGACACGACCGTCTGCACCATCTACAACGGCAACCTGGGGCCCCGGGAGGCGCCGCTGGCGCGCGTGGCGCTGATGATGTTCAACGACGTCATCCTTCGCGTCGCGTTCGAGCGCCGCCTCGGGGTGATTGATCTGAGGCTGGTCTGCTCCGACCCGGCCGACTACGCGAACCCCATCGAGCCGTCAGACCGCGGCGGCCGGAAGATCGCCCGCGCCGTCGCCGTGAGCGTCGGCGCCGTCGACGGTCACGCTCGCCCGTCGACGGTTCGGTTCGCCTGAGCCGACCTCGTTACTGCAGGTAGCAGCTGCAGTCGGGCTGGCCGGCGCAGGGGGTCATGGTCGGGGCGTACATGCAGGGCTGACCGTTGCAGCACTTGGTGTCGCTGCTGCAGTTCTGGCCGAGCAAGGCGCAGATGCCGCCGTCGCCGGTGGCCGGGGGCGGGCCGCAGGTGCCGGCCGGGGCGCCCGGGGAGATGTAGCAGATCTGGCCCGCGCAGCAGTCGCCGGTGGCGGTGCAGGTGCCGCCCTGGTTCACGCAGACCACGCCGGCGTCGGTGGGCGTGCTGGTGAGGCAGCGGCGCACGCCGGTCGCGTCGGGGACGCAGGGGATGAGGTTGCAACACTCGGCGGAGGTCGAGCAGACGTTGCCGGGCTTGATGCAGCAGTTCGGGTCGGTGCCGTTGAAGACGCCGGTGCCGCCGTCGGCGCCGGGGCACGACCCGCTGCCGAGACAGCGCGGCAGCCCGAGGCGATCGAAGGCGCAGCAGGCGACCTTGGGGCTGACCGCGCACTCGCAGTCGCTCTGGGCGTTGGTGCAGGCGGCGCCGCCGGTGAGCTTGCAGATACCGCCCGGCACCTGGTTGCCGTGGTTCTGGGCGCAGACGCCGATGCTGATGTCGGTCGGGCCGGTGACCGGGTTGCAGGTGACCGCGCCGGTGTCACCGCCGCAGCACTCGGCGTTGCTGGTGCATAGGCTGTTCAGGATCTTGCAGCCGAGCCCTGGCTGGCAGACGTTGACGCCGGTCGGACCCCAGGGGCCGCAGACCTTGCTGCAGCAGCTCCCGCAGGTGCCGTTGCAGATCGTGCCGTCGTGCGTGCACGAGCCGGTGCCCGTGGTGCCGGGGTTCTGGCAGGTCCCCTGCGCCGCCCCCGAAGCGCGCGAGCAGAAGCCGCTGCAGCAGTCGCTGTCACGGCCGCAGATGTCGCCGGGCTGGATGCACCACGAGGCACCCAGCGCGCACTTGCCGTTGGTGCAGAGGCCCGAGCAGCAGTTGCCGGCGCCGCCGTCGCCGGCGCCGCAGGGGTTGCCGGCGGTGGCGCAGGAGCTGTTGAGCGGCTTGCAGGTCCCGTTCGTGCAGCTGCCGCTGCAACAGCCGCCCGCCGAGGCCGTGCAGGCCTGGTTGTCGGCGATGCAAGTCGTGGCGGTGGCGCAGACGTGGTTGTTGCACTGGAGGTTGCAACAATCGGTGTTGATGCCGCAAGCCGCCCCGGCCGGCGCGCAGGTCGTGACCGACGAGGTGCAGGTGTGCGTCGCGGAGTCGCAGGCGAACGTGCAGCACTCGGTGGCCGTCGTGCAGGCCGAGCCGCCCACTTTGCAGACCACCACGTTGCCGCCCGTCCCGGTCGCGCCGCTCTGACCGGCGGAGCCGCTCGTCCCGCCCCGCCCGGCGGTGCCCGTCTGCCCGGCCGTGCCCGTCTGCCCGGCCGTGCCCGTCTGCCCGGCAGTGCCCGTCTGGCCCGCGCTGCCCGTCTGGCCCGCGCTGCCCGTCTGGCCCGCGCTGCCCGTCTGGCCCGCCGATCCCGTCTGACCCGCCGATCCGGTCTGGCCCGCGGCGCCCGCCGACATCCCGCCGGCACCGGCTGTGCCGCTGCCGGCCTTGTTGCCGCTGTTTCCGCAGCCCGCCAGCGCGGTGAACGCGGCGGCCACGAACAAGACCTTGAACAGGAAGGAACGAGAAGCGCGGGGTAATGACATGTCAGCCCAACCCTTCGACGGAGACGGCCAAGACCTTGAAGATCATGGAACGCGACGCACAGGGCGCCTCACGTCTGCCTAGAGCCGTGAGGGAGAGGAAACGGCTCACGCCCTGCGCCAACCTCCATCCGCGCACGAGGGACTGCACCGACTTACATCGTCGCCGTCGTCACCTTCAGACGCTCTCGCCGAGCATCTGGAGGACCTCCGGCGTGTAGCGCGCGCCGGCGACGTGGACGACGAGCGGCGGCTCTTCGCGCCGGGCGCCCCGCGGGTCGAGCGCGGCCTCGACGAGGATGCGCGACGCCGGCCGATCGGCGAAGGGGTGGACGCGGCGGAGGCGGGCCGGCGCGAGGCCGTGGGCCGGCAGCGCCCCGAGGAGCTCGTCCTCGCGCGCGGCGGGGAGGATCGCGGCCACGCGCCCGCCCGGGCGCACCGCCCGGGCGGCGACGGCGAGCCAGCCATCGAGCGTGAGGGTGAGCTCGTGGTGGGCGACGGCGCGCTCGGGGTGGGGCGACACGTTGCCGTCGCGGAGCGCGCGGAACGGCGGGTTGGTGACGACGAGGTCGAAACCCTCGACCGCGAACCGGCGGATGTCTGCCGCGACCACCTCGAGGCGGGCGCGCCAGCCGTTGTCGTCGCGCCCGCGTTCGGCGAGCGCGGCGAGGCGCGGCTGGAGCTCGACGGCGACGCCCGCCGCCGCCGGATCCCGCGCCAGCAGCAGGAACGACAGCGGGCCGGCGCCTGCGCCGATGTCGAGGAAGCGGCCGAAGGGCGGCGCCACGAAGCCCGCCAGCAGCACCGGGTCGAGGCTCATCCGCGCGCCGCGCGCCGGCTGGTAGAGGCGCACGCGCCCCCCGAGCAGGCTGTCGTGGGTCACCTCCTCGGCCGCGTCGGGGCCCGCCACCGGGCTCCCTCAGCGCGGCGCGCGCGGCGTCGGCCCGTCGAGGCGGTACATGCAGAGGCCGGTCGCCAGCTTCGGCTGGAAGTAGGTCGACTTCTGCGGCAGGACGAAGCCCGCCTCGCACGCGGCCAGCACCTCTCCCACCTTGGTGGGGTTCATCAGGAAGGCGGCCTGGGCCTCGCTGGCGGCGACGCGCGCGATGGCCTCCTTGGTGTCGTGCGTGTAGGTCAGGAACGACTGCTTGGCGAGCGCCTCGGCGTCGATGCCCAAGAGCGAGCCCAGGATCACGCCGTGGAGGACCGTCACGTCGAGCTTGCGCAGGCTGGGCGGCCCGAGCGCCGACAGGTCGACGATCGGCTTGAGCGCGAACCAGGTGGTGGCCGACTCGCCCGGCACGCGCACCGCGAACACCACGCGCGCGGCCCCGTCGCGTGCCAGCCGGGCCTCGATGGCCTCCGGCGTCCGCTCGTCGCCGCCGGTGATGTCGAACGCCGCCTTGGCAGCCGCGCAGAGGCCGGCGAAGTCGAAGCCGACGAGATCCTTGACCAGCCGGTGCGTGGGGAGCACGAGCAGCCCCGGGTCCTCCGCGCGCGCGAGGTACATCATCGCGAAGTCCGAGGGGGCGGGGCCGGTGGCCCCGGCGGGCCGGAGCTCCGCGGAGAGGCCCAGCATCGTCTCGTAGCGATGGTGGCCGTCGGCGATCAGGATCTGCTTGTCCGCCAGGACGCCGGCGAGGCGTGCGATCGCCGCGCCGTCGGCCAGCGTCCAGAGCCGGTGGCGGACACCGTCGGGCGTGGTCGCGTCGACGGCCGGAGCGCCGGCGGACGCGCCGTCGATGATCGCGCCCGCCGCCGCGTCGGCGTCCCGGTAGAGGCCGAAGATGGGCGAGATCTGCGTGCGCGTCGCCCGCAGCAGGCGACGCCGATCCTCCTTGGGCCCCGACAGCGTGTGCTCGTGCGGCAGCACGACCCGCCGCTCGAAGGGCTCGAGGTGAACCGCCGCGAAGAAGCCGCGGCGCGTGTAGCGCTTGCCGGCCCAGGAGAATTCCTGCTCGTAGACGTAGCAGGCGTCGTCGGCGTCGTCGCGCAGGATCCCCTCCGACGTCCAGGCGGAGAGCAGGCCCGCCGCGCCCGTGTAGCGCGCGTCGTCCTCCCCGCGCGGCAGCTCGATCCGCACGACGTTGTGCGGATCGCGCGCCTCGAGCGCCCGCCGCTCGCCGTCGCCGATGACGTCGTAAGGCGGCGCCAGCACGGCCGCCAGGTCGGGCGTGCGGGCAGAGTCATACCGGAGTCCGCGAAATGGAGCAATCTGGGCCATACGGACGCCTAGGGGTTTATCACGCCGGGCGGATCTTTCGCTCACAAAGTTCGGGGCCGGCGCGGGCTCGGTCGGGGCCGGGCGCGATCAGACGGTGAGGTCGATTGCGCCGCGGCGCAGTATCTCCACCTTGTCGCCCCGCACGCGCGCGAGCGTGCTCGGCTGGCCACCGGGCGTGGTCCCGCCATGCAGGACGCGGCAACGCCCCTCGAAGGCCTCGTCGACGCCCTCCGCCGTCGTCGTCGGCGGCTCCCCGGCCCTGTTGGCGCTGGTGGCGGTGATCGGACGCCCGAACCGGGAGACCAGCGCCTGGGCCGTCGGGTGGGGCGACTGCCGGACGGCGATGCACCCCTCCGACACGAGGGGCGCCGGCAGCCCGCGCCGCGCCGGGAGGGCCAAGGTCAGGGCTCCCGGCCAGTGGCCGCGCATCAACTCGGCGGCGCGCGGCGACACTTTGCTGACCAGCCGGTCGAGCATCTCGGGCCCGTCGACGAGCACAGAGATCGCCTTCTCCTTACGCCCCTTGAGCTGCCGCAAGCGCGCCAGCGCAAGCTCGTCGAGCGCGTCGACGCCCAGCGCGTAGAAGGTCTCCGTCGGGAAAGCGACGATCTCGCCGCGCCGGAGGGCCTCCACCGCGAAGACGATCTCCTCGTCGAACGCGTGCGCCACGGGTCACTGACCTGGAACCCTCAAAGGGTTCCAGACCTCCCGCGATAGAGCCCGTCCAGCACGGCTCACCGGGTTCCAGGCGATCCGCCGCCGGAGGACGCCGACGCGCGGACCTCTTCGTCGCTCTCGAGCACCTTCTTACGACGCGCGGCCCGCTCGCGCTCGAGGCGCGCGCCGAGCTCCGGGTCGGCGACGGCCGCGATCTGGGCCGCGAGCAGCCCGGCGTTCTCCGCCCCGCCCACGGCCACGGTGGCGACCGGCATCCCGGGCGGCATCTGCACCGTGGCCAAGAGCGCGTCGAAGCCGCCGAGCGAGCCGGCGTTGATCGGCACGCCGATCACCGGGCGCGTCGTGCGCGCGGCGACGGCGCCCGCGAGGTGAGCGGCCCCGCCGGCGCCGCAGATGAAGGCCTTGACCCCGCGCCGGACGGCGTCGGCGACGAAGGCCGCCGCCTCGTCGGGCGTACGGTGCGCCGAAAGCACGCGCACCTCGACGGCGAGGCCCAGCCCCTCGGCAGCCTTGACCGCCGGGCGCATGGTCTCGAGGTCGGACTTCGATCCCATCATCACCGCCACATCGATTGCCTTGCTCGCTGATGCCGTCATCTCGTTCCTCGCATGCCGATGTCTCGGCGGTAGTGCTGTCCGTCGAACGCGATGCGCTCGATGGCCCCGTAAGCGCGGGCCCGCGCCGCGCCGAGATCGGCGCCGTAGGCGGTCACGCCCAGCACGCGCCCCCCGGCGGTCACCAGCCGGCCGTCGGCGCCGCGCTTGGTGCCGGCGTGGAACGCCACCAGGTCCGGGGCCGGCGCGGGGAGCCCCGCGATCGGGTCGCCCAGCCGCGGCGCGCCC
>Ga0306926_10005136_pt1 | contig 13892 bp, 14 predicted proteins | sample flu12Cox44000178_FD_203759 | JGI IMG/M metagenome (GOLD analysis project Ga0306926, IMG submission 203759) | Lab enrichment of tropical soil microbial communities from Luquillo Experimental Forest, Puerto Rico - flux8day.12C.oxic.44.000.178 (v2)... | ecosystem: Environmental > Terrestrial >...
GCTTCCCCCTGGCCAGCCGTTTTGGGCGCAAGATAAAGCACTCCTACGGGCTGGCGCGTGAGGTTCGAACTCGCCGCCGTTGCTTGGCACGGATTGCTCACTGGCGGCGCGGTTATGGTCTTTGATGACGTCGCAATTAAGACGTTGAACGTGGTCGCGGCGTTCGCCATCATATTCACGGGACAGGGCGCGAATGCGCAGGTCGAAAAAACGGGCATCGCGTTCGGGCAAGCAAACATGACCATCTCCCCATTGGCCCCGAAAACGCTATCTGCGGCAGCCTGCGCCTTAAAGGTCGCTAGCTGACCTTGCTCGATTGTCATTTCTGTCGGCTGGCTGTTCGCAAGCGACAAAGTGTAATCATCGCCTACGCCCGCAAGATTCACCGCCGCGAGGTCTCCCTGCGCATCGCTCACTTCCACGGGGCCCTGCAACAACCCGGTAGCCTGCGGGGTGAAGGCAACATTCAACGTACAGCTCGCGCCCGCCGCTAGTGTTGGAGTGCACGTCGTGCTCAACACGGTGAAGTTTGAAGGCGTTGGCGGCGGCTGTGTCGGAGGAGTCGTGGGGACCGGAGGCGTAATGGTCAGGCCTGTAACTTGTGTCCCCGAACTGTTCTCCACTGTGTAGGCAATCGTCCCCGTCGTTCCGCCGCTCGGCTCATTGCAAAACTGAAAGCCCGTTGAAGGAAGGCAGCTCATGAAGTTCCCGCTGTTGCTGAGCAGGACTACCAGGCCTGCCGTTGTGCTCCCCGCCACATAGGCGACGATACGATCGTCCTGCGAGTCTGTGGCAGTCAGCGCCGCGGCGCGCAATCCGGCTGTCTTGGGCGTAAATGCAACGCTCACATTACAGCTCGAAGACGCGCCGAGCGCGGCCCCGCAGGTAGTGCTTTCAATCGCGAAGTCTGGTTGCGAAACGTCGAATTCAGACGTGAGCCCGGGGATAGCAGCCAACGAAAGATTCAGCCCGCTGACCGCAGCAGTCGACGCCAGAGTGAATGTTTCAGCTGTGCTGGTGGTTCCCAGGGCCGCAGTGCAGAACGCAAAAGCGGTGCCGGGAGGGACTGGCGGTGAACACACAATGGGCGGAGGCGGGAGAAAAGAGAGCGTGCTATTGGTGCCCTCGATATTAAAGGCAAGCTTGTCGCCAGCGGAGTCGGTGACAGCCACAGTCGCTGCACGCAAGCCAGGCATCGTGGGCGTGAAATTGATAGCCAGCGTGCAGGACGCACCTGCGGCAAGACCACCCGTACAGGAATTGCTGGCCATCGTAAAGTCCCCGGGTGCGAAGTTGCCGGACAATCCCGGAACGGCCCCGAGAGAAACGGAAACACCGCTCAAGTCGGAGAGCGCCTTGATGGTGAACGGGGCGGGCGGGAGCACTCCAGCGCTTTGGTTACAGAAAGTGAATGCCGGTCCCAACGGGCATCCTTGAACCAAGGGGACGCCGGCAAGTACAAGATTGCCCGGTGTCCGAGCGGAGACCGTGGCCAAGTTCCTCGTTCCTAAGGCGACGAGCAACACTAGAACCATTGCCGCCAACCCACAAAAAGCCGAAAATCGCCGCACAAACTCTCCCGGAATGAAAAAGTTTCGACGCTTTGGATTCACATGCAGGCGTTCGGGTTGCGTCGCAGAAGCCGCTCATCATAACAGCGCACCCGGCGATTCATCCAGCTTTAATCACTAGGGACTGGGTGCTGATCAGCAATCCACCGCAGCCTTTTGTGCAGGAGATAGGCCCGCGTAGGGAAGGGAACAAACGTTCTTGACTGCGGACGCTCAATCACGGCTTGTCCGCGTCGATTTTCTACTTCTATTTTCGGCTCTGCTATGATGTCGCGGTGTCGCAAGCGACTGAATTCTTCGTTGAAAAATCGATACTGATCACGGGCGCCTCTTCCGGCATTGGCGCTGAGCTCGCATCCCAACTTGCACAGCTCGGCTCGCGCCTCACTCTCGCGGCGCGTCGCAGAGATCGGCTCGAATTGCTCGCTGAGAAGGCTGTCGGGGCAGGGAAATCACGCCCCGTCATCGTGGATTGCGACGTCACGCGCGAGGGGGACCCGGAACGCGCCGTTACCGAGGCCCTTCGGGCTCATGGAAAACTGGACGTGGTCTTCGCCAACGCCGGCTTCGGCGTCGTTGCGCCACTCAAGAAACTCACCATCAACGATTATCGCCGTCAGTTTGAAACCAACGTTTTCGGCGTGCTGCGGACGATCTACGCCGCGCTGCCCGCGCTTGAAAAATCGCATGGCCATCTGGCCATCATCGGAAGCGTAGCCGGATGGGTCTCGACGCCAGGCGCATCGCCCTATTCCATGAGCAAATTCGCGTTGCGCGCGCTCGCTGACGCGGTCACCCCGGAGTTTCGCTCTTCAGGGATCACCGTCACGCTGATCAGCCCCGGTTTCGTCGATAGTGACATTCGTCGCATCGACAACCGCGGCGTACTGCGCCCCCAGGCCAAAGATCCGATTCCGCCGCGCCTGATCGTGCCCACGCCCAAGGCCGTGCGCGAGATCCTCGCGGCCGTCGCGCGCGGTGAGCGCGAACGCGTCGTCACGGGACACGGTAAAATTCTTGTGGCCATCGCACGATTCGCGCCCTGGATTCTTCGCACGGCCGTGGCCCGCGCCTCGGCCATCCGGACCAAGGACGACACCCGCAACTGGGAAGATTGACTATTTCAGGCACTCCGCGAAGAGCGCAGTGAGCTTGCTGAATGCTCGCTCAGCTTGCGGCTGCTTATACGCTGCGCTATCCGACACAGTCCAACCATGCAGGGCGTCGGCATACACTTCGCTCTCGAATTTTCCGCTCCAGGCTTTCAGCGCAGCATCGAACTGTTCGATGGCCGCTTGTGGCATCGAATGGTCGTTTACCGCATGGCCGAAATACAGCTTCGCTCCGTTCTTGGGGATGCGCGGCAAGACCAGATGCGGGCTGGTCGGCTTCTCCGTATAAAGGCCGCCGCCATGGAACGACGCGATTGCGCCAATTTGCTCAGACACCGCTGCTGCTGTCCGCAGGGCTACCTGTCCAGTAAAGCAATATCCGACCGCACCCATCTTCGCACTGCTTACCGAGGGTTGTGTACGTAGAAAATCCGCGAATGTCTTGGCATCTTTCTCCATCACCTCCGCCGTGAGCGGCCCGGCCAGTTCGCCAAAGCGCTGCATCGTGCGGGGGTCGCCTGCAAAATTCGGGGTGAAGTCGAAGAGCTTGCCTTTCGCTGTGCGGAAAAAAGGATTCACCAGAACCACTGTATAGCCTTGTTCGGCTAGCCGCTTTGCCATGGCGCGATGAGATGGACGAATGCCCATGATGTCGGGATAGTGGATCACGCCGGGCCGCTTTTTGCCGTCCTCGGCCGTATAGAGCAGCCCATCGCAATTGCCCTCCGTCGTCCGAATCTCAATGTCTTTTTCAGTCATGTCTAGCTCCCGTCGAGTGCCTTAATAGCCGGGAAAGCTTACTACATTACGACTCTCGCTGACGGGCAAGGTCGCAACTCCCGCCTGCCAAACAACTCGCGGGGGTCCACTGTGCGAAATGCGGCCGAGCGATCTCTCTGCTCCGCCTACGGCTATAATCCGACAGTGATGAACACACATGTTCGTCTCGTCGAAGACACGCCGGCTGGCGCGGTCCCCGTTCGTGGGTACCTTCACATCCCGGGAAATCCTTCCGGTGATGCGCTCGTTCTAACCCACGGGGCGGGATCGAATTGCAACGCGCCGTTACTGGTGGCTCTCGCCGGGGCGTTCTGCGAAGCAGGTTTAACGGTGCTCCGCTGCGACCTGCCGTTTCGGCAATTGCGGCCGCACGGCCCGCCGCGTGGCGATGCCGAACGCGACCAGCAAGGACTGCGTCGCGCCATCCAGTTGATGCGCGCACAGCCCACAGTTCGAGGGCACCTTGTTCTCGGCGGCCATTCTTACGGCGGCCGGCAGGGAAGCATGCTCCTAGCATCGGAGCCCGGCCTCGCAGACGCACTGCTCTTGCTCTCTTATCCACTTCACCCGCCAAAATCAGCAAAGCAGCTTCGCACTCGGCATTTTCCCCAGCTGCACACCCCAGCGCTTTTCGTTCACGGCACGCGCGACAATTTTGGCTCCATCGAGGAAATGAAAGCGGCGTTGAAGCTGATCCCCGCTCGCACCAAACTCTTGCCAGTCGAATCCGCCGGCCATGAGCTCCGGACAGCGCGCCATTGCGGCGACCTGACTAACCTCATCGCTTCTGCCGTTGCTTCATTCCTTGAGTAGGAGTTAAACGAAGTAACCGCACACAACCTCGGGATGCTCGAAGCTCGTCCAAGCGGAAGGAGGTAGGTCATGATTCGTCACTCGCACAAGTTCACGATTGCTGACGACGAAGCCGTCAGCGCTCTTCTGGTCAAATTAACGGATGGGGCAAAGCAGGGGCGCAGCCGTGAGCGTCTGCTTCGCGCTCTCGATGACGCCGCCCGGCACTACAAAGATTCCAATCAGCAGGTTCGACAGGCCTTCTTTCACGGCCTGCTCACCGGCTATGCAGTCGCTCTCAAACTCCAGTAAGCACACGCTATCGCGCACGGGGAGGTTCGCTACCCACCCCACGCCCACAAAAGACGGGCTCCCGTAGAGCGCACGGTGCCCTCTGAGCGCTCCGCCCCCAGCCGCTTGTGAGAGTGCAAGCCGCCTAGGTTCGCGACGGGCGCCGAAGCGCGAGGACAAACCCAGCACCGCTTAGACCAGCTAAGCCCAAGGCAAGCAGGGCCAGGCCGCTCGGTTCCGGCATCGTGACCGGATCGGCCGAACACCCCGCGGCTCTGTCATCGCTATGTTCACAGCCGGTCGCGCTTGCGTCGGCATGGGCCCGAACGCTCGATAGACCCACCAACGCCATGCCCAGTGTAAGGAACAACGCGAGCTTTCTCATCTCCATGGGACCTTTCTCGGGCCGGCTCGGTACAGCTTGAGGGTTACCTAATCTCTTCTGAGTGGATATACCGCACATCCTTTAGCCCATTTGCGGGTTTGACCTGCGCCGACGAGTTCTCTCTTTCTTTGCCCGAATTTCCAGACCGCTGCCTTTAGTGCCATCGATCCGGCCCTGGCCTCAGCCTCACCACGAATTGTGTTTGGGGAGACACCTGATAGTGGGGGAATGCCGCGCAGGGGCTAAGCGGGCCGGTTCCATCTCTTCTAGGGGCCAGGGCAGCCACTCTATTATTGTTCCCCAAATATATATTATGTTATGCCCATAGCCTACTCGCGAGCGAGAAGCGGGCATGATTTTGGGATTGCTGCCGGGCCGATCGCTTAGCTGTTATAGGACCGGCGCTGCTAGAGCCGCGGGCCGCGGCCCACAGTTACGCAGCAGTGGATACAGTTCCAGATTCAATCTTTCGCAGAACCGCACGGAGGGCGGCCGCAAGCTCTTCGTCGCTGACGTGGCTCTTGCGGAACTGCAGCCGCACGTTGAAGGAGCCATCCTCGGACTGATAATTGAACACGAAGGGCTGCGGCCGCGGAGCTGACTCGGTATCGTCCTTGCGGGCTTTGCGAGCCTCATCGCGCGTGAGTCCGCCCTGGGCGATACGGTGGACCATCTCATACATCTTCTTTTCGCTCGGCTGCCGAGCAACCTGCAGCAGAAGCGACTTCGTGTTAATGCCACTTTCCAGACATGCTCGGCGGACCTCATCTGGAATCACCCGCAGAGACATCGTCTCCGTCACAGAGGAGCGGGCGCGACCGATTTTCTTGGCAATGTCGTCATGCGTGTAGTCGAACTGATCGGCGAGCCTCTGCAAGCCGTCCGCTTCCTCGAATGCGGTTAAGTCCTTACGCTGGAGATTTTCAATCAGCGCCAGCTCGAGCGTCTCGGCATCGTCGGCGATCTTCTCGATGCAAGGTAGCTCGCGCAGCCCCGCGGCCTGAGAAGCGTGGTAGCGCCGTTCGCCCGAGATGATGTAGTACATGTCTTCCCGCGGCACGTAGCGCACGAGCAGGGGCTCGAGCACACCCTTCTCGCGAATTGAGTCGGCCAGTTCGCGGATGTCACCGATCTGCTTGCGGGGCTGGTCCGGATTGGGACGAATCTTGTCGATCGGGATCATGCGCCCGACCGACGCTCCGCTGAAACTGGTCAGCGTCTCCACATAATGCGCGTCATGCCGCATCTTGAGAGTGACGGGCAACCCGATCCTCTTCGACACGTTGTACTACCTCCTGGGCAAGTTTTCTGTATTCTTCTGCGCCGGACGATTTGGGCGCGTAGGTAAAAACGGTTTCCTTGTAGGCGGGGCTTTCTTCGAGGCGGACATTCTTGCTGATGCGCGTCTTGAAGAGGGCATCGCCAAAGGTGGCGCGGATCTGTTCGTGCGTGTCGCGAGAAATGTTGGTGCGCTTGTCGTAGAGCGTGATGACCACCCCGATTACTTTCAGGTCGGGATTCGGGCGCGAGCGAATGCGCGCATAGGTTTCAAGCAAGTCGTCGGTACCCTCGATCGCGAAATAGGCGGCCTGGATCGGGACGAGCAAGTGTGTCGAGGCCACTAGCGCGTTGACCGTGAGTATGCCGAGGGCCGGGGGTGTGTCGAGCACGATGTAGTCGTAATCTTTGAGTGTCGGAGCGAGCGCGTCCTTTAACTTGTAAGGCGCGTCGAATTGCCCAGCGAGCTGCTGTTCGAGACGAGCGAGGGCAAGCCGCGCCGGGGCCACAAACAAGTTCGGATCTTTGGTCGGCCGAACGATTTTGGCGAGTTCGCAGCCATGATCGGCGAAAAGATCGTAAGTTGTAAATTGCACCTCATCCGGGGAGAAGAAAGCGATGGACGCGTTGGCCTGCGGATCGAGATCGATGAGCAGGGTTCGCTTCTTTTTCAGGGCGAGAGCAGCAGCGAGATTGATAGAAGTAGTGGTTTTCCCGACGCCGCCTTTTTGATTGGCAATAGACAGGACGCAGGTCAATCCCGTGCCCCTCACTTCCAAGCCGCAACCACAGGCCTATATACAGCCCCTACAAGCCGCCTTCGCCACCACTCGTAGCGCTCAATGTACCGATAGTTAGAGGATCAACGCAAGCAAAATCTGATGGTGGCCAGCAGGACCTGAGACAACCGCCGGCTTTCACCCGGTCCGCTCAGCCCCCTGGGGCTCGATCATCGGGGGGAAAAAGCCTGTCTCTGCTCGCCGAACACCTTGGGAGGCTGTGCATGGGCTGGTACACTTTGGGGACGCAACCCGAGACGCGCAGAAACACAGTGAACTCAGAAAGCCAAGAAACGCAGCCGTCAGCCGGCCGCCCGCGGCCCACCCCGGTTGGATCGGTTTGGCACACGGTCATACTCGTCCTTTTTCTGCTCTCGCTGGCCCTTCTGCAATACCGCCCGCAACTTCAGGCGCGGGTGACACCACTGCCCCACCTGGTGACCGTTTACGTGGCCACGATCGTGTATGAATGGATACTTGTAGGGTATGTCTGGCTATTTGGATTACGACGGCGCGGAGTGAGGATTTCCGAACTAGTGGGCGGAAGATGGCACACCAGCGTCGACTTCTTCATCGATTTCGGTATTGCCTTAGGATTTTGGGCTGTCGTCCTCGTTGTGCTTGGTCTGCTATCCTACCTGCTGCATTTCAGTGGAGAGGAAGCGGCACAATTCCTCCTCCCGCGAACCCTCCTGGAGATGGCCGTCTTCGTGGTGCTGGCCTGCTGCGCCGGATTTTGCGAAGAGCTTGTATTCCGCGGGTATTTGCAACGACAGTTCTTCGCTTGGACTGGAAACTTGGTCGCGGGAGTTGTGCTGCAGGCGATTGTGTTCGGCGCAGCGCATGTATATCAGGGTTTGAAGGCAGTACTGGTGATCTCGGTGTACGGTGCGATGTTCGGAACCCTAGCGGCGTTGCGCAAGAGCCTGCGCCCGGGAATGATTCAGCACGCCGGGCAAGACACAGTTTCAGGCCTGGCGGGTCGCTTCGCATTGAAGGCCGCTCACCATCTGTGCACGCTGAAATTCTAACCCCCTACGGCAGCGCGCTGTCGCTAAAAACGATGGTGACAAAGTGCGCGACAGAATCCTTCCCTGCCTCGAACCCGGTTCTGGAGCCAGCCAGCAGCCAGACCAGACCGGCTTGGGGAACCATTCGCGAGTCTCCGTTAGCGATTACATTGACGATGCCGTCGAGGCCGCCAGCGAGCATGCTGAGGCGTGTGTCGGCCGGTCTGATGATGGCACCCGGAGCGACATCCCAACCCTGAACAGCGATTTCATCGGTTTCAAAGAGCGGGTAGTTGACCGAGTCGACCGATCGATCGAGGGTCGGCTTGTTGCAGGTGCCGGGAAGCTGTTCGGGAATCACTTGTGCACAGCGATTGCGCACAGTTCCCTGCCGCCGCAGCAGTTCAATCGCCACATTGCGCAACGCCACGTCCCTTGAATTCGTAACCGTGTGCGAAAACCCGCCAGCCATATAGCCAACGCGAGGGCCGCCACTTGGCGGCCCTCCGCTTGAGGTCGGCGGCGTGCTGCCCAGTAGAGGCGGAGATAGGCTTAGGTACGGCAAATCATGTCGATGGTACAAGGTTCGATCGTGCGGGGGGATTTCGACGTAGAAAGCCTTAATGTAGGCGTTCTCGAAGACAAGGTGATGATGTTGCTCCTGCTCCATGGTGATCGGCGCCACAGATGTTTGTGGTTGGGAGGGAGCCGCGGCTAAAAAAACGGAGAGGAGTGAAATCACCCCAAGCGGGAGTGGGCGACACCCAGCAGCAGAACTGAACGACATCGACTACATCTTGTAGCGGCCGAGATCCTCGTCGCTGAGGTTTTCGAGCCACTTGCGCAGCTCGTCGCTCGAGCTCTTGTCCGAGATGGTGGTGGCCATCTTCGAGCTCTTCAGCACCTGATCATCCACGTAGATTGGGCAATCCAGGCGCAGCGCCAAGGCGAGCGCATCACTCGGGCGAGAATCCATGGACAGTGTGTGCCCATCACGCTCCATCCAGATGAGCGCGTAGAAGGTATCGTCTTTCAGGTCGGAAACCACGACTTTTTGCACGCGGACGTTCAGGCCGTTTAAAACATTCTTTAGAAGATCGTGTGTCATCGGTCGCGGTGTCTGGACTTTTTCGATCTCAAGCGCGATCGCGTTGGCTTCGTAGACGCCGACCCAGATCGGAAGGATACCCGAGCCCTGGGTCTCTTTCAGAACCACTACAGGCATGTTGGTGACGGGGTCCATCATCAACCCGCGAATCTTCACTTCGAGTTCCATGGATGACCTCCCATCACCTGACAACTTTGCGTCTGCCCCCGACTGGTTGGCTCTTCCATCCTGAGCGTACTCGCCCCAAAATGCAAATCTGGCCGGATCACACCGAAAGCGAGTGCTCACCGATGAGGCTGTGCGGCCCAGCTCGCATCACGCGCGCCTGCACGTATTCTCCCAGAAGATTTTCGCGCGGCGAAGTGAAATTTATGATTTGGTTTCCGCCGCTGCGTCCTGTCCACTGCTCGCGAGCCGCGTGGCGCCCATCGACGAGAACCTCGAAGGTTTGCCCGATCAGCTTTTCATTGCGCGCGAGCTGGATCTTGCGCTGACGCTCCTGAAGAATGGCGAGGCGACGCGACTTCTCAAGCGGCGGGATCGCATCTGGCATGTGCGCCGCTGTCGTATGCGGGCGCGGCGAGTAAATGAAGGAAAAGACACCGTCGTAGCCGACGGCATCGAGCAGCGTGATCGTATCTTCGAAGTCCTCCTCCGTTTCACCTGGAAAACCGACGATGACGTCCGTGGTTACGCTGATCGAACGTCGCGCATGATGAATCCAGGAGATCTTTTCGAGATATTCCTCGCGTGTGTAGGTGCGGCGCATTTCGCGAAGCACTCGCGTGGAGCCTGATTGCACAGGCAAATGGATGTGCTCGCAAAGAACGGGCGTCGACTCGATGGCCTGCACGATCTCCCGGTGGAAATCATTGGGGTGCGAAGTAGTAAAGCGCAGGCGACGAACGCCTTCGACCGATGCCACTTCGCCCAGCAGGTCAACAAAGGTCAGTTTGCGGGGCGAGGGATCGCGATATGAGTTTACCGTTTGGCCGAGCAATTGAATTTCAGAGTAGCCCGCCTCGGCAAGGCGGTGAGCCTCCGCGAGTACTAGCTGGCTTGATCGGCTACGCTCGGGCCCGCGCGTATGCGGCACGACGCAATAGGAACAGTTGTAATCGCAGCCTTCGATAATGGTGATGTAGGCGCGAATAGGATTGTCGCGGCGAGTGATTTCGGTCTCAAAGGTTTCCTCCACATCGAGGTCGAGGCCGATCACACGACGGCCGCCGGACTCCAATTCCCCGACGAGTTCCGGCAGCTTGCGGTAGCTGGCCGAGCCGCACACTAGACTGACCCAGGGTGCGCGTTCGAAAATCTCTTCGCCTTCCTGCTGGGCTACGCATCCCAGGACGCCGATAATCTTTCCTTTTTCGCCGCGCCACTCCCCCAGACGCGAAAAGACCTTCTGCGCGGCCTTTTCACGAATGCTGCAGGTGTTGTAAAGCATTAAGTCGGCTTCCGCTGCACTCGCCGCCGGGCGGTAGCCTCGGTTCAATAGCACGCCCGCGACTTTCTCGGAGTCATGAACATTCATCTGGCAACCGAAGGTCTCAATGTAGAAGCTCTTCCCTGTCCCGGAGCTTGAGATTTCTGACCCCGGATGGGCCCTTTCGATGCCGCGGCGAGCGGGTCCGGCCGCAGCAATCGAGTCGCCAATTGTTTCAATCGCGATATCGAAGGATTTTGCCATGTAGTAGCGCGATTTTAGCACAGCCAGGCTAGCGTCTTTTCGGTCGACCCGGCCGTCAAATCGCCTGTAACCTTTTCCGTCAAGCGCAGTATTCACTCATGTAAAGGAACCAGCCGGAACGGAAACGACCGAATGACCAGGCCGGTGCCGGACGAGGAACTAATGACGCTGGTGCGCGGAGGCGCAGGAGACATGCTGGGAGTGTTGTTTGACCGCTACCAGATACCCCTGTTCAGTTTCTACAGCAAGCTGACTGGCAATCGGGCCACCAGCGAGGACCTGGTTCAGGAAGTTTTCGTCCGCATCTTGAAATATCGCCGCAGCTACCGGCCCGGGACCGCATTTCGTCCATGGATTTACAAAATTGCACGCAACGCACACTTGGACCAGATGCGCAAACGCCGCGACGAAGCGGAATTTCGTCCGGCCATCGAGCCCCTTGCGCCGCACAACGATTCGGCGAGCGCGGATCAGCAGGAAGCTCTCTTGCGCCGCGCGCTGCTCGAATTGCCCGAAGAAAAGCGCGAGGTGCTGTTGCTGAGCCGCTTTCAAGGGCTGCCTTACACGGAAATCGCGGAGCTGACGGGATGCCATGTGGGCGCGGTGAAGGTGCGAGTGCATCGGGCGCTTCAGGAACTGCGCGAGATTTTTCTGCGGCTCAGCAATGGCGGAGCAGCTGAGCGAAGAATTGCAGGAGCAAACCATGGACTGTGAGCGAATCGCTGAACTGTTGTCCGATTATTGGCAGGGCACGCTCAAGGCGCCCGACACTCAATTCGTCGCGACGCACCTCAAGACGTGTGTGGCATGCCGCGAGCTGGCCTCGCTCGGCGAGAGCATTGCGCAGCTGCCCGAGGACACCCCGAGCCCGGCGCTGCGAGAGCGCTTCCAAGCAATGCTTGATGTCTACGAGGCTGGCCGGGACGAAACGGCGCGCTTCAAGCATCGCGGCTTCCCGTTTTCGACCTGGGCCAGTTGGACGGGGATACGCTCTGGCTGGGCGTTCGCAGCGGCTGTGCTGCTGATTTTCGTCGGATTCATGGCAGGACGCTTTCTGAACGGCGGCGAGACGGCGCACTCGCAGGAACAACTTGCCGCGATGCAGTCGGAAGTAACGAATATGCGGCAACTTGTTGTGCTTTCGATGCTGCAGCAGGATTCGGCAAGCCAGCGGCTGCAAGGCGTAACGTGGAGCACACAGCAGAGGCAGGCCGACCCGAAAATCCTGGCCGCCTTGCTGCACACGCTTCGATACGACAGCAGCGTGGACGTGCGCCTCGCCGCACTAGACGCGCTCAGCCGCTATAGCAATCAGCAAGAGGTGCGTCAGGGGCTCACCGACGCACTCGAGGCAAAGCAGTCGCCCCTGGTGCAGGTCGAGCTGATCGATTTGCTGGTTCAGTGGCATGACCACGGTGCCATCGATTCCTTGCGCAAGATCGAGCAGAACCAAGACGTGGATCCGACCGTGCGCGATCGAGCGCGTCGCGCCATTGATCAACTGAGTTAGCGAGAAGAGCGAAGGAGGAGACATGCTGAAAATTGCGTCTTTCGTCCTGCAAACAGGGATGGTCCTTTCTCTCGCCTGCGCATTCGTCGTCCGGGCCAGAAAACAAACTCTCGCTCAGGCCTCGCAGGCCGTCAGGCCGACAGTCGAGGCCGGCCTGCAGGCAGCCGCCATGCACTGGATCGACGATGGTTGGAGATGGGATTGGGACATGCCAGTCCATAAAGACGAATCGATTCACAAGGAATTCAGCGTTCCAGCGGTGGGCGGCCATCGCTCGATCGAAGTGGATAACGTTTTCGGCTCCATCGAGGTTTCCGGAGCGAGCGGCGACGGTGTCCGCCTGGACGTGGACAAGACTTTTCACGCCCAATCAAATCAGGCGCTCGAGCGCGCAGAGAAAGACGTAGCCCTTGACATCGAGCAGGAATCGGGTCGGCTAAAGATGGCCGTCCAATACCCGTCAGGCTGCGCCTGGGGGGATTGCCGGAGTTTCGACGATCACACCTACGCCGTGGAGACGAGCTTTCAGCTGCAGGTGCCGCGCGATTCCGATTTGACTTTGAGGACCGTAGATGGGCGAGACCTGCGAGTTCGCGATGTGAATGGCACTTTTTCCATATCCAACGTGAATGGCGGGATCACCATGGAAGACATTGCTGGCTCCGGCTCGGTGCGCACCGTCAATGGCCCGATTAGGGTGACCTTTCGCGAGAATCCACGCGCTGACTCTCAGTTTGCTTCGGTGAACGGCGGCGTTGATCTCTACTTCGCGAAAAATCTTTCCGCAGATTTTAGGTTCAGGACGTTCAGCGGAAACGTCTACAGCGATTTTCCGGTTTTGGCGGCGCCAGTGGACATGCCGGAGGAACAACGCCACGGAACGAAATACTACTTCCGGACAAACGCTGCTGGCGGAGGACGAGTCGGGGCGGGAGGACCGCTGATCCGTGTGGAGAACCTCAATGGGGACATTCGCATCTTGGAGAAACATGACTAGGCAAACCGCAAGCGGGCGGCGCATCCTGCGCGGCCTCGGAGCTCTGGGCGCGGCATTCGCACTCGTCGCGCCAGTTCGAGTGTTCGGCCAAGCGCAGCCGCAGGCCGGCGATGGAGTGGACCGGCTCACCGTTCACTTGAGCGATCCGACCAGGCCCGGCGCAGTGGACGTAAAGCTGGTGAATGGCAGCATCACGGTCAAGGCCTACAACGGCAAGGAAATCGAGGTGGAAGCCCGTCTTCGCGACGAGCCGCGCATGCATTGGGAGGAGCCGAGGCCTGGGATGCATCGCTTGTCAGTGGGCACAACTGGGCTGACCGTCGATGAGGAGAACAACAATGTCAGCGTGACCACGGATTCCGTCTTTCACACCGTGGAGGTGACCTTAACGGTTCCCACTCATACTTCGCTCTCGTTGCGGACTGTCAATGGAGGCGGCATTACGGTGAGCGGCGTCGACGGCGACGTGGATGCCACGGTCGTGAATGGCCCCATCACGCTGACGGACATTTCGGGAAGCACCGTCGCGCACACCATCAACGGGCATCTCACTGCGACGTTCAGTCGCCTAAATGAGTCCAAACCG
>Ga0306926_10005138_pt1 | contig 13889 bp, 10 predicted proteins | sample flu12Cox44000178_FD_203759 | JGI IMG/M metagenome (GOLD analysis project Ga0306926, IMG submission 203759) | Lab enrichment of tropical soil microbial communities from Luquillo Experimental Forest, Puerto Rico - flux8day.12C.oxic.44.000.178 (v2)... | ecosystem: Environmental > Terrestrial >...
ATGACTTCTCTGGCGCCGAAGGCGACTTTGTAAAACTCGATCGCTTTCGCCGGATGCTTGAATGCGATTCTCGGGGCACTGAAGGTACGTACCGCCGCTACTGTTTCTGTGGTTGTTGCCATTGCTGTACTCCTCTGTAAATCGGATTTGAGCCGTTCCTTGAATTCTCTGCGCGGAAGATTGCGTAGTTCGCTGGCAATGCGGACCAGCGGCACGATTTCGGGGGCCAGATCCGTGACCTGCACGTCGCGTTGCGTGAGCAACTGCGTGATAGCTGCGTCGAGTTGATCGAACAGAGAGCGCTCAGGCATTTGCACCCTCCATGGTTGCGCGAAGTTTTTCCAGCGCGCGGAATTGTAGCTGTTTGATAGCGCCTTCGCTGCGACCCATTTCTTCTGCAATCTCGCGAATACTTTTCTGCTCCGCAAAACGCAGGACGATGACGTGGCGCTGGTCGGCGGGCAAGCTGTCCACCATCTCGAAAAGCGCGGCACGTTGTTCCAGGTCCGCCATGCTGGGATCGCTCAACTCCTCGCTCGGAGGATCAGGTGTTTCGCGCGCCCGCAGCCGCCATCGGTCGGCGATGGCGTTGGCCGCGATTCGCACCAGCCACGCCGCAAACGGTGCCCCTCGCCATTCGAAGCGGTGCAGATTCGCCAGCGCTTGATGAAAGACCTCCGAGGTAAGGTCTTCGGCTTCTTCACGATTTGCGGCGCGCCGTGCGACGTAGGCATATACCACATGAAAGTTGCGCGTGTACAGTTCAGCGAACCGCGCAGAATCGCGCTGGGCGGCCTCGATCAGACACTGCTCGTCCGCTGGCTTGCTTAGCGGCTTCACCCGGCTCTCCGCATAACGCGCTCATTAAGATAAACCGGCGAAAAGGGGAAAAGGTTACGGAGAGAAAAATGCGAGGAGCGGACGCGGTTGATGATTCATAACGAATGAATTTTCACCACGGAGAAGAGGATCAGGCGCATTCCGCCTCGGCTTCTTTGATGAATTTGCGCAGTTCCTCTACCAGCGGTCCGAAAGGTGAACTGCGGTCAGATCCGAGCTCACGTAGGCGTGTTTCTATGTCGGCGAGCGCTCTTCGAGCATCCTCGAGGGCACGCTGGGCATAAATCTGGTTGCCCTCGCGGACCTCATCCCTGGCGTCATCCACGAGACCAAAGGCCATGTCCACGTCAGCCTCTATGAGATCCAAGCGGACCCGCTCGGAAGAGCGATGATTCTGTGCGTCGCGCATGATCCCCACAACGTCGCGCTGCGCTTGGTACTTTATCGCATGTAGCCGTGTAGTGCAGGCAAGACCGTAGGCCAGTGGACGTTGTCGGGTCTTGGGGGTTGGTGGGATTCTTGCTCCCACCCTGCGTCGACCGACGGCGACAGGATGGGCACCCACATTCTTACCCGCGGTTGGTCTTGACCGAAGGCGCTATCGCAGACTTGGATCCAACCGCCAACCCACTACAACAAGAGTGGGTAGTGTCTCAGGTTGAGACACTACCCGGGTTACTGCCTAATGGACAGCTCTCTTGTCCGCCGAAGCGAGGTCGTAGCGATCATTGCTCATTACCTTGTTCCATGCCGCCGCGAAGTCCTTCACAAATGCCTCTTTCGAGTCGTCCGATGCATAGACTTCCGCGATTGCTCGAAGCTGAGAGTGCGAACCGAAGATAAGATCAACGCGGGTGCCGGTCCACTTGAGTTCACCCGTTTCGCGATCGCGCCCCTCGTACACGCCTTCGGACACAGAAGACGGCTGCCACTTCGTATTCATGTCGAGCAGGTTGACGAAGAAGTCGTTCGTGAGCGTCTCGGGTCGCTTGGTGAAGACGCCGTGCTTCGACTGTCCGAAGTTAGTATTCAGGACCCGCATGCCGCCGATGAGAACCGTCATCTCCGGAGCCGTGAGCTTCAGCAACTGCGCCTTGTCCACCACCAGCTCCTCCGCAGGTATTCCGTTTGCCTTCTGGAGATAGTTGCGGAACCCGTCTGCCTTCGGCTCCAGTACGGCAAACGAGTGCACATCGGTCTGCTCCTGCGAAGCATCCGCGCGCCCAGGCGAGAAGGGGACCTTAACGTCGGGCCCTGCCCTCTTCGCAGCTTCCTCGACGGCCGCACAGCCACCCAGAACGATCAGGTCAGCCAGCGACACCTTCTTCCCTTTCTTCCCGTCGGACTGCGAGCTGTTGAACTCCTTCTGGATCGCCTCCAGCTTTTGCAGGACCTTGGCCAGTTCGGACGGCTGGTTCACTTCCCAATCCTTCTGCGGTGCGAGGCGAATGCGCGCTCCGTTCGCCCCCCCGCGCTTGTCGGAGCCTCGAAAGGTCGCCGCCGACGCCCAGGCAGTCGTGACCAGGTCGGAGATCGACAGTCCGGATGCGAGGATTTTCGCCTTGAGAGCAGCAATGTCTTTCTCACTGATAAGTTCATGATCCACAGCGGGGACAGGGTCCTGCCACAACTGCGGCTCCTTAGGAACGAGCGGGCCAAGATACCTCGGGATAGGCCCCATGTCGCGGTGCGTAAGCTTAAACCACGCCTTGGCGAACGCATCGGCGAACTGCTGTGGGTTGTCGAGGAAGCGCCTCGCAATCGGCGCATAGATCGGGTCCATCCTCAGGGAGAGGTCCGTCGTTAACATCGTCGGGGCCTGCCGCTTGGACGGATCGTGGGCAAAAGGAACGGTGCCGGCTCCGGCCCCGTTTTTGGGGGCCCACTGATACGCACCCGCCGGGCTCTTCACCAGCTCCCACTCATAGCCAAACAGGTTTTCCAGGTAGTTGTTGTCCCACTTCACTGGGTTGGTAGTCCATGTGACCTCCGGACCGCTGGTAATCGTGTCGTCGCCGTAGCCGCTAGCATAGGTACTCTTCCAACCCAAGCCTTGCAGCTCGATGGGGGCGCCCTCGGGTTCAGGGCCAACATACTGCTTCGGATCGGCAGCTCCGTGGGTTTTGCCGAACGTGTGCCCGCCGGCAATGAGGGCAACCGTTTCCTCGTCATTCATTGCCATCCGGCTGAACGTCTCGCGGATGTCGCGTGCCGCAGCCACTGGATCCGGCTTTCCATTGGGCCCTTCCGGATTCACGTAAATCAAGCCCATCTGGACCGCGCCGAAAGGATTCGCGAGATCACGATCGCCGCTATAGCGCTCGTCCCCCAGCCACGTGCGCTCAGGCCCCCAATAAATGTCCTCTCCAGGCTCCCAGACGTCCTCGCGCCCGCCGCCGAAACCGAAGGTCTTGAACCCCATCGACTCCAATGCGACGTTACCGGCAAGAACCATGAGGTCGGCCCAGGAAATTTTCCGGCCATACTTCTGCTTGATTGGCCAAAGCAACCGGCGCGCCTTATCCAGGTTGGCATTGTCCGGCCAGCTGTTGAGGGGCGCGAAACGTTGTTCGCCAGAGCCTGCCCCGCCGCGGCCGTCGGCGATGCGGTAGGTACCTGCGGCGTGCCACGCCATGCGAATTAGCAACGGCCCATAGTGGCCATAGTCGGCCGGCCACCACTCGTGTGATCTGGTCATCAAGGCATGGAGGTCCTGGATCACGGCATCTAGATCGAGGCTCTTAAATTCTTCGGCATAGTTGAACTCCTTGCCCATCGGATCGGAAAGGGGGGAATGCTGGTGCAGGACCCTCAGGTTCAGCTGATTCGGCCACCACTCCGCATTCGTGTAGGCCCCAGCCAGGGTGTGTCTGCGAGCTTCGTGCGATACCGGGCATTTGGTTTCGGTTGCCATGCTTTGCTCCTGATTCTCTGGGACAGTTGCCCCTGCTGCGGTGGTGAGATGTCTCTCCACATGTTTTATCTTCCTTCAAATTAGTCAAAGGACTGTTACGAATTACGAACCCATCTGTCGCTTTCCATTGGTGCTACGGCAGTCGGCCGCGCTTGCTGAGGCGCCATTCATCCGGCCTTCACACGCCTCCTGTGCTTAATATGGCGCTGGACGGAAGCGTGCCGCGGCGCGCACTTCGCGCACAGCCCGCGGAAAATGACCTCGCTTTCGCGAAGAACCCGCTTGCCAAGGGAGCCCGAGACGGGCGTAGGCACGTCGTACCACTCCATGTCCTCAACATTGCCGCAGCGATCGCAGATGAAGTGGTGATGCCGCATGCCCTTCGCATCGAATCGCGCGGCGCGGCCCTCGACAGCTACCTCACGCACCAAACCCGCCTGCACCAAGTCCCGCAGATTGTTATAAGTCGTGGCCCTGGAAGAACGCGGATCCAAGCGATTCACGGCTTCGAAGATTTCCGCAGCCGTGGGATGCCTGTTGCTTTCCATCAAGAATGCCATCACGGCGTAGCGTTGCGGAGTGCATCGCAACCCACTGCCCTCCAAGGACCGTTTGATCGCCTCGGCGTGCATGACCTATTTGGAATATATCTAATCTGACATTTTGTCAAGTTTTGAACTTGTGCGGGTCGGTGCTGGCAGGAGACAGCTGGCGGGAAGCCGCTGATGCGAGTTGGTGGGCGGCTGGCAGTCTTGCTACTCCTACCCGCAGTCCCGCTTGCCAACAAAGAGTCAGCCCGTTTGCCGGAACATCGAACCGTGTAAGAACGTATCACGATACCGATGAGAGCGTCTGTTGAGTCCCACGATTACATTTCGCAGAAGGCTACGTCGCCATGGCCATTATGGCTGCGGATTGGATTCTGGGTCTGTATCGCCGTAGCAGTAGGGGCTGTGCTAAGGCGGTTGGCCGCCCTGGCCAGTCCGGTACAGACTGGGCCTGCCGATCTGGTTGCGCTTGATGCCTATTTCGCCTCCCACAGCAGTCTCACGCTGGTTCACATTATTCCCGCACTGGCATTTGTCATGCTTGCGCCGCTGATCTACATGCAGCGGTTCGCTGGTGCTTCGTGGCCTGAACGGCTCTTGTTTCCGCTTGGTGGAGTTGTGGGGTTGACAGCCTATGCGATGAGCACGCACGCGGTCGGAGGCTGGATCGAGCGATCGGCGGTATTTTTCTTCAACACCCTCTTTCTGTACGCACTGGGGCGTGCATTTTGGTACGGGCGGTTGGGCGAGAGATTTCTGCAGTTGAAATGGCTAACGCGCGCAATTGGAATACTGCTGGGAATTGCGACGACCCGGCCAATCATGGGGGGATTCTTTGCAACCAGCCCTATTACCCATTTGCGACCTGGCCAGTTTTTCGGCCTTGCGTTCTGGCTGGGTTTCACCATCAATACGCTAATCGTGGAGTGGTGGGTTCGTTCGCCACGAGGACAATCGCAGCTCAAACGGATCGCCGCACCGAGTGCATACGCAGCGCGCGACTAGAAGCTGAAGTCTCCGTCGATCCGCCACAAACGATGCACGGAGTTGTAGAAGGTGCCATAGAGCGGAGAGTCAAAGTACTCTTGTACGTCTCGCGGATTGAAGTGGTTCAGTATGTTGTACACCGTGAGCCCGGCCCGAAACTGGATGCGGTGCTTCTTGAATGTGAAATCTACCGGATATTGCAGTTTCACATCGAAGCCGATGAACGTCGGGAATCGCCCAGCCTGATTTTCCTTACCCAGGTAATTCCAGTTCTGGTCGAGAGTGGAGTAGGGAAACCCTGTGTGTGCGTCGAGGATTGGCACGAAATCGAATTTGTATGGCAATCCGATCACTCCCCAGAAGAGTCCGCGGTTGGGGGCGTCGGACGCGAGCGGGCCGTATTGATTTTGGCGAATCAGCGGTGTGGGAAAGTTGCCGAAGAATTGGTTGTAGTCGTTTAAATCGCCACGTGCCTTCGACCAGACGTAACTTCCGTAAATCGAAGTCCGCTCCGTTGCTTGCCAACGGACCATCGCCAGGAACTCCTGGTACCTTTGGGTGCCATTGTTCAGCAACTGCAGTTGGGCGCCATGGTTGAGCGACTGAACGGGATTCACGTAGAACTCGCGGTACACCTGCCGGCCTTCGTAGCCGAAGCGCACAAGCACACCGCGCACGACTTCGCGGTCGATTTGCAGCGTCCATCCAAGGCTGTAAGGAACACTCAAGCCAGGAGTCGCGACCACATGCGGGTAGGTCGCCGGGCCGGCCGTCACGGTTGTGCCGTCGCCAGCGTAGTTGGTGATGGTCTGTGCCGGATATTTGGTAAAGACCGCTACATTGAACGGGATCTTGTCGTAGAACAGGCCGATACCGCCGCGAATTGCGGTGCGACCGTCCTTGGTCGGTGCGAAGACAAAACCAAGTCGAGGCGCGACATTAACCGCCTCTGACGACAGGCTGTCGTGGTCGAGACGCACGCCGAGGTCTAGGGTCAGTCGTGGAAAGATCTGCCAGTTGTCTTGTACGAACAACGCGAATTCGTTCTTCGTGACGGCTGAAGCGAGACCGCCGCCGTAGCGAATGGTGCTGCTGAGCGTGCTGTCACCGCGCAACACGTTCACCGGGGTGTTCGTGATGGCGCCGTTGTAATCCGAGTAGGTGTATGAATATCCGGTGGTAAGCAGATGCCGTCCTGCCCATTCAACCGGATGCCAGTGTAGCGTCTGGGTCCACTGATAAAAGTTCGTAAACCGATCCTGCACCGTGAAGTAGGTGCCGGAATTCGAGTACGGATACAACGTCATCTCGCCGGGCCCAGGATCGGCGGGATAAACGCGTGTGTCGAGCTTCTTGGCGGAAAACAGCGACCGCAGAAAACCGCCATTGCTCAGAATCCAGCGATGAGTCCCGGTGACGAAGTAGCCCCGCTGGCGGTAGTCGGCCGTCACGGGCTGCGGATTGAAGGTGTTGATGGTGGCGTAAAAGGTGTCTTGCGGATCGAGCGCGAGTGACGCCGAGAAGCGTTGGTTGGCCGACGGGTTCCAGTCCAATTGTGCGTAGGAATTCAGCTTTTCGACAATGCGGACGTTATAGGGATCGGGAATCGAGTAGGTGTTGATGGTGTCATACCCGTATCCTATCGACTGAAAAATGTATAGCTGGCCCTTCTTGATTGGCCCGGCGAATGTGAGGTGCGGCGATGCGCTTTCCACGCCGTGAATGTTTCCGCCGATCCAGCGAAAGCGTGGGATGGGATCTTCGAAGAGAAACTTCCACTCATCGGTTCCGCTGCGGGTATTGACCTCGACCACTCCGCTGGCGAAGCGCCCGTATTCCGCGGAGAACGGGTTCGACAGCACCTGTACTGACTGCACCGCGACCGCCGGAAGGCTCAGAGCCGCCTGTCCGGTGAATGGATCGGTGACACTGGCAGAGTTCACCAGCGTGTTCGCCTGGTTGGTGCGCCCGCCCTTGATGCGGATGAGCCCGTCCGGCCCACGAACCACACCTGGCAGCAGAGGCAGAGCATCCTGGAAATCCTGATTAAGTTGCACGACAGACTTCAGCATGTTCGCCGTAAGCGTTGGTGCGCCACCGGAGCTGGAAGTAGTGTCGACCATTGGCGCTTCAGCCGTCACCGTCACGTTTTGCGTCTCACTTTTCAGCGTGAGTTGGAAGTCGAGCTTGGCTGCATCACCGCTAACGGTTACGCGCTTTGTTACCACATCAAAACCAGCGAGAGTGACCGTGACTTCGTAGCCCCCATAGAGGATGCCCGAAAACGTGTAGACGCCAAGGTCATTCGAGACGGTGGAGGTCTCGGTTTTCGTGCTCAGGTTTTTCAGGGTGACGCGGGCGTTCGGCCAGACCGTCTGCACCTGGTTGGCGTCGAGGGTATAGATGACACCGTTGATCGTGGCGGACTTCGCGATAGCCACCAGCGACAATCCCATCACAAGCAGCATTGCGATGGCGACGCGTCGAGCTGGAGTCCGCAGGTAATCCCAAAATCTCACAGCTTTGGGTATTGTGCCACTGCTCACTCTAACGGCAATTAGACCGCCAGGTTGCGCCCTGGCGGAAGAATTCCCTGCCCTGCTCGGCGTTTTACGCTGCTTCGCGCTGCTTGAACCGTAGTCCCTTGCGATACAAGCCGTCGCTATCTACATCGAAAACGCGGTTGTACCGTGCGCGAAAGTTCTCCTGCGCGGCGCTGGCGGCGAGTTCGATGAGTTGCTCCTCGGAGAAATGCCGCCGCAACTGTGAATAGAGTTCTTCACTCACATTGGCGGGTGTGTCGGCCAGGGCGTCGGCCATGCAGAAAAGTGCGACTTCCGCCGGAGAGAATCCTTCGAACCTACCCTCCCGAATCGCGGAGATCTCCGCATCGCTTAGACCATACATTCTGCCTCCGGCAGAATTGGCGTCGATTCAAAACGGACACCCGACGCGCGCCGCGGTGCGGAGCATGATGATCATTCTCAAGCGTTGCGGAATGGCGGCTTTCTGCCCAAGCAGCCATTCCTGCAGTGCAACGGCCCAGAACACGCGCGGAACGCGCGCTGTGATTTTCTGGGGCGTCAGGTCCCGCCCCAGCATCTTGCGGACCTTCTTGAAGACCTGCCGCATCAGAAATGAGGTTTGCTTCGGATCGATGCCTTCCACTCGGGCCATAGTGCCTCACCTCGCTATTGGCTAGAGTACTAGAAGTGGAACGTCAACTGTCCTGTTACCGTTCGTGGGGTAACGTAGTGCGTTCCGCTGAACGTAGACAGGAAGTTGTACAGCACATCATTGTTCGCAATATTGATCACGTTGACCTGGGCGCTCCATTGGTATCGATCGCCTTTGAAGAGATTGTCGACCCCAAAGGCAATGTCGAACAGGCTGCGAGGCTTGATTCTTTGTGGATTGTGATCGTCGTTTTCCGTCCCCGGCGCGGGTACGCTAATGAGCGTCGATCCGAACTGCGAAGCCAAACATGGGCTCGGCAGGAGCACGGTCGGCGTGGCATGCAGACCGGCACAGGTGAACCCAGCCTGGAATTCCTGGTCGGCCGTCAAGGGCAGGCCAGAAATCGTATTGATCATATTGATCGCCGGCAGCCCGTTCAGCGTAGTCGAAGACCCGGCACAGGTTGCAGTCTCGGGGTTGTAGCACGGCGTCGCGCCCGCCACCAAGCCACTGTCGTACCGCCAATTAAAGCCGATCCATGGCTTGCGACTCCAAGGGATCTGATACTGCAAGTGTGCAGTCATGTTGTACAACTCGTCGTGGTCGATACGAAAGACACCGGTTGACGGAGGCACGATCGGCAGGCCTGCGACCTGCGGCAGGAGAAACCGTGCGGCAACGCTCGACATCACCACCAGAGCGCTGAATCCGTGATTGACCGGCATGCTGAGACGCAAGGCCCATCCCGGAATCTTCGAGTTGTGCCACTCGATGGGAAATGCGATCGGAGTGGCGCCCACAACACCGAAGTCGTAACCATTGTGGGTATACTTCCATACGTACTCTCCATCCAATACCAGGTACTTGCCGATCGCCTGCTGCAAGCCAGCGTGAAATTCGTTGCGGTAGCCGGCGGTAATCGGTCCCAGACTACAGGAAACACCGGATGGAGGAACGAGCGTGGCTAGGAACGGAATCGAGCATCCAGTGCTGGCGATCACAAGGTTCTCGTTGAATGGGGTCTCCAGGGAACGCGCGTACGAGACGCGAAGAACAGTGTTCGTTTTGCGGATGTTGTAGGCGACTCCAATCCGAGGTTGGGCCTGACTCGCAGTGGAGAGCCCGTTATAAAGATCGCCACGGATACCGACGTTGAACGTCCATTTTTTCAGGTTGATCGTGTCCTGAAGGTACAGCGACGCAAGTTTTACGTTAGTATGCCCGTTGAAGTTGAAAAGAGTACCGGGAGCGTAGAGACCGCCTGCGCCACTCAGGTCGTAAGGCGCAAGAATCGCGCACGGCGTTCCTGCAATCGGCTGATTCGTGACTGGATTCAGGCAGGAGGGTGTAATGGACGGAACTAGTGTTGGATCAACGATTCCGATGTTGTCGTTCTCGTTTAGAAACCACTGCTGGTAAGTAACGCCTGCCTTCACACTGTGAATTCCTTTGGCCCACGTGACGTTGGCGAATGCACCAGCGTTAAGCAGGGTGCGTAACTGGCCGACAGTTTCGCTCTGGAAGTCGGGAGAGTAGTCGCTATAGGGATCTGCGGAGGGGAAGTAATTGTACGCGTCTCGACGTACGTATCCTCCCAGAGTAAAGATCGTGGTCGAGTTGAGCACATGCGTCCAGCTCGGCGCGATGTTGAAGGTCACGATCTTGGAGCGCTGATCGGACGATCCCAGCTGTATCCCAGTTACCGGATTCAACAGAGGAGCTCCATTAACGTCGTGGAATTGTTGATCGTAGGAATTAGGGTTTTGAAACCACGAACGTGTGAAAACAAAATTGAAGTGCAGCGCATCGGATGCCGAGAACTGGTAGTCAAACCGGTCGAAAATGTTCTCCAGGTTGCCGTGATCATGCACGACGCCGAATTCCGGCGGATCCAGGAAGCGCCCGGTATCCATTCCATTAGCCGCGATAAAGTTGCCCCAGTTTTTGCCGCCATAGGAGAAATTGAAACCGGCATTCGATGTGCCGAAAGCCCCGTACGAAGCGTAGACCTGACCGTGGGGAGTGGTCGATCCCAGCCCCGAGCGTGTCGTCACGTCGATCACCAAGCTGGTTTTACCGCCATATTCGGCAGGCGGAGCGCCGGCGATCACCGCCATCGATTGCACTGCATCGAGCGGAATCTGATTGGAGAACACCTTACTCTGCTGGTCGGTGATTCCCTGTCCATCCAGTGAGAAGGAGTTCTCCGCGTGGTCACCCATGCCATGGAATAGGCCGTTGGAGTCGGCGGCAATCCCTGGCGACGTCAAGGTCACCAGCGAACTCAACTCTGACGAGGAACTTTCCAGCGGAACTTTGGAAAACAACTGGCGATCCACGTCCGTGTGGAACGTCGGATCGGTCTCAAGCAAGTCCCCGGCCTCACTTTGTACATCGACGGTTTCAGCCGCAGAACTGATTTGCAGAGAAATCTTCAGTGCTATGGGAATGGAGGAGTGGGCATCCACATCTTGCGCATAGTTCACGAACCCAGGGCTGGTCACCGAGAGGTGGTAGTTGTTGGGCGGAACGTTGGTAAAGCTGAACTTCCCTTCTCCGTCGGTGGTCGCAGTGCGGCTGAATTGGCTTACCGGGTTCTGAATTTCTACGGTTGTTCCGGGAACAACCGCTCCTGTGGGATCGCTGACGACCCCCTCGACGGTGGCAGCGCTTCCAGCGCCGGCGGCGAAGAGACTCCCACCCAGCACGATGGTCAGTGCAAAATTTATGAAAGCGTACCAAACAGCGCGGCGAGCGTCCGGCGAAGCTTCCTGAGTTCTCAACTCCGCGGCTTCTCCCGCGATTTCACATCCGTACATCCAAACCTCCAACTGCTGTAGCCATAGCCCGCGGCGTTCCTGTTTAGGGCGAAGGCGGCTTTCCGGTTCCTAAATGGACCATCAGCCCAACACTCAAATGGGGCTGAAGTTTCAAAGGGAGTGCAGCGAAATTTAGAGGCTTTGCGGAGGCGGGCGAATGAACGAAGCGCCAATCAGCAGACGAGACGTGAGCTGCGGTTGGGAAAGGTCTTGCAGCGAAGCCTTTACCACAGGCACCGGAGGCGAGCTGAGCGGAGTAATTACAGCAGCGTTGTGCGCGACAACGCAGAACGAGCAGTGTGAGGCTGGCGAACTTTGTCGCCCTAGGGCGTCGTGTACGTGAACGGCCTGTACGAAGCCGATGGCGGCCATCAACAGTCCGAGCGCCAGCGCGACACACTTATGGGTTGGCGAACGGTCGAATTTGAGGCAGATCACCATAACGGCGCAACGAATACTAGTCTACCAAGTTTGACGTTCTCGGCGGGTCAAGGGAAGCTTAAATCCCGTGTTTGCCGGAGAATATGCTACGAATCTTCAACCGCGGATGGCGATAGAGGCTGGGGATGGAAGTGCCGCAGAATCGCCTCAGCCTGAGAATGATTCACTACCGCGGCCAAGGCGGCGGCATCGGCTTGTCTCACCGCCTCCAGGCTGCCGAAGTGTTGCAGCAACCGACGGGTAGTTAAGGCGCCGACTCCGGGGATTTCCAGCAACTCGGTTTTACGATCGCGAATTTCCCGGCGCTTGCGATGAAACGTCACCGCGAATCTGTGAGCCTCATCGCGTACAACCTGCACCAGGTGCAGCACAGGTGAGTGTCGATCGAGCATGACGGGATCGTTCTCCTGGCCATATATGTAGATGATCTCTTCCTTCTTCGCTATCGACGCCAAGGGCTGATTGGTAATCCCAATTGACTCCAGCGCCTGCGCAGCCGCGTGTAGCTGGCCGATTCCGCCATCGATCAGGATCAGGCTGGGCAGCGGTTTGTTTTCGGCTTGCAATCGCGAATAGCGACGGGTAACTACCTCGCGCATGGAAGCAAAATCATCCACACCGATGACCGACTTGATGATGAACTTGCGGTAATCCGACTTCTTCATCTTGCCGTCTTCCCACACCACCATCGAGGCGACCGTTTCGGCGCCTTGTATGTGAGAAATATCGAAGCACTCGATGCGCCGCGGCAGATCAGGCAACATAAGTACATCCTGCAACGTTTCCTGGATGACTTTCGCTGCAGGCTTCATCACGCGGAAGCGCTGGTCGTAGGCCTGTTTTGCGTTCTGGCAGACCAGGTCTACCAGTGACCGCTTTTCGCCTCTCTGCGGCACGTGGATGCGGACTTGCCGCGCGCTGCTTTCGGACAATACCTCTTCCAGTGTGGCGCAATCCTCAAAGCCGACAGGAACATAGATATTGTGCGGAACGTACTGCTGCCCGATATAAACCTGCTTCAGCAAGGCCGAGAAGAATTCTCCGGGGTCAAAACTGTGTTTCCCGACGATCTCGTTCATGTCTTCCCAGAAGAACTCGCGCTTGTCCATGATCTTGCCGCCGCGCATGTGAAACAGGTTCACGGCTAGCATCTGGTTCTCGTAGTGATAACCGAACACGTCGGCATCGTCGCCATCGACGGCATGGATGCGCTGCTTCGACTCCTGCAACTCCACGGTCGATATCAGGTTGCGATACTTCGCCGCCAGTTCATATTGTTCGCGCTCCGCGGCGGTAGACATCCGCTCGCGCAGCGATCGCGTGAGATCGGTGCCGCGGCCTTCCAGGAACAGCTTCACATCCTGCACGGCCTCGGAATAGCGCTGGGATGTGGTCAGGTCTTTCACGCACGGGCCCAGGCAGCGGCCGATGTAGTACTGCAAACATGGCCGAGGATAATAGCGGTTCAAGTCGAGCTTGCACGACGGAATCAGAAAGTGGCGATGGATGAGATCGACCAGCCGATACGCCAGACTAGTGGGAAAGTACGGCCCGAAGTACAACGATCCATCCTTACGCAGGCGCCGGGTTACATACACCCGCGGATAGCGCTCTCCCACGGTCAGCTTGATGTAGGGATAGGTTTTGTCGTCGCGCAGCAGGATGTTGTAACGCGGCTTCTTCTGCTTAATGAGATTGTTCTCGAGTGCGAGGGCTTCGCGCTCGTTGTCGAGCACGATGTAGTCGAGATCGACCGCCTCGCGCAGCAGCGTACCGATTTTCGCGTTCTCGGCGGCACCCTCGACGAAATATGACCGCACTCGCGCGCGCAGATTCTTGGCCTTCCCCACGTAGATAACCTGTCCGTCCGCGTTCTTGTAGAGGTACACGCCGGCCGAAGTAGGCAAGGTGCGAATTTTCTGTTGCAGATCCATTTGGGTGGAAGGTTGTGATCAGCTTCAGAGTAACCGAAGCGTGCATCGCCGGCTGTCGGCGCCTTCTCCAGGCAAGCTACGGACCTCATCACTCTGTAAAAATTTTACACTGCGCGTCAGGATTATCCGATAGTAGCGCAATGATCAACTCCGAGGCCGCAATTTCATCCGATTGAAAACACTTCGGTTCGTGCCTTCAAACCTCACTAGATGCCGATGGCACAAGACG
>Ga0306926_10005140_pt1 | contig 13888 bp, 14 predicted proteins | sample flu12Cox44000178_FD_203759 | JGI IMG/M metagenome (GOLD analysis project Ga0306926, IMG submission 203759) | Lab enrichment of tropical soil microbial communities from Luquillo Experimental Forest, Puerto Rico - flux8day.12C.oxic.44.000.178 (v2)... | ecosystem: Environmental > Terrestrial >...
CGCCGCTCCATTTCAGAGGCAGCAGAAGCAGGCTCTTTGCGTCCAGACGCCGGGCGAGATCCGGCATTCGCCTGGCCGCGTCGCTGACAGAAACGGGCTCGCGACCTTCGACTGCGCTCGTGACAGCGGCCATCTCCCGCCGCCCCGGAGACCAGGGATCTGTCCCGAGCGCATCGATTCCGAAACCGGACGTCGCCCGCAACACCCCATTTCGTGGATTCTGCTGGAGGAGAAGGGACGAGTGGCCACCCGAGTGCTCGATTGTTTCCCGATGCAACTGGCGGAGCAATTCGTTTTGCCGACGCTCGCTCGCGAGAAGGCGGATCGCGGATCGCCGGGAGGTACCCGAACGCAACGAGGGCAGTCGGCGGCGCTGGCGAGCGTGTGTCTCTTTTCGGCGCATCAAAGGTCGGGGACCCCAGCGCAGCGACCGCGTTCGGGGGGCGGCCGCCCGGGATGTCGAGCGCCGCAATCGCGTCAGGGCCAGGCTCTGCCGGTGGCCGATTCTACCGCGAACGTTTTCCGTCCGCCACCGAACGCTCGCCACTGCCCGTCCCTAAGTAAATGACTGCGAGTTAGTTAGCGCCTTGCCGACTATAATCACTTGAAGGGAAATCGTCCAGACTCTCTGCTGTTCGCCGACGTCTTAAGAGTAACGAGCACGAAGTAACAAGTAACGAGCACCGAGTTGCCGAGTAACGACTAACTGAAACCCGCCGCGCTCCGCATGACGTGGACGGACGAAGAGCTCGTCGCCCGATCGATTGGGGGCGACGCCGACAGTTTCAACGAGCTCATCCTGCGATGGGAACGGCCGATCTACGCCCTCGCGTACCGCACCATCGGGCGCGAAGAGGATGCGCGGGACGTGTGCCAGGAGACATTCCTGCGCGCGTTTCGCGCGCTGCCCGGATTTCGCGGGCAAGCCAAGTTCTCGTCGTGGCTGTACCGCATTGCGCTCAATCTCTGTCGCGATTGGATCCGCCGGGAGCGTCGCGCCCCTCTCCTCCAGCCACCCGAGGACGGGGATCTGATGGAGCTGGCGGCGGCCGCCGAGCCGGCCGAGTCGATCGAAGATCTGGTGGCGCGCAAGGATCTCGCGCGATCCGTCGAGCGTGCGATGGCGCTCCTGCCGGAGGAGCAGCGCACGGCGATTGTGTTGAAGGAGTTCCACGGGTTGACCTTCCAGGAGATCGCGGACCTGGCGGGGTGCCCCTTGAGTACGGTAAAAACGCGCCTGTATCAGGGATTGACCGTCCTCAGGCGCGAGTTGGCCAGAACTGGCAAGGTATGCGTCAAATGACCAATGACATCATGTGCGGATATCCGGGTGATCGCGAAGCGGAGTTGATGGCGTATCTATACGACGACATCGCGCCTGCCGATCGCGCCGCGTTCGAGCAGCACCTGACGACCTGCGCCCGGTGCCGCGGCGAGCTGAACGGGCTCGTCGACGTGCGAGCGCAGCTGGCGCGCTGGTCGCCACCCGATCTGAATCTCGCGCCCTCCGGCCGGCGACCATCTTTTGTGAGCGAGATGCCGATCGTCCAAGCTCCCCCGGCGCGGTGGTCGCTCTCGCGCGATATTCCGAGATGGGCGCAGTTGGCGGCCGCGCTCCTTGTGGTCGGCGTCGCGGCCGGTATCGCCAACCTCGAGGTGCGCTACGACCGTAACGGGCTCAGCATTCGTACAAGTTGGTCGAAATCCACGAGCCAGGGTCTTCCGAGCTCGAACGCTGCGAGTCTTGCCGACCCTTCGAGTGCCGGGCGCGCCGACCTCGTTGCCATCGAGCAACGTCTGGAACGTCTGGAACGGCTTCCGAGTGAGCTCCGCGCCCAGTTCGGGGCGCCCTCCGCGGCCACGATCGCCCACACACCTTCGGTGGGCGATGCCGAGCTGATGCGCCGCGTGAGAACGCTCGTCGACGAGAGCGCCCGCCGACAGCAGACCGAGCTCGCGTTACGCGTTGCAGAAGTCGTCCGCGACATGAATGTGAAGCGGGAGGCCGACTTGCAGAGAATCGATCAGAGTCTGGGTATGTTCCAGAACAAAACGGGCGTCGAAGTCCTCAGAAACCGTCAAAAGCTCGACTATATTCTGCAACGTGTATCGCAGCAGCAGCCGCAGCAGTAGGGGGATCCGTGACAGCCAAGGGAATCAACGTCGCCATCGTCGTTATCGCGACTGGATGCCACCTGACGGCCGCCTCGCCTGCCAGGGCGCAATCCACCGCGCTCAGCCTGTCCTCGGCACGTGAGGATGCGGAAGCGCGGGAGGATCGGTATCAGATCGGCGTGCTCGAGCGCGTGCTCGAGGGCGCCGTCGAGCACGGCGTCACCGTGACGCGCGATCGCCTGCAGGCCATCGCGCAGGTGCCGACCGAGCTGCTCGTGAGCGACAACGCGCACGCGCGCGGGTTTCGGCTCGAAGCGTACGGCGTGTTCTTCGACGTGTCGGTGCCGACGTTCGAGACGACGCTGTGGACGATTCGGACTCTGGACCAGAACGATCTCGGCTTCGACAGCGCCATGAAGCAGTTGCAGCAGCTCGTCAAGGGTAATGCAAGCGCCGAGCAGGCGCTGAAGCGCGTGGAGCTGCAAGTGAGCCCGTTTGCGCGCCAGGCGTCGGCTCAGGCCTCCGATCGCTCCTCGATCGATGCGCGAAACCAGACGGGGTCTCTTGCAGCCGCGGCGGACCAGACGCCGGAGCCCCCAAGGGTGGTCCCCGATCAAATTCTCGCGGATCCGGACGAGGCGTATCGTACCGAGGTCATTGCGGCGCTCAAGGACGCGATGCTCGATCACAGCAGCTCGCTCGGCATCGGCCCCAACGAGTGGCTGACCATCGCCGCGCGCGGCAACGACGATCGCCCCAGGCTCGCGCCCGCCGACAGCAGTGCGAGAACGCGAATCATCCGCCTGCGCGGCTCGGACCTTTCCGCCTATCTGGGGCGCCAGATCACGAAGGACGAAGCCAAGGCCCGCATCGAAGTGAAGGTGTATTGAGCCGTCGCGGCGCGACAGACGAAGCGTCGCGCCATGCCGGCCGCAGGGTCGAAGCATGACAGCCGAAAGTTCCGAATCCTGAATTACGTTCAGGATTAGAATGTCCAAATGTTGCGCGCGGCCGTCCGCTCGGTGCTGATCGTCGCGGTTCTGTGCGCAGGATGCGGTCCCACAGTTGATCTCACGAAGGCCCTGCAGATCGACGTTCTCGATTCAGGGTGGTTCGACGCAGGCATCGTGAACGGGCAGAACAAGCTGGTGCCCGCGATCAAGATTGCCGTCAAGAACAATTCCGATCAGAAGCTCGTCGTCTTGCAGATCAATTCAGGCTTTCGGCACGGGGGCGACGCGGAAGAATGGGGGAACGCGTTCCTGACAGTGGCAGGGTCGGACGGCCTCGCCCCCGGTGCAACCGCCGGACCGCTCCTGCTCAAATCTCAGAACGGCTACACAGGCACTGACCAATCGCGGCAGGAGATGCTGAAGAACACGCAGTTCGTCGACGCGAAAGTCCAGCTGTCCGCCAAATACGCGTCGTTGCAGTGGGTCAAGATGGGCGAGTACCCGATCGAGCGAAAACTCCTCGAAAAATAACGGGACTCCCCAATCCTGAGTCCCAAAATCACGCCGCGACTCGCCACTTCGCGGTGGTCACCAACGCCCACACGGCTAAAACCGCCATGGTGCCGTCGCTTAGCGCGAAGAGCAGAAACGACGGCGGGGAGTGGCGCACGACGTAGTCAATCAGGAAGGCGCCTGCGCCGCCGCCCTTCAGCACCGGTCCCATCACCCACATGTACAGGCGGCCTCCGCGCGACTGAGGATCGCGATACGGGATCAGGTACCCCGCCGCCACCGACAGCAAGAAGATCCCGTTCAAGTCCGCGTGAATAGGAGGAACTGGAAGCGGCACCCGGAACAGGCTCGCAAGCATCGGCCGCCCCAAGATCATGACGGCCCCGACGACAGCGTCGTAGAGTCCGGAGGCGGCCGCCACGCCGGCGATGCGCCGGGCGGCGGTCCGCGGCGGATCGCTACTGGATTCGCTTGAGATCACCCTGATATGTCGTGGCGTGATCGGGCGTGATCTCCACGTCGAACGTCAACGACTCATAACCGGGTGCGCGCACTTCGACGCGGTGCTGGCCGCCCTCGATGTGCAGCTTGTGGAAGATGCCGTTGAAGTCGCTGACAACGCCCACGTAGTAACCGTCAACGTACACTTCCGCGTCGGGAGGCTTGATCTTCAGTCGCAGCGTGCCCTCGCCCGCGAAGGTGCCACTGTCGCCACTGTAGGCGGGTGGAGTCGGGTCAGGGTACGCGCCGAACCACGGATCGTAATACCCGCCGTAAGAGGCATACGGGTACCCGCCGTAAGAGGCGTACGGGTACCCGCCGTAGTAGCTGCTCAGACCGTAATAGCCGCCATAGAAACCCACACCGCCAAACCACCACCACGGATAGTAGGTGTTGACGATGACGGTGCCGCCGCCGGGCGCGGGCGCAACCGACGCGCGGGGAACTGCTGTACCCGTGACGGGCGCGTTCCCGCGTGGCCGCCCACGCGCAACGCCGGCCGTGCTCCCGTCGGAGGGGCCGGTGCTGCCACTGCTGCTGGAGGCGGGATCGCGCTGCACCGCTGTCCTATTCGACCCACTTGACCCGACAGACCCGCCTGATCGGGTTGACCCAGCGGACGGGTTTGCGCTCCCCGACCCCGCCGTTCCGCCGGATCCCACATGGGAACCGCTGCCCCCGGTCCCACCTCCGGCGTGCGATGAGGCGCCACCACCGCCACCTTGCGACGAACCACCGCCCCCGCCGCCCCCACTGTGCGACGAGCCACCGCCGCCCCCACCACCTCCGCCGTGCGACGACCCACCGCCGCCGCCGGCGCCGCCACCACCACCACCACCGCCGCCGCCGTGCGACGAGCCACCGCCACCGCCACCGCCCCCACCACCCCGCTGCAACGCAGCCACCGGAAGTGCCGGAAACGCGACCAGAACGGCGACCGCCAGCAAGCGCTTCATGGCAGACACCTCAAAAGGGACAGAGCCGCTGTCCTAACGAGAAGCAAGCCACCTGCCACCGCACGTTCCCGCAAACGCCTGTAAATCGAACTCTCCTCAAGTATACGCCCGGATGTGTCGCCTGCCGAGTCGGAGCATCTCGATTTCTTGACACTGTTTTGAGACGGCCGATAGACTCCAGAAAAGGTGTCCTTTCACAGCACGACCATCCTCGCGGTCCGCCATCGCAACCATGCGGTGATGGCCGGCGACGGCCAGGTGACGTTCGGTCAGACCGTCGTCAAGCAGACCGCTAAGAAGATCCGTCGCCTCTACAACGATCGGATTCTGGCCGGCTTTGCCGGCTCCGCCGCCGACTCGTTTGCCTTGTTCGCGCGGTTCGAGTCCAAGCTCGAACAATATCGCGGAAACCTCGAGCGCTCTGCCGTGGAGCTCGCCAAGGATTGGCGAAGCGATCGCATCCTGCGCCGGCTCGAGGCGATGCTGATCGTGCTCGATCACGCGTCGACGTTCCTGCTGTCCGGCAACGGGGATCTCATCGAGCCCGACGACGGGATCGTGGCGATTGGATCCGGGGGACCGTTCGCGCTCGCGGCCGCGAAGGCGCTCGCGAGCAATACCGATCTCGGCGCGCGGGCGATCGCCGAAAAAGCGCTGCGGATCGCCAGCGACATCTGCGTCTATACCAATGCGAACATCATCGTCGAAGAACTGTAGAATCGTCGAAGCTAAAGTCGTGAGAGTGTAGGGACCCTTGGCCATTCCTCTGCCAGAAACCACGCAATCCTCTGCCGGCGCCATGACCCCGCGCCAGATCGTCTCCGAGCTCGACAAGTTCGTGGTCGGGCAAGCCGCCGCGAAGCGCGCCGTGGCGATCGCACTGCGCAACCGGTTCCGGCGCCAGAAGCTGCCGCCGGAACTGGCCGAAGACATCGCGCCCAAGAACATCCTCATGATCGGTCCGACCGGTGTCGGCAAGACCGAGATCGCGCGCAGGCTCGCGCGTCTCGCGCAGTCGCCGTTTCTGAAGGTGGAGGCCTCCAAGTTCACCGAGGTCGGCTACGTGGGACGCGACGTCGAGTCGATGGTGCGCGACCTGGTGGAGCTCGGCGTCGACATGGTGCGCGGTGAGCGGCTCGACGAGGTGAGCGCCAAGGCGATGCAGAACGCGGAGGAGCGGCTGCTCGATATCCTGCTGCCGCCGCCCCGGCCGGTGGCGCCCGACGAGGATCCGGCAGCGGCGCGCGAGCAGCAGCGCCGAACGCGCGAGCAGTTCCGCGATCAGCTGCGCGCCGGACGGCTCGACGGGCGCACTGTCGAGGTCGAGGTGCGGGAGAAGGCGTTTCCGTCGTTCGAGATCATCGCAGGGTCGGCGGTCGAAGAAGTCGACGTGAACCTGAAGGACATGCTGCCGGGACTCTTCCAGGGGAAGATGAAGAAGCGGAAGGTCAAGGTCCCCGAGGCCCTCGACTACCTGACCCAGGAAGAGGAACAGAAGCTCATCGACATGGACAGCGTCGCCAAGTCGGCCGTCGAGCGCGTCGAGCAGGCAGGGATCATTTTTATCGACGAGATCGACAAGATCGCGGGACGCGAGGGCGCGCATGGTCCCGAGGTGAGCCGGGAAGGCGTTCAGCGGGACATCCTCCCGATTGTGGAAGGCACCACCGTCAATACCAAGTACGGCATGGTTCGGACCGACCACGTGCTGTTCATCGCGGCTGGCGCCTTTCACGTGTCGAAGCCGTCTGACCTGATCCCCGAACTCCAGGGCCGTTTCCCGATTCGTGTCGAGCTCGAGCCGCTCGGCAAGGAGGAGTTCGTGCGCATCCTCACCGAGCCCAAGAGCGCGCTCGTCAAGCAGTACACCGCGTTGATGGAAACTGAAGGGATCGACCTCTCTTTCACCGACGAGGCGATCAGCAGGATCGCCGACTACGCCACGCTCGTGAACGAACGGACCGAGAACATCGGGGCCCGCCGGCTGCACACCGTCATGGAGAAGCTGCTCGACGAGATTTCCTTCGAGGGACCCGATCTCGGGAACAAGTCGGTCAGGATCGACGAAGCTTACGTCACCAGAATGCTCGGCGATATCGTCAAAAACGAAGACCTGTCGCGATACATCCTGTGACAGCCGCCGATCTCTCACGCGCGCAGGTGATCGTCGCCGTCGCGATCATCAGCTCGGTCGCGTGCTACGGCTGCGGCAAAAAGGGGCCGCCGCTGCCACCGCTCGTGAGGCTCCCTGTTTCGCCGGCTGGTTTTTCCGCAGAGCTGCGCGGCGCCACCGTCGATCTGCAGTTCACCGTCCCCGCCACCAACACCGACAACTCGCGTCCAGCCAATATCCAGCGCGTCGACGTCTACGCAGTCACGTCCAGCGACGCGTGGACCGATGAGCAAATCATCAAGCGTGGCAAGCGAGTCGCGAGCGTCGCCGTGAAGGCGCCCCGCGATCCCGACGATGTGATCGAAGAGGACGATCCGCCGGTCGATATGGCCGCGCCCGAGGGACACGGGCTCGATCAAGGCGCGATTGCGCGAGTGTCGGAGAATCTGGACTCGGCCGCCCGGGCGCCCGTCAGCGTGCCGACCGATCGCAGGCTTCGAGACCAGGGGAGAGGCGGCTCGTACGGATCGACCACTGCGTCGGGAAGCGGACCGCTCGTGCCGCCGCGGTCGACACCTCTGGCGCGCTCGTACGTCGCCGTCGGCGTCTCGACGCACGACCGGCACGGTCCGTTTTCCAAGCGCATCGCGGTGCCGCTCGTGCCGGCACCACCGGCGCCGACCAGTCCTACGATGGCGTACGACGAGAAAGCGATCACGGTCCAATGGAAGCCGGTTGCGTCGGCGCCTCCGATTCAACTGCCGCCGGCGGGCAACGAACTGCCGTCGACCCCAATTGGCGTCAGCCCCGTGGCGATTCGCTACAACGTGTACGACGTAACGGCCACGGCCCCGAACGGCGCGCCCCCGAGTCGTTCATCTCCGCCTGTCGCGCCGCTCAAGCTCAACATGACGCCCATCGCGGAGCTGGCCTTCTCTGACGCCCGCATCGTCTGGGGCGAAAGACGATGCTACGTTGTTCGCGCTGTGGAGACTTTCAGCGACTTGACGATCGAGAGCGACGCAGCCCCGGCGACCTGTGAGACGCTCGTGGACACGTTTCCGCCCGCTCCGCCCGCCAACCTTCAGTCGTCGCCACAGGAGGGCGCGGTGACGTTGATCTGGGACGCCAACACCGAGCAGGACCTCGACGGGTACGTCGTGCTGCGCGGGGCGTCAGCCGACGCGCTCCAGCCAATCACCGCCGAGCTGGTTCACGTCACACAGTTTCGCGACGAACACCTCGAGGCGGGCGTCCGGTTCACCTACGCAGTCAAGGCCGTCGACAAAGCGGGCAACATCAGCGCCCCGTCGAACAAGGTCGAGGAAGCCGCGCGCTGAAGGCCCCGCAAGCCTGATTGTCCTCCCGCCGGTCCCTCGCCCTTCGCGCCGCTCCCACCCATCGTTATGATTTAATGCCGTCGATGGATCGTCTGTATCGATACCAAGCCGACGGAACCGGGCCAGCGCCCAAATCCGCCCTTCCTGACCATCCCGTGGCCTCTGCGTCTCGAGTCAGGTATGCGATCGAGCGCGACGGCCAAGCCCACGAGCTGACCGGCGACATCTTCGGCGTCTATTCCGCCGGCCCGACTATTGCTGGGGGCGTGGAGGCCCTTGCACTGCTCCCGCCCGTCAGCCCGTCGAAAATCGTGTGCGTCGGCCTGAACTACAAAGATCATGCGGCCGAGCAGCGCATGGCGCTCCCCACCGAGCCCCTCATCTTCATCAAACCCTCGTCCGCAGTCGTCGGGCCCGGCCAGCCGATCAAGCTGCCGCCGGGCGTGGGTCGCGTCGATCACGAAGCCGAGGTCGGCGTCGTCATAGGGAAACGCGCTCACCGCGTCAAGCGGGCCGATGCCTGGCGCTACATCCTGGGCCTCGTGTGCGTCAACGACGTTACCGCTCGCGACCTGCAGAGCCGGGAATCTCAATATACCCGCTGCAAGGGATTCGACACGTTCGCGCCGATCGGCCCGTGCGTGGCAGCCGGCCTCGACGGTTCTCCCCGCGCCGTCGAGGGCTGGGTGAACGGAAAACGCCGCCAATCGTCGAGTACGGCGTACCTGATTTTTGGGATCGACTACCTGGTGGAGTTCGTCAGTTTCGTGATGACGCTCGAGCCTGGCGATATCATTTCTACGGGGACTCCCGCCGGCATCGGATCGCTGGGCGACGGAGATTCCGTGACCGTCAAGGTCGAAGGCGTCGGCGATCTGACCAACGCTGTCCAGGCTGAGACATAAGGTTTTCGAGCACCGAAGATCGAGCACCGAGGCACGAGTTACAAGGAGCTGTTATGAAATTGTTCGTCGATACCGGAAGCATCAAGGACATCCAAACCATTGCCGACCTCGGCATTCTCGACGGCGTCACGACCAACCCGACGCTGCTCGCGAAAGAACCGGGCGACTTCCGCCAGAACCTCAAGAAGATCTGCGACATCGTCAGGGGACCGGTCAGTGGAGAGGTGACGTCGACCGACTTTGCGGGCATGCTTCGGGAAGGGCACGACATCGCGGCGATCGACGATCACATGGTCGTCAAGGTGCCGCTCACGCGCGACGGCATTCGGGCGTGCAAGGCGCTGTCGAGCGAGGGCATCCGGGTCAATGTCACGCTCTGTTTCAGTCCCGCCCAGGCCCTGCTCGCCGCCAAGGCGGGCGCCAACTACATCAGCCCGTTTGTCGGCCGCCTCGACGACATCGCCACGAACGGCATGGATCTCGTTCGCGAGATCGTCGAAATCTACGACAACTACGAGTTCACGACCGAAGTCCTCGCGGCCAGCTGCCGGCATCCGATTCACGTGGTGGAGGCCGCGCGAGCGGGCGCCGACATCGCCACCTGTCCGCCCGCCGTCATCGACCAGTTGTTCAACCACCCGCTCACCAGTATCGGCTTGGAGAAGTTCCTCAAAGACTGGGAGAAGGCACACGCGGTGAAAGCGTGACATCGCGTCGTCGCGAGCCCGAGCGGTGGCCAACGTCCCGCGAGCGCCGGCAAACGTCCGACGAGGCGTCGGCCCCGAGCGATCAGCTGTGACAGACCCGCAAAAGGTTCTGGCTGATCTCGAGGCGCGCGCCGAGCTCGGCGGCGGACAGGCACGCCTCGACCGCCAGCACGCCGGCGGCAAGCTGACCGCGCGGGAGCGCATCGATCTGCTGTTTGACGCCGCCACGTTCGAGGAGGTCGACAAGCTCGTCACGCATCGGTGCCGCGACTTCGGGATGGAGAGCCAGATCGTCCCGGGCGATGGAGTCGTCGCGGGCCACGGTCTCGTCGACGGGCGCCAGGTGTTCGCGTTCGCTCAGGACTTCACGGTTTTCGGCGGGTCGCTCTCGGAGACCAACGCCGCCAAGATCGTGAAGATCATGGATCTCGCCATGAGCCTCGGCGCGCCGATCGTCGGCCTCAACGATTCGGGCGGGGCACGGATCCAGGAAGGCGTGCTGTCGCTCGGTGGTTACGCGGACATCTTTCTCCGCAACACGCTGGCCTCGGGCGTCGTTCCCCAGATCTCAGCGATCATGGGGCCGTGCGCCGGGGGAGCCGTGTATTCACCCGCCATCACGGATTTCACCATCATGGTCCGTGACACGAGCTACATGTTCGTCACCGGTCCGGATGTCATCAAAACCGTGACCCACGAGGACGTCACCAAGGAGGAGCTGGGCGGCGCGATGACGCACAACGCGACGAGCGGCGTGGCGCATTTTGCCGTGGCCGACGACCGCGAGTGCGTCGCGCTCGTTCGTGAGCTGCTGTCATTCCTTCCATCTAACAATCTCGACGAGGCGCCACGCGTCCCATCGGACGATCAACCGGACCGCGAGAGCGAGGCGCTCGACCGGATCGTCCCGCTCGCTCCGAACCAGCCGTACGACATGCTGGAGGTCATTCGCGCCGTGATGGACGAGCAGTACATGCTCGAGGTCCACCAGCACTATGCCAGAAACCTCATCGTCGGCTTCGCGCGTCTCGATGGGCGGTCGGTCGGCATTGTTGCCAATCAGCCGGCCGTGCTCGCCGGGACACTCGATATCGACGCGTCGGTCAAAGGCGCCCGCTTCGTGCGGTTTTGCGACGCGTTCAACATCCCGCTTGTCACGTTCGAGGACGTGCCTGGCTTCCTCCCCGGCACGGTGCAGGAGTACGGCGGCATCATCAAGCACGGCGCCAAGCTGCTGTTCGCGTTTGCCGAGGCGACGGTCCCCAAAGTGACGGTCATCACGCGCAAGGCATACGGCGGCGCGTACTGCGTCATGTCCAGCAAACACATTCGAACGGATTTCAACTACGCGTGGCCGACCGCGGAGATCGCCGTCATGGGCCCGGAAGGCGCCGTGAACATCCTCTACAAACGCGAGTTGGACGCCGCGTCGGATCCCGTTGCCGCGCGCGCCGAGAAAGTCCGCGAGTTTCGTGAGAAGTTCGCAAACCCCTATATCGCCGCGGGCCGCGGCTTCCTCGATGAAGTCATCCACCCCCGAGAGACCCGCCGCAAGCTGATTACCGCGCTCGGAAACCTGGAGTCCAAGAGGGTGAAGAACCCGCTCAAGAAACACGGCAATATTCCGCTCTGAGGACCAAGGCCGAAGGACCAAGGCGGGACCACGGCCCAAGTCCCAGGTACCAACGACCACGATGGAGGTGCCCTGTGAAGAGTCGTTTGACGCCTGCCGCCGTCGCGCTATTCGTTGCCGGTGGCGCGGCCATCATCGCAGCACCGGGTCAGTTCGGCCGGCCAGGCGAGATCTCACGCGCAGAAGTGTGGGTCCAGAACCGCGACACTGAGGCCATACCGGTGACGCTGCACGACGTCAGCGTGGAGAAGCCGATCCGCGTGTCCATCTGGAACGGCGAGCCAACTTCGGGCGCGCCCCCCGTGCCGGTACGCGTTGCGCGGCCGCTGTGGGAGTACCAGACCGTTCGCGTCAGCTCCGCCGATGCGTCCGGACGCCTCAACGCATTGGGCAACGAAGGGTGGGAAACGACCGGCATCGTGTGGCCGGTCGGCGCCGATACCATGCTGCTGCTGAAACGACCCCGCTGAACATGGCGGAATGGACCGTCGAGCCCGCTGAAGCCGGCCGCCGACTCGACAGGTTTCTGGCCGTGACAGGCCGACTCGGATCGCGAGGGCGCGCGTTCGACGCGCTTGCGCGCGGCAAAGTGTTCCTCAACGGTCGCGAAGCGGTGCCGGAAGCGCGTGGAGCGAGACTCGTCGCAGGCGACATCGTGCGTGTGTGGATGGATCGCCCCGGGACGTCGAAACGGCGCGCGACGCTCGGCGATCGGCGCGACCTTCCCATTGTCTACGAAGACGACGCGGTGGTGGTGCTGAACAAGCCCGCCGGTGTGTTGCCCGTACCCCTCGAGCGGCGCGAAGGCGCCCGCTCGGTCTTTGAGGATCTCGACACCTATCTGCGCGCCCGCAGCGGGCAGCGGCCGCTCGTCGTCCATCGCATTGACCGCGACACGTCGGGCCTGGTGGTGTTTGCGAAGACCGCTGCGGCGCAGTCGGATCTCAAAGCGCAGTTCAAGAGCCGCCAACCGGAGCGGGTCTACCTCGCGGTTGTCTACGGACACCCGGCACCGGCTTCAGGGACATGGCGCGACCGGCTTGCGTGGGATCGGAAGGCCCTCATACAAAAAGAGACGCATGCAACCGACGCACGGGGGAAGGAGGCGGTGTGCCACTACCGCGTGATCGAGACGCTGAGGGGCGCGTCGCTTATCGAGGTTCGCCTCGTCACCGGCAGGCGGAATCAGATTCGCCTGCAAGCCGGGCTCCGGGGTCACATGCTCGTGGGCGAGCGGCGTTACAACCATGGGCCCGGCTCGCTCCGGCCGATTGCGTTTCCGCGTCAGGCCCTGCACGCTCACCAACTCCGTTTTCTCCACCCGCGGGACCGGCGCGAGCTCGCGTTCGAGGCACCGTTGCCGGCGGATCTCGCTGATCTGCTTGACAGGTTGCGCCGCGACAGGCCGCGCTGCGGCTGATTGCCCGTCACTGAGCCGTCGGGCGCCAGACCGCGCCGGTCATCGGCTCGGGCGAGCGATCAGGCACGGCACCGGTAGTACCCGCCGTTCCACGCCGGTCGAGCGTTACGACGGACAGGGGATAGGCGAGCTGCTGCGCCTCCGTTTCGGCCAGCTGCTTCACGCCGGGCGCCGTCGGCAGGCTCAGGTCCGCGACAGAGAATGGGACGTCGAACTGCAGTTCGGAGCGGCCGTTCGAGAACGCGAACACGGCGAAACCGCTCGAGATGTAGCGTCGCACCACGCCGGCGTCTGCGGGAATCACCTCGATCCGACGTCCGCGGCCGCAGTCCTCGGCGAGCAGCTTGTACAGCACCATGTGGTCGATCGTATAGCTCTCGGCGACGATCGCGCTGCGCTCGGGGAGAGCTTTGAAGAGCGCGTCGAAGTATTGCGCCTCGAACGTGTGATCACGGTGATTGTTCGCCTTGAAGTTCGCGCGAAGCTGCGCCCACGGCAGAATGAGCACGGCGATGCTCGCTGTCCCCGTCAAAAGCCGTCCAACGGCCGCCGAGCGCGGCATTCCTGGACGGGCTTCGCCTGCGCGGGTCAACATTTCCCCCCGCCGGATCAACGCCTGCGCTGCGCGACACAGCGCTTCGAGCCCGGCACCGGCGAGGAGGCCGAAGGCCACCATCGGAATGATGAGGAACACCTGAACATCGTAGACGTCGTAGTTGAGCGCGAAGACCA
>Ga0306926_10005141_pt1 | contig 13888 bp, 12 predicted proteins | sample flu12Cox44000178_FD_203759 | JGI IMG/M metagenome (GOLD analysis project Ga0306926, IMG submission 203759) | Lab enrichment of tropical soil microbial communities from Luquillo Experimental Forest, Puerto Rico - flux8day.12C.oxic.44.000.178 (v2)... | ecosystem: Environmental > Terrestrial >...
ACGCCGTGCGTCGTGTAGTAATGGTTGTGACTGTAGCGGTCATCGTAGTGCACCGAGTACGGTGCCTCGCGCGGCGCGTGCCCGCCGTGGCCGTGCTCGGGCTGCTGCGCCAGGGCGCCGCTACTCGACAAAACCAACAGTCCGGCTGCAACTGCCGTGCAGCTATTTCGCTTTCTGCTCACGAGGTCACTTCACGCTGTAGCCACGGGCATCGAGACACGCACCGAGCGCGCGCCGGTAATTGGCAGCCTTCTGCTGCACCTGGGCGAGAGCACGCTGGTCGGTCACGGTGATCGTCTGCGACTGACGTGCGTTCTGCTCCGCAGCGGTGCCGATCGCACCGCCGACGACTGCGCCTGCGAGCGCAGGGCCCGGTCCGTGGTACGGGCCGCCGATGACCGCACCGAGAATGGCGCCGGTGACGACGCCCGCGGCAGTCCCCGATCCGGGCGGCGGCCCGCTCACGACGTGCACCTGCTGCTGCGGCGGCACACCGGGCGCACTCGGGTCGAAGCCCGTCTGCTGCGTCGCCCAGATGCTGCAGTCGTAGTGATCGCGGTCCTGCTGCTGAGGAGACTGACCGCGCATCGGATACGCATAGACATCGGAGCTCACCTGCGGCGGCGGCGGGCGCGGCGCATACACCGTGCCGACCGGCGGCGGCGGTGGCGGTGCCGGCCGCTCCTCCGGAGGCGGCGTCGTCGCACAGCCAGCCGAGAGCGCTGCATAGCCTGCGAGCATCAATGTCAGCATCGCGCTGCGCATGCTCGTGCGCGTAAGAATCTTCATCGTGTCAGCTCCGGGACTACCACCCACTCCCCGCAAAACGCCGCTGGCGACCCCGACGTTGACAATGCAACCCACGGAAGTAGCTGGAGTTTTGACGCTGCTGGCGGGCGACAAGTTCCACCGCCCGGCGACTGCGGCGCGGCCTGCGCTCGAGGCCTGTGTGAGCAACTGTGTCGGCGCGCAAGCGGCAGCGGACATATTCAGTCTAGCCCGCTCACGGCGCCGATGAAGCGAGCAGCGCCCTGACATGTTCGAGATCTGCGAGCGTGTTCACATCCGGGCCGGGCATCTCGAGCGCATCCGCGACCGCGATAGGCATGGCGTTTTCGAGCGCGCGCAGTTGCTCGAGCTGCTCGCGCTCCTCGAGGCTGCCGCGCGGCAGCTGCGCAAGGCGCAGGAGCGCCGCAACGCGGTAGGCATAAAGGCCGCGATGACGCCGCGCGCCGCTGAAGTCCGTCTGTGTCCCGAGGCCTGCGGGCGCAGTGTCGCGATTCCAGGGAATGGGCGCACGGCTGAAGTAGAGCGCAAACCCGTCACGGTCGGTGACCACCTTGACGACGTTGGGATCGAGCAGCTCATCGAGCGATGCGAGGGGCGTAGCGAGGGTCGCGACCTGTGCCGCAGCATGCCCGGCAAGCAGCTGCGCGACCTGAGCGATGAGCACTGGCGGAATGAGCGGCTCATCGCCCTGCACGTTCACCACGATGTCGTCGGCCGGCCAGTTGTGGCTGCGCGCGACCTCCGCTATGCGATCGCTGCCCGATGCATGTGCGCTCGCAGTCAGCACCGGCTCGGCGCCAAATCCGCGTGCGGCTGCGACGATGCGCGCATCGTCGGTGGCGATCAGCACCTCGTGTGCGCCGGCGGCGCGGGCCCGTTCGTACACCCACTGCAGCATCGGCTTGCCACCGATCATCTGCAACGCCTTGCCCGGAAGCCGGGTCGAGGCATAGCGCGCCGGTATCACCACCCGGAACGGCTGCGCTGCCTGCGCGACCCGCGGCGGCACTGCTCAGCGATCGAGCAGCGGATCGTCCGCTGCGAGCTGACGCGCTTCTTCCTCGAGCATCACCGGCACTGCGTCGCGTATCGGGTATGCGAGCCGGTCCATGCGGCAGACAAACACCTGCGCTTCGCGGCGGAACTGCAACGGCCCCTTGCACACGGGGCATGCGAGGATCTCGAGCAATCGTGTATCCACAGCTAACGACCTCCCGCGGGCGCAGAGCCGCGTACCTTCGCCAGCACCCGTGTCAGCAGCTCCTGCGCATCGTGCGGCGCGAGCTGCGCGCTGACCGGTACGTACCACAGCCGTGGGTTGGCGAGTGCGCGGCATTTTACGGCATCTTTCTCGGTCATGAGCACGGGAAGCGCGTCGGCGAAGGTCAGCTCGGTGGCGGTGAGCGGATGGTGATCGGGAAATGCGTGCTCGATCACCTCCATGCCCTGAGCCTGCAACTCGGCGAAGAAGCGCTGCGGGTTGCCGATGCCCGCCACCGCGTGCACGCGCTGATCCTGAAAGGATGCGAGTGGCCGGCGCACGCGCTCATCGACGCTCACCGCTTCGCTCCCCACGAGCTGCATGCGCAGCACCGCAGGCGGCAGCAGCGCGGCGAGCGAGCCGTGGTTCGCATTGCCATTCACGACGATGGCATCGACCTGCAGCAACCGTGTGGTGGGCTCGCGCAGTGGGCCGGCTGGCAGCAGCTGGCCGTTGCCGATGCCGCGCGCGCCATCGACCACCACGATCTCGCAATCGCGTGCGAGGCGCAGGTGCTGCAACCCATCGTCGGCGATGATGACGTCCACGCCCTCAGCGGCGAGTACCCGCGCCGCGGCGAGGCGGTCGCTGCCGATCACGGTCGGGCAGCCGCTGCGGCGCGCCAGGATGAGCGGCTCATCGCCTGCATCCTGCCAGCGGGAAGCCGCGTCGACGCGCCGGGGTTCGCGGCCGTTTCGGCTGCCGTAGCCGCGCGCGACGATGCCAACACGCAGCCCAGCGGCAGTCAGCGCCTGCGCCAGCCAGAGAGTGAGCGGGGTCTTACCGGTGCCGCCTACGGTGAGGTTGCCGACCACCACGACCGGCCGCCCGGCGCGCGCGCTGCGCGCCCACCCGGATCGATAGGCGCGCTGGCGCAGCGCCACCACCCGTCCGTACAGCCACGCGAGCGGTTGCAGCAGCGGCGCACGCGCCTGCTCGCGGTACCACAGCTGCGTGAGCTGTCGCTCCATCGCCGCCTGGCTCGTCAGTCGGAGAACTGCAGCCGGTGCAACTGCGCGTACAGACCGCCGTGCGCCAGGAGGTGCGCATGCGTGCCACTCTCGGCGATGGTGCCGGCGTTGAGCACCAGGATGCGGTCGGCCTGCTCCACCGTGGAAAGACGATGCGCGATGACGAAGGTGGTGCGATCGCGCAGCAGCTCGCCGAGGGCAGCCTGGATGTGGCGCTCGGATTCGGTGTCGAGGGCGGAGGTGGCCTCATCGAGGATCAAAATCGGCGCGTCCTTCAGCAGCGCGCGCGCAATGGCGATGCGCTGCCGCTGTCCGCCCGAGAGCAGCATGCCGCGATCGCCGACCACGGCATCGAGCCCGCCGGGCTGGGTGCGGATGAACTCGAGAATGTGCGCGGCTTCCGCGGCACGCTCGATGGCGGCATCGGGCACCTCGCGTCCGAGTGCGATGTTGTTGCGAATGGTGTCGTTGAACAGCACCACTTCCTGGCTCACCACCGCGATCTGCTCGCGCAGGTTGCGCAGCTCGAACTCGCGTACGTCGCGGCCGTCGATGCGCACGCTGCCGCGCGCGACGTCGTAGAAGCGCGGCAACAGGTTGACCAGGGTCGACTTGCCGCTGCCGGAGCGGCCGACTATCGCCAGCGTTTCGCCCGGCGCCACCTGCAGCGAGACATCCGCGAGCGCGCGCGGCAGCTCGCCCTCCGCCGCGCCGCGCACGCCGGCCGGATAGCTGAACCAGACCTGCTCGAACTCCACCGCGCCGCGCACGCGCTTGGTGAGAAACGCGCCACCCTGCGGCTCGGGCCGCTCATCGAGCACCTCGAACAGGCTCTGTCCGGCGGCAATACCCTGCTGCAGGGGACCCGCGACCCCCACCAGATCGCGCAGCGGCTGCGCGATGCTGACCAGCGCGGTGAGAAACCCGAGCAGGTCGCCCATGCTCATGCGCTGATTGACTGCGTCGCGGATGGCAATCGCGAGCACGATGGCGGCGCCGATGGCGGTGACCAGCTGCACCACCGGGTTGGATATGCCCCGCGTCAGGATCAGTTTCATGTTGGACCGCAGGTTGTGCGCGTCCACCGCGTCGAACTGGCGGCTGAAGTGCTCCTCGGCGTTGTACACCTTGATGAGCCTTGGTGCCTCGAGGGTTTCCTGCGCGACGCGGGTCACGTCGCCCATCGAGTCCTGGATGCGCCGCCCGTAGCGGCGGAACTTGTAGTTGATGATCGACACCAGCCAACCGACCAGCGGACCGGTAACGAGCGCGATCAGCGTCAGCCGCACGTTCATCCACAACAGGAAGGCGAGCGAGCCGGCGATGGTGAGCGCGGTGCGCACTACGACGACCACCGAGTCCGTGGTGGCCTGCGCGACCTGCTCGCTGTTGTAGGTGAGCCGGGACAGCAGCGCGCTGGAGGAATTGCGGTCGAAGTAGCCGATGGGCAGACGCAGAATGTGCCGGAACAGCTCACGGCGCAGCTGGCTGATGACCTCGCGGCCTATCTGCCCCATGAAGAACGTCTGGATGAAATCGCCGATGCCACGCAGCGCGAAGAGGCCCACCAGCGCCACCGGAATCCACACGATGGTGCGCGGATCCTGATGCACCAGCGTGCCGTCGCCGAATTTCTTGGCGAACAGCGCAAAGCTCGTCATGGTCGCGGCGAACAGCGCCCCGCCGAGTATGCCGAGGAGGAAGCGGCCCTTGTGCGGCGCCAGGTAGCCGAGCAGGCGGCGATAGGTGGGAAACGCACCGGCGCCGCCGAGGGGCAGTCTGCTCCCCGTCGCGCGCGCCGCTCGGCTCGTGTCGTTCAAGGCTTGCTCGCCGGCTCTTCCTTGACCGTTGCGATATTAATCTCGGCGAAGCCCAGGCGCCCGAGCACGTCCATGGCGGTGATGACGGACTGGTGGGTCGCATGCGCGTCCGCCCGCAGGGTGACGCGCACGGTACGATTGTTGCCGGCTTCCTTGAGCAGCGCCGCGCGCAGCGTCTCGGGGCTCGAGTTGATCAGCTCGCGCTGATTCACCAGATAACTCCCCTGCTGGGTCACACTCACCACCAGCGGCTCGCCGCTCACCTTCTGCGTGGGGATCGCACTCGCCTGCGGCAGGTGTACGCGCAGCCGTCCCTCGTCGGTGAATTTGCTCGACAGGATGAAGAACACCACCAGCAGCAGCACCACATCGATCAGCGACACGACGTTGATCTCCGGCTCCTCGTGGCGGCGGGGCTTGAGATTCATGTGCGGACCCGCGGCTCGCTGCGCTCAGGCGACGGCCACGGCGGCCGGCCCGGTGCGCTCGCGCAGGCGTGCGGCTTCGAGCGCGTCGGCCATGCGGATCGCGTGCTTTTCCATCTCCACGACGATGCCATCCACACGCCCGCGCAGGTAGCGGTAGGAGATCAGTGCCGGAATCGCCACGCACAGTCCCGCGGCCGTGGCGATCAGCGCCTCGGCGATGCCGCCGGACAGCGCGCGCGGGTCGCCCATACCGCCGGCCATGATGGCATTGAAGGCGCGGATGATCCCGGTCACGGTGCCGAGCAGCCCGAGCAGCGGCGAGACGCCCGCGATCGTGCCGAGCGTGTTGAGGAAACGCTCGAGCTCGTGCACCACGTGGCGGCCCGTGTCCTCGAGACGTTCCATGAGCATCTCACGCGGCCGGTGGCGGTTGGCGAGGCCGGTCGCCAGCAACCGCCCGAGCGGCGAGTTCTGCTCGAGCGCCGCGATCACCTTGTCGTTCACCTGGTTGGACTCGATGAGCTGCCAGACCTTTTGCGGCAGCTCGCGCGGCAGCACCCGCTTGTCCTGCAGCGTCCACAAGCGCTCGAGAATGATGGCTGCGGCGGTGATCGAGCACAGAATGATCGGCCACATCAGCGGGCCGCCGGCCCGCACTATTTCCCACATCCGACGCGAATCCTCACACAGCCCGCGACTGCAAAGGCGGCATCATACCGGAGGAGCGCGCGCGCTCAAGGAACTGCGTCCCGGGCGTAGCGCACATTGCGTGGCGGGGGCTTCTGGTACAGTCGGCGGGGCCGATGCCGCGCCACCTCCTGAAACGAATCGTCCCGGCCCCGCACTCGCTGCAGGAGCGCTGGTTCGTACGGATTTTCGGTGAGCGCATTTCCGACCCGCACCTGTGGACCCTGCATCGCCGCGGCGTGACCTACGCTTTCGGTGCCGGAATCGCCATCGGCTTCATCCCGCTGCCGGTACACCTGCTCACCGCCTGCACGGTGGCGATGATCTGGCGGCTCAATGTTCCGGTGATCTGCGGCACGACCTTTTTCGTGAACCCCTTCACCGCAATGCCGATCTACTATCTCGCCTACCGGGTGGGCGCCGCGCTCCTGCACGTGCCCACCAGCCACTTCAGGTTCCATCCGACCTGGGAGTGGTTTCGGCATGGACTCGTGCCGGTCTGGCAGCCCTTCGTGGTCGGTTGCGTCGCCTGTGCGCTGGTGTGTGGTGTGCTCGGTTGGCTCGCTCTCGAGGTGCTGTGGCGCTGGAACGTGAGGAGCCGCTACCGCACGCGCCACGAGCGTCACACCACCCAGTCCGCCTCCGCCTAGCCGCCGTCACCCGCCGGCGCGGGTGATGAGTGTCCCGCCCTCGAGCTCGTAGATGCGCTCCATGCGCCCGGCGAGTCGCGCGTCGTGCGTCACTACGACGAGGCTCGTGGCGCGCTCGCGATTGAGCTCGAGCATGAGCGCAAAAACGCTCTCCGCATTGGCGCCATCGAGATTTCCGGTGGGCTCATCGGCGAGCACTACCGCCGGCTCGGTCACCAGCGCGCGCGCCACCGCGGCCCGCTGGCGCTCGCCGCCTGAGAGCTGATGCGGCCGGTGATCGAGCCGCGCGCCGAGACCGACGCGCTCGAGCAGCGCGCGCGCCGCGCTGCGTGCGGCGGCGACCGTGCTGCGCCGGACCAGCAGCGGCATGGCTACGTTCTCCAGTGCCGAAAACTCCGGCAGCAGATGGTGGAACTGATAGACGAAGCCGAGCGTGCGGTTGCGCAGCACGCCGCGCTCGGTTTCGCCGAGTGAATGGATGTCGCGCCCGGCGACGCGCACCACCCCGGAGCTCGGTGGATCGAGTCCGCCGAGGATCTGCAGCAGCGTGGTCTTGCCCGAGCCCGATGCCCCCACGATCGCCACGCGCTCTCCGGGCGCTACCGTGAGTGCCACGCCGCGCAGCACCTCGAGCAGCACCGGCCCCTGGCGGAAGCTTTTGTGCACCGCCTGCGCCTCGAGAACGCTGTCACTCATGGCGCAGCGCCTCCGCAGGCGCGGTGCGCGCCGCGCGCCACGCCGGGTAGATCGTGGCGAGCACGCACAGCACCAGCGCGACCGTACACACCTTGAGCACGTCGATCCGCTCCACATACGCCGGCAGATCGCTCATGTAGTAGACGCGCGCATCCAGGAACTGCGTGCCGAGCAGCCGCTCGAGCCCCGCTACCAGTGTCTGCAGATTGTCGGCGAGCACCGTACCGAGCGCCGCCCCCGCCAACGTGCCGGCGAGTCCGATGAGCACGCCCTGCACCGCGAAGACCAGCAACACGTTGCGCGGCGCGGCCCCGAGCGTGCGCAGGATGGCTATATCCGTCTGCTTCTCCTTCACGATCATGACGAGCGTCGCGACGATATTGAACGCGGCCACCGCGACCAACATGAGCAGTATGACGAACAGCATCGACTTGGTGATCTCGATGGAGCGGAAGAAATTGGCGTGGTCCTGGGTCCAGTCGGTCACATAGAACCCCTGGATGCCGAGCTGCTGTGAGACCTCGCGGGCAATCTGGCGCACCAGCGTCTGCGCGCGCAGCGGGTTGGTGAACGCGAGGCGCAGCCCGGTGACTCCGCGGGCGGAGCGAAACAGGCGTGCCGCATCCTCGAGGTGTATGAGTGCGAGCCCACGGTCGAACTCGTACATGCCGCTGCTGAAGAGCGCCACCACGTGGAAGCGGCGCATGCGCGGCACCACGCCCGTGGGTGTCGCAGTGCCTTCGGGCGCGATCAGCACGACATCGTCGCCCACACCCGCGTGCAGCTCGTGCGCGAGCGCACTGCCGAGGATGACACCGTAACCGCCGGCCGTGAGGTCCCCGAGCCGCCCTGAGAGAAGATGCCGGGCGAGACCGGTGGCGGTGCGCTCTTCCTCGGGCAGCACCCCGCGCACGCCCGCCCCGGCCATGGCGGTGCCGTGGGCGAACATGGCCTGGCTCGCGATGTACGGCACGGCTGCCTGCACCCCGCTCTGCCGGCGCACCGCCTGCTGCACCGCCTGCCACTCGGGCAGGGTGCCATCGAGCCCGGCGATGGTGGCATGCGCGGTGACGGCGAGGATGCGATTGCGCAGTTCGCGCTCGAAGCCGTTCATGACCGAGAGCACCACGATGAGCGTCGCCACGCCGAGCGTCAGTCCGCAGACGGACATGAGCGCGACGAACGACACGAACCCTCGCCGGTGCGTCGAGCGCAGGTAACGCGTTCCGATCAGCCATTCGTAGGCGCTCATCGTGCTATTCGTAGCGCAGCGCCTCGGCGGGCGCCGTTCGGGCCGCGCGGATCGCCGGGTAGATGGTGGCGAGCGCGGTGAGCAGCAGCGCCGCGAGCGCGATGATGGCGACGTTGTTCCAATGCACCTCGGAGGGAATGGCGGTGATGTAGTACACGTCCGAATCCATGATCTGGAAACGGAAGGTGCGCTCGAGAAACGGCACGATGCTGTCGACGTGCAGCGCCAGCAGGAGTCCGAGCGCGGCGCCGAGGGCGACGCCGAGCCAGCCGATGACCAGCCCCTGCGTGATGAATATCCCCATGACCCGCCGAGGCGCGGCCCCGAAGGTGCGCATGATGGCGATGTCGGTGCGCTTGTCGGTCACCACCATGACGAGCATCGCCACGATGTTGAAGGCGGCGACTGCCACGATCAGCAGCAGGATGAGCGACATCATGGTCTTCTCGATGCGGATGGCGCGGAAATAGTTGGCGTTGTCCCGCGTCCAGTCGCTCACCTCGAGTGTCCGCGGCAGCTGCGCACGCAGCGCGGCGGCCACGTCCGGTGCCGCGAGCACGTCGCGGACGCGCACCCGCAGACCTTCACTCACCGTGCCCTCAGGTCCAAGACTGCGCACGTCGGCGAGGTCGGCGAAAATGAGCGTCGCATCGTGGTCCTGCAACCCGACCTCGAAAACCCCCGCGACCCGCAGCTCGCGCAGCTTGGGGGCCGGTGTACCGTCGGCCGCCAGCGTCGGCACGAGCAGAGTGAGACTATCGCCCGGCGAGAGCCCGAGCCGCTCGGCGATCACCTCGCCCACGATCGCGCGGCCGGATTTGGCGGTGAGATCCGCGAGGCGGCCCTGTGCGACGGCGTGTCCGAGCTCGGCGACCGTGTCGGGAGCGTTGGGATCAATGCCGCGCAATATTACCGGCACCATCTCCGCACCGTGCACCGCGAGCGCCTGCACTTCGGCGTACGGCGCGGCACCGGTGACGCCGGGCGTGGCGCGCGCGAGCCGCGCGAGCTGCGGCCAGTCAGGTTGCGCCGCGTCGCTCCCCCCGGCCGTTGCCGGCAGCGGCCGGTAGCTGGGCAGCGCGGTGATGCGCACCGGGGAGCTCAGCGAGAGCAGCCGGTCGCGCAGCTCGCTCTCGAAGCCATTCATGACCGAAAGAATGACGATCAGCGCCGCCACTCCCACGCACACCCCGACGAGCGAAGCCCAGGTAATGAAGGACACGAAGAAACGCGTCGAGCGCGCGCGCACATAGCGCAGGCCGACATAGATCGGCAATGGGTGAAACATCGTGGCGATTTAACCACAGTTGGGCCGGTTATCAGACCTGCGTCACAAATCGCGTACCGTGCCGCAGGTGCGGGCTTTGACAGATTTTCCGCGGTGTTATAGTCGCAAGGAGTCTCGAGGAGAGTCGTCGCATGCAGACCCGCATTCTCGCCGCAGTGTTATGCGGCTGTGCGCTGGCGAGCGCCGCTATTGCCGAAACCATCGTCGTGGACGAACAGGTGCAGGTGCGCGATTCACAGCTCCAGCGTCCGAAGCGCGGCCTCACCATGGACCAGGTGGAAAAGCAGTTCGGCGCGCCCTCCACCCGCCATGCGGCGGTCGGCGGCAGCTCCCAGCAGCAGCCCCCGATCACCCGTTGGGACTACAGCGGCTTCTCGGTGTTCTTCGAGCATGATCGGGTCATCGACTCGGTCGTGGTCGGCGGCTCGATGGTGACGGAGAGCTCGGTCGCCTCAGGCACCTGACGATCCCACCGCCGCGCATCTCCGCGCATCTCCCGCGTCTCCGCGTCCATCCCTGCGCGCATCTCCGCGCGCGATTTTCCTCTCGCTCCGGCAACCGGGAATGTTCCGGCGCCTCAGTGCTTTCACCTATCTCCTCGCGACATAAGACATTTCACTTAAATGTGCTAGGCTCCCGCTCAAGACAAAAATCTCTTGAGGATTCAATGGCATTGGACAAAGCCTTGAGGGGGCACATTGAGGCCCTGGTCCATGCCGGGGCGGTGCGGAGAAAAACCGCTGCCGCACGGCTCGAAGCTGAAATCCGCCGGCGCGAGGAAGTCCTGAGGCAGACCTTTCGCCGCTACGTCTCTCCAAAAGTCGCCGACAAGATCCTCGAGGACGCGCAGTTGCGCGACACGCTGCTGTCGAGCGCCGATGTGCGCGCTCATGCGGTGGTGCTGTTTGCCGACCTGCGCGGCTTCACCAGCATCTCCGAGCAGCTCGAACCAGCTCGCGTCGTGCCGCTCCTCAACGAGTATTTCTCGCTGCTCACCGAGATCACCTTCCGCCACGAGGGCACGGTGTTCCACATGGCGGGGGATTGCCTGATGCTCGGCTTCGGTGTGCCGCTCGAGCAGCCGGACAGTCCGCAGCGCGCCGTGTGTGCCGCACGCGAGATGCTCGCGAGCTTCGGCGAGCTGGCGCGCTCCTGGAAGGAGCGCTACCACGTCGAGGCGGGGCTCGGTATCGGCATCAACGAGGGCGATGTGGTGGCCGGCAACATCGGCTCCTCCAGCTACATGAGTTACACCATCATCGGCGACGCGGTGAACATCGCCGCGCGGCTCTGCCAGCGGGCGCGCGCGGGCGAGATCCTGTTCTCGAGCACGCTCAAGCGCTCGCTCGACACGAGCGGCGTGGACATCGATGCGACCCCTCTGCCGCCGTTGCAGCTGCGCGGCCGCTCGCACCCGATCGAGCTCTACTGCGTGCCGCGCGTGTCGCGCATCAAGGTGACCGAAGGGCCGCTCGCAGCCTGAAACGGATCGCGCTTTGCGTGCCCGGCTGGGGCGCGCTTAGGTAAGCTGATCCGGTGACCGACCTCCTCCACCCCCCGACCCCGGGCAGTGCCGCACCGCGCCTTCGCTGGCATCAGCTCTACGGCAGCGCTGCGGCGCTCGCGCTCGCGGAAGCGGTGCGCGCCGACACCAGGCTGTACGTGCTGATCGCCGATGGGGCACGCGAGCTCGAACGTCTCTCTGCGGAGCTGCAGTTCTTTACCTCGGGCGCGTTGCCGCTGCTGCGGCTCCCCGATTGGGAAGTGTTGCCGTACGACCTGTTCTCCCCGCACCCCGACATCATCTCCGAGCGGCTGCAGACGCTCTACGAGCTGCCCCACACCCGCAGCGGCTGCCTGATCGTCACGGCCGACACACTCATGCAGCGCCTGCCGCCACGGCAATACGTACAGGGCCGGGCGTTCGAGCTCGTCAAGGGCCAGGCACTCGCCATCGAGCCCTTCAGGGAGCGGCTCATCGAAGCGGGCTACGCGAGCGTGAGCCAGGTCGTGAGTCCCGGGGAGTTCGCCGTGCGCGGGTCGCTGCTCGATGTGTTCCCGATGGGCGCCACGAGCCCGCTGCGCATCGACCTGTTCGACGATGAGATCGAGGCCATCCGCCGCTTCGATCCGGACACGCAACGCTCACTCGACACGCTGCCGAGCGTGCGGCTGCTGCCGGCACGCGAGGTACCGCTCGACCCACAGGCCATCAGGGATTTCCGCCGCCGCTATCGCACGCGCTTCGAGGGCGATCCGAACCGGGGCAGCATCTATCGCGGCGTGAGCGAGGGGATCGCGCCCGCCGGGGTCGAGTTCTATCAACCGCTGTTCTTCGAGTCGATGGCGACGCTGTTCGATTACCTGCCGGGCGATGCGGTGATCGTGCACGAGGCATCGCTCGCCGGCTCGCTGCTCAAGGACTGGCAGCAGATCGGCGAGCGCTACGAGGAACGGCGGCACGATCTCGAGCGGCCGCTGCTCGCGCCCGCCGAGCTCTTCCTCGAGCCCGGGCAGATCGAAGCGCATTTCGGTGCTTTCGCCAGCATCACGCTCGATGCATTCAAGGCCGACACCGAGCTGCGCGGTGAATCGGCGCTGGTGCGCAATTTCCCCACCACCGCGCCACGTGAGCTGCGCATCGACGTGCGCGCGGCGGAGCCCTTCGCGCCCCTCGATGCCTTCCTGCGCTCGTTCGAAGGGCGCGTACTGCTGGCCGCCGACTCGGCCGGGCGGCGCGAAGTGCTGCAGGAAATGCTGCGCGCCCACCAACACGAAGTGACCCTCCTCGAAAGTTGGCACGCCTTTGCCGCGGGCGACGCACGGCTCGCGCTCACCGTGGCGCCGGATCTGCGCGGCTTGACGCTGACGGCACCGCCGGTCGCGGTCATCGCGGAGGCGCAGCTCTTTGGCCCGCGCGCGCCGGTCGAGCGCAGACGGCCCAAGCGGGTCTCGGACCCCGAGGCGATCCTGCGCGATCTGCAGGACCTCAACCCGGGCTCCCCGGTAGTGCACGAGGAGTATGGCGTCGGCCGCTATCTCGGACTCCAGCCGATGGAGGTCGGCGGCCAGCCCGGTGAGTTCCTGGTGCTCGAGTACCAGGACGGCGATCGCATCTACGTGCCGGTGCACGCGCTGCATCTGGTGAGCCGTTACACCGGCGCAGCGCCGGAGCACGCGCCGCTGCACAAGCTCGGCACCGATCAATGGGCGCGTGCGCGGCGGCGCGCCGCGGAGCAGATTCGCGATGTGGCCGCGGAGCTGCTCGACCTGCACGCGCGGCGCAAGGCCCAGCCGGGACTCGCGCTCGCGGCGAGCGAGCTCGATTACCAGGCGTTCGCCAACGCCTTCCCGTTCGAGGAAACCGAGGACCAGGCGCAGGCGATCCGGCAGGTGCTGGCCGACCTCGGCGGTGATCGCCCCATGGACCGCATCGTGTGCGGCGATGTCGGCTTCGGCAAGACCGAGGTGGCGATGCGCGCCGCGTTCATCGCCGCGCAGGCCGGCAAGCAGGTGGCGGTGCTCGCGCCGACCACACTCCTCGTGCAGCAGCACCTGGCGAACTTCCGCGACCGCTTTGCCGACTGGCCGGTGCGCGTCGAGGGACTGTCGCGCTTTGGCTCATCGAAGGAGACCCAGGCCGTCGTCGAGGGACTCGAGCAGGGCAAGGTCGATATCGTGATCGCGACGCACCGCCTGCTGCATGCGCATGCGCGCTTCAGGGATCTGGGACTCCTCATCATCGACGAGGAGCACCGCTTCGGGGTGCGTGACAAGCAACGGCTGCAAGCGCTGCGCGCCAACGTGCACGTGCTCACCCTTACCGCCACGCCGATTCCGCGCACGCTCAACATGGCGCTCGGCGGGCTGCGCGATCTGTCGCTCATCACTACCGCGCCTGCCGAGCGGCTCGCCATCAAGACCTTCCTCATCGAGTGGCACGCCCCGACACTGCGCGATGCGGCGCTGCGCGAGCTGCGGCGCGGGGGCCAGATCTACTTCGTGCACAACGAGGTGCGCACCATCGAGAAGCTCGCTGCCGAGGT
>Ga0306926_10005143_pt1 | contig 13884 bp, 9 predicted proteins | sample flu12Cox44000178_FD_203759 | JGI IMG/M metagenome (GOLD analysis project Ga0306926, IMG submission 203759) | Lab enrichment of tropical soil microbial communities from Luquillo Experimental Forest, Puerto Rico - flux8day.12C.oxic.44.000.178 (v2)... | ecosystem: Environmental > Terrestrial > Soil...
CGCATCGGAAGACGAGAGCAGGTATTTGGCGCGGAACTCGTGTTGGCCCATGAATTCTTCAATGCGAAAGGGAGGAATTTCCATGAGGGGAGTGTGCCAAGGACGAAGGGGTGCGTCTAGAACCAAATTGACGCGCGAAGCTCCGCAGTTCGGACAGACTCCCTGCTTCGAACTCCGGGCCCTGCGCTGGCGAAGAGAGATTCCTCGCTTCGCTGGACTCCGCCTGCTTACCGCAAGTCAGAATGACGACACATTCTACACAGTCTTGCGTTTGTTGTTGGTAGAGGACCGGGGGAGTATGATACTGGCTCCGAAGTCCCCAGTACAATCACGAGACCCGGAGGGCCTTCGTATGGCTCACCGCTTCACCATCGGTGTGGAAGAAGAATTCCAAATCATAGATCCGGAGACCCTCGAGCTGCGTTCGCACGTGGTGCAGTTGCTGTCTGCTGCGGCTTCGCGTGGCCTGGGAGACCAGGTGAAGCAGGAAATGCATCAGTCGATTGTGGAGACGGGGACGAAGATCTGCGAAAACGTAAGCGAATTGCGGCTCGAAATGCACCGCACGCGAGCCGAACTGGTCTCGGCGGCCGAAAGCACCGGATTGCAAGTGGCTGCAGCGGGGACGCATCCGTTTTCAAGTTGGATCGATCAAGTGATTTCGCCCGGGGAACGCTACCAGCACATCGTGGAGGAGATGGGACAGCTGGCACGGTCGCTGCTGATTTTCGGTATGCACATCCACGTGGCGATGCCGGACAAGCAGACCACCATCGACATGATGAATATGGTGCGCTATTTCGTGCCACATCTGCTAGCGCTATCGACGAGCTCGCCGTTTTGGATGGGGCGTAATACCGGGCTGAAATCCTTTCGAACCACGGTGTTTCGGCGGTTTCCGCGAACCGGCATCCCGGAGGCGTTCGATTCGTGGAGCGCGTACGAGAATTTCGTGAACCTGTTGATCAAATTGCACTGCATCGACAATGGGAAAAAGATCTGGTGGGACGTGCGGCCGCACCCAACGTATGGAACGCTGGAATTCCGGATGTTTGACACCGCGACGAAGGTGGAAGAGGCCGTGGCGATCGCGGCGTTAACCCAGGCGATTATCGTAAAGCTGCACCGGCTGTACACGGGGAACATGGGTTGGCGGCGGTACCAGCGAGCGTTGATTGAGGAGAATAAGTGGCGGGCGGCACGATACGGAATTGAAGGTAAGCTGATCGACTTCGGGAAAGAAGCGGAAGTGCCAATGAAGGAGCTGATTCCCGAGTTGCTGGAATTGGTCGATGACGTGGTGGACGATTTGGGCAGCCGGGGAGCGGTGGAATATGTTCATACGATCCTAAATGAGGGCACGAGCGCGGAACGGCAAATGCGAGTATTTGAAGAAACGCATGACCTGAAACAAGTGGTGAAGCACCTGGTCGCGGAAACGCGGGCGAGCGCGATGGATACGAAATCGAGCTCCGCCGAAACCGTGCACTGAGGTGACCTGGAGGCCAGCGATGATGAAAGTGGGATTGTTGTGCGGGCGTGAGTTCAGCTTTCCTCCGGCATTTTTGGCGAAAGTAAACGAACTGGGAAAGAAAGAGGGCGTGACCGCTGATTTCGTGAAGCTCGGCGGGACGAAGATGGGAGAAGCCGGGGAATACCGGGTCCTGGTGGACCGGATTTCGCATGAGGTGGAGTATTACCGCGGGTACCTGAAGCACGCGGTGTTGCAAGGGACCTACGTCATTAACAATCCGTTTTGGTGGACGGCGGACGACAAATTTTTTAATTACACTTTGGCGGCGAAGCTGGGGATCGCCATACCGAAGACGGTGCTGCTGCCGCAAAAAGGGTATCCGGCCAATGTAGATATCACCTCGGAATCGTTGCGGAACCTAAAATATCCGATGGATTGGGTGGCGCTGCTCGATTATGTGGGACGGCCGGCGATTCTAAAGCCGTTTTCGGGGGGCGGATGGAAGCACGTCTACAAAATTAATAATGAGGAGGAGTTGTTGCAGGCGTACGACCAAACCGCGCCGACGTGCATGACGCTGCAGGAATTTATCGATTTCGAGCAGTATGTGCGGTGCTTCACGTTCGGGAAAACGGATATTTTGCCGGTCGCGTATGACCCCAAAGAGCGGCGTTATCTCATAGAGCACGATTATTTGAAGCCAGAGTTGGGCGCGCGGGTGCTGCGCGACGCACAGACCATCAATACGGCGCTCGGCTACGAGATGAACACGATCGAGTTTGCCGTGAAGGACGGCGTGCCGTTTGCGATCGATTTCCTGAATCCCGCGCCGGATTTCGAACGCGACCGGATCACGGAATTTTACTTCGAACATGTAGTGGAAAAAATGGCGCGGCTGGTGATCGATCGCGCGCAGCACGGCAACCTCGCGAATACCTGGCCACGCTGGGAAGAGATGCTGGGCATGGGTACGCCAGCGGGATTTACCGGCGCGCCGAAAGCCGCACAGAGCATGCAGACGGCATCGTCGCCAACAGCGCGCTAATGAAAATGCACCGACGCTCGACCGATGCGCTAGCCGACCCGGTGAAATACTGGGACGCCCTGCTTCGCCCGCTGCTGAAGAAATCGCCACTGGCGAAGATGTTCCTGGCGCAACTTCGCGGCGCCAATCTGACCTTTGGGAAGCGGGTGCACTGTCCGTTTCTGAGGCCCGTATTTCTTTCGCCTGAAGATGAACAGCGCGTTCGTGTGGTGGCGGAGACGATCGCGGCGATTGCAGAACGGATCACGAGCGCGGCACTAGAAGACCGCACGCTTTTCGAACAATTCCATCTGCGGCCGCAAGAGGAGCGCTTGGTACGCTTGCCGGGAGGATATCAGCCGGCGAGTGTGGCGTCTCGGCTGGACGCTTTTTTGCTGGAGGATTCGCTGAAGTTTACCGAATACAACGGCGAATCACCTGCAGGGGCGGGCTACTCGGAAACGCTCTCCGACATTTTCCGGGAATTGCCGATGATGGCGGAGTTCAAAAAGAAATTCGAAGTGCACAGCTATCCGCTGATCGCGAAACTCCTGGATGCGCTGATTTCGACCTACGTGGATTGGGGCGGGAAGAACAAACGGCCGCAGATGGCGATCGTGGACTGGAAACAGGTTCCGACCTGGAGCGAGTTTGAGATTTTGAAGGAACGCTTCGAAAAGATGGGCATCCCCGTGGTGCTGGCGGATCCGCGGGAACTCGAGTTTGACGGACAGCAACTTGTTGCCCAGGGCAAGACGGTTGAATTGCTCTATCGGCGCGTATTGATGAACGACATTGTCGCGAAACCGAAAGAGTGCGAGGCCCTGGTCAAGGCCTATGAGTCGCGAGCCGTGTGCATGGCCAATAATTTCCGGTGCAAGATTCCGCATGTGAAGACGTTTTTCGCGGTGCTTACCGATGAGCGCAACGCAAAATACTTTTCCTACGATGAGCGCAAGCTAATTCGCAGCCATGTGCCGTGGACACGCGTCGTAGCGGAGGCAAAGACAGAACACCACGGAAAAACGGTCGACTTACTTGGATACGTCCGAAAACACCAGGAAAAGCTGGTGATGAAACCGAGCGATGAGTACGGGGGGACGGGGGTGACGCTCGGATGGGAAGTGGACGCCAAGGATTGGGAGCGCGCCATCGAAAATGCGTTAGCGGGCGGCAAGGCTGGAGGAACATGGATCGTACAGGAGCGCATCGCCATGCGGCGCGGCATGTTTCCGCACATCGGGAAGGCGCATAAGGTGGAATACCGCGACATGCTGGTGGATTTTGCGCCGTATTTGTTCCGCGGAAAATTGGCGGGATATTTGACACGGCTGAGCGCCACGAGCCTGGCGAACGTCACCAGCGGTGGCGGACAGATTCCCGCATTTCGCGTGGAGCCGAAAAAGGCGGCAAAGAGTGCTTCGGCGGGAACTAGGTAATCCGCATGATTTGGCGTACCTGTGGCATTCGGTAAAATAAAAGAATGTCCTTTGGAATCGCACCAAACGAGTTGATGGCCGGCGCGAAAAACGCCGTGGAAGTGTGCCTGGGGGTACGGAGCGGAGAGCGCGTGGTGGTCGTTGCCGATGAGGCGAGCCGCAGTGTCGCCGCAAGTCTTGAAGAGGCGCTCCGGGAACGGGGCGCGGTGTTTTCGGGGCTGCTGCTGGAGGATTACGGACCGCGACCGATGCGCGGGGCTCCGTCAGCCGTGCTCGAGGCACTCGAAAGAACCGATGTGGGCGTGTTGTGCATGACACCGCAGCCGGGTGAGTTAAGTGCGCGCATGGCGATCGTGCGCGTGGTGGAAAGGCGCCAGATCCGATATGCGCACATGGTGGGCGTTACGCCGGAGATCATGCAGCAAGGGATGCGCGCGGATTACCGAAAGGTGGATGAGTTGAGCGACCGGCTGCGAGAGCGGATGCTGAAGGCGGAGACATTGACGGTGAAGACCGAGCGCGGGACATCATTTTCCGCGCACTTTGACCCGCAACTGGATTGGGTAAAGACCAGCGGATTGATCAGCCCGAGGTATTGGTCGAATCTGCCGGCGGGCGAGGTCTTCACGACACCTGCGACCGTGGACGGCACGTTTGTTTGCGATGCAACCGCGGGAGACTATTTCAACGGGAAATATGGCGATTTCGAGGCGGCGCCCCTGGTGATGAAGATTGCCGGAGGGCGTTTGGTGCATGTCGATTGCCCGCGGAAGGACCTGGAAGACGAGTTTTGGAATTATTGCCACACGGACGAAAACAGTGACCGCGTCGGTGAGTTGGCGTTTGGGACCAACCTGGGCCTGACGCACATGATTGGAATCTTGCTGCAGGACGAAAAGTTTCCCGGAGTACACATCGCCTTTGGGGACCCGTACGGCAGCCAGACGCATGCCGATTGGAAATCGCAAACGCATGTGGACGTGCTGACCCGGAACTGCGATGTCTGGATTGATGAAGACCAGGTGATCGAGAAGGGCCGCTATCAGCTCGAGCATCTCGGGCTCGCCTAATTTCGAACTTCCCGGAGTATTACTCCTGGGCGTAACTCTCGCCCCCCAGAAAATGCAGGGACACGTAGGGCTCGGTGCCCACGACCCAGCTATCGTGGCCGGGCGGTCCGGGAGGAATGTAGAAAACCGTTCCCGCGCGTAATTCATGAACCGTGCCGTCTTCCATGGCAGCCGTCGCACAACCGGATAGGACCATTCCAACGTGTTCAACGTGGCAGCGGGTGGCGCCAACTTCCGGGCCGACGTGAAGCGACCACTTCCATCCCTTCTGGTAGGTGGCGCGGCCGATGGTCATGCCTCCCAAACGGACAATTTCGAATTTCCCCTTTTCGAAGGTGCGCACCTCGTCCGGGGCTTCGAACTTCTTCAGAATTGTGCGCAGCTTCGGCATAAATCCCCCAATACCCTTGCCTGTGAGCCGGCGGCTCGTAGACCGGGTCGGACTTCACGGATGGCTCGGGTAGCGCCAACCGCGAGTCAATTTGCACTCAAAACCCTTTGGACAGGTACTCGCGCATCTGGTGCTTCCAGAAAGGCCAGTCATGCCCGCCGAGGGGACCCCAATTGTCGACGGAATGACGAATACCCTTGCTGGAGAGGACTTCCGAGAGCCGATAGGTGGGGCCGCTGTGCTCCCAGGGGCCGCTGCCGGTGATGAGGTGAATATCACAGGAGGCGAGCTGTTCGTAATACCAGCCGTCGGAGAGGTTGGCGAGGTAATCGACGGGATTGTTGAAATAGAGGTTGTTGTCGTACATGCCGTCCATGAAATTTCTCAAGTCGTAGACGCCGGACATGGCAAAACAGCGCTTGACGACATCGGGGTGTTTGAAGAGTGAGTTGGCCGCGTGGTAGGCACCGAACGATGAACCCATGGTGGAAATGGGAAGGCGAGATTGGCAGTTGTCCCACACGAACGGAACGACTTCCTCGCGCAAGTAGGAATCGAAAACGGACTGCACGTAGCTGCGGTGAAACGGATGCGCTGCCTTGTTGTAGAAGCTGAGGCCGTTGATGGAATTGACGCTGTAGAGTTTGACACGCCCGGCGTCGATGAAATCGGCGAGTGCGCCTACCATGCTTTGATTTTCCAGCTCCCATTCATCACCGGCACTGGTGGGAAACCCGAGAAGCGGCGGACCCCAGTGGCCGTAAACAACAACGCCCAGTTCGAAACCGAGACGGGGAGAATGCCAGCGGTGATATTCACGTTTCATAGGGAATGATCCTGGAAACTGCGGGACGGAAGTATGACAGTAGCGAGGAACGTCTGCAACGAATTTGCATTTCGCGGGAGGGCGTGTGCGATTATAGTTGTGCAGTTTCTACCTTCGATGGAGGGGAGCCCAACGCTCATGGCTGCTTCGTCGGCGTCGAATCGTCCAACACCGGAACGAATTTTTGCAACCCTCAATGCTCACCAACAGACCGCCGCGCTGAAGGCGGCAGTGGATCTGGACCTATTTACGGTAATCGACGAAGGGTATAACCGCACGGAGCAGATTGCCAAAAAGGTGAATGCCTCGGAACGGGGCGTGCGGATTTTGTGCGATTACTTGACGGTATTCGAGTTTTTGCAGAAAGAGGATGGGCGTTACCGCTTGTCGCCGGATGCCGGACTTTTCCTAAGCCGGCGTTCCCCCGCGTACATGGGAACCATTGTGGAGTTTCTGACCAATCCACAGCACTTCGAAAATATCGCCCAGTTGACGGAGGCCGTGCGAAAGGGCGGCACGGCAAGCCAGCGCGGAAGTAACTTTGAGCCGAATGACGCGTTGTGGGTGTCGTTTGCGCGATCGATGGCGCCATTGACGATTCCGACCGCGATCTTCCTTGCGGATCTTCTCGGTGCACCGCAGGGCCAGCCATGGCGCGTACTGGACATTGCCGCGGGACATGGGATGTATGGGATCACTATTGCGCAACGGAATCCGAAAGCGCAGGTTACGGCGGTGGATTGGCCTGCGGTGCTGGAAGTGGCAAAGGAGCATGCTGCAAAGGCCGGCGTAGCCGACCGCTACCGGACTCGACCGGGGAGCGCGTTCGAGGCGGACCTCGACGACGGGTACGATTTGGTGCTGTTGACGAACATCTTCCACCATTTCGCCCAGGACACCTGCATAGAGCTGATGAAGCGGGTGCATCAGGTTTTGAAGACCGGAGGAAAAGCTGTGACTCTCGAATTCGTACCCAATGAGGACCGCGTGAGCCCCCCGCGAGAGGCGGCATTCAGCATGCAGATGCTGGCGGGAACGGATGCCGGGGATGCGTACACGTTTAGGGAGTACCAGGAGATGTTCGAGAAGGCAGGTTTCCCGCAGACGAGCCTGCACCCTGTGCCGTTCATGCCTCAAGAGGTGTTGATTTCGGAGAAGAGCTGAGTGCGATTCGAATCCCTTCCAACGGTGTTGCTCGACGACGCCTCCCGCGTTGCGCGAAATGCGAATCTGAGTAGGATAGAAGGCAGGAGTGGCCGGATTTTGGTAGATTTCCGTTGAGATGACGCCGGGTGACGAGATGACACAAATCGAAAATGTGAGCCGTCGCGGATTTCTGAAGGGAATGTTTGGGGCGGGGGCGCTGGTGTTGAGCGTGCAAGTGCTGCCGGAACGTTTGTTCGGAACGGAGTTGGATGCCGGCGAAGATTCCATGGCAAAAGCGGCGCTGCAGCCGAATGTGTATGTGGCCATCGCGACAAATGGGACGGTGTACATCGTTTGCCACCGCTCGGAGATGGGCAGCGGAAACCGCACCGGATTGCCGCGAATTGTAGCAGATGAGTTGGACGCGGACTGGGCGCGTGTGAAAGTGGTGCAAGCGCCGGGCGACGCGAAGTACGGGGACCAGGACACGGATGGGTCGCATTCCGTGACCAGTTTCTTTGACACCCTGCGTGTGGCAGGCGCCAGCGCGCGCTTGATGCTGGTGTGCGCCGCGGCCGAGCAGTGGGGCGTTTCGCCCGCCGAATGCACGACCGAGCTGCATACGGTGGTGAATAAGCAAAGTGGCAAGAAACTTGGATACGGGCAATTGGCAGCGACGGCGGCGAAAATGTCGGTCCCGAAAAAGGAAGAGGTGAAGCTGAAGGACCGGAAGGATTGGCGGTATATCGGGAAACCGGCCCCCACGTACGACCTGAAGGACATGTGCAGCGGCAAAGCCATGTACGGGCAGGACACCTGCATGGACGGAATGCTATATGCCTCGGTGCTGCATCCGCCGGTTTACGGGGGCGCGGTGCAAAGCGTGGATGATTCGGCCGCGCTGAAAGTGGCGGGGGTGAAGCAGATCGCGACGATCGATGCGTTCAAGCCACCGGTCATGATGCAGGCGCTCGGCGGAGTGGCGGTGCTCGCAGACAACACCTATGCGGCGTTTCAAGGGAAAAAGAAGCTGAAGGTGGAGTGGACGAAGAGCGAGCACGGCGAGTGGACTTCCGATGCGTTCCGGAAGGAATTGGTAGCGACGTCTCAGAAGCCGTGTAAAGTGGTGCGCGAAAATGGAAACGTGGATGAGGCGTTTCGGAAGGGCGGCAAGATTGTAGAAGCGGAGTATTACGCGCCGATGCTGGCGCATGCGCCGATGGAGCCGCCCGCGGCTCTGGCGGTGTACCGCGAGGGCAAGGTGGAGGTGTGGGCGCCGACGCAAAGTCCGCAGGGGGCGCAAGAAGCGATAGCCGCGGCGGTGGGTGGAAAAAAGGAGGATGTGACCGTACACGTGACCCTGCTGGGCGGCGCTTTCGGGCGGAAATCGTTTCCGGATTTTGCCATCGAAGCGGCCGTGCTTTCGAAGAAGACCGGGAAGCCGGTGAAGGTGGTATGGAGCCGCGAGGACGATATCAAGGTGGACTCGTTTCACTCCGTGGCGGCGATGTATTTCAAGGCATCGCTCGGAGCGGACGGGAAGCCGACGGCATGGTTGCAACGCAGCGTATTTCCGCCCATCGCGTCGACCTTCGACGCGTCGGCGAAGTATGCGGACGCTGGAGAAATAGGGCTGGGCTTCAGCGATGTGCCTTTCGCGCTGGCGAACCATCGCGCGGAGAACGGCCCGGCGACCGCACACACGAGAATTGGCTGGCTGCGGTCGGTCGCAAATATCTATCATGCGTACGGGATTCAGTCGTTTGTCGGGGAACTCGCGGCCGCAACGGGCAGAGACCCCGTGGAGTATGTGCTGCTGTTGCTCGGGCCAGACCGGATCGTTCCGAAGAGCGAATTGGCGAAGGATTATACGAATTACGATGCCGACTACGGGAAGTATCCCATCGATATCGCGCGGTTCCGGCGCGTGGTGCAGCTAGCGGCGGAAAAATCAGGATGGGGCAAACAGAAACTGGGGAGTGGCTTCGGGATGGGAATTGCGGTACACCGGAGCTTCCTGACCTATGTGGCAACGGTGGCGCAGGTCGAGGTGAAAGACGGGCAGACCATTGTTCACCGTGTAGACGCGGCGCTGGATGCGGGAACCGTGGTGAATCCAACGATCGCGCGGCAGCAATTCGAAGGCGCCGCCGTGATGGGAACGGGTATCGCATTTTATGGGGAGATTACGGCGACGAACGGCGTGATTGACCAGTCGAATTTCGATACCTTCCAGGTGACGCGCATGAATGCGGCGCCGAAACAGACCAACATTCATATTGTAGAAAGTGAGGCGCCGCCGGCGGGAATTGGGGAGCCGGGCTTGCCGCCCGTGGCCCCGGCGATTTATAACGCGATTTTCGCGGCGACGGGGAAGCGCGTGCGGGAGATGCCGCTAGCGAAAGCCGGGCTGGCCTAGAGCCAGAGCCACGGTTGTCGTACCATTTCAAATTGTGCGGATGGGGGCGCAGCACTTCGCACCGTCAGTGTGAACAACGCTGTGCCTTTTCTTTTTCGAACACAACGTGCGGAGGAAATTTTGAAACGAGCACTGGCGCTGGTGTGTTTCGCGATGGTGTGGATGCTGGGGGTTCCCGCCGAGGCGCAGAGACGGCCGGTGTTGCCGCAGATTGACGAGCCACATCCCTACTATTACCGCGAATTATATTTGCCGCAGTTGACGAGCGGGCCAAGCGGTCTGGCATGGGGTCCGGATTCGAAAGAGCTGATTTACTCGATGGCCGGCTCGCTATGGCGGCAAAAACTGGATTCGAAAGAAGCGACCCAGTTGACCGATGGCCCGGGATACGACTACCAACCCGATTGGTCGCCGGATGGGAACCGCGTGGTGTATGTGTCCTATCAAAAAGATGCGATGGAGTTGTGGTGGCTGGATCTGGTGAACGGAAAAAGGAAACAACTGACGAAGGGGGGAGCCGTGAATGTTGAGCCGCGCTGGTCGCCGGATGGTAAGCGGCTGGTGTGGGTTTCCACAGAGTACAACGGGCGGTTTCACATCTTCACCGGTGACTTTGCGGATGGCGAGCTAAGGAATGTAACGCGCCTGACGGGCGAAACAAAGAGTTCCCTTCCCCGCTACTACTACAGCGCGTACGACATGGAAATCAATCCGGTGTGGACGCGCGATGGAAAAGAGATCTTGTTTGTTTCAAACAAGGGGCACATTCACGGGACCGGGGGATTCTGGCTGATGAGAGCGGAACCGGGGGCCGAAGCCCAGGAGATTCACTACGAAGAAACCAGTTGGAAAACGCGACCGGATTTTTCGCCGGACGGATCGCGCATGGTCTACAGCTCCTATCTGGGGCGATCGTGGCAAAACTTGTGGGTCATGCCAGCGAAAGGCGGCGATGCCTTTCCCCTGACGTATGCGGAATGCGATGAGACGAACGTGCGATGGTCACCAGACGGGCAGGCGATCGCGTTCATCTCGAATCAGGACGGTTCGACAAAACTTCACTGGCAAAAATTTGGAGGGGACAACGGCCGGAATCTGGAGGTTGAGAAGCGCGTTTATGTGCGGAAGCGAACCCGCGTAACGGTCGCGGTGGCCCCTGATTCTTTGTCGGCGTATATGCGCGTTTCGGTGACCGACGGGAGCGGACAGTTCTATGTCGCCGATGGCGCCTGGATCCACGCCGATGACGGTTTCGATCGAAACGTGCAACCGTTCGAGAATCACTATTTTTACACCAATGATCGCGGCGAAGCTTATCTCGACCTGCCGGACGGGAAATATACGGTCGTGGCCAGCGGAGGTTTGGAACTCAAGCCGTTTCGAAAAGAGGTGGAGATCAGGGAAGGAAGGCCCAAAGAGATCGAAGCGCCTTTGCTACCCCTGGATTTCAATCCCGAGGGAAACTGGGTAGCTTCCGATGTTCACGTGCATATGAATTACGCAGGAACATACAGGAATACGGTCAGGCATCTGGTGGAACAGGGGGAGGGCGAGGGGCTAAAAGTAGTTCATGAGCTGACCGTGAACAAGGAGCAGCGCTTTCCGGATATGCCCTTTGTGCGGTTCGGGAATGAGGCGACGAGCGATCCGGATGTGGCAGTGGTACAAGGGCAGGAATTTCACACCAGTTATTGGGGACATCGAGGGATCTTGGGTCTAAAGCGGAATTTGTTGCTGCCGGGATATGCGGGATATCCGAATACGGCAGCGGCCAGTTTGTGCCCGATGAATGCGGATGTGTACGACATGGCGCATGCGCAAGGGGCACTGGTAGGTGCGGTACATCCGTTCGACGAAGTACCCGACCCGTTTGTGAAACCGGCGCAGCGAATTACAGAGGAGTTGCCGGTGGATGTGGCGTTGGGCAAGCTGGATTACATGGAGATTGTGGGCTTCAGCGACCACAAAGCGACGGCGGCGGTTTGGTACAAGCTGCTAAACCTGGGATTCCAAATTCCGGCCGCGGGTGGAACGGATGCAACCACGGATTACGCGGCACCGATTCGCGGGCAGGTTGGCTTTAATCGCGTATATGTGTGGACGCCGGGCTGGCCATCGGATATTGGGAATTGGATGGATGGATTGAAACGGGGCAAAACGTTTGCCACGAATGGTCCGCTGGTGGAGTTCAAGTTAGGCGGAGAGATGCCCGGAGGTGAACTGAGATTCAGTCAGGCGCAGAATGCAATTCCCTTCACCGCGAAATTGCGGTCGATTGTCCCGGTGGATCATCTGGAAGTCGTATGCAATGGAAAAGTTGCGCAGAACCTGAAATTGGACGGCAAGCGCGAGTCGGCCGATGCCAGCGGGACCGTTGCACTCAGCGAAAGCGGGTGGTGCGTATTGCGGGCGTGGAGCGAGAAGGCGGAATACCCGGTGATGGACAATTACGAGTACGCGACTACCAGCCCGGTGTACGTCGCGATCGGCGGTAGGCGGGCGTATTCGAACGAGGACGCCGATTACTTCAAGGCTTGGATCGACCGGACCCTGGAGATTACCGAGGCCTATGCGGACTGGAATTCGCCGAGCGAGAAAAAGTACGTGACGGGGCGCCTGCGCGAGGCGAGAGCGGTATACGAACACATGGGCAATAGTGAAGGCATGAAGTAGAGGAGCAAATGCAAGAGGATTGCTCATCCCGTTGACGGCGCACAGAGAAGCGAAGGTTGGCTTGTGGAAGGTAGAAGGATAGGGCTAGAATTCCGAGACGTTGCTGAAGAACTTGCGGATCGTGCCGCAGGCGTGACCAGCGCGTTTTTGTTGATTTCTCCAAACTCCGAGAGGGTCCATCGCTCCTCCCTCGTTTCCGGAAGATTATGATTCAGGAAAAAGTAGCTGACTCGCAGCAAATGCAGAGAGGAAACGCGTGCGCGGGGACACGCGATGGCGGAACGTGAGCGAGAGCCAGAAAAGGCGGGACGGAAAGGAGGGTACATGATCGTAGGTGTGCCCAAGGAAATTTATCCGAATGAACGGCGCGTCGCGCTGGTTCCGGCGGTGATTCCGAATTTGAAAAAGGCCGGTCTGGACGTGCTGGTCGAAGCCGGCGCGGGAACGAAGGCCGGATATCCGGATTCGGAATACGTGGAAAAAGGTGCGCGGTTGGCCGAAAACCGGACCGAGGTTTTTCAGACTGCGGACACCGTCGTGCAATTTCTATGTCACGGCGCGAACGACAAGAACGGAGAAGAGGACCTGCCATTGATGAGGCCGGGGCAGGCGCTGGTTGGGTTTGTCAGACCTCTGGGCGCGGTGAAAACGTTGCAGGATTTTGCCGCGCGGGGCGTGACATCCTTTTCCGTGGAGTTGATGCCGCGCACGACGCGAGCGCAGAGCATGGACGCGCTGTCGTCGATGGCAACGATCTGTGGGTACAAGGCCGTGCTCGTCGCGGCCGACACACTACCGAGGATGTTTCCGATGTTGACGACGGCGGCGGGAACGATCGCACCGGCGCGGGTGTTGATTATCGGGGCGGGCGTAGCGGGATTGCAGGCGATTGCCACCGCTCGGCGGTTGGGCGCCGTGGCTTCGGCATACGACATGCGACCCGCGGCAAAGGAACAAGTGCAGAGCCTCGGCGGGCGCTTTGTGGAACTGGCGATTGAAGCGAAGGACGCGCAGGACGCGCGCGGATACGGAAAAGCACAGGACGAAAGCTTTTATCAAAAACAACGGGAACTGTTGGGCAACACCATCGAGCAAAGCGACGTCGTGATTACAGCGGCGGTGATTCCCGGGAAGAAATCGCCGGTGCTGGTGACCCGGGAAATGGTCCAACGGATGGCGCTCGGCTCGGTGATCGTCGATCTGGCGGCGGAGCGGGGCGGAAATTGTGAGTTGACGAAGCCGGACGAAACGGTAGTCGCGCAGGGAGTCACCATCATCGGGGAATTTAATCTGGCGGGATCCGTGCCGTATCACGCCAGTCAGATGTATGCGCGAAACCTGAGCGCATTTCTGCTTCACCTGGTGAAAGAGGACAGGGTGCAGTTGAACATGAGTGACGAGATCATCCGGGAAACGCTCGTG
>Ga0306926_10005146_pt1 | contig 13882 bp, 12 predicted proteins | sample flu12Cox44000178_FD_203759 | JGI IMG/M metagenome (GOLD analysis project Ga0306926, IMG submission 203759) | Lab enrichment of tropical soil microbial communities from Luquillo Experimental Forest, Puerto Rico - flux8day.12C.oxic.44.000.178 (v2)... | ecosystem: Environmental > Terrestrial >...
TATGGTGATGGCCGAGCTCGCCGGCCGCTTCGAGGCACCGCTCTACGGCATGCTGGAGGTCGCAAGTCGCGTCGATGCCCATGACTGGGGCCCACTACCGAAGCCCACGATCGGCCTGCACGGCCAGCCGACGGACGAGTCGCATCCGACATTGTTGTGGGACGGCGAATGGGAAATAACCTATGTGACCTTCCGCGACATGGGCGCGGCGTTCGGTGCGGCGATCCTCGGCATTTACGTGCTTGTCGTAGCCCAATTCCGCAGTTTTCGGCTGCCGCTCGTCATCCTGACGCCGATTCCTCTCACGCTGATCGGAATTCTGATCGGCCATTGGCTGTTGGGCGCGCCTTTCACCGCGACCTCGATGATCGGCTTCATTGCACTCGCCGGCATCATCGTGCGCAACTCTATCCTTCTTGTCGATTTCATCCGCCACAGTGGTGCCGAGGGCAAGCCGCTGCGCGAGGTAGTGCTGGAAGCGGGCGCCGTGCGCTTCAAGCCGATCCTGCTCACCGCGCTCGCGGCCATGATCGGCGCCGCAACCATTCTGCTCGATCCGATTTTCCAGGGCCTGGCGATTTCGCTGCTGTTTGGGCTTGCGTCGTCGACGCTTCTCACTGTCCTCGTCATTCCCGCGATTTACATCGCGCTGCGGCAACCATCGCCTAAGCTGTCATCAGGCAAGTAAGGAGTGCATTCGTGGAAAAGAGCTATATCGACATCACCAGCGCATTTAACGCCATGGCGGGTTTATTCTCACATAAATGAGAGAAGTGACTACTATTCCGATCAGAGTCCCCACGACGAATGCGAGGATCGTGACTGACCAGCGCAACCACCGAGGAAGAGGGGCCAGAATGCCCCACCATTTTGGATTGAGCGCCTTTGGCGGAGGCTGGTTCGCGAACGCCTCACCCCTATTTCCAAGCTCTATCCGGCATCGCTGGGCTCCCTGACGTTCCTCGGCCGTTCGCCGCCTACTTGGCATCGATAGTCTCCTCATAGCTTGCTCAACTGCAAGGCAACAATAGGCAACCGGAACGCCGCATGAGCGCTCTAGCGGTCGAATTGTCTTTCGAGCCAAGTCTTGTTTCGTTGATCAAGATCAAATGCAGAGGCTGAGCTGGCGATTGAGCGAGAGACGATTATCGCCGAGCATGGGGATCGTATCGGACATTCTCGTTCCATAACATTCGATTGGCGATTGCTCGGCCATTCAATCAAATAGAAGGAATGCTAAACTCGATTATCGCGCCTTCTTGAGCTTAAAAAGTAGGGTGACGCCTTGGCTTTTTTTCGTAGTTAAATCCCTCGCCGTGCCTTTGCTGAAAGCGTTCACTCACGCGATGTTTAGATTCGAACGGTCCGAAGCCGTAGCGCGTTGCCGACGACGCTGACCGAGGACAGCGCCATTGCAGCTGCGGCGACGATCGGCGACAGCAGAAGTCCGAACGTAGGATAAAGGACGCCCGCTGCGATCGGAATTCCGGCGGCGTTATAGGCGAAGGCAAAGAACAAGTTCTGCCGGATGTTACTCATCGCGGCACGCGAGAGCCGCCGTGCGCGCACAATGCCGTTGAGATCGCCCTTCAAAAGCGTGACGCCGGCGCTTTCCATCGCAACGTCCGTCCCGGTGCCCATGGCGATGCCGACTTCGGCCGCGGCCAAGGCCGGTGCATCGTTGACCCCGTCGCCGGCCATCGCCACAGCCCGGCCATCCTTCTGCAGCTTTGAGACGACGGAGCTCTTCTGATTGGGCAGGGCTTCGGCTTCCACGTCGGCGATCCCGAGCTTCCGCGCAACCGCCTGGGCGGTAGTCCTGTTGTCGCCAGTCAGCATAATCACCCTGACGCCTTCGGCGGCGAGGGCGCGCAGCGCCTCGGGTGTGGACTGCTTCACGGGATCCGCAATCGCCAGAATGCCGGCCAGCTTGCCGTCGATCGCCATGTTGATGACGGTGGCACCGTCGCCGCGCTGGCGCTCGGCCTCGGCTTCAAGGGCGGAGGTGTCCACTCCCTGCGAGCGCAGGAAGGCCGCGTTTCCGAGCAGCACTTTCTTGCCTTCGACCGTTCCGAACGCGATCAATAGCGGCGACAAAGCCGATCAGCGCCGTAAAATCGCCGAACTGATGGAAGTCGTTGGTCGGGTCGATAGGTAGGCTAAGAGCAGTCACGAACGCTTGAGCAGGATCAAAGACACTGCCCGGACCAAAATTATGGTAGCATTCACGGCAGCTTCGAAACGAAAAGGGTAGACAAAGCGCGATGCGGCTCGTCCGTACCATCCTGGCATTCGCGATTGCCGCCTCGCTGGTGATGCTGCCACTCGGTGCGTCGGCCACCAGCTTTGCGATGGCTTCGATCGACGATCAGTCCGACATGCAGGTGGGTGCCTCGACCGACATGTCGATGGACTGCTGCCCGGACGACATGAAGGGGATGCCGTCTCACACGGATGGCTACAAATGCAACATGGGTGTCTGTTGCATTGGGGCAGTTGCTTTGGGGGATGTCCGCTCCATCGCCTTCCACTTTCTACCCGTAGCGGCAACCAAAATCGTTATCCCCGTGGATCAGGTCGTCTCCTCCCACGGGGGCAGTCCTCCCTTCCGACCTCCTCGAATCTGATCTCACTTCACCGAACGCGCGCAGCTTGTCTGCGCGCGCGATGACGACTGCCGTGCGCTCTCAAAAGCAGCGGCGAGACAGACCTTGAGGAGAACATCATGATTTCCAAGTTCAGCAACGTCGCGGCGTTGACTGTTGCCGCCGCCCTCGTCAGTTCGGCCGCGCAAGCAGGTGCGAGCGACTACGCTTTCGAGCCGGTCAATCCGGAGATGAAAAAAGGCGACGACATTACCGTCGCGGTCCGCCTGACCAACAGGACGACGGGCAAACCCGTGTCCGACGCCGTGATCTTCAAAACACATGTGGACATGGCTCCCGACGGGATGGCCGAGATGGAGTCGCCCGTAGCTCCGCTGCCGTCCAAGGAACCGGGCGTCTACGCCTTCAAGACCGACCTTCCAATGGCTGGACGCTATCAGGTCACGCTCTCCGCTAAGGTGCAGGGCGAGCCCGAGACCATCACAGGCAAGGTCATCGTCAAGGCGATCAAGTGAGCCGACGGGCGCTTCTCGATGAGTGCCCGAGATCCTCAAACCCAAATCTTCCGGCGCGCATTGGTTGCGCGCTGTGGGGTGACGCCATGAACACGTTGCGCTTGCTTACGACCGTCGCGCTTGGCGCCGTAATCGCCCTGGGCGGTTACCGGTTGATCAACAAATCAAGCTGGTCTTCTCACGGCTATTTCACTGCCGCTGCGGCTGATCGGACGCCTCTCTACTATCGCGATCCAAGCGGGGCGCCGTTCTGGTCGGCAGGTCCTAAGAAGGACAGCCAGGGTCGCGACTTTATGCCCATCTATGACGACGAGGCGCCTTCGCTGGATAAATCTGCACCGAAGCAAAAAGCTGCAGAGGGATCGCGGAAAATCCTTTACTACCGCAGTCCCATGGGGTTGCCGGACACCTCGCCGGTTCCGAAGAAGGACTCGATGGGAATGGATTACGTCCCGGTTTACGAAGGCGACGACACCGACGACGGCTCAGTAAAGCTTTCGCCTGGCAAGATCCAGCGAACGGGTGCGAAATCCGAGCGGGTTGTGAAACGGCCCATCAAATCGTTGGTGCGGGCTCCGGGCACGGTCCAGGAAGACGAGCGCCGCGTGTCCGTGGTCGCGTTGCGCTTCGAGGGTTTCGTCGAGAGCGTTGCCGACGTGACCACCGGGGACCACGTTCATAAGGGGCAGCCCCTGATAAACGTATATAGCCCAGCGCTCTCCAGCGCCGCGGCCGAATATCTTTCGGCGCTGAACGCGGGCGCAACCGGGAAGGAGCTAAAAGGCGCGCGTCGCAGACTGGAGAACCTTGCCACGCCGGAGCCAGCCATCAGAGATCTGGAACGCACCCGAGAAATAGCGCTCTCTATCCAGTGGCCCGCTCCCCAAGACGGTGAAATCCTGCAGCGCAACGCCGTCAACGGCATGCGTGCGGGTCCCGGAGACGTGTTGTTCAGAATCGCTGATCACCGCGTCGTTTGGGTTGTCATCGACGTCGCGGAACGAGATTTAGCGCAAGTCAAGGTCGGAACCCACGTAACGATCAGGCCTCGTGCTTTGCCTGGTCAAACTTTCACAGGGACAGTCTCCCTGATCTACCCGCATCTTAACGCGCAAACGCGCACGGCGCGTATCCGCATCGAAGCGCCCAACCCCGATGAATTGCTGCGGCCTGAGATGTACGTGGATGCTGAGATTGAAACGGGTTCGCAAGATCCGGTTTTGGCGGTGCCGGAAAGCGCAGTGCTTGATAGCGGTACCCGTCAAGCGGTCCTGATTGACAAGGGCGAAGGCCGGTTCGAGCCGCGTGAAGTTAAGCTTGGACGCCGCGGCGGAGGGTATGTCGAGGTGAAGGAAGGGGTAAGCGACAGCGACGCAGTGGTCACGTCCGCCAACTTTCTGATCGATGCTGAAAGTAATCTGAAAGCTGCGCTGAAGAGCTTCGGCGAGACCGGTGCGGCCGCATCGCAGTCTGACTCAGCAACGCCCTCGGGCATGGGAGGCCACAAATGATCGCCCGGGTCATCGCCTGGTCGGCACGCAATCTGCTGCTCGTTTTGTTCGGCACCGGCTTCGCCGCTGCCGCCGGAATCTACGCGCTCGTTCACTTGCCCCTCGATGCAATCCCGGACCTCTCCGACACCCAAGTGATCGTCTACACCGAGTACCCGGGCCAGGCGCCGCAGGTGATCGAGGACCAGGTCACCTATCCGCTGACGACCGCGATGCTCACGGTGCCGAAGTCGAAAGTGGTGCGCGGGTTCTCGTTCTTCGGAGTGTCGTTCGTCTACATCATCTTCGAGGACGGCACCGACGTCTACTGGGCACGCTCGCGCGTTCTAGAATTCCTCAACAGTGCAGCCTCGAGACTTCCAGCCGGCGTCACCCCGACCATTGGGCCCGATGCAACGGGCGTGGGGTGGGTCTACCAGTATGCCGTGATGTCGAAGGAACTCAGTCTGGCTGACACGCGGACTATCCAGGACTGGAATCTGAAGTTCGCGCTTGCCAAGGCGGAGGGCGTGGCCGAGGTCGCAAGCGTCGGCGGCTTCGTCAAGCAGTACAACGTCATACTCGATCCGCCACGGATGAGGGACCTCGGCATCACCATGCAGAAAGTGCGCGAAGCTATCCGCGCCAGCAACGCGGATGTCGGGGGCCGCACTGTCGAGCTTTCGGAGTTCGAGTACGTCATTCGCGGTAAGGGGTATCTGAAGGGCATCAACGACCTCGGGAACTTGGTGCTCAAGAACGAAGGGGGCACCCCTGTCTTGCTGCGCGACGTGGCGCGCGTCGAGCTCGGTCCAGATGAAAGACGAGGGATTGCCGAATTGAACGGAGAAGGGGAAGTCGCAAGCGGGATCGTTCTGCAACGCTTCGGTGTGAATGCCCTTGACGTCATCGAGAACGTCAAGAAGCGCTTCAAGGAAATCGCCAGCAGCCTGCCGAATTCGGTCGACATCGTTCCGGTCTACGATCGCTCGAATCTCATCTATGCCGCCATCGACACACTGAAGCACACGCTCATCGAGGAGAACATCATCGTTGCGCTCGTATGTATCGTGTTTCTGCTTCATGTGGGCAGCGCCCTCGTTGCGATCCTGATGCTGCCCGTCGGCGTGTTGATGGCGTTCGGCGCCATGAAGCTGTTGGGACTGGGTTCCAACATCATGAGCCTCGGCGGCATCGCGATTGCGATCGGCGCCATGGTCGATGCGGCGATCGTCATGATCGAGAATGCGCACAAACACCTCGAACGGGCGAAACCCGATCAGTCGCGCGTCCAGATCCTGATCGACGCGGCCTCCGAGGTTGGGCCGGCGCTCTTCTTCAGCTTGTTGATCATCACCGTTTCCTTTACGCCGATTTTCACGCTGGAATCGCAGGAAGGCCGGCTCTTCAGTCCTCTCGCGTTCACCAAAACGTTCTCCATGGCTGCGGCGGCATTGCTCTCGGTGACGCTGGTGCCAGCACTCATGGTGATCTTCGTTCGGGGCAAGATCGTTCCGGAGCACAAGAACGTCCTCAACCGCTTCCTGATCTGGATCTACCGCCCGGTCATCCGGGGCGTGCTGCGCGCCAAGACTTTTGTCATCCTGCTTGCGCTCGCCGTGCTGGTCGTCTCCATCTGGCCGGCTCGGCAACTCGGCACTGAGTTCATGCCCGCGCTGAACGAAGGCACGCTGCTCTTCATGCCGACCACCTTGCCCGGCATTTCAGTCACCAAAGCCGCCGAACTGATGCAGACCCAGGATCGGATCATCAAGTCGTTTCCCGAAGTCGCTTCTGTCTACGGCAAGGCCGGCCGGGCTTCGACTGCGACTGATCCGGCGCCGACCGAAATGTTCGAGACCGTCGTAAACCTGAAGCCTAAGGAGCAATGGCGCTCAGGCGTGACCGTCGACAGTCTCATCGCCGAGATGGACAAGGCACTGCAGTTTCCGGGCGTCTCCAACGCATGGACCATGCCGATCAAGGCCCGCATCGACATGCTTTCGACCGGAATCCGAACGCCGGTCGGCGTCAAGGTCATGGGCACGGACCTCGTCGAAATCGATAGGCTGGCCAAGCAGATCGAGCGCGTGATCAGCACCGTGCCTGGTACGTCATCTGCCTACGCCGAGCGTGGTATTGGAGGCTATTATCTCGAGATCACACCGGATCGCGAGGCGCTCGCGCGCTACGGAATCCTGATCCAGGATGTCCAGGATACGATTGCAAGCGCTTTGGGCGGCCAGACGGTCACAACCACCGTCGAAGGCCGGCAGCGTTTTACCGTCAACGTGCGGTATCCGCGCGATTTGAGAGACAATCCCAAGGCCATCGCCAGCAACATTCTGGTGCCGATGCCGGCGGGAGGGGCCGTCCCGCTTGGAGAGGTTGCGAAGGTCGAGCCCGCGCGGGGGCCAACGTCGATCCGCACCGAGAACGGACAACTTGCAACCTACATCTACGTCGACATCAGAGACCGCGATATCGGGAGCTACGTGGCGGACGCGCAGCGCGCCGTCAGCGAAAGCATCGAGTTTCCTGCCGGCTACTACGTGATCTGGAGCGGGCAGTACGAATACCTGCAGCGTGCCGCCGCCCGCATGAAGATCGTGGTACCTGTGACGCTCACGATCATCTTGCTGCTGCTGTATCTGAACTTCCGGTCCATGACAGAGACCTTGATCGTCATGTTGTCCCTGCCGTTTGCGCTGGTCGGCGGGTTTTGGATGATGTGGTGGCTTGGCTTCAACCTGTCGGTGGCCGTCGCAGTCGGATTCATCGCGCTGGCGGGCGTCGCCGCGGAGACCGGCGTCGTGATGTTGATCTATCTCGACCACGCTCTCGCCGAGATGAAGGCGCAGCGAAACGCCGAGGGCCGCGTCCTGACCCGCCAGGACCTCCACGACGCCATCATGGAGGGCGCCGTCGAACGGGTTCGTCCCAAGATGATGACGGTGGTGGCGATCATGGCGGGACTACTGCCGATCATGTGGAGCACAGGAACCGGATCGGAGATCATGCAGCGGATTGCGGTTCCGATGATCGGCGGCATGATCTCATCGACACTACTGACGCTGATCGTGATCCCGGCTATCTTCGGACTGGTGAAGGGACGCGGGCTTGCGCGAGGGGATAAGGATTCGGCGAAACGACAGCCGACGGGTAGCGCCCTCGACGCTTCCAGGGCAGCGTAATCCATGGATTCTTGAACGAGGAGCAAGGATGAGGAATTTGGCGGCAACCGGACTGGCGGTGATAGCAATGGCAATGTTGGCATCAGCGCCGGCGCGCAGCCATGGACACGGGCACCACCAATCCTATTCGGCCGGAGAGCCAGCCGATCCGAACAAGCCGGCTCGCACCATCGAGATCGCCATGAAGGAGATGATGTACGAACCCAGCAGGATCGAGGTGAAACGGGGCGAGCAGATCCGATTCGTGCTGCGCAACGTTGGCTCGGAGGACCACGAATTCCTGCTCGCCACGACGAAGGAGAACCTGAAGCACGCGAAAGTCATGAAGAAGCATCCGCATATGGAACACGACGAACCGAACGGCGCCCGTGTGCCGCCAAAGAAAACGGCAGAGATTCTCTGGAAGTTCACGAAGGCCGGCACGTTCGAGTATTCCTGCCTGATATCCGACCATCGTGAATACGGCATGACCGGGCACGTCACAGTGAAAAAATGAGCAGCGCAGGCTCAAGCGCGCTTCACTTCTCCTGATCTAGATCAATAGCTCGATAGCCGATTGCCACAACATGATGCTACAGCTTATGCGGGAGACCGCAAATGATGGGACATTGGATGTACGGATATGGTCCTTTCCATTGGCTCTGGTTCATCGTGATGATCGCGGTGGTCATTTATCCGGTGGGCCGTATTCTCAACCGGATAGGGTTCTCGCCGCTTTGGTCGATCGTGATGTTTATCCCTGTAGTCAATCTCATCGCGCTCTGGATTCTGGCTTTCACAGAATGGCCGCGCGGAGGGGAAGAGTAGATGCGCGAGGCTGTCGTGTCAGGCGCCGCAGCGACTAGCCTGCAGGAGACCGACCGGCGCTCAGGTGAGCAAGGGCACTGTGATGCGATAGCAATTCGGAGTCTCTCTGATCGCGACTTCCGAATCGATTTGTTTCGCGGTCTCGCCTTGTGGTGGATTTTTCTCGACCACGTCCCCGAAACCTTTCTCAATCACTTTACGCCCAAGAACATCGGGTTCAGCGATGCGGCCGAGATTTTGGTATTTCTTTCAGGGCTTGCGTCCGGAAGTGTCTATGGCGGCGTCGCCCGTCAATCGGGTGTGGCAGCCGCGTCGCTGCGGGTGTTGCGGCGCGCGTTCCAAATCTACGCTGCGCAGATCGTCACAATCATTATCCTCTTAGTCGAGATCAGCCTTCTTGCCATTTGGCAGCCCAGTCTGCTGGATCACGCCAATCTCGCGGTCTTTGTAGAGAATCCCGCCGAAACCATGTTCCAGGCGATGATGTTGAGGTATTCGCCGGTCGATCTCGATCCGTTGCTACTGATGGCGGTTCTCCATTTTGGTCTTGTGCTGATTTTGCCAGCGATGGCTCGCTGGCCGACTCTGGTCTTGATCGTCTCGGCAACGGTTTATTTCCTCGCCCATTGGTTTGATTGGTCGATTCCGGCCTATCCAAAAGGTGTGATCTATTTCAATCCGTTGGACTGGCAATTGCTGTACATATTCGGAATCTGGTGGGGGATGAAGCCAGCCAAGGAACGACCGGCTATCCTCAGATCGAGGTTTCTTGCCGGGCTGGCTGCGATCTACCTCTTGTTTGCCCTCTTCATCACTCTGGGCTGGCACTTTCATTCGCTCGAGGCATACGTGCCGACGGTGGTTGTCCAGATGATCTACCCAATCGATAAGGGCGATCTCGATATTCTCCGGCTATTGCATTTCCTTGCACTTGCGCTGCTGTGCTGGCGCCTGCTTCCGTGCGACCTGCCGGCGCTGAGGACGCGCTTGTTCCGCCCGCTCGTGCAATGTGGCGAGTATTCACTGGTCGTCTATTGTGTCAGCGTGCTTCTCTCGTTTGCTGCGCATGCGATCCTGAGTGCGGGCTGGAACAACCTGGCATCGCAAACCCTGGTTAGCCTTGTTGGCATCGCCATCATGGTCTCGATCGCGGGGCTGTTTTCCAGCATTAGCCGCGCCGCAACCGGTCATCTTCGCCCTCTATAGGGTAGTGCGTTGCGGGAGCGACATATCGGCCTTTTTACCGTGCGAGCCTGCCGCCGTGGGCACGCGTCGCATCGTAGGGGAATACGATGCTTCGGTCGGGCGAAGCCAAATGCTTGTCCGTCTCGGGGCAGGCCAGGCGTGAGATGAGATCGCGAATGACGTTAAGACGGGCGGCTCGCTTGTCGTCGGCGCGAACCACGATCCACGGCGACAATGTGCTGGAGGTCGCAGCAAGCATTTTGTCGCGCGCCTTGCTATAGCGGTCCCAGTGCTTGATTGCGACGGCATCGATGGGGCTCGTCTTCCACCGCTTCAGAGGATTTTTCTTGCGGTCCATCAGTCGGGCCTTTTGCTCTTTCTTGCTGATGTCAAGGTAATATTTCATGATCTGAATGCCGGAGCCGATCAGCATATGTTCAAACGGCAGCACTTCACTGAGAAAGTGTTCATATTCATCCGTGGTACAAAATTTCATCACATGTTCGACGCCGGCCCGATTGTACCAGCTTCGATTGAACAGAATCATTTCCTGCGTCGCCGGAAGGTGCGGGGCGTACCTTTGAAAATACCACGACGCACGATCATGGTCCGAGGGTGTGCCCAGAGCGACCACGCGGGTCTCGCGCGGGCTCAGATGCTGGATGATTCGCTTGATCGTGCCGTCCTTACCGCTGGCATCCCGGCCCTCGAAGATAACCAGCACCCTGTGACCGTGCTTGATGATGTGCCGCTGAACCTTGACCAGTTCGATCTGCAAGGCGCGCAACGCGACGCGGTAGCCCTTACGTCCATCGGGATCTGTGGTTCGCCTGTTACCTGATTTCGACATTTACGACATTTGGCGTGGATTTCGGTTCACTCCCGATCCTGCGATCGCCCAATAGGCCCATTGCAACATTTGGAGCTTATTGCTTGTCCCCCATCTGGTGCGGAACCGTCGTGCCAGGCCCACCGTTGTAGTGGTGACCACCGGACTTGCTCTTTGTTGAGGCGTCGACCGTCGTGTCCTTCTTTCCCATGTGGTGGGGCACTACGGTTTTCGGACCGCCCGAGTAATGGTGGCCGTTCATTTCGCTATCGACGCTGGTCTGTGCCATCGCGGGCAGCGCGATGAGCGATACCGCGGTAACGGCAACGAGGAGTTTTTGACTGACCATGTCTGTTTCTCCGATTGAGGCAAAACTCAGTCAATCAGGTCCGTGGTTTTCGCTCGTTGACGCAAATCAAGCGTACGCGTTGCGGATGCATGACATGTTGATCATCAGGCTTCCTGCACACCGGAATGTGAAGCCGGCTCCAGCGATTATTCGTGCTGCGCTTGATCTGGGTCAATGACGAAACGCCAAGATCGGCGATTGTTTGTCGAGCTGACACGAGAAGATGTGTCATGTTCGACAGATCAAGAGCGATGCCGCAAAACGCAGGAGTTGCGCGCCGCATTTTCGGTGCAACGCTGGTCGCTGTAGCGGTCGTCTTGATCACGCTCTTGTCAGGCGCGGATGCGCGTGCATGCCCAAAGGATGTGACCTCCACGGCTCCCGCAACCATCTCCGACAAATCCCACCAAAACGCGAAAATCGCTACCGGGCAAGCACAAGTCCTGTCCATTTCGATGAAATACAGCGCGGTGCGATTGATCGAACTGACGCATTGTTGCGGGATGACCTCGCAGTCGGGTGACTTCGGCTGCCCGGGGCAGTGCTGTGTGGCTTGCTCCGCAGCTATCGGCGCAACAGCTTTGAGCCTTCCGTCTCCTGACCGGTCGACGGACCGCGTTTCCCTTCTTGCGGACTGGGCTTTTTCGCTGAGGCCGCCCCCACTTTTTCGACCCCCCAGAACCTTTGCCTGAGTTGGCGTCGCTCCGTCGAGCCGGCGTTGAACTAGCCCTTAGTCAGGCAGGTCCGCGTTCTGTCGGCTGAGCCTCGCGCATCCGCGCCGGCAGCCAAGGAACAATCGTTCCGGAACGTACAAATAGATTGGTGGATCATCATGAGTACGCGCCTTGCGATCGTGCCGCTGGGATTAAGCCTCAGCGCCTTCGGCGTCATCAGCTACGTGTTGTGCATCCTGTTCGGCATCTTGGTGTCCGAACGGGGAATGCACCAGTTGCTGCCTCAACTGCTTCCCTGGTTCACCTGGATTACCTGGCCGAGCTTCTTCATCGGCCTCGTCTGGAGTTTCCTTTGCGGCTGGTACGTCGCCGTATTGTTCGTGCCGCTGTTCAACTTTTTCTCGACTCGAACGAAATGAATAAAAAATGCCCGATGCTCAGGAGAAGATCATGAAATCGATGACTATGGCGACACTCCTGCTTGCCGCAACGAGTACGCTGGCCTTGGCCCAGTCGCCAGCAGACCACGAAGCTCATCATCCACAACAGAGTGCCCCACCTGCTGCGGCACAGCCCGCCCCGCCGCCAACCCAGCAGGGTATGGGTCCATCGCAAGGCATGATGGGCGGCTCTGGGATGATGAACATGATGAGCGGCAACATGATGCAGATGATGGGCTCGCGGCAATGCGGCATGGGTGGCATAGGCACGATCGACCGTGTCGAAGGCCGCATCGCCTTCCTGCGCACCGAACTCAAGATCACGGATACGCAAAGCGCGGCTTGGAATGCTTTCGCCGATACGCTGCGCAACAACGCGAAGAGCCTTGGCGAGGTGCGCGCGTCGATGATGTCGCAGGCCGGCACTGCGCCGCAGACCCTGGTCGATCGCCTGACCCTGCAGGAGAAATGGCTGGCCGCGCGGCTCGAGGGTACGCGCGCGATGAAGTCCGCATTGATCAATCTGGTCGGCACTCTGTCTGACGACCAGAAGAAGACGGCCGACCAGTTGCTTGGGCCTCATATGGGCATGAACGCGATGATGTGCGGAATGCAGTCCGGGCAGATGGGCGGTCAGATGCAACCTGGAATGATGATGCAGGGGCAAGGTCGGTAAGGCTCAAGCTCCCAATAGTTTAGAGGTCAGTCATGAACCATGCCTTTCTCCATGAGCCCATCCGCGAACGAGCGTCGCAGGCAGGTCCTCTAGTCAAGCCGCCGACTGCTGCTCCGACGACCGCAATTGGAGTGTGGCCCGGGGGCCAGTCATCCGACTCATTGGCTCTGGATGACATCGTTGCCTATCGACGCGACGTCTGGGAGCGGACCATCCTGTTCTGGGACACGTTGCGGCAGCGCGCAGATAACATGATCGCGCACGATCGCGCAGGGAAGCCCCCGTTGCTCGATTTCGATTATGAACTCCTTATTGACGCGCGTCGGTACGAGAGACCTGTCAACTATGCGCTGCTCCGCATTACGCGCTACGGCGACAAATGTCTGGAGGACTGTCTTGATCCGGCAAAACCGCCGGTCCTGATTGTTGATCCTCGCGCCGGCCACGGCCCGGGGATTGGCGGCTTCAAGCGGGTTTCCGAAGTCGGGATTGCCATGCATGAGGGCTATCCCGTCTATTTCGTCGTCTTTTTTCCCGAACCGACACCGCGCCAAACAATGGCGGATATCCTCCACGCGCTGCGGCGCTTCGTGGAAGAAGTTTCGAAACGCCATGAAGGTAAACCGCCAATCCTCTACGGGAATTGTCAGGCAGGCTGGGCTATCGCGATTCTTGCGGCCGATTGCCAGGGTCTTGCGGGACCGGCCGTTCTCAACGGCTCGCCGCTGTCCTACTGGGGCGGGGAATCCGGCATCAATCCGGCGCGCGTTGCGGGCGGCCTCTTGGGTGGAGCATGGCTCACCCACTTGACATCCGATCTCGGCAATGGGCGGTTCGACGGTGCATGGTTGGTGCAGAATTTCGAAAATCTCAAACCGGAAGGCGTCTGGGAGAAGTACGCCAACCTGTTTTCGCACCTGGATACGGAACGGGAGCGATTTCTTGAGTTCGAGCGGTGGTGGAACGGCTTTTACTTCCTCAGCCGCGAAGAGATGCTGGCGATCGTCGACAATCTGTTCGTCGGAAACCGATTGGAGCAGGGGAAACTCAAGATCTGCCCGGGCTGCTTCGTCGATCTGCGCCGTATTCGCAATCCGCTCGTCATCTTCGCATCCTA
>Ga0306926_10005147_pt1 | contig 13881 bp, 10 predicted proteins | sample flu12Cox44000178_FD_203759 | JGI IMG/M metagenome (GOLD analysis project Ga0306926, IMG submission 203759) | Lab enrichment of tropical soil microbial communities from Luquillo Experimental Forest, Puerto Rico - flux8day.12C.oxic.44.000.178 (v2)... | ecosystem: Environmental > Terrestrial >...
ATCAATCGAATCCGGTGAATGAGTTGACCATGGCGGAGTTGCGCCGGGTTTTTCTCGGCGAACGGGGACACTGGCCGAACGGCCGTAGAATCACTCTGGTGATGCTTGAACCTGGCTGGCCGGAGCGTGCCGCCGTGCTCAGTAGCATCTATCATATGGACGAAACCGAGTTTAACAATCACTTCCTGCATGGCCTGTTTACCGGGGAAGTGTTTGTCTCGCCCAAGACTTTGTCAACGCCGGAAGGCGCTCGGAAGTTCATATTTAACGTGCCCGGCGCAATCGGCTATCTGCGGGCCTCCGATGTGGATAAGACGGTCAAAGTCATCCGCATCGACGAACGATTTCCCGGTGATAAGGGCTACAAGCTGCACGTTCCCCCGCGGGAGGGCAGATAGCGTGGGCCGAGAAAAAGCAAGCCGTGAAGGTGAAGGGCTGCCCGGCACGATGACCGGCCCGGCCGAGACCTCGGGCAGGTTCTCGCGGTACAGTTCGGCCCTGCTGCTTTTTTTCACTTTTTGCGCCGTGGCCGTGGTCGGCTTGTTTGTTATCCGAGATCTTCGCCGGGCCGACAAGGACCAGCAGAATATGTATACGGGATCGGTTCTAAGCCTGCATCGCATCGCGGACTTGGAATATCAGACTCAGGAAACCAGGCGAAGTACCCTCTATGCCTTGAGTACGGCCGATAGTAATCTTCACGTGAAATACGCGGACCAGTCGCGGGAAGCGGACCACCTGGTATCCCAAGGCATTACCGCGTACTTAGCGAATGCGCGCACGAGCAATGAACTCGAGATTGGCAGGCGCCTCGAGCGGGATTGGTCCACTTACCTGAGCGTCCGGGACGAAGTGCTCGCTTCGATTCTGGAAGGGAGCGCCAAGGAGGCCGTCGATCGCGATCTCACCGAAGGTGTGGAATCGTTTGACCGCGTTCGTCAGGATCTCGCGGAGGTCGAGCGGGTCTATGACCAGCAGGCTTCCGAGCAACTTTCGAGCGTCGATGCCACCTCGCGGCGCACCATTATCCGCGTGACGGGGGTCTTGGCGATTACGCTGATCGCCACCATCGCCTCGGTTTGGACCATCCAGAGGATCCGCATGACGGGAGCGATCCAGCTCGCCGAGTTGCAGATGGAGTTTGTTGCCTCCGTGTCCCACGAGCTGCGTACCCCCCTCGCGGTGATTTCCTCGGCAGCGGACAACATCGCGGACGGCGTGGTCAAGGAAAAAGATGACTTGAGAAAATATGGCGCGGCCATCCAGAATCAAAGCCGTCAGATGATGGAACTCGTGGATCAGATACTCCTGTTTTCGGCCACGAAAGATCGCAAGAGTCAGGTTGCCTTGGCTAGCCTGGATGTGCCGGAAATCTTGCATTCCGTCTTACACCAAACTTCGGACCTGGTCAGGGCGTCCGGTTTCCAGATCGAACTTGAAATCGAACCAGCACTCCCGGCGGCGAGGGCGAATGCTCCTGGCGTGGCGCGCTGCTTGCGGAACATGATCGTAAATGCCGTAAAATACAGCGGGGCAAGTCGATGGATCGGCGTGAGAGCTTTCTTGAGCCACTCCCCATTGCGCGGCCGGAGAGAGATCCAAATCGCCGTGCGGGATCGCGGCATGGGTATCGCCAAATCGGAGCTGGCTCGCGTGTTCGAGCCGTTTTACCGCAGCCCCGCGGTTGTCGCGGAGCAGATTCACGGGACGGGACTGGGGCTGTCGCTTTCCAAAAACATCGCCGAGGCCATGGGGGGCCATCTTACGGTGGAGAGCGAACTTGGCTCCGGCAGTGTTTTCACTTTGCATTTGCCGATTGGGGAGGATAATCCCGCATCCGAGCTACCAACTCAAGTGGATGGAACGACGGAAAAATGAACGAAAATATCTTGCTCGTTGAGGACGAAGAGGCTCTGCGGATGACCCTGAGAGACCGCTTGCAGAGCGAGGGCTACGTTGTCGACCTGGCCGGAGATGGCGAACAAGGGTATGAAAAGGCGACGCGTTTGCCCTTCGATTTGATCATTCTCGACATCATGCTGCCCCGCTGCAATGGCCTCGACGTCTGCCGCGGAATTCGCCTCGCGGGACTGGCCACGCCGATTCTGCTGCTGACCGCTCGCGGGCAAACTGTCGATAAGGTGGTAGGTCTAAAGCTTGGGGCGGATGACTATGTCACGAAACCGTTCGACACCATGGAACTCATGGCTCGCATCGAGGTATTGTTGCGCCGCTCCGCTACCCGAAGCGGCCCAGGCCTCTATAAATTCGGCGCCCTTTGCGTTGATTTCCGTGGCACCCAGGTCACCCGAGACGGCCTCCCGGTCTATCTGACCGCCAGGGAATTTCAGCTGTTGCGTTATCTCATTGAGCGTGCCGGAACGACACTTTCCCGCGGGGAAATCCTTCGTGAAGTCTGGGGGTATGAAGGGGGCACTTTCAGCCGCACGGTTGACGTGCACGTGGCCAGTCTCCGGCAAAAGCTTGAGGATATGCCAAAGAAGCCCAAATGGATCGTCACCGTTCCCGGTCTCGGTTATCGATTTCAGACCTAAGCGCCCGGGCATGCTTTTACTGCTTGGAACCGGTCCTTTTTTCTTGCGATTTTGCGCGGCGCATTCGGCTCCCCCGGACGGTCGCTTTTCGACCGCGGCAGAGCCTGCTTTTTAGGAAGGTTTCAAGCATCCGAAACTTCCCGTTTGCCTGTTCTAGCCCTGGCGGGGCCGAGCGCGCCTTTTCAACGGTGAAAATTTGGCGAAAGCGGGAGGGCCTCTTGCCTGTTGAAATTTTTCGAATTTGCACACTGTTTTTTCGTTGCTTTCATCGAATTTCCGGTATCCTCTGCTGGAGCACGTAGGCGCGTCCCAAGTGCTCGCACTGTTCTAAACCTGTTCTTGGGTACAGTTGTTTTTGCGCTAACGCAAGGACAATGATTCTTTGGGCACGTTACAGTGGGGAGGGCCTTACACAGAATTTACAAGCAGCTTACGTTTGCCGATTGGAGATTCTCGTCGCACCCCCCTCAACGGTGATGACTCCAACGTAAGGACATCCTCGGAGGGTTAACACGGCTCGATATTGCAAACTTGCGTTCTGGGTGATGCTGCTTTGCTGGTCGGTAAGCAGCGCGCGTCCTCCCCAGAAGAACGGCACGACTCGTAGTCCGCACGGCCCGCTCGCGATCCCGTGCGAGAACTGCCATACCGCCACGGCCTGGCGGCCCATCAAGGCGGTTCCCGAGTTCGATCACAACAAGACAAGATACCCGCTGCGGGGCATGCACGAAAAGGTGCAATGCACACAGTGCCACGTGAAACCGGTCTTCACCGACGTGGGCAAGAATTGCCAGGACTGCCACGACGACGTCCATCGAAGGCAAATGGGCACGAACTGCGCACAGTGCCACACGGTGCAAGGATGGAACATCGCCGTGCAGCAGGTAAAGGACCACCAGAACCGCTTCCCGCTGCTCGGAGCCCATGCGGCCGTGCAATGCGAGGATTGTCATAAGAGTGCGGCGGTCGGCCAGTTCCAGGGGCTTTCGACCAACTGTATTTCCTGTCACCAGAAGGACCTTCAGCAGACGGTAACCGCGGGCGGAAGCGTGCCAAACCACATTGCTGCCCAGTTCCCACTGACCTGCGAGACGTGTCACAACTTCGACAGCTGGCTCGGAGCAAACGTCAACCACGCTGCGCCTCCCATCAATTTCCCTCTGACGAATGGGCACGCGAATGTTCCCTGTGCGAGCTGCCACGTAGGCGGTAACTACAACCTGCAAATTGCGGCTACCGATTGCGGACATGCGGGCTGCCATCTCACCACCTGGCAGCAGACCACCAACCCACAGCATTCCGCGGCGCCGACGGTTTTCCCGATCGCCACCTGTTCCAACTGCCACAACACGGTTTCCTGGCAAAACGCGAATTTTGATCACTCGACAACCGGTTTTCCGCTGGCGAATTCGCACCAGATGGCGCCGGCCGGCAAGGTCAACGCCTGCACCGACTGCCACATCAATAACAACTACAATCTGACGATTCAGTCGACCGATTGCGGAAACTCCCAGTGTCATTTGAATACCAACTACGGTGGCGGCTGGCAGGGAACGACCAACCCGGTGCATTCGTCGGCGGGAGCCCCGTTCGCCGCGGCGAACTGCTCGAGCTGTCACAATACCGTCTCCTTTTTGACGGCGACCTTCGACCACTCTACGACGGGCTGGCCGCTGCTTGGCTCGCACCAGATGGCGCCGGCCGGCAAGGTCAACGCCTGCACCGACTGCCACGTCAATAACAACTACAACTTCACATCGGCGAACACGGATTGCTACGGCTGCCACCAGGCGGCCTGGAACAGCACGCCTTCCTTCGGCGGAAGTGTTCCGAATCACATTACCGCGGGTTTCCCGACGTCGCTCTGCTCGCAATGTCATGACACGGTGGCGTGGACCGATTCAACCTTCAACCACGCGTCGACCGGCTTCCCGCTCCAGAACTCGCATCAGATTGCGCCCGCAGGAAAGGTGACCGGCTGCGATCAATGCCATAAGGGAAACTACTCCTCTCTTGCCATTCAGCCGAACGATTGCGGAAACTCGCAGTGCCACCTCACCACCTGGCAGCAGACCAATAACCCCACGCATTCTGCGGCGGGAGCTCCTTTTGCGGCAGCGAATTGCTCGACCTGCCACAACCCCACGCTGTGGACCAACGTGGTCTTCAATCACGCGGTTACCGGCTGGCCGCTCACCGGTTCGCACCAGTTGGCGCCCGCCGGGAAAGTCGTCGCTTGCACGGACTGCCATACCGGGAACAACTACAACCTCACCGCGGCGAACACGGACTGCTATGGATGCCACCAGACCGCCTGGCAGAGCACGACCACGCTCGGCGGGAGCATACCGAACCACGTTACCGCGGGGTTTTCGACTTCCATGTGTTCGACGTGCCACGACACGGTTCTTTGGTCGGATGGAAAGTTTGACCACTCGACGACAGGCTTCCCGCTGCAAGGCCCGCACATGCTGCCGCCGCGCACGACGGTTACCGGCGCGATCGGGCCGATGGTGAATGCTTGCACGGACTGCCACAGCGGCGGCAACTACACGGCCGGCTATCCGACCACCGACTGCTACGGCTGCCATCAGAGCTATTATACGAATGCACAAACGTATGGAGCGAGCGTGCCCAATCATGTGGCTGCTTTGTATCCGACAACCTGCGTTACCTGCCACACGACCTATGTGACCACGGCTTGGACGGGCGCGGTTTTCAACCATACCTTCTTCCGGCTTCCGCACCCACCGCTGGGTACAGCGGCGGTCTGCTCCGATTGCCACATTAATTCAAACGACTACTCCCAGTTCAGTTGCATCAACTGCCATACGACGCCCGGCTCGCACAACAAGGGAAATACAGACCAGGAGCATACGAACGTAGGAGGCTACGTTTATGGCGCTACGACATGCTACAACTGCCATAAAGGATGACCTGATCCGCCCGTGGAATTTCGGCGGGAAGAGATGCCAGAACTTCGAGAGGCAGCTGAGAAACACAGATAAGAAAGCGAGACTATCACTTGCACCGGAGGGCGCAATCGATCGAGGGGAAGAGAGTGGAGAACGGGCGTGCGGTCGTCTGGCTCCTGCTGGGCGCGTTGCTCTTAGCCCTTGCGCCAACAGTAGTACTTCTGCTTAGTGTAATCGCGCCAAGCTGTCAGGCCCAGGCTCCCGAGGGGGCCATGCCTGTTCCTGCCAAGCCATCCTCGCGGCCCGATAAGCCTACGGTGTTCCGGGTGAAGTATGTCGGCGAAGGCTCGGTGTACATCGATGCCGGGCGCAATGCCGATGTCGAAGAAGGTATGAAGCTTTCGGTCGTGGAAGCTCCCCCGGACGGAGTGATTGCCGAAGGGATTCAATACCGCGGCTACCCGCACGTTGCTGAACTGGTGGTTTCTACCGTCTCCGATTCATCTGCTGTTTGCGACGTGGTCGAAGCCAAAGGCGAAGTGAAAGTCGGGCAGGCGGCGTTCCTTACGCCGGAAAGCGCTGAGACTCGCAGGAACTCGGAACAGGCCGCCGACCAGAGCAGCTATCCTATCCTCGTCACGTTTACTTATGGCGACCCGCTCGACGAAGAAGCCCGCGTCACCAAAGAGACTCAGGTAACTCGCCTGACGCCCATGGAGCGCTTCCGTGGGCGCGTGGGATTCAGCTATGGCTCTACCAGCGAATCCGGCGGGTTCACTTCCCGCCAGCTAGGGTTGGTGATTGACGCCGACATGCACAATATCGGCGGGACGTATTGGAATTTCATCGGTTCCTGGCGCGGCAACTATGGGAGGAGCGACACGAACCTCCCGGGCGCTGCGACCCAGACGCTGACGGATCTAATCAACCGCACCTATCGCATCGGCTTTACTTACACGAACCCGTATTCCCCGGTAACCGTCGGAGTGGGCCGATTGTTCGTTCCCTGGGCGCCGAGTCTGAGCACGATTGATGGCGGCTACTTCGGCAGGAAGATCACCAGGAGGGTTACCTTTGGATTCTTTGGCGGCTCCACTCCCGACCCTTCTTCCTGGAGCTACAACCCCAACCAGCACATTGCCGGAGCTCTGGTAAACGTGGAATACGGCAGCTTCGACCATGTCCGTCTGTACAGCACCGCCGGCTTGGCCATGACCAGCATCCAATGGAAAGTGGCGCGGCAATTTGCCTTCTTCGAAAACACCTGGTCTTGGAAGCAATACGTTTCTTTTTACAATTCGCTCCAGGCCGATGCCGCCCGCACGTCTCCGCTGGTGAATGGCGGCAGCAACCCCACGCAGGTTTCACAAAGCTTTTCGACGCTGCACTTCCAGCCTGTGAAATTCTTTGGATTTGGCGTCAATCACAACTACTTCAAAACGCTGCCGACCTTCGATCCGCGTTTGCTAGGAACGGGTCTGCTCGATCGGTATCTGTTTCAGGGTTGGAGCGGCGATGTGAGGTTCTCGTTGCCGAAGCGTGTCGGCCTATTCGCGAGCCTGGGAAAAGCCAGGACAACCACCGATACGAAGAATTCGTGGAACCAGGCTTACGGCCTCAGCCTGGGCCAGGTGTGGAAAACCGGGGTGTTTCTCGACCTGCACTATTCGAAGTTCAATAGCGACTTTGGCAGCGGCACCTACCAATCGGCCTCGCTTTCCAAGAATTTCACCGACTCTTTTCGTGTGCAAGTGTACGGCGGCCACCAAGTTTTCCATACCGCTCTGTCGAATAACACGAACTCCAACTTCGTCAACGGCGTGGTCGATTTCAATCTAGGCCCGCGCTACTTCGTGGAAGGCAATTTCGGCTGGTACAGCGGCACGGCCCTGAGCTACAAACAGTGGTCCACCATCTTTGGCTACCGCCTCGGGGGATTCCGCAAATGAGAGACCTCCGCTCGGAAACCATGCTCGGATGCTTCACGGGATTTTGGCGAGGCAAGCGAAACTTGCGACCCTTGGCTCTCGCCGGCGTTCTTTTCCTGTGCCCGGCCGCCTATGCGCAGGCTGTCCCTTCCGAGCCACCGGCACCTCCTGCGGCGAAGCCCGTTTCGCCGGAGATGGAGGCCTTCGAGCGGGCCCGCCAGTCGGTAGACAAGTTCTTCGAGCAGGCCACCAATGTGGTTTGCACCGAAAATGTTTCGCAAGGCATTGTGGGGAGAAACGGCAAGGTCGACTACCGGGAGGACTCCATCTTCGATTATCAGCTCCAGACCAACGCCAATAGCGGATCCCTGAAACTAGTGGAATCGCGCGACACGCGCAAAGCAGCGTTCCGTGACTCGTCGCGCACGCTGCTTATCACCAACGGTTTCACCGCCATGCTGCTCGTCATCCACCCAAACTACGAGTCGAGTTATACCTTCGCTGCCGCGGGCCAGGAAAGCGTGGATGGCGTTACCTACGATAAAATCGATTTCAAGTTTGTCGCGGGAGCCACCTCGCCGGCGGCGCTGCAGCTGCGGGGTCACAATTATCCCCTTCCTCTTTCAGGGACCATTTGGATCCAGCCGCAGAGCGGAGCCGTGGCTAAGCTGGTGGCCACGCTCGATTCCAGTCTCTCGGATCTCGGACTCACCGGAATGCGCAGCGAAATTCACTATGCCCTGGTCCGTTTCCACGATCCCGATGAATCTTATTGGATGCCCATTTCCGCGATCATCGACGTCGAAACGCCGCGCCAGCACTGGCGCAATATTCACCGCTTTACCGGCTACAAGAGATTCCGCGCGACGATCCGGGTGGAGGATTTGGAGGCCAAGCCATGAGCGCATCGGCAAGCGTGCGCAGTGCCGTTATGACACGAGACGATGGTGAGAAGGGGCATCGCACGCGATTGTTCCTCGCGTGGATGCTGGCCCTGTCCGTCGTGCTGGTCATCGCCGGTTACGGCTATGACTATTACCTGCTCAGCGGCACCCAGCGGCCTTTCTCGCCCAAACATGAAATCCTGCGCCCCAGCGGCACCATTGGGATCCGTCTCGGGATGTTGGGCGTGTTGATGTTCTTTCTCATTTACCTCTATCCGCTCCGCAAAAAATGGGGCTGGCTCGGAAGGCAGGGAAATTCCCGCCACTGGCTGGATTTCCACATCGTACTCGGCACCACTGCCCCCATCGTCATCGCGTTTCATTCCTCCTTCAAGTTCGGCAATATCGCCGGAATGGCCTTCTGGAGCATGCTCATGGTGACCCTAAGCGGCTTTATCGGCCGCTACCTCTATGCGCAAATTCCGCGCAACTTGAATGCCGCGGAACTTTCCATAAAAGAAATTCGCGAAAAGGAAGCCGCCCTGAAGAAGGAGCTTGCCGAACAACGGGCGACGTTTGGCTTTGCCGCAGACGCCCTGTACCAACTGCCGTCAGCGGCGGAAGTTGCCAAAACCCCCGCGGTCGCCTCGTTGATCTCCATGGTCTTAATCGATTTCAGACGCCCTTTCAGGACCTCGTGGATCCGCCTGCGCCAGGCGGGGTTTGCTGCATGGCTGTTCTCTTTGTTTGGCTTCTTGCCCACTCGTAACCCTGGGCTCGAGCGTGCCCTGCGCATCGCCAAAACCGAGGCCAAGCTGTCCAAAAGCATCGCGTTCCTCAGCCGCACGCAGCGCATCTTCCAGCTTTGGCACGTGATCCATCGGCCTTTCAGTTATGCTTTCGCCATTTTGGCCATTATCCACATCACCCTGGCCCTCTACATGGGCTATGGACTCTAGGAAGGACCAGGGAAGAGTTCGCCCACGAGAGGCGGCCTCCCCAAAGGTCGAAGCCGCTCGCGGGCGGAAAAGGACAGCAGCATGAAACGCTTAGTTTTAGCGCTGGTACTAGCCGCCGGGCTTCTCGGCCCGAGCGCGTGCCGAAAGCAGGCGAGCGACAGCGCGGCCATCCGCTCCGGCATCTTGCAACACCTGAACGCCATCGGCACTTTGAATATGAGCGCCATGGTCATGGATGTTCGTAGCCTCTCTATCAACGGGAACCAAGCCCATGCGGAAGTTGAGTTTCGTCCAAAGACGGGTGGGGCACCCGGAGCGGGCATGCAAGTCGCCTACAATCTTGAAAAACGGGAAGGCTCTTGGGTGGTGCTGAAAACCGAGCCTCTCGGGGGCATGTTTCAGCACCCCGACCCCAATCAGAATCCGCACACGAATCAGGACGTGCATTCGGGCGCGTTGCCGAAGTTCAGCGACATCTTAAATCCCGTGGATCGCCCGGCACTACCTTCGGGGCATCCCCCGGTCGATTCTGAGCCGCCAGCTTCCAAGAGCTCCGCGACGAATCCAGAGCTCCCTTGACGCCATGGACAATACCTTTGCATTCCTGATTGCCGCAGGCATCATTCTTTTTTTCCTGCTGAATTATCTCCGGAAGGAGAAGAAAATCGCGGCCAAGGCCCGCGAAGCGGCGGAGAAGGGGAAGCTCTTTTCGGAAGGCCCGCAATCGCAACACCCGCACATTGACGCGAACGAGTGCATCGGCTGCGCGGCCTGCACCATGGTTTGCCCGGAAGGCGATGTGCTGGCCATGCTTGGCGGCAAGGCCGTCATCGTTTATGGATACAAATGCATCGGTCATAGCCTGTGCGCCGAAGTTTGTCCGGTGGGCGCCATCACCATGGTTCTGGCCAGTCCCAGCATGGGCGCAGACATGCCCTATCTATCGCCCGAATGTGAAACCACCATCAAGAATATGTTTATCGTTGGCGAGCTGGGCGGTCTGGCGCTGATCAAAAATGCCGTCAATCAGGGCCGCGATTGCATCGACACCATTGTCCGGAGGACCGCTTCCCGCGGAGCGCCGCGGCCATCACCCGGTATCTATGATGTGCTGATCGTCGGTGCCGGCCCGGCGGGCCTCAGCGCCTCGTTGCGGGCCATCGAGAAAAGACTCCAGTACGTTACCATCGATGAAGGCGAAGTCGGCGGCACGGTCGCGAAGTATCCTCGCCAGAAGCTGGTCATGACCAGCCCTGTCGAATTCCCCATGCATGGAAAATTCAAGAAGACCGAACTGTCCAAAGAGGACTTGATCGCGTTCTGGAAAAAAGTCTGCGAACGCGCCGATTTCAAGGTTCGCGTCGGTGAGAAAGTCGAAGATGTCAAAAAGGAGCAAGACGGCATCTTCACGGTCTCGACTCACAAAGGCAAATATCGCGCGCACAACGTGGTGCTCGCGCTCGGCAAGAGCGGCAGCCCGCGAAAACTCGGCGTAAAGGGAGAACAGCTTCCCAAGGTGATGTACCGGTTGATCGAAGCCGACCACTATGTGCATAAGAAAATCTTGGTGGTGGGCGGCGGAGACAGCGCCGTTGAGGCGGCCATGGGTCTCGGCCACCAGGTGGGCAACGACGTCACCCTGTCCTACCGCAAGGAAGGGTTTAGCCGCATCAAGGAGCGCAATGCTCAGCGCATCCAGGAAGCGATCCGCAAGGGCAAGGTCAAAGCCGTCTTTAATTCGAATCCCGTGGAAATTAGGCAGGATTCCGTGGTCCTCGATGTGAACGGCAAGCAGCAAGAAATCCCGAACGACTACGTCTGGATTTTCGCGGGCGGCGAGCCCCCCACCGCATTCCTCAAAAAAATCGGCGTTGGCTTCGGCGCGCAAGACCTCACCGCTACGGGCAGCACCGAAGCGCAGCAGGCCCGGCAAACCGGGCAAGCCGGGCAAGGCGTGGCCGCCTTGTCGAGATAGACCAGGTAAACCGGAGCGATCGCTAAGCTCCAGCGGTTTGGCAAAGGCCCCTCGCGGTCACGTGTTCCATAAACAGTCGGTACGAATTAGGCAAGTCCTCGAGCTTTACGAGCTAGTGCGTCTCGAGGTGGGGGACGGCAAACCACTTCAAGCGCTGGCTCGGGACTCCTTCACGGCGGTGGGAAAGTAAGCTTCTTCGAGAATCGCGTCCTTTTTCCAGCCGGCCCGCTCGAGTGTCCCCCGGCTGTTTTCGATCATTTTGGGATGACCACAGAGATAGGCGGTCGTCGTTTCTCCCTCGAGCTCCCACCTGTCTACGTACATCCTCAGCAGATCATCCACGCGGCCCCGCTCGCCTGGCCACTCGGGATCCTCCCAGGGGCGGCTCACCGTGGCGACATATTTGAACCAGGGTACTTCCCGAGAGTAGCGCTCGAGCTCCTCGCGGTAGCCAAACTCGAATGCGCGGCTGGCGCCTTGCAGACAAAAGAGCCGGTGATTCCCGGGCAGGGGAGCCCCCCCGTTCGTCCAGTCGCGATAAAGAGTTCGCACGTAACTGACAAAGGGAGCGATGCCGGTAACCGTAGAAATGAGCAGGTGGTTCGAGCGGCCGCTGCGAAGATCAAACGTGAAGCGGCCTTTCGCAGCCTTGCGGCACAGCAGCGTGTCGCCCGGCTGCAACTCGAAAAGATTGGGCGTCAGATGGCCGTTGGGAACCAGCTCGATAAAGATTTCGAGTGCCTCTTCCCAGGGAGACGAGGCAATGGAATAGGCGCGCTCGGTCCGCACACCTTCGCGGTCAATGCCCAGCGTGGCATATTGTCCCGCACGATAGGCAAGGGGACCGCCCGGGTTGATGCGGAGGATGCAAAGATCCTCGGAAACATCTCGCCGATCAAGAATGCGCGCGCAAAAATGGTTTTCCGCGGGAGGCGTCATGGGTTTTGGCTCCGATGGGATACGCTGATTCGCACCAGAAACTTCTCGCCACAAAAAATGCGGGTCGGAGCTGGGCCCTGGGACCGTCCCGAAATCGGGAGGTTCAAGTATACTAGCAGATATCTCACGGCGACTAGGGAACGTAAACACATCGCTGCCGCGCGCCACACCGTGGTGAAGGCCAAACGAGCGGTCGCTCCCTCGCGCGAACCTCCGCAACACGCAAGACCAGGCTCTCCTCTGGCATTCTCATTCTCCTCAAGGAACCTGAAAGAAGCCTCTGTCTGCTTACGCGAGGGGCCGTAAAGCCCTCTTCCTTTAGGGTGGGAATAGGAAGGCCGCTTGGAGCCCGGCAGGGCTCTTCAGGGAGGGGCGGACGTCAATTTGCGAATAAATTCAAGTCGACCGAATCAGCCATCATCTTGTAGCCGGCATTGGCAGGATGAAGGTGGTCCCCGCTATCCACGTTGCCAGACAGGTTCGAGGGATGGTCGGGATCGCGTGTGGCGGCGTCAAAGTCAATCACCGCGTCGAAGCTGCCGCTCGTCCTTATCCAATGGTTCACCGCTTGGCGGGCCCGTTCGGTTTCCGGAGTCGCGTAGAAGGATCCACCAAACGGCGTGATGGTTGCCCCGTACACGCGTATGCTTTGGGAATGAGCGCGAAGGATGATTTGCCGGTAAGCCCGGATCATGTCCTTTGTCGTGGAGTCGAGGTCGCACCCGCCCTCGCACGTGCCAATGTCATTTACCCCCTCGAAGACCACGAGCCAACGAACGCCGGTTTGCGTCAACGCGTCGCGGTCCAACCGTGATAAGGCGTTTGGCCCAAGGCCGTCATGGAGGAGTCGGTTGCCTCCGATCCCTTCATTGAGGACGCCGATGTTTGTCCGGTGCTTACTCGCCTCGAGACGTCGAGCCAGCTCGTCGGGCCAGCGGCCATTCGAATTCGTGGTCGAGTTCCTGCCGTCGGTAATGGAGTCCCCGAGTATCACCGCCGCCGCGGATCGATGCCGGCCGGCCACATCTACCCCATTCAAGAAGTACCAATGATCGGCGGTTTCTGCGGAAAGCAGTTCGAGGGTCGCGACGGTGTCTCCTCGGGTGAAATACGACGTGGCCCGCGCGCCGGGGTGTGTCGAGACGCCTTCCGGGGCGTTTTTCAGGTGAATCGTCACGGCCAGATCGGAAAGAGGCGCCAAGGCAAAATCAAGCGGATCAGAGTACATGAGCGCGCCCGCGGGAATCCTGACCGACGACTCTTCGTCAAAAGTGAGCGGTCGATCCGTTCCTGCCTCGATTCGGCTGCCTCCGGCCGCCTTCGCAACATGCGCGGAGGATATCGTCAAAGCGCTTTTTCCGAACGCATTCGAGAACCGCACGCGAATCTTCGGTCCACCGATCGAAACGTGAACGATTTGCCTCAGGGTGACATCTGCAAATCCTGGCGCGGGAGGCTCAGATCCTGCATCGGCGAGTTGAGGCGAACACGCCCAGGTACCGGCCCAGTCGACGGTCTCTCGATTTTTGGCCGAGCCGACCCGCCCACCGGAAACAAACCCGAGGATAAACAGCAGCAACCATCCAACAGTTACCGACCGGCCTCTCAAGGAGACACTCTCCCGTTTCCTCGTTCGCAATCCTTCGGCAATTCGAGATGCCTGGCAAGCATCCATTGCTCCAAAAGGTGTTCCATTCCCATAAGCGGGATCGCTTTCGGCGTGGTG
>Ga0306926_10005149_pt1 | contig 13880 bp, 20 predicted proteins | sample flu12Cox44000178_FD_203759 | JGI IMG/M metagenome (GOLD analysis project Ga0306926, IMG submission 203759) | Lab enrichment of tropical soil microbial communities from Luquillo Experimental Forest, Puerto Rico - flux8day.12C.oxic.44.000.178 (v2)... | ecosystem: Environmental > Terrestrial >...
CCTCGGCCCCGACCGGCGGCAGCGAATTGAGCTTGTTCTGCTGGTGGTGCCGCGGGCCCGCAATCACACGCGCATCGCTCGGCGGATCAAAAAATTGGCGCTGCAACGGCGCCAAAACTCTGTAGGCACTTCCCGGACCGATACATGGAATATCGGCTAAAGCGGTTCGGGCGGCGGCGATGAAGGCATCATGTTGGGGTGGGGCAAGCGAAGCACCGAGCTGTAAAACAAGCTCGTCAATCTCGTCTGGGATGGACATTGCGATGACCCCCAAAGTGCGCGTAGGGTTAGGTCATCTTTCGGTGGTGGTAGTATTTGACATAGGTCAGACTGGCGCCCGGAAACTCCATGCCCCGGGCGCATTCTTTTCCACCGGATCGCAGGTCAATTCAAGCGGAGGCCGCCGAAGCGATTTTTTCTAGGGCAGCCGCTGGATCGGGCTCGTACAACGAGAGCCCGGCCTCCAACATGCGGCGCCGCAGCATGACCTCTACGCGCGAGTGACCGTAGCCGTGCCCGACCTCGTCGCTGCGGCAGTCACACGGCGGACATTGCCAAGGTTTGAGCGCCAGGTTTTTGACCTGCAAGCAGTAGCTCGCGCGCTCGGCCGCTTCTCGCCAGCCATGTTGCGCCTCGATGTCGTCGAAGCGCGCACACTCCGCACCACTCTCGGCGCGCGCAATCACAAGGGCGCGCCCGAGCGCGTCCTGGTCAATGGGGCTCAGCGTCGTCGTCATTGTTCGCCTCCAACTCCAGCGTTTCGTAGAAGCTCGGCGTTTGCGGGATCGTCTTCGGCGCGCGCGGCGCGCGAGACTGCGGGCCGAGCCTCAGCCTCAGCGCGAAGCTGCTCGCCATCTTCGACGCGCTCTGGTGAACGAGGAACCACGCGCTCGGCCGGCCGTCCACGACCGGCCCCTCGACCGCAAGCTTCTCAGCCGCCTGCTCGGCGATCGCGGTGGCCTCGCAGAAGCGCTCAAGCAGCGGCAGATCGGCCGGGCGGAAGTGACGTGGATCGCAGGCGGACACGACCGCGACGAAAGTTGACCGAATTCGACCTTGGAACCGCGCTGGCGGACGCAATCTGCGGGTCGTCTCACCGGTGAAATCGACGATGTCATCCTCGTAGTGGCGTGCCATGACTTCCACCGAGTTCCGGGTCGGTTCCCAGCCGGTTTACGTCGGTTCCGGAGTGAATTCCAGAGGTCGATTTTGGAACTTTCAGGTGGTGTTTTGCGCCAGTTGAGCCCGCCCGAAAACTTATAACGCTACAATTTTTCGCGGCATCCGCGCGCTCCGCAGCTCCCCACCTTGGCCGCAGCAAACCCTCCCCCCTGGCCCCAGAAAGCGAGGACCGGTCTCAATGCGTAGAGTGATCGACCTTGCAGCCATACTTCGCAGCGAGCGGTTGATCTCACGCAGTAAGGGACCGAGCTTCGTCCTGTCTTCCGTATGCTTGCCGGAGCCGAGGAGCAGGAAGGCGAAGACCATGACCACCGCAGCATTGACAACTTCCCGATCGTACTTGTCGAGCAGGGCAACGATCTCATCGGCAAGCGCTTGCACTTCCACTGCGCGAGGACGAATGATTTCCATCATAGCCTCTCTCAGTTCAGTCCGTATGTATGACGCGGGATTGCCGCACCGTACTTGGTGATGATGTCCGCGACGTCCGCGAATATCGCACTGAGTGCTGCCATATCAGTGCCACGACCAGCGCACTCCAGGATCATGAACGAGAACAACATCGACACAGCAGGACCAGCGATCTTGCTGTCGTGACGGTTGACGATCGCAATGAGTTCGTCTGCGAGCGCCTTCACTTCAGGAAGGGCAGCATCGTCGGACAAGGTCTGACGGATAGCTACCACTGCAGTTGCTCCTTTGCCATCTCGACCAGCCGCTCACCGAGCTTCTCGACCAACTCCTCGCGCAAAATGGGCAGCGTCGAGGTCAGGGCTTGGAAACGACCGACTGCATGCGCTGTCTTCAGGGATGGACGGGCGGCTAGTCTTAGGATCGCTCGTTGACCGCGACGCTGGTAACGTCCTGAGCGCTTCATTTGCTTCCACGAATGCGGACGGAAAACGGTTTGGGCTCGACCTGCTCGGCGGAATTTCATCGTGAAGGGTTTGGCTCGACCCACGTCTTCGACCTGCCATTGCGATAGCTCATGACCGAGGTCGACGGTCCGCAGATGCTCAAGCGACTGCGCCATACGGTTGATGCTATGCCGGACCTCTTCGAGCGTTTTGGGATCGATATCGATCGAGAACATTGATGCCTCGCGGCGACGCTGGGGTACAGTTTTAGCTAGGCAAGGGCACCGTCTTCAACTTCGTTGGCCGGTTGACAGGTTCAACCCCTGCTTTCTATCGTACCTTCCATTCCTGGCCAGGATAGGCGGCTCGCGCATCCTCTAGCAGGGCAGTGTGAGCCGCCGCTCTCTTAAGCCGCCTCTCGCATCGGAACCCGGCACGGCGTGCACGTGACCTCGGTATCCGGCTTGCCCCAAACGTTCTGCCCACACTTCCTGCACGTGAACTTGGTCTTCGAGCTCGGCCCCTTCTGCTGCCCCGGCCGCAGTGCCGATTCCAGATTGAGCCGCCACTTCGATGCAGCAAGCTTATCGTACGCCAGCTCAAATCTGATGCTGCTCGTGTACCAGCGTGGAGCAGATCTCCATGTCGCTCTCGTTGATGAAGCCGTCCGGATTCAGCGCCAGCTCATGCCGGCCGGTCTTGTCCAGCCGACCGTTAAACCGATCCGCACTGAAGTAGCCGAGCGACCGCGCCTTCCGCTGATAGGTGATGAACACGTCCGGAAGCTGGCCGCCAAACAGCTCCCTATTGAAGTGGTCGTACGCAGCCTGCAAGCCGCTGTACTCGACCGGCGTGATCGCCGTCGACTTCCGCACCTTTTGCACCATTGCCGTTCTCCTTCTGTTGAATGGTACGATCGAGTAGCTTGCGCAGAGCAGCAACGATCTCGCTGCGCTCCGCCCGAGCCTGTTCTGGAACGTTCATCCGGTTCAGTTGCTGGATCAGGTCCTCGAGCTGCCGCCGCCACTGGTCCGGATCCGGCTCCGCAGCATGCTGGCCATTGGTCTCGAGCAACCCGTCTTCACGTAGGAGGCGGCGCATGTCGCGCCGGGTATTCGCGGGGGACCGCCAATCACTGGGGGAGCCAGGGATGATCATCATTCGCAGCACCCCGGCAACGGTCCAGCGCACCTGCAGATGCTTGGAGCCACGGGCCAGCTGGTAGTCGCGGATTCCGACTGCATCCAGCTCGGCCAGAGCCGCGTCGAGGCATGGGTTGCGCATAAGAATCCCCCGCGAAGGAGCGTGACAGCTCGTTTTTTCCTTAGACACCCGAGGTGTCACGCTCAGGTGTCACGCAAGTGCTGAAAATCTCAGTGAAAATGGCGGAGCGACGAAGCGTGACACCTGCTCACCGGCGTCTATAAGACGCCGTGAGCTGTCACGCCCGCACGCGGGCCTCAGATGAAGCCCTGCTCTGCCCTGTGTGTGATTAGAACTCGTTCGAGGTGTCACGCTCGGAGGGCTCAGGTCGGGTGAGCCAGAGGTAGGTGATTCCGGCAACTTCCCGGCTCTCGATCAGCTCGTGTTCCTCGGCCCAGCTGATCGCCCGGTGAAGCTGTTGACGCTTGAACTCGGTCTTCTGTTTGAGCGTGCCGTCTGGGGCTCGGGTCCGGTCGTAGAACTTGCCCCGCACGATCTCCTGATCGACCATCCGTACTGTCGGACCATTGGGCCCAGTCGGCAGATCAATTCCGCGCTCGGCCAACTCAGCCATCAGCACCCGCTTAAGCCGCAGCGCTACCAGCCGTTGGCTCTGCTGCCGGCTCTGCTGCCATGGATCTTTGGGCGGCGAAGAAACAGCGGCGGCTCCGTGCTGCCAGTCCACTACCCGTGTCGTGATGGCTTCGCCATCCTCGTCTTCTTCCGAGGTTTCTACTTCCCGTAGCGTGAACGGAACCTCCAATCCTTGTGGCCCACCCCGGTTCTTGCGCACTGCCAGCCGGGTGTTGAGCACGCGTCCACCCACCTCACGCTCACCCAAGCAGGCCAGCACCAGATCCGCTGACGCCTCTTTGGCCGAGCTGCCGCGAGTGCCGGTCTCCAGCTGCTTGCCGAAGTGGTCAACGCCCAGCACGAAACAGTCCAGCGCCTGCCCAACTGCGCGCATCGTGTTCATGAGCGCCTGCGCGATGGCATTATCGTTTTCGGCTCCGATCGAGTTGTAGCCGGCAGCAGCCGCTACGGTGTCGATGATGATCAGGCCCAGCGGCAGCCCGAACTCCGCCATCAGCGAATCATGCGCTGCGCGCCCCATGGCGATCAGCTTTTCGGTGGCGTTGGGCTGGAGCATTACCGGCACGACCTCGTACCAGTGAAACGGAGCCCGCGGCATGCTCCCGCACTTCTCCTGCACCAGGGCCTCGAGCCGGGGTCGAACCTCATCGGCGCCTTCTGCGGCTAGGAACAGCACCCCGCATTGCCGTTTGATCATGAGCCCCATGAACGGCTGCCCGGTCATCACCGAGCTGGCCAGCTCCAGCGCCAGAAAGGTCTTGCCCGTTCCCGATTGCCCGCTGAGCAGTCCGACTCCCGTCGTGGACATAAGCCGCTTGATCAGCCAGTTCTTGAGCGGCCGCGGATCGGGATCGCCATGCCGGTACATGGGCGGGAGATCAGGCGTGGGCTCCAGATCCGGCTCTAACTCCGGTTCTAAGTCTGGCTCCAGCTCTGGCTCAGATTCAGGAGCAGGATCTGCTTCAGCAGCAGGCTCCTCCCAAGGCGGCACCTCCTCGGGCTCTGGCTCAGGCTCCGGCTCAATCTCGGGACTGGGCTCCGGCTCCGGTGTTGATCGTACCTTCCAATCCGCGGTCCAGTCGCGATCTGGCCCGATCTGCTTCTGTCTCCGACTGTAGTCCTGGAGCCGCTGCAGGCTGCGCTCGATTTCGCCGCTCAGCCGGCCTTCGGCCAGATAGCGACCGCCGACGCCGTCCGGGAATTGCTCGAGGTGGGCGAAGATCTGCTCCGGCGTCCAGCCGCAGCCGTGATAGTGGCCGACCACGATGTGGAACACCTCGGAGCGGATCGATTGCCCGCCGACTGGGGCGGGAGCGATTTGCACGAACTCCTCGATCTCCTGGATCGAGAGCTGGATGCCGGGCCCGACCGTGGTGCCTGCGCCCGAGCTCGGGGTCGGTGCGGCCTTGTGCCGTTCCGCCCAGAGCATCGCCCGCTCGATCGCCTGATCCACATTGCCGAGCTGTTGGCAGCGGCCGAGCTGCAGGCCGGTGACGGTGAGCGGCTTGCGGGCGCGGCGGAACAGTTCCAGCGCAGCACCGTTTTCGAGCTTGAATTGGCGATGGATTGGCGCACCGATTGCAGTACCCCAGATGCGCAGGCCGGTGCCGGACGGGCTGATCTCGGCATAGCTATGCCGCACCAGATTGAGCAGCCGCTGCGCCCATTCGGCGATCGTTGCGGTGGCTGGATCTCGCGCGTGGTCGAGATCGAACGCGGCCAACTCATCGTCCGGCGTAAGGATGAACGTGATGCCGTCGGCGTGGTGCGCGAGCATTGCATCAACGGCAGTGGAGTAATCTACCCAGGTACTTGGATCGGCCGAGTTTGCATGTTGCCGGGGATCGTAAGCAAAGAGCGGCGGTTTGCTCCAGCGGTTGTCCTTCCAGGTCAATTGCCAGATCGCCCATTGTGCACGATGCACTAACGGCTGTAGCGCCGCTGGCAGATTTGCCAGATCACCGCGATGCAGGGTAGGTTTTGGCGGCTTGGTGCCGCCGGCAGTGTCTCGCATGGCCGGCCCCTATGGAAAGAAGAAAAGTGCGGGGAGGTGCTGTGCGGCATCTCCCCGCTAAGTCGTCAAAACCCGATTTCGTCGTCGAGATCGTCCGCGAGTGAAGGCTTCGGCTCCGGCAGCGGTGCTTCGGGGCTCTTAGCCGCTACCGGCTTGGCCGGCTTGGCCGCCTTAGCCGGCTGGCCGTTGCCGGCAGTGGCGCCGGTGGTGGCCTGCTTCGGTGGCGGGATGCGGACGCGCAGAGCGCCAACAGTCTTGCCGCCGAAGTCGGTCTGTGTCGGATAGACGACGAGGACCTTTCCGGCCCACCCCTCCATATCGTCGCCGAACGAGCCACGGAGCGTGCGGTTGTTGGTCTTGTTGAGGATCAGACCTTTCTGGTGGTTGGTGAACCAGAGCACCGGCTTCTGTTCACCTCGCGGCATACTCTCCACCGTGACGGCTTTGATACGCAGCGCCTTCTCCGACACGAAGTCGCCGGCATTCATGAACTTAGACTGGTCGAAAGCAGATGCGAGCAGGACCATAGCGGTCCTCCTATTGTTTGAGTTGCGCGCAGTTCGGGTGTCAGCCGGGAATGGACGCAGCTTCTCCTTAGCTCTTGTTGAAGCGCTGGCCGGTCCAGCCTTTGGCTGCGATTGGCAGGCCCAAGGCCCAACTCGGCGAAGCGATCATGAGACGCGTGAATTCTTCCACGCTGCCAAAATCCTCGGGGACTTCGGCAACGGCCTCATCATGTACATGCAGGACAATCTTGTAGCCGGCGCCTTCGAGCCTCAGCATGGCGGCGGCGAGCAGATCACGTGCGATTCCGCTTACGATGTTCTCCGTCCACAGCCCACCGTAAGCGCCATTGCCGCCGCGGCAATCACGCCATTGGCCGGCCGAGGCGTCCTTGAACACGACGACCTCGTGCTGCAGATCTTCGATTTCGATGCGCGGATACGGATATGCAAGCTTGCGGCCAGACGGCAGCTTGATGAACAGGAACAAGCCGGTGCATTTCAGCAATAGCCGGCCGCAGCGGATCACCCGTTCGCGGTTGCGCACTGCCTCCCAAGTTGCGCGATCGATAGCGTACCAAAACTTCTTGATGTTAGGGTGCGCCGCTCGCCAGTCTTGCTTGAACTGCTCCACTTCTGCATCAGTGAATCGATCTGGCTCGAAGATGCGCCACGCGTTGAGGCCGCCCTGATAGCCGAACGCAAGATCGCATGTTTTTCCGGTCCCACGCTCCGACGATTCTGCGGTAAACGATCCGTCCGGCACCCGGAATATCTTGCACGCCGTGATGCAGTAAGGCTCGTCGCGCGGATCATGAGTGGCGTCGTAGCGGCGGTAGGAATCGAGTTTCCAATTTTCATCACTGATCCAAGCCAGCACCCTTGATTCGATCGAGCTGAGATCGGCCCCGATTAATTTGTAGCCGGGCGGGGCGCGGATCATGCTGCGGTTGAGATCACCGATCACCGCAAGCGGCTTCGGATACAGATTGCGCACATGCGGATAGGAGCCGGTCATCACCGCGGTGATCGCCGCCTCGATATCTTCGATCTCGGGACGTTTCAGATTTTGGGGCTGTACTCCATTGCCGCCCCACCGGCCCGTACTCGCTCTGTGATATTGAAATGCGCCCCTAATCCTGCCGTCATCGCTGCACCGTGCCAGCAGCGCCGTGATCTTCTTGGCTGCGGCTTGCGCACCGCTCTGGCGCAGCTCGAGCACCTTCCGCACCGATGCCGGCAACTCGTCCTTCAGTAGCAGTTCGGCAATGGCATCCTTGTCGAGTGAATCGACGGTGCAGCCCTGCTCCGCCAGCCACGTCTTAAGCTTGCCGACCTGATTGATGCTGGTAGCAGCGCCGTTCGTGATGTAGGCCAGTTCGCTATTGAGTTCGGGGGTAGCCATTTCCGCGACGTCACGCGCCGCTTCGGCTAGCTTGCGGTCGAAGTAGAAGCCGCGCGCATTGACGCGCAGATCGAATTGCCAGATCTTGAGTTCGTCATCTGAGAGCGGTTGCAGGGCCTGATCCAGTTCGCGCTCGACTTCGGCATCTCGCCGCGCGTACTCGTACAGGCGAGCCATCCGCTCGTCGTCCTGGAACCACAGCAACTCCGTCGGGTCTTCATCTTTCCGTGGCCGACGCGGCTTCGACATCATCAACATCAGCCGCCGTCCGGCCAGGTCCTTCTCATTCAGCAGCTCAAGCGCCTGCGCCACGAGTTCGAGCCGCGGCGGCAGACTGCACGCGAGCGCCTTCGCCATGGTGCAACGCTGCCGGCTGACCGGGAATCTGGGGAAGCCATACCGGCGTGTGAGGACGAAATATTCGAGCGAAATCTCAAACTGCGCAAAATGGGCGCCGACCGTCCAGTCTGTGTTTTGTGGCGCTGCCGCCTCAAAAAACTCCGTCGGTGGAGGATCGGGAGGGGTCCACAGCTTTACCGGCCCGTCATCGACACAGTACGCACAGCACAAGATCTCGGTGCGAGGATCGGCCGCATACCTCCAACAGCCGACATCTTCGAGTTTGAGTACGCCCCGAGTTTCGTAATCACGGATTAATGTGGGCATCGTCTGACTCCTTGGAGCCGCGCTCGGCCGCGAGCATCAGCTCAACCGCCAGCTCGATCGGCAGCACCAGCAACGGGCGCTGTCGATCACCTTTCACAACGAGCAGATCGGCGGATTTGAACCAGCTGTAGAGTTGAAGTTTTGCACGGGCTTTCACTTCGGCGCGGCGGGTGCGGCCCAGCAACGGGATGTGAATGTCGCCGCTCCATGTACCGCCGGCAGCACCGGACAGCGGCACGCGGAAGCACGCGAGCCCGAGCGCGACCAGCTCGTTGACCAGTTCGCGTTCGACGCGGGTGCCTTTCCGCTTTGGACTGCGGCCCCCGGACATTTCACCGCTCCCAGCTGATGCGGTTGAGAACGGGTGGTCCGCGGTAATCGCGGTCCCACCGCATCCACGCAAATGCCATACCGCTGTTCGCTTTGCGGCCAGCCCATTTGTCACGATGAAGCATCGGCAGCCGCTTGCGGAATACATGCACGCGGGCGAGGCCGCGATCTTCGAGGATGCCGCAGCGGCGTTCGGACTCGAGGAATGCCAACCGCAGGAGCAGGATCACGATCGGGCTAAGCTCGAGCGCATGCGCAACAATTTTCTCGACGATCTGAAACGGCGGATTTGTCAGAATGCACTCACAGCCCGGCGGCATCTCTTTCTGTGTGAGAAAGTCAGCAACGAAGTCCAGTGGCGGGGTGGGCTTGTAGTCATAGATGTCGGAGCTGGTCACGTCGTGCCCCTGCTCCAACAGGACGCGAGTGATGGCGCCGCGGCCGGCGCATGGCTCCCACACAGAGAGCGGCACCGGCTCGGCCCGCAGTAGTGCGCGAGTTGCGACCGCCGGCGTTTCGTACAGATCGAGCCCGCGTTCGGCGTGAGTGTGCCGCTGAACTTGGCAACTGTGATCGAGGGCCATGACTTAGCGAACCTTTATGCTCAGCTCGAAGACCGAGCCGTCCGCGGAAGATGCGAGCGCTAATGCCTCATCGGGTGTGGAGAACGGACCGTAGATCTCGTCGTCAATAGCCGACACCACCGTCCACGCCTTGAGCCTCTGCCTGGGGGATTCCTCAACCACGAGCCCCGTAAGCTTCCGCAGGACTTCACCCACTTTTGTCATGTCTACCCCCATCCATTTTCTCGATGACGTTGCTCGCGTACTTGTACGAGGTGATCGATCACGTGGCGCAGCGCATCATCTGCCAACACCAAGCCCCGCGAGCCCCCATCCACGGTTTCCAAAACTCCACGGACCCCTTCCAGCCGCTCGATCAGATCAAGCTCGATCCTGTTCGTGAGGATTGTGTTCGTGGACGTCGATCTTTCAGGCTTGCGCTCCTGCGGCTCCTCTGCGGTTTTGAGCATCGCCTGCTGAAGCCCGTGGACCAGGTTTTCGATACCGCCCAGAAACTGCGATGCAGTCATCATGTTGAGCTGGCTATCTACTGGGGCAGGTGCTGACGGCATGCTGCCCATAATTTTCTCGATGAGCGCGGTAACTTGAGTCTTGGTGTCGTAGAGCCTCTTGATATCTCGATCGAAGGCCGCACCAAGCGCATGCAGTTTTCTTTCGATGCCGCAAAGGGCTTTGACATTCTCGCGCCGTTGCTGCGCAGGCACATCAAGAGGTGCTAGTAACGGCGCGGGTTTTGGTTCTCGATGACGCGTGCGCTTCTCGCCAGCATCTGGCGGATCGCCAACAAATCGCATAGATGGTCCGTACGGAAACCGAAGGTGCCCATAGCTCGGCTTATATTTCATCTTGTAGCTGGGGTCGTAACTTGGGCCGTAAGGCCGGCCGACAGCATTTAGCTGTGTCATCACACTGCCTCCTGATGCTTCACGAACAGCGCTGGACTGATGATCTTCAGGAATGTGCGATTAAGCAGCGGTGCAGATAGATTTCTTCGCCAAGCTTGCCGTCGGCTGCGATCTGATAGAGGTGCGGACCTTCACCGCAACTGTCGGCGAATCCGCCGAGACAAGGCTTGCAGTCGAAACGCAGCACCAGCTCTTTGTAGACGGCTTCCGCTTCTGCACGGTCCGTGTGCAGCGACGGATTGAATTCGTAGTTGTTCTGATCGAGAAACAGAACCAAGTACATTTGAGCCTCCGTGTTTGAATGAAAAAGGCGCCGGCCCGAAAGCCAGCGCCTCATAGATGTTGAAGGCGATGACGCCCGTAGGCGTCACCGTTATCGCTTGTGCGGCCTAGCCGAACGGCGTGCAGTCCATCGGACGAGAGCCGCTGCCAGCGGCTCGGGCCCGACTTCCGCAATCAACTGATCTAGCTCGGCAGGGGTGTAGCCCTGCCGATAGAGCAGTCTGCGGGGCTTGGAGCGCTTCATAGCCCGGCCTCCGCCCGCAATGCGCCCAGCTCCAACCGCAGGCGGTCAAGCTGGACCCACTCGTGCTCGCCCAAATGCCGATGGTCGGCCTGACAAAGCGTCATTCCGATTTTGGCTGCGAGCCTCACGATTGCCGCTTTGCGGCGATCATGGTCGTTGTAGCCTTGCTGGCGTTCTGCCATAACAAGGGCTCCTTCTACTGTGGGCCGGCGGTCACGCGGACTTCGAACATCTGACTCGGCGACCGCCGGCCCTTTCCTGCCACTTCTGTGCCTTCCCCATCTCCGCCGCCGGTGGCGCGCGTACAGAGCGGTTTCCGGGCGGAATGCCCGAAACCTTGAAGCGCATTGAATTTTTGATGGGGGTTTCGTAAATAAGGCGCCGCAACGCCTTCTAAGCGGGCCACGCTGGCGCCCTGCCGGCAGGCCCGCTCCTTCCCTTAAAATGATCAAACCAGAACGCGCCGCTCGCAAAGCCGCAAAGAGGCGCGTTCCAATTCCTTGTTCTGCTTCTTTCTCGGTGTTCCTTCCGAGGGCACACCCTCTAGGTTTCCGGCCCAAGCAGCTAACCGGAGAACACCGTCGCCCCTCTTGTGTGGGCTTCCTTGCGTGGTGTTACCCGCCTAGCCTGCCCAGCTTTGGACCCTGAGCGAGACCCCATCGGCGAGCGGGCTTCGTGTATTCTGTCGGTGCTTGGGCAAGGGTTCCGATCAGCACCGCGCTAACCCCGCGCCGGTCTGGGCTTTGCATGACCGCCACCCCATTCGCGGGGTCGGCACGACTTAGTCAGTCTCATTTCCGGGGGTTGCAACGCCCTCGGGCTCGCTCTGTGTGTCCCGTCTCCGCCGCCGGCGAGATCCGCGACGGAGCAAACTGTCAATCCGTTTCCGGAGGATCGCCCTCATCATCCTGCTGTTCGGTGCCGAGGTGCTTGCGGCGCTTGCGCAGGAGCGGGCGCTTGCCGGCAGTCTCGCGCGACATGCGCTCGATCTCGGAAAGCGGAATTCTGGTTATCGTCGGAGTAAGTTGGACGGAGCGGAGTTTCCCGGCGCGCAGCCACCGCCAAATCGTGATGCGACTCACGTCGACATGAGCGGCAAATTTGGTCTGCGAGAGATAGGCCGCTTTTGTCTCGCGGCGCTTACCTTGGGGCTCGTCCACTGGGACCGTCCTGTTGTTGGACGATCCCGTAAATTTCACACTGTTGCGTTGATGTCATCCACGGGTGCGTGCGAATCCGTACGGATTCGTATGAATCGTACTACGGATTCGCACAAAAATGCATTCCGGGCTGCAAGCGGGGGCTTTAACGCCTCGTCCACGGGACCGCGATGCCGGCGCGCCTTAACGCCTCGTCCACGGTCTCGCGATACGGCGAGTCTGAAATCTCCACTCCTCGCCCTTGGCACTCCGCTTCCCACTGCGCTGCAACCGCTCGCGTCACGTCGGCGAGCGTAATCTTTGCGGGAAAACCTTTCCGATAGCGTCGGCGGACGATGGCGATGATTGCATCGTGCTTCGCTGTCGGCTCCAATGTTTCCTCGGGTCCGGGTGTCTCCTCGGTCTCCGTCTCATCGGTCACCTTCTCCTCGGTCACCGTCTCCTCGGTCACCTTCCCCTCGGTCATCTCCTGCGCCACATCCGGGAGGAACCCAGCCGCACGCAGGAGCGCGATCTCCTCCTCACGTAAGAGCAGCCCGGCGTGGCGCAGCATCGAGATCACATCGACCCCGCGCAGCCTCGCCAAGTGCATCGTGTGCCCGTCGGGCAGAGCCCCGAATGGGACCAACAGGTCATGGATCTCCTGAGCCGAAGCGAATGGGGCAGGGCTCGTGAGCCGATGCACGACACGGGAGTGTGGCCATTCGACGACGTTTTGGGTGCCGAAGCGAAGATCGCGCCGGCCCCACTGCCGCGGATGGATGGCGCCGACGGGGCGCGTAGGGCTGGAGCCCGGCAGCGAGTCGAGCAGGTCGAGGACGACCCGTGCTCCTGCCTCGTGCCATCGGAAATCGTCGAACCAGCCCATCCACGCGTAATCGAGCAGCAGATTCTCAGCCTCCGGCGGTTCCAGCCTGCCCACGTCCATGACGAACGCCAGGACATCAGCCAACAGCCACCATTCACGTGTGATAAGGTCTTCGGTAGCCTCGGCCATGGTCCATTCGTGGCTTGGGTGAGGGCCGTCCCCGGCGCTTGCGGCGCTGGGTCGGCCCGCTAAACCTACCTGGGCCGAAGGCGGAATGGAACGGGCGTAGTCATCGGACGTAGCCACGCCCCCTTCAGCAGACCGGCGGACGCCGCTCGACCGGCCGCCCGCCTGGGGGCGCGTTTTCTGCCCCGATTTCTATCCCAGTTTGGCGTGCAACACTGTGTAACACTGTGACACAGCCGGAAACATCGCAAGTTTTGATGGATTGGGCACTTCTGGGGCTTTTCCAGGCTAAATCAGATACTTAGAAAACTAGGGGTGGGCGGATCGGCGCTCCGCCCACCCCTCGATTCGGGGTGAGTGAAGCAAGGATGCAAAACCCCGGACGCAAAAGTGCGCCGCGGGAACGGGAAGATCTGGGCTGTTTGACATCGTGAGATGGGAATGACCGAAAACGGTTCGGGGACGAGCCGCGAGCTCGGCCGTCCTCATCCTGAGGAGCGCGGATTCGGGTGGGGTTTCGCAAACTCGATCGCGCGTGCGCGCGTCTCGAAGGATGAGGACGGCCCGAATGATCGCGTCACATCCGAGTGAACGGCCGTCGCCAAACGCAGCCGGAAAGCGCGGTACACGCTATGCGCGAGCGCAGCAATCGTGACCGGCGGCAGCGACGGCGGTGTCCAGACACCGGCGTCCTTGTTTTTCGCCTGATATTTACAAGGACGCGCGAGCGCAGCCGCTTCCGCACGCAACACGCGAGATCCCCGCAGCCGGGGCGCAGTACTACCTTTACGCGAGGTTGCCGGAGCCGCCGCGGATCACTACCTCACGCGGTATCGGCGGGGGCGCGGTCGAGGGACTGATTCTGCATGGCGTTGTTGCCACTTTTCAGAAGCCGCACGCGCGAGGCCGAGCTCGAGCATCGCGTCTACGCGCTGCAGGCGGCGCTCGCCCAATGCA
>Ga0306926_10005152_pt1 | contig 13877 bp, 16 predicted proteins | sample flu12Cox44000178_FD_203759 | JGI IMG/M metagenome (GOLD analysis project Ga0306926, IMG submission 203759) | Lab enrichment of tropical soil microbial communities from Luquillo Experimental Forest, Puerto Rico - flux8day.12C.oxic.44.000.178 (v2)... | ecosystem: Environmental > Terrestrial >...
AACACCTTCGCTCATCGCAATCCCCCCACCCCTACTAATAGAATTATATCGCAACAGGGGGAGCAAATCTAGCGATGGCCACCGAATTTCAATTTTTCCCGGGATTGGATTACACCCTCGCAGGCCGGGACCCATGATTCGGCCACTCCGGGCTTTTCAAGCAGTTGCAATTGCTTACCCAGCGATTGGGCCGTGCCGCGGAGCGATGGGCCCCGGCCTGTGCCGAGGTGACAACTGGATGAGGCGGGGGTGACGAGTCGCGTTAATGGGAGAAGGCAGATGACGGACCTGTTGGAGACGATGGAGGACGGTATCGCTTGGCTGACGCTCAACCGTCCGGATCGGCTGAACGCGTTCTCGCCGGCGATGCTGCTCGCCTTCGGGGAGGCGCTGCAGCGCCTGAGCGAGGATCCCGGCGTGGGCGCCGTCATCGTCACCGGCGCCGGACGCGGGTTCTGCGCCGGCGGTGACGTCAAGACGATGCCGGAGCGCGCCGCCCAAGGGTTCGAAGAGCGCGTCGAGGGGCTCCGCCGGATGCACCGGCTGCCCATGCTGCTGCGCACGATGCCTAAGGTTGTGATCGCGATGGTCAATGGGCCCGCGGTCGGTGCCGGGCTTGGCCTCGCGATGGCCTGCGACCTGCGGATCGCCGGGCGGTCGGCCCGTTTTGGGACCGGCTTTGCTGGGGTTGGCTATTCCGGCGATTTCGGCGGCTCGTGGACCCTGACCCGCTTAGTCGGCACGGCAAAGACGCGCGAGCTCTACCTCCTCGGCGAGATCATCGACGCCGAGACGGCGCAATCGCTCGGCCTGGTGAACCGAGTCGTCGATGACGACGCGCTACACGATGAAGCCGCCGCACTCGCACGGCGCATCGCCGATGGGCCGCGAATCGCTTACGGCTACATGAAGCGCAACCTGTTTGCCGCGGAGACCGAGCCGCTCGCCACGGTGCTCGAAATGGAGGCGGTGCACCAGGCGCGCACCGCAATGACGGAGGACCACCTCGAAGCCAGCCGCGCCTTCGCCGAAAAACGCCGCCCGGTGTTCAAGGGCCGGTGATCTCGCCAAGCGATAGCCTCAATGGCCGCCCTCGCGGGTTCGAGGGGGGAGCCAGTGCGCATCGAGCACCTCATCCACCCCGGACGGACAGCGCTCGGGCAAGTCGGCTTCGGGCAACCCGGTCTCGAGGGCCGCGCGGGAGCGGGCGTCAAGGTAGCAGCGCTCCAATATCGACCCGGGAAACGATTTTAGGCTTGGACTGTCGTCAATTACCGTCGCGATCCGACTGCGCTGCTCGCCGATCATCGCAAGCCAGCCCGCGGAGCGTCATTTCGGCTGGGCCGAGTACTTCAGCAAATGGACCAGCAGCACGATCAGACGGTAGCGAATTTCCCGACGGTCGCTGCGGGCGATGCCTTCGAGCTCCTCGGCGATGTTCTCGAGATCGAGCTCGCCGGCTTTACCGCGGCGGGCACGCCGGGCCTGGTCTTCGAGCCACGCGACGAAGTCCTCTTCGTAGGACACTGCGTTTCCCCGCCGTGTCATTCGGCACCCCTCATTCACCTCTGCTCCCGCCCAACCGCGCCGTCCTGGGCGAGCTGCGGTGATCGCCAGCACATCATGGCCGACCCGTGCAGTTCGCCATTTCGGAATTCCCGGAGGTGCGATTTAATTCCCTGTTCGGCCGAATTAATTCTCTGTTCGGGCGATTTAATTCCCTGTTCGGTCGCCTAGGGAATTCGCCCTGCGGCTTGACGACAAAACAACGACTTACGGTCAGGGGTTTCGTCGCAAAACGCCCTCGAACCAGGTTTTTCGCTCTATATTCCCGTCGAACACGGAAGCGGGGGTCGCGCTTCTAGCGCTCGATGCGGTGCGAGGACAGGCGCTCGCGGGTCAGCGCGAGGCCATCCGGGGTGCCGACATGGTACCACTCGCCATCATGCACGATCGCGGAGAGGCGACCCGCCGCTTCGGCGCGGTCGAAGAGCCGCACTAGCGAGAACACGCGGCCGGGTGCCCCGTCGAAGAGCCGCCGGTGCAATAGCTGAACGCCGGCGAAAAGATAGGGTGCGACCTCGCGCTCGCGGCGGCGGCGCGGGTTTCCCAAAGGGTCGAGGAAGTAATCGCCGCTTCCGTCATAGCCGACCGCGGTCACCGTCCGCTGCAGCAAAAGGACGCCGTCCATGGTCGCGGGATCGAAGGCGCCGGTGAGGCGGAGCAAGGCCGAATCCTTGCTGTCGAGCCAGAACACGTCGCCATTGATGACGAAAAAGGCCTCGCCGAGTAACGGCAACGCCTGCGCAACCCCGCCGCCGGTGTCGAGCAGCTCGGGTTCCTCGGAGAGCTCGATTTGGGGGTGGTCGCGGCCGGCGAGGTGTTCGGCCATCATCCCCGCCTTGTAATGAACATTGACGACGACGTGCTCGACGCCGGCCGAGCTCAGCCGGTCGAGCGCATGGTCGATCAAGGGCCGGCCGTTGATCTGAACGAGCGGCTTGGGGACGGCTTCGGTGACCGGGCGCAGCCTCGTACCGAGCCCGGCCGCCAGCACCATCGCCGAGCGCGGGGGTGCCATTCATCCCTCGCTCTGCAGATCGGGCCGACACCGCGTTTTCAGCGGCAGGTAGCGATCGAGCCAGCGTGCGATCGGGGTCAGGGCCGGGTGCCGGAGGTCCGCTTCGAGCAGCCGCCAAACCCGCGGGATGTGGGCGAGGTATTGGCGCTTGCCGTCGCGCTTCCAGAGCCGCGTGAAGATGCCGAGGATCTTGCAATTGCGCTGGGCCGAGAGGATCGCGGCGGAGCGCAAAAACGCGCTTCGATCGAGGGCCGGGAAGGCAGCGAGGTAACGCTCTGTCATCGCTCGGCGCAACGCGATCGGAATGTCACGCCGTGCGTCCTCGAGCAGCGAGACGAGGTCGTAGCTCGGCGGGCCGGTCACCGCGTCCTGGAAATCGAGCAGCCCGCAACCCCTGACCCCCGGGCGATCCGGCAGCAGCATTAGATTGTCGACATGGTAGTCGCGCAGCACCAGGGTCGGCGGCGACACGACGGCGTCCGGCAGAACCGCGCTCCACAGCGCCAGGCACTCCTCGCGCAGCCCGTTCGCGAGCGGTCGATACCAGTCGACGAGGAGAGCTGTTTCGGCGAGCAGCCGCTCCAGGTCATAGGGGGGTAAGTCGGGGGTGCCGCGCGGCTCGGCGGCCCGCTGCAATGCGACCAGGGTGTCCACCGCGAGCGCGTAGAGAGCCGGTTCGTCGGCGCCGCGCCCGAGCAGCCGCGTATAGGTGTCGTCACCGAAATCCTCGAGCAGCAAAAAGCCTTGGTCATGGTCCTCGGCGAGCACTTCGGGAGCGCTGAAGCCGAACTCGCGCAGCAGTGCCGCGACGACGACATAGGGGTGTGTGTCTTCCTGCGGCGGCGGCGCGTCCATCAGCACCGCGCTCTTTCCGTTGCGGGCGAGGCGGTAATAGCGTCGGAAGGAGGCATCGCCGGCCAGCGGCAGCGCCGGGACGCCGCCCCAACCAACAGCTTCGAGGAACGCGGCCATCGCCTGCGGCCGCCGATCATGCATCGGCGGTGATCCCGGCCAGACGCTGCTGCCAACCCTCACCTGAGTCGAGCACGGCACGGCGCGCCTCGGGCCGGTCCCCGAACAAAAATTCAATCTGGAGGCGGCGCCGCGGCAGCAAAGACCCCAGACGCTCGGGCCATTCGATCAACGAGATCGCCTCGCTAAAGGCGTCCTCGATGCCGAGCTCCCAGGCTTCCTCCGGCGATTTGAGGCGGTAGAGGTCGAAATGCCAGATCGCCACGGACCCGAGCTCATAGATCTGCACGAGGGTGAAGGTCGGGCTCGGGACTTCCTCCGCGCAACCGCGCGCACGGATGAAGGCGCGGGCGAAGCTCGTCTTGCCGGCGCCGAGCTCACCCTTCAGCGCAATGATGTCCCCGCTCACGGCGAGCGCGGAAATTCGCGCGGCGAGCGCCGCGGTGGCGGCTTCATCGGGCAGATCGACCACCGGCATCGCCTAGGCGTTGTATACGCTGGCGGCGATTCCTCGCAACACCGCCTCGCGTGCCGCGATCATCCGGGTGCGTTTAGAGAAAATCCGAGCTCCACCGTCTCCGGTTTGGCCCGAATCGCCTCGCCGCGAGGGTCAGTGCGTGATTGAGGAATAGGGCAGGATAGGCTCGCCGGCTTTGTATTGATCGGGCCACAGCACGACCTCGCCCTTGCCGTCGCGGAAATCGTCGACGCTCGTGCTTACGATGTTCTGGAACTGCACGGTCATCAGGCGGGCTTTCTTCCACTCGCCTTTCTCGCCGAACTCGACGTCGCCGATGACGGTCTTGAACGGGTGCGAACGGATGTAGTCGGCGATCTTGTCCTGGTCGAGGCTCTTGGTTTGCGCGACTGCCTCGCCCAGGACCTGCAGGTCCGCGTAAGCCCAGGGTGCAAGATAATAGCCGAGTGGATCCACGCCCTTGCCGGCCGCCTGCTCCTGATAGCGCTGCAGAAACTCCATCACGCCGGGGAATCGCAGAGTTGGAGCCGGCAGCCAGAAGTCGAACGTGATGATGCCGTTCAACATGGGACCCAACGAGGTCTTGATCGAGGTGCTCTGCGGCCCCGTCATCGTGCCGCAGCAAATCTTGGTGTTGAGCCCGATCTCGTGCATTGCGCGGATCAGGCCGACGCTGTCCGGCGGGTAGGAGGCGATATACACAATATCGGGGTTCGTCGCCTGAATCGCTCGGATGATCGGACTAAAGTCCGTCGTCGTCGGCGGGTAGGTCTTGTCATAAACGACATTGAGCCCGGCTCTCTTCAAATTGACCCTGGCCCCGTCGGCGGTGTTGCGCGTTGCCTCGCCGTCGTCGACCGCCAGGGCGATCGTCTTCAGGCCGAGCCTGTCTTTGTTCGCGTTGACGATCTCGAAAAACCCCTCGGAGATCGCCGCCCGCGGATCCGGCCCCACCGGCAGCATCGAAAAGTATCTCGGATAACGAAACTCTTCGTTGACGTCCATGGCGAACAGACCGATGAACGTCTTGTTGTGCTGCATGACCACAGGTAATGCCGGGGCGGTAACATTAGTCCCATAGGCGGAGACGACGAGGTCGACCTTGTCGACATCGAGCAGCTTTGTGTAGATGCCGGGCACCAAGGACGGGTTGGTCTGGTCGTCGTAATAGACGAGCTTGACTGGGCGGCCGAGGAGCCCGCCCTTCTTATTGGTGTCCTCGGCCCAGATTTGCATCGCGAGCAGCCCGGAGGTGCCATTGACCGCGAGGCCGCCGGTCAAGGGCATGCTGAAGCCGATCGTGACCGGGGCCCCCGACGGTGTCTCAGCCTGGGTGCCGTCAGATGCGGTCAGGATGACCGCAACGGCCGCGGCCATGGCGGTTAGAGCCGATCTGCCCGGTGTTCTCGGTCGAAACATGTTCCCTCCCAAGATTTCCGTATTCGCGAAGCTACATGCGCGCTTCCCGCACCCCCGTTGCCAGCGCCCGGACATCGGCGAGGACGGCGTCGACGAGGCCGGGCTTGGCGGTGTTGTCGGGCTCGAGGTTGAGCGTGAGACGCTGTACCAGGGCGGTGCCGACAACGGCGGCGTCGGCGGCGCGCGCCACGGCAGCGGCTTGTTCCGGGGTCCTGATGCCGAAGCCGACCCCGACCGGCAGCCGGGTGAACCGGCGTAGCCTTGCGACCGCGACGGCGATATCGGAGGAATCGGCGGATCGGGTGCCGGTGATCCCAGCGATCGCGACGTAATACAGAAAGCCGCTGGCGTGCGCGACGATCCGCGGCAAGCGCCGCTCATCGCTGGTCGGCGTCGCGAGGCGAATGACATCGAGACCCGCCGCGTGGGCCGGAACGGCCAGCTCCGCATCCTCCTCGGGTGGCAGGTCGACGACGATGACCCCGTCGGCTCCGGCATCGACAGCATCGCGCGGAAAGGCCTCCGTGCCATAGCGGTAGATTGGATTGTAATAGCCCATCAGCACGATCGGGGTCGCGTCATCGCCGCGACGCAGCTCGCGGACGAGCGTCAAGGTGCGGCGCAAATTCATGCCCTGCTTCAATGCTCGCTGGCCCGCTCCCTGGATCGCAGGGCCGTCGGCCATCGGATCGGAGAAGGGCATGCCGATTTCAATCAGATCCGCACCCGCCGCGGCGAGGCCGGCGAACAGCTTCGCCGACGTGACGGGATCGGGATCACCCGCCGTCAGATAGGTGACGAGCCCGGCGCGGCCTTCCTCGCGCAGCGCTGCGAAGCGGCGCTCGATGCGGCTCACAGCGTTTCCTCCGGAAGCGCCCGCCGCGTCAGGCGAAGCTCCGCTTCGCCGAGAGCTCTCACAGTTTGATCCCGAGATGGTCGGCGACGGCGAAGATGTCCTTGTCGCCGCGGCCGCACATGTTCATCACGATCAGGTGGTGGCGCGGCAGGGTCGGTGCGATTTTCGCGACATGGGCCAGCGCATGAGCCGGTTCGAGCGCCGGGATGATCCCTTCCATTCGGCTCGACAGTTGGAACGCTCCGAGCGCTTCGTGGTTGGTGATCGAGACGTATTGGATGCGCCCGATATCGTGCAGCCAGGCGTGCTCGGGGCCAATGCCGGGATAATCGAGCCCCGCCGAGATCGAGTGCGCATCGCGAATCTGCCCGTCCTCGTCCTGTAGCAGGTAGGTGCGATTGCCGTGTAATACGCCGGGCTTTCCTCCGGTCAGCGAGGCCGCGTGCAGCCCGGTCTCGATGCCGCGACCGCCGGCCTCGACGCCGATCATCACCACGTCGGGCTCGTCGAGGAACGGGTGGAACAGTCCCATCGCGTTCGAGCCGCCGCCGATGCAGGCCACCAGGATATCGGGGAGCCGGCCTTCCGCCTTCTCCAGCTGCGCCCGTGTCTCGTGCCCAATGACCGATTGGAAGTCGCGCACCATCGCCGGGTAAGGATGCGGTCCGGCGACTGTGCCGATCACGTAGAATGTGTCTTCGACATGAGCGACCCAATCGCGCAACGCCTCGTTCATTGCGTCCTTTAGGGTCGCAGTGCCCGAATGCACCGGAATCACCTCGGCACCGAGCAATTTCATGCGGAAGACGTTGGGTTTTTGGCGCTCGATATCGGTGGCACCCATATAGACGACACAGGGCAGGTCGAAGAGCGCGCAGGCCGTCGCCGTTGCGACGCCGTGCTGACCGGCCCCGGTCTCGGCGATGATGCGGCGCTTCTTCATGCGCCGCGCCAGCAGCACTTGGCCGAGGCAGTTATTGATCTTGTGCGCGCCGGTGTGGTTGAGCTCGTCCCGCTTGAGATAGAGCTTGGCGCCGCCGAGATGGCGGGTCAGCCGTTCGGCGAAATACAAGGGGCTTGGGCGCCCGACATAATGCTCCAGATAATGGTCGAGCTCGGCCCGGAAGCCTGGGTCGGTGCGCGCCTCTCCGTAGGCCGCCTCGACCGCGAGCACGAGCGGCATCAATGTCTCGGCGACAAAGCGTCCGCCATAGATGCCGAAATGGCCGCGCTCATCCGGACCGCCGCGGAGCGTGTTCGGGACCTGCATTCTCATTCCTCACCCGATCGCGCGCGCGGCGGCGAGAAAAGTGCGGATCTTGTCGAGATCCTTTTCGCCAGGACGGCTCTCGACGCCGGAGGAAACATCGACCGCAGTAGCACCGGAAATGCGCACCGCCTCGGGCAACAGTTCGGGGGTCAAGCCGCCCGACAGCATCCACCGGCGGCGCCAGGATCGGCCGGCAATCAGCCCCCAGTCGAAAGCGAGGCCGTTGCCGCCCGGCAGCGCGTCCGGCCGGCGGGGCGGCTTCGCGTCGAACAGCAGCAAGTCGGCGACCTCCTCGTAGCGAGCTGCGCCCAGCACGTCTTCTGGCCCGGCGATGGCTACCACCTTCATTACCGGCCGGGAGAAGCGAAGTCTGGCATCGGCAACCCGCTCCGCGCTCTCGCCGCCATGGAACTGCAGGATATCGATCGGCGCCTTGGCGAGGACGGCGCGGATCGCGTCGTCGTCGGCATCGACAAAGAGCCCGACCCGCGCGATCCCCGCCGGCACCGCGGCGCAGAGCCGGGCCGCTCTGTCCGACGTGACGGCGCGTGGGCTCGGCGGATAGAAGACAAAGCCGAGATAGGCGGCGCCGCCGGCGACCGCCGCTGTCACCGCCGTCTCGGTCGACAGACCGCAAATCTTCGCGGTGACGCTCATTTACCGCTGTCGGCTGGCGGAGTGGGCGAGCTGGTATTTGGGAAGGAGATGTCGACGCGCCCTTGGGCTTCCGGCTCCTTGGCCGCGCTGATCTCGCCTTCCCGGTGTTGCCGGTAGACGCTGCGCAGCGCGGCATAATAATCGAGTGAGTTGCGTTCCAACTCGTCCAGATCGTGCAAGTGCCGAGCCCGCGTGTCGACAAGATTGGCGCCCCCGGTCGCGACCCCGGCGTAGGTCGCCGGCGCGCCGCCGACGAAAGTCAGCGGATTGAGCGCCAGGTCGACGGCGGTTCCCAGCGCGTCGCGTGGATTTGACGGGCCGAGCAGGGGCAGTTCGACGAATGGGCCCTCTCCGACGCCCCACACGGCCAATGTCTGGCCGAAATCCGCCTTGTGCGGCGGCAACCCCCATTTTGCAGCAACATCGACGATCCCGGCAGCGCCGACCGTCGTATTCACCGCCAGCCGCTGCACCGACTGCCAGGCATGGTTGACATTCCCCTGCAGCAGGTCGTTCACGGCAACAGCCGGCTCCTTGAGATTTTGCACGACGTTGTGAACGCCGGTCTGCACCACCTCCGGGACATGGTCGGTGTAGGCCTGGGCGACCGGCCTCATGACCGCGTGGTCGGCGGCGAGATTGGCCTTGAAGATCGCCCTGTTCACCCCTTCCGCGGGATCGTTATCCGAATCGGCGTCTTCGGCGCTTGCCGGATCGCTCGACGAGGCAGCGCATCCGGTACAAAGCAGCAGCAGACCGAGGGCTACAGCCGACGCGGATCGCACCGCTGTCCGACGATCTGCTCTTCGAACCGTGCGAAACACCGTGATTATCTCCGTTGGACCGAGGCGACGGGAAGTTCATTGTCCCGAGCGCCATCGGTCGCGTCAAGACGCCGGGCGGAAGCTACCCGAGCGTCCGCTATTGCTTGTCACATGCCGCGTCGTAGACCAGCTTCGCGGTCGCAATGTCTTCGATGGCGATTCCGACGGATTTGAAGACCGTCGTCGTCGATAGCGGAGCCTCCTTGGCTCCGGCAAATATCTCACCGATTTCGGCATAAATTTCGGCCTTCGATAAGATCACGTCTCCGGATTCCTTGAGAGCCGCCTCGCGTGAATCGACGACGAGAGTATTGGCCATCGCTCTGTCGTCGAGCTCGCGCCAATCGGGCCGCGGAGAGCCTACGGCGTTGACATACGCGCCCGGCTTGAGCCAGGCGCCTTTGAGGATCGGCTGCAGCGCATTGGTCGCGGTCACAATAACGTCGGCGCCGCGTACCGCCGACTCGACAGGCATCGCCTTGGCTTTGTGCTGCTCGGCAAAACGTTCCGCATGCTCGGCGGTGCGGCTCCACACGCGGACCTCCTCGAATCGGCGAACCAGCATCAGCGCCTGCAGATGGGTACGCGCCTGCACGCCGCTGCCGAGTAAAGCCAATACTCGGCTGTCGGGCGCCGCCAGCCGCCGCGTCGCTGCCGCCGAGACTGCGGCCGTCCGCATCTCGGTTATCAGCCGGCCATCCATGACCGCCAGCGGTTCGCCGTTATCCGGGCGGAACAGCAGAACCATGGCCAGATGCGTCGGCACTCCTGTGCCGGCGTTCCCGGGGTAGAAACTGACGAGCTTGACACCCATGGCATCTTCCGCCACTGCCGGCATGATCCCGAGATATCGCCTGCCGTCTTCGATCGTCAGCATGTTGCGCACCGGCTGAAGAACCCGCCCGAGCGAAAACCCGGCTAATGCGGTCTCCATTGCGGCGATCAGAGGATCCCAGCGCAACAGCTCGCCGACCCTCTCCTCACTCAGATACATCACCATTAAATTCGTCCCAGAAACTGCCGAGGCGAGTATGATGATTGACGACGGCTCACCGGGCATGTCAAGACGAGCCGGAGCCCGTGAGCGGGGAGCCATGCCCATGCCGATCAAGCCGCTCGTACTGATCGTCGCCGGCCTCGCAAGCGCAACGGCTCGCGCCCAATTTCTGGGGTTGGGCTTCGAATCGAACGTTACACTGACACAGGCCGACCTGGACATGATGCGTCGGACGGTCAACCAGCAGATCCACGGCAAGCCCGTCGGGACGACCGCGTCCTGGAGCAATCCCGACAGCAAAAACTCGGGAACCATCAAGCTGCTGAAAAAATTTACGGCCAGGAATATGCGCTGTGAAGAAATCGGGTATACACTGGTGACGACTGCGAGCGCTGTCTCACCCGAGCACTATGTCCTGGACAGCTGTCTTCAGCCGGACGGAACCTGGAAAATTTTGTGAGAGTCTGGTTCGCCGAGCCTATTGCGCGGCACTGGCAGTGTTCGTCTTCTCTCGCATCAACGCCAGAAGCCCGCCAACTTTACCGCCGTGGCGCTGGATGACCGAGGCGAATTCGGAGCGCTGCGTCACCATCATGCTGATGCCCTCGATGACGACGTCGTTGATCTTGAAGGCGCCATTGTCCGCGATGAGGCGCCAATCGATCTTGATTGGCGGCTCTCGGCCTGGGCTAATGATATCTGTCGATACGATGGTCCCGCTCTCGTCGGTTCGGCTACCGCGGACCCTGAACGCCTCGCCGTTGAAGTTGGAAAGCCGGGTGCCGTAGACATAGACCACATAGTTCTCGAAAAGCTTTAAATACTCCTGCTGCTCCTCCTCGCTCGCGCTGCGCCAATAACGACCGAGAACAAAGCGGGCTATGCCGGGACCATCGAAGTCCGCATGGAACAATTGGCGGAACCGAGCCAGCCTCTCCTCGAGAGGGGCCTTCTTGCTGAGGACCTCGACGGCGCGGTTCCATAGCTCGTTCATAAAGACGTTCGCATCTGCGGCAATGACGCTCGGCGGAGCCGCCAGCGATGCCGACGCGATTAGCAGCAACAGGGTGGTCAAAAGAGAGCGGCGGGTCATCTCGGCAGGACCTCCTGGATCGTGATATCCTACACGGCGTCCAAGACTCGTCTATCGAAGTGGGTTCAGGGCGCCGCTTGACGGGTGATCAGGTTGGCCGCGGACGAGTATGTTATCGGAGAGCGGGATTTTGAGCACGCAAAAATAACGTGAACCGAAAGAAAATGCGGAGCTGACGCACGAGCACCGTTGGCGACAGCGGGTCGCTTGCCTACATCCACGCAGCGTGCCGTTGCGCCGTCGGATTTCCAGAAAATGGGGCGAAGAGATGTGGCCGTTTATGCGTGACAAATTGGTCGTTCCCGCGCCCGGCGAATGTCTCCCGGGCAGGGCCGAAGCGATGCCCGTGCGAGAGCGGCATTTCGTCAGCGGCCGCTCGCCTGTCGGGCCCTATCCCGAGGGCCTGGAAAAGGCGGTGTTCGGTCTCGGTTGTTTCTGGGGGGCCGAGCGGGTGTTCTGGCAAGCGCCCGGTGTGTGGGTCACCGCCGTCGGCTATTCCGGCGGCACCACGCCCAACCCTACCTACGAAGAGGTCTGCAGTGGACACACCGGGCATACCGAGGCCGTGCTCGTCGTCTATGACCCGAAGGTTACGAGCTACGAGGCCCTCTTGAAGCTGTTCTGGGAGAGCCACGATCCGACCCAGGGCATGCGCCAGGGAAACGATGTCGGCACGCAATATCGCTCGGCGATTTACACCTTTTCGCCGCATCAGGCGGCACTCGCCGAGGCGAGCAGGGCGGCCTACCAACGCCAGCTCGAAGCGGCCGAATTGGGCAAGATCACCACCGAGATCCGCGAGGCACCACCCTTCTACTTCGCCGAGGACTATCACCAGCAATATCTGGCAAAGAACCCTTACGGATATTGCGGCCTCGGCGGCACTGGGGTCAGTTGTCCGCTGCCCGCAAAGGTCGCGGCCGCCTGACACCCTTGCCGCGGGTCAATCAGCTGCGTCGCGGCGGCGAGATACGCGATCGAGCTCGGCCCCGAGATAACCGGCGAGCGTTGCCATCGCGGACCGTCCGGCGCGGGACTCTGCGTCGGCGTTGTAGTTCGTGTTGGTGTTGACGTCGTAGGTGTAGACGGTGCCGGCGCTGTCGGTGACGAACTCGATCCCGGCGACTCCGATATCATTGGCGGTAAGGAACGCCTCGTAGCGGCGCTTCAGATCGGGGTCGATATCGTCGATGATCGTGAACTTCGCGCTGGGCCCTTCGGTGGCCGGGCATGCGGCGTCGCCGACGGCGCAGGCATCGGCCGGGCACAGCTCGAACCCGTCGCTCGTGTCGACCTCGACTGCATACATGAACCGCCCGCCGACAAACTCGGCGCGGGTGATCAGCGGCACCTCCGCCCGCACGTATTCCTGCAACAGATGCAGCCCGTCGACCGGCGGCTCGTAATCCACCCCATCGAGATAACTAGCCAGCGCGTCTACGGTGTAAAAGAGCCGGACACCGAGACCCTTGCCGCCGCGGTTCGGCTTCAAGATAAAAGCACCCGCGGCAAAATGCTGCTGGGCTGCCGTCACAAGCAGCTCTTTGCCGGCAACGAGAACCGTGTCGGGCGTGCGGATGCCTGCGGCCTCGAGGGCCGCGTATTGGCGAGCCTTGCTGATCTCGAGGTCGAGCGCGCGGCTGCCGTTGACGACGCGCCGCCCGTGCCGCTCGAGCCACGCCAGCACTGCAGCGGTGAGCTCGGCGGCGTAGCGATGATCCCGGGTGTGCGAGGAGGCGCTCATCCGGTTGTAGAAGACGCCCTCCGGCGGCGGTCGCGACAAATCGAAGACCCCGCGATCGAGGAACCAATCGCGCCAGGGGAGCCCTTGCCGATTGAGGGCGTCGGCTAGCGGCTCGAGCCAAGCCGCGTTCTCGTGAATCACATGGATGTGCGTCATCGGCTTTTCCCTGCTCCGCTACAAGCCTATTACACAGGCACGATGAGTCAAAGAGACGTTTTTAACAAATTATTTAGTGAAACTGACGAGCGCTAACATGCTACCGTCAAATCGACTGGCCGCTGCAATCTGCGAGTATCCTGTCATGGTGCTCAGGTCACGTTCGTGAAGGAGCAACGCAAGTGCTGCGCGCAGATTGGTGTCCGATTGGGGAAGGTGGGCCGGGCGCAGTCCAATTTCGACCGTACTTGCCTCGGGTGCGTCTTAATTGTTAACATCTCGGTTCTTGACGTTTGCCGGCGCGCTTCGTCGCCTCGGCACCGGCGTCGACAAGGCGTTTGATCGATGAACGGAATGGGGGAGGATTTCATGCGTCGTTACAAAATGTTGATGCTGTTGGCAGCCCTGATGCTGCCGGTGGCAGGCGCCCATGCGAAGCCGACTACTTTCGTGACCAACCTCTTGGGCGCAAATGAGCTTCCGCCCACCGGGTCGACGGCGACGGGGTCCGCAACAATAACGCTGGATCCGGCGGCCAATACGCTGAGGGTCCAGGTGACGTTCAGCGGTTTGACCTCGAACACCGTCATGGCGCACATCCATTGTTGCCTCGCTTCTCTCTTTGCGAACGCTAATGTTGGGGTCGCGACTACCGTTCCTGCGTTTCCCGGGTTCCCTTTGGGAGTGACGTCCGGGACCTACGACCATGTCTTGGATCTGACCAGCGCCTCCAGCTACAACCCGGCCTTCGTCACCCTGCAGGGTGGGACGGTCGCAAACGCCAAGGCAGCGCTGATTAACGGGATTCAGAACGGAGAGACCTATCTAAA
>Ga0306926_10005153_pt1 | contig 13874 bp, 9 predicted proteins | sample flu12Cox44000178_FD_203759 | JGI IMG/M metagenome (GOLD analysis project Ga0306926, IMG submission 203759) | Lab enrichment of tropical soil microbial communities from Luquillo Experimental Forest, Puerto Rico - flux8day.12C.oxic.44.000.178 (v2)... | ecosystem: Environmental > Terrestrial > Soil...
AAGATGCGTTCCTGGCGTGCGACCTGTTCGTGAAGGACTTGCAGGTTGGCGTAATTGAGAACCACGTACCAATACGTGGCGTAAAGAAGCAGGACCGTGGCGATGGTGACGGGCACGGAGGAATTGGGGAATTTCAGTGCCGCGAGAACAAGAAGTACCGTGGCGGCAAACCCGATGAAGAGAAGACGCTTGCGATTGCCGCTGAGAGGCGAGTGTTGAGGGCTCACGGTGAGGAAGGCTAACACAAGATGGGAGGATCGAAAAAGATGCCACGGAGGCATGGAGAGCATAGATGGGAAAGAAAGGGGTCGGGGTAGCTCGAGAGAGGAAGCCGCACGGCTCGCCTGGGGAAGACGCGAATGATATGCTCGTGCCTTGCTCGGGAAGAGGAGAAGAAGAATGAACGGCGAGAAACGGATGCGCTTGGAGATCACGGACCGGCAGGGAAACCGCATTGAAGAGGTGCCGGAACAGGGCGCGATTGCGACCCTCGGGGGCCGCACGTTGGCGGCGAACCGCGGAACATCGCTGAACTTGGAATGGGTAGAAAATGTGCGAGTAAATACCAGCGCTGCGGAGCGGCGCGCGGCCACGCTCGTGACGCGGCGAACGGTGAAGAAGGATTGGCAGATTGCGTGGCTACTGCGAGCCATTACCTGCATGGACCTGACGACGCTAAGCGGCGACGACACCGATGAGCGGGTGCGGCGGCTCTGTGCAAAGGCACAGCAGCCGATCCGGCAGGAAATTGTAGAGAAGCTGGGGATTGCGGAACTGGGGATACAAGTTGGCGCCGTGTGCGTGTATCACTTATTCGTGGAGACGGCGCGGCGGGCGCTGGAGGGATCCACGATTCCGGTGGCGGCGGTGTCCACTGGATTTCCGGCGGGGTTGACGCCGTTTCAGGAAAGAGTCGGCGAAATTCGACGATCGGTGGAGGCGGGCGCGCAGGAGATTGATGTGGTGGTCACGCGAGCGCTGGTGTTCGGCGCGCAGTGGCAACGATTGTATGACGAGATTGTGGCGTTCAAGGATGCCTGCGGGCCGGCGCACTTGAAGGTAATTTTGGGAACCGGCGACCTGATGACGTTGCGGAACGTAGCGCGTGCCAGTCTGGTGGCGATGATGGCGGGTGCGGATTTTATCAAGACCTCTACAGGAAAAGAGACCGTGAATGCCACGCTGCCCGTGGGACTGGTGATGACGCGCGCGATTCGCGAATATGCCGAAGAAACCGGCATGGCCGTGGGATTCAAGCCGGCGGGAGGGATTCGCACGGCGAAGCAATCGCTGGAATGGCTGGCGTTGATGAAGGAAGAACTTGGGAATTCATGGCTTGAACCGCATCTGTTTCGCATTGGAGCAAGCGGAATGCTGACGGACATCGAGCGGCAACTGGAATTTCATGTGACGGGGCGGTATTCGGCGGATTATCGGCATCCGATGGCATGAAACAGGAAGAAGGATTGGAAGTCGTTCTGTAAAAATGGAGGAATAATGGCGAAGAAGCCCATTGCTACTGACGCGCAATTGATACTCCAACTTTACGACCTACGTCGCGAGACAGAAATGAGAAAGGCGCGCCACTGGTGGTTGACGGAGTTCTCGCCACGCGGCGCGGACGATTTCCTCAAGGTGGCTTGGGCCCTGGGGACACAGGAAAACAACTGGTTGCGGCAAGTGGCAGGATACTGGGGAATGGCTGCTTCGTTTGTGTTGCAAGGGATGTTGAGCGAGGATTTATTTCTCCGGCCGTCGATCAGCGGCGAGATGTTCGTGATGTTCGGGAAGGTGCATCCGTTCCTGAGCGAACTGCGGGAGAAGCTTGGCGATCCGGAAGTGTTTTTGGATGTCGAGAAGGTGATCGCCAGGACGAAGTGGGGCCGGGACCGGCTGAAATTCATACTGAAACGAATCGAGACGTGGCGCGAAAAACCGGCGACCAAGGCCTGAGCCGCGCTAGCGCAATCGAAACTGAATCGCAGAAGGAACAAAGACGAGATGAGCGTCATTGAGAAATTCAGAACGATGGAATATGGCCCGGCGCCGGAAGATCCGAAGGAGTCAATGGCGTGGCTTGAGCGGCACGGGCGCCGCTTCGGCTATTTTATCGGCGGAACATGGAAGGCTCCGGCCGAGGGAAAATATTTCGAGACCAGCGATCCGTCCACGGGAGAAAAGCTTGCGGATGTGGCGCAGGGAAGTACGGCCGACGTTGTGGCCGCGGTGAAGGCGGCGCGTGGAGCCCTGGCGAATTGGCAGAAACTCACCGGACATCAGCGGGCTCGGTATTTGTATGCGATGGCGCGGCAGGTGCAGAAACACGCGCGACGGCTGGCAGTGCTCGAGACGCTGGACAACGGGAAGCCGATCCGCGAGAGCCGGGACATTGATATTCCCCTGGTGGCGCGGCATTTTTACTATCACGCCGGGTGGGCGCAGATTCTGAATCAGGAATTCCCCGGATATGCAGCTTGTGGCGTGATCGGGCAAATTATCCCGTGGAATTTCCCATTGTTGATGTTGGCGTGGAAGATTGCGCCGGCACTGGCCACAGGAAATACCGTTGTTCTGAAGCCCGCCGAATATACGCCACTGACGGCGCTGGCGTTTGCGGAGATTTGCGAAGAGATTGGATTACCTCGCGGCGTAGTGAATATTGTTACCGGAGACGGTGCCACCGGAGAAGCGTTGGTCAAGCATCCCGGCGTGGACAAGATTGCATTCACGGGATCCACGGAAGTGGGGCGTGCGATCCGGCGAGCGACGGCGAACTCGCGCAAGCGTGTGTCGCTCGAATTGGGAGGTAAATCCCCCTATATCGTCTTTGAAGATGCAGATCTGGATGGCGCAGTCGAAGGACTTGTGGATGGGATCTGGTTCAACCAAGGTCAGGTGTGCTGCGCGGGTTCGCGGCTTTTGATGCAGGAGAGCATCGCGGAAAAGCTGACGAAGAAGTTGCAAGCGCGAATGAGTACCCTGCGCGTCGGAGCGCCGCTGGATAAGGCCATTGATATCGGCGCGATTGTGGCTCAGGTGCAATTGGAGCGGATCGAGCGATTGGTGAAGCAGGGAGTGGCCGAAGGGGCGACATGCTGGCAGCCGGAGGTAGTGCTGCCGTCGCGCGGGTTGTATTACAAGCCGACGTTGCTCAGCAACGTGCATCCCGCCTCGATTGTAGCGCAGCAGGAGATTTTCGGGCCGGTGCTGGCGGCGATGACGTTCCGGACGCCGAAAGAGGCCGTGGACCTTGCGAACAACACGGTGTACGGGCTGGCGGCGAGCGTGTGGAGCGAGAGCGTCAATGTTTCGTTGCAAGTGGCGGCGCAATTGAAGGCCGGGGTGGTGTGGGTGAACAGCACGAATCTGTTCGATGCGTCCTGCGGATTTGGCGGCTACCGGGAAAGCGGCTATGGCCGCGAAGGGGGCCGGGAAGGATTGCTGGAGTACCTTGAGCCGGAGTGGTTTCGAAAGGCTCCGGCATTGCGCGCGAAACCAGCAGGAAAGAACGGCAAGACCGAGATTGCCAATCCGACGATCGACCGCACAGTGAAACTGTATATCGGCGGAAAGCAGGTGCGCCCAGATTCGGGCTACAGCATCGAAGTGCGTGGGCTGAAGAAGGAGTTGCTGGGAGAATCGCCGCTGGGGAATCGCAAGGACATCCGGAACGCGGTCGAAGCGGCGCGCAAGGCGGAGGCGTGGGGAAAGACGACGACGCACAACCGCGCACAAGTGCTGTATTACGTTGCGGAAAACCTTTCACAACGCAGTAAGGAAATCGCGGAGAGGTTGTCAGCGGCGGTGGGAAAGAAACAGGCGGGGGAAGAGGTGCGAGCCAGCATCGAGCGCCTGTTTTCGTATGCCGGCTGGGCGGACAAGTTTGAAGGGGCGGTGCACAACCCGCCGATGCGAAGCATTGCAATCGCGATGAACGAAGCGGTGGGAACCGCCGGCGTGATTTGCCCCACGGACATGCCGCTGCTGGGATTTTTCTCGTTGGTGCTGCCGCTGCTTTGTGCGGGCAACACAGTGGTGGCGGTGCCCTCGGAAACCTATCCACTGATTGCGGCCGATCTTTACCAGGTGTTTGAAACGAGCGACCTTCCGGGTGGCGCGGTAAATCTGGTGACGGGGCGCGCCTCGGAATTATTGAAAGTGCTCGCGGAACACGATGATCTGGACGCAATCTGGTGCTACGGCGATGCGGAATTGTGCGCCACGGCCAAGGCGCTTTCCGTAGGAAACCTCAAGCAGGTGTGGACGAACGAAAGGCGGGCCCTGGACTTTTTTGATGCGCAACAAGGCGAAGGGCGCTGGTGGCTTGAGCATGCGAACCAGGTAAAGAATATCTGGGTACCGTACGGGGAGTAAAAGAGGGGGAGGAATCGTCCATTTTACTCAAACAAAGCCCAAGGTCATCCTGAGGACCGTGCAGTTTGCGTGGCCGAAGGATCTCAGCTGGCGCGCAATCGCAAAAAAGTGCACCTTGCGAAGCGGGTTGTTCCAGAAATCAATGCAACAAAAAGAAGGGGATGGCCATCCCCTTCGAAGTTTAGTTACCTCTGTGCGTGGAAACGATACTCGAAACGGGACAGCTAGGCAAAGAATATTGTTGGCATCCAGTCCTCCTTGATAAACATGAAGTGAGTTGACCACCCTTGCCGGGCCGGACAACCTCCGGGGTTGCCTCGCGGCCTGGTTTAGGTAAAGATGCGACCATTAGACCGGATTGATTTTTGAGGACCATGCCTCGACTCCTAACCGCGGAAGATCATCGCCTCGAAGAAGCCCGGCTCCGCAAGAAACACTGGAAGCGGTGGGGACCGTACCTTTCGGAGCGGCAGTGGGGAACCGTGCGCGAGGACTACAGCATGGACGGCACCGCTTGGGATTATTTTCCCTTTGAACACGCCCATGCGAGGACCTACCGGTGGGGAGAGGACGGGATTGGGGGAATCTGCGACCGCCACCAGACGATCTGCTTCGGGCTGGCGCTGTGGAACGGGCGCGATGCGATCTTGAAGGAGCGCTTGTTCGGGCTCACTGGCAACCAAGGGAATCACGGGGAAGACGTGAAGGAGTGCTACTTCTACCTGGATTCGACCCCGACGCACAGTTACATGAAGATGCTGTACAAGTATCCGCAAGCGGAATTTCCGTACCAGGCGCTGCTGGAAGAAAACCGCAAGCGAGGGAGAACGGATGCGGAGTTTGAGCTGCTGGACACCGGTGTGTTTGCGGAGAACCGTTATTTTGACGTGTTTGTGGAGTACGCGAAGTCCGCAGCCGAAGACATCTTGGTGAAAATCACGGCGGCTAATCGCGGACCGGAAGCGGCGCCGCTGCATCTACTGCCAACCTTGTGGTTCCGCAATACGTGGAGCTGGGGCAGAGATCTGCGGCGCCCCGCCGTGCGCAAGGCCCCGGACACCCCGGGAGCGCTCTGCGCGGAGATCCAGCATTGGCAGTACGGAAAGCGCTGGCTGCAATGCGCGGGAAAGCCGGAATTGCTGTTCACAGAAAATGAAACGAATTACATGAAGTTGTTCAGTACGCGCATGCGTTCGCCGTACGTGAAAGACGCTTTTCACGAATACCTGATCCATGGAGACAAGGCGGCCGTGAATCCGGCAGAGGTGGGAACAAAAATGGGCGCACACTATGCGCTGCAACTGCGCGCAGGGGAAACCGCCACGCTGAAATTGCGATTGACCGACCTGGATCCGCTCGGCGGGATGGATTCCGATTCGCCGATGGTGGGGGCGATTACGGCCCCCGCGCACGAGGAACGCGGAGCGGACGTACCCGGAACAAACGATTTCGGCAAGGGGTTCGACGGCGTATTTGCACAGCGGCAGAAAGAAGCCGACGAGTTCTACAAATCAAAGTTGGACAAAGAACTTTCCCCCGATGCGCGGCAAGTGATGCGGCAGGCGTACGCGGGAATGTTGTGGTCCAAGCAGTTTTATCACTATGACGTGCGCACGTGGCTCGCAGGGGATCCCGCGGGGCCGCCACCGCCGGAGGAACGCTGGAAAAGCCGCAATAAGGATTGGACGCACCTTTACAACGATGATGTGCTCTCGATGCCGGACAAGTGGGAGTATCCGTGGTACGCGGCGTGGGACCTGGCATTTCATTGCATTCCCTTGGCGCTGGTGGACCCGGACTATGCGAAGGACCAACTCATTTTGCTGCTGCGCGAATGGTATATGCACCCGAACGGGCAGCTCCCGGCGTACGAGTGGGCGTTCAGCGATGTGAATCCACCGGTGCATGCGTGGGCGGCTTGGCGTGTTTACAAGATTGAAAGGCGCATTAAGGGAGTAACGGATCGTGCATTCCTCGAAAGAGTTTTTCACAAGCTGCTGTTGAATTTTACCTGGTGGGTAAACCGCAAGGACCCGGAGGGACACAACATTTTTCAGGGAGGATTCCTCGGGCTGGACAATATCGGAGTGTTTGACCGGTCCGCGCCACTGCCGACTGGCGGCCATCTGGAGCAGTCCGACGGAACGAGCTGGATGGGCATGTACTGCCTGAACATGATGGCCATCGCCCTGGAGCTGGCGAAAGAAGACCAGGCTTACGAGGACGTGGCCAGCAAGTTTTTTGAACATTTCGTTTACATCGCTCATGCCATGAATGACATCGGCACTGATGGGCGCTCGCTTTGGGACAACGAAGACGGATTTTATTACGACCTGCTGCACCTGCCGAACGGGGAAGAGCACTTCCTGAAGATTCGCTCGATGGTGGGCCTGATCCCATTGTTCGCCGTGGAGACGCTGGAGCCGGAGATCGTGGAGCGCCTGCCGGGATTCAAGCGGCGAATGCAGTGGTTTGTCGACAATCATCCGGACGTGCCCGAACACATCGAAATGACGCAGCGTTCAGCACGCGGGGTGAGACGGCTGATGTCGCTGGTGAACCGGAAGCAACTGAAGCGCGTGCTGTGCCGGATGTTGGATGAAACGGAGTTCTTGTCTCCTTACGGCGTGCGGGCGCTGTCTCGCTACCACCTCGAGCATCCCTACGAGGTGCAAGTGAACAATCACGTCAGCCGGGTGGACTATGAGCCGGGGGAATCCACGACGGGAATTTTTGGTGGCAACTCGAATTGGCGCGGGCCGATCTGGTTTCCGGTGAATTATCTGCTGATCGAATCGCTGCAGAAGTACCACCATTATTATGGCGAGGACTTCAAGGTGGAATTTCCGACTCATTCGCGTAAAGAAGCAGACCTCTGGCAGGTGGCGGCGGAGATTTCCAGGCGGCTGACGCGAATCTTCCTGCCGGGGAAAGATGGGCAGCGGCCTTTTGCCGGCGCTCAGGATTTGTTCAACAAGGATCCTCACTGGCGCGACCTGGTTCTCTTTTACGAATACTTTCATGGAGACCATGGCGCGGGCCTCGGCGCCAGCCACCAGACAGGCTGGACGGGCTTGGTCGCGAAACTACTCGAACAGAGTGGAGAATAGTGCGTGTCACAGCTCGCGAAAGTGCAGTTTGGCAGAGAAGTGTGCGGCTCTCTGGAGGTGGCAGAGGCCCGGGAGTGGCTGGTCACGAACGGCCTGGGAGGGTTTGCCTCGGGCAGCGTGGCGGGAACTTCGACGCGGCGGTATCACGGGCTTTTGTTTGCAGCCCTGCAACCGCCGACGCGGCGGACTCTCCTCGTTTCCGGTGTGGACGAGAGCGCGCGCTATCTAGATGCAAGTTATTCCCTGGCGACCAACCGCTGGCTTAGCGGATTCATCTCTCCGCGCGGATACCTGCAGATCGAGAGCTTTTTCCTGGAAGGGACGACTCCCGTTTGGCGTTACGCGCTGGCGGACGCGCTCCTCGAAAAGCGTATATGGATGAAGCACAGCGAGAACACCACCTACGTGGAATACACGTTGGTGCGCGCGAGTGCGCCCATCGAAATCGAAGGCAAGGTGCTGGTGAACTACCGGGATTTTCACGCAACGACGCAATCGAAGGGCTGGCAGATGCGCATCGAGTCCGTCAAAAGTGGTTTGAGCGTTGTTGCGCATGAAGATGCGACGCCATTCTATCTGCAGAGCTCCGAGGCCAAGTTTCAGCCTCACCATGAATGGTATTGCGACTATTTTCTTCCTGCGGAACGGGAGCGCGGGCTGGATGACCATGAGGATCGCCTGTTCGGAGGGCAGTTCCACTTCCCGTTGGTGGTGGGAGAGAGCGTAACGCTCGTCTTCAGCACGGAGCCGGACACTTCTCTCGACGGAGAGCAGGCGCGGACGGAGTATTCGAATCGGGAGCTGAAACTTCTGAAGAACTGGCGGGACCCCCACGGCGCTGGCAAGGTGGAGGAATCGGAGGGCGAGCCTGAATGGCTTGAGCAGCTAGTCCTGGCGGCGGACCAATTTGTGGTGAAGCGCGCTTTGCCGGGCGAGCCGGATGCATTAAGCGTCATCGCGGGCTATCCGTGGTTTTGCGATTGGGGACGTGACAGCATGATTGCCCTTCCCGGGCTGTTGCTTTCCACCGGAAGGCCGAAGATTGCGCAAAAAATTCTCGAGTCGTTTGCGCGGCATGTCAGTGCCGGAATGCTGCCCAACAATTTTCCCGAAGGAGGAGGCGCACCGGAATACAACGCCGTGGATGCGGCACTGTGGTATTTCGAGGCGGTGCGGCAATACGTTGCTGTGACTCGGGATTTGGCGCTGATGAACCGATTGTTCCCGGTTCTCTCAGGAATTGTGGATGCCTACGTCCAGGGCACGCGCTACAACATCAAGGTGGATCCGTCGGACGCGCTGGTATTCGCGGGTGGCCCGGGGGTGCAACTCACCTGGATGGACGTCAAGATCGGCGATTGGGTCGTAACGCCGCGCACGGGGAAACCGGTGGAGATTAATGCGCTGTGGATCAACGCTCTGCACACGATGTCGCAGTTTGCGCGTCTGCTGGCAAAACCGGGAGAAGGATACCTCAAGCTGTCGGCAAAGGCCTCGAAGAACTTCCAAAAGTTCTGGAATCCGGAGCGGAACTGTTGCTTTGACGTGATTGACGTTCCGGGCGGGGGCAGCGCGGCAGAGCTTCGACCCAACCAGATTTTCGCTGTGTCCTTGCCGATCAGCCCTCTGAACGAACTGCAGCAGAAAGCGACCGTTGATGTGGTGGCGCAGCGACTGCTGACCTCTCATGGACTAAGGAGCCTGGGACCCACAGAACCCGGCTATAAAGGGCAGTATGCGGGCGGGCCGCGAGAACGGGATTCGACGTATCACCAGGGAACGGTGTGGGCCTGGTTGCTGGGTCCATTTGCGCTGGCGCATTTTCGTGTGTACGAAGATCGCGCAGTGGCGAAAAGCTTTCTGGAGCCGCTGGGCCGCACAATCCGTTCGGGAGGGTTGGGCACCATCGGGGAGATCTTCGGAGGCGACCCGCCCTTTCCTCCCGCGGGTTGCATTGCCCAAGCCTGGAGCGTCGCGGAGGTCTTGCGCGCGTGGCAGTACCTTAGCGAATCAAAGCCGCCAGAGGATCCTCGCTAGTCTCGGGTGAAGGTCTCATTCAAGGCGGAGCGCCGGTTCGTAAAATTCGATCAAGACTTTGCTGGCGCCTGGCGCGGAGACCAGGAAGAAATTGACGCGCGCGCCGTCGGCACCAGGACGAGACGCGGGGTAGACGGGCTGTACGCTGTATTTCTCCCTTAGAATGCGCGTAGCGCGATCCACATCCTTGCAACGAAATTCGATCTGCTGAATCCCTTCGCCGAATTTTCGCAGGTATTTTGCGATAGCTCCATCCCCCGCGGGGTCGCTCGAGGTCAAAACATCCAGAGATAGGCCGCCGGGAAGATGCAGTTCAAACTCCTGCGCGTCCTGGTCCAGAGGCACGTCCGCCAGACGGGGCGATCCGCCGGCTTCGCGAATCTTCTGGAACTGCTCCGGGTGCACGGCCAAACCCACAGTGACAAACGGGTGCGCACCCTCCAGCAGTTCCGAGATTTCCGGGTCCGACCACCACGGATAGACGGCGTGATCGGCTAGGGCCCGGCCCAAACGATAGATTTCCGTGGCGGAGGCAACGCGCACTTCGGATTCGGGGGAGGCCATGCCGGCAATTGCTTTCGGAAGAGTGTCGTTCATAATGGCACACGCATTCTACCCCAAGGTTCTTGAGACGCTGGTATCAGACAGGCAATTTTTTTTGATCCTTTTTCGGGCCTGACAATAGTGAGAGCAGCATGGTGAGAAGCAGGATTCCGCCCACCACGCCGAGAGAAAGCTTCACCGAAAGGTGCCACCAGATTTCGGCGACCATCTTGGCCCCGATAAAGATCAGGACGACGGCGAGCCCGATGCCGAGGTAGCGGAAGTAATCCAGGATGTCTTTCATTAGGAAGTACATGGCTCGAAGTCCGAGGATGGCAAACACGTTCGAGGTATAGACGATGAAAGCATCGCGAGTGATACCAAAGATGGCGGGGATGGAGTCAATCGCAAAGGTAACATCGGTCACTTCGACGATGAGCAGGACCAAGAAAAGGGGAGTGGCGAAAAGACTGCCGGCCTCGTGGATGAAGAATTTGTCTCCATGATATTCCTTGGTGACGCGCAGGTGGCCACTGGCAAAGCGAAAGACAGGATTCTTCTCGTAATGAACCTCCTTGTCGCGCTTCCGGATCATATGCACGCCGGTGTAGACCAGGAATAAGCCGAAGAGAGGAAGCACCCAGTTGAACCGGGCTATGAGCACCGAGCCGGAGGCGATCATCAGGCCGCGCATGACCAGTGCGCCGATGATTCCCCACTCCAGCACGTGATGCTGTACGCGCTCGTCCACCTGAAACGTGCGGAAGATCATCAGGAACACAAACAGATTATCAATGCTGAGGGCCTTCTCGACGACGTAGCCGGTGAGATACTCCAGGCCGCGTTGGGAGCCGTACCAGTGCCAAACGAAGTAGCCGAAGGCCAGGGCGAGGGCAATCCACACCGCACTAAAAAAAGCCGCTTCCCGCAGTTTGACTTTGCGGGCTCTGCGATGAAAGACACCCAGGTCGAGGGCAATGGCTACGAAGACAAAGAGATTGAAGCCAACCCAAAGAACCGGGGTACCCATGCAAACAGAATAGCGTAAATCATGGATTGCTAGCGTTGACGTCTGTGCCATTCACGTTCGTCAATGCGAGGCGCGTGGTTTGGCTGGCGCTGACCTTGATGGGCACGTCCCAACGGAGCCGGCGGTCGCCGGAGGCGGCGTCCATGCCCATGGAACTCACCCAAAAGGAGCCGGAGGGAATGCCTAACAGGTGCGCGCGGCCTTCGAGGTCGGTGTCGCACTTGCCCGCGAGATACTTGGTTTGCGCCAAATCCGGGGCGAGCTGGGAGATTCTCTTTTTGTGATCCACCTGAAGCTTATCCCACTGAACCTTGGGGTTGACCGCGGCCAATTCGAGCTCGATGCCGGAGATGGTGGATTGATGTGTCTGAATGAACTTCTTGAGCGCGGTCGTGTATTCCAGCTTCTGCTTGGCGTATTTGTCCGGATTCGCTTCCTTGTCGGTATCCTTGAATTTCGGATCGGGCAAACCGGAGGTTACCCCGCCGCTATTGGAGCGCTGATACGCGGCGAGAAACTCGGGAATCAGCAGGATGTCATCCGCGGTAATCAGCTTGTCGATATCGGGCTGCGTCAGGTCAATGATGTCGTGATCCTTCATCCAGGTTTTCAGCTCGGGAGAAACCTTCAGGTTTTCGATGAACTGTTCGCGGGTCGGCAGCACGTTTTCCGTTTCGACTTCTTTCATGATGTCGGCGTAGCTCTTCGTTAGGACGTAAAAGGTGAATTCGCGCACGGGCTCGGGGCGGCCGCCGGTCGGAGTGATCTGCGCGCTGAGGTCGAGCGACCCTGCGCCGCTTTGGGCGGCGAGGATGGGAGCAAAGATGCTCCAGGCAAGCAAGATGACAAGAATCGATTTTCTATTGGGCATGCGCCACATCGTAGCAGACGCTGGCTTCCGTCGGGCGCGAAACTGGAGTGTAATTTCCTATGTGCCATCTGTGGTGGTTTTGAGTGGGCATGGCTTTCGGCCGTGCCAAAAAACGTGGAAAACACAGGCCTTCAACCCCTGAGATCTCTTCCACAGTCACCATTTGCATCAATCGGTTCCAGGGATTGTAAGAACCCGTTTCTAGTACAGTCGGAATACAGCTTCAATCCTTACCCAGACGGAAATTGGCCGGTGCTACGCATCGCGCGCAGGGATAAAAACGCCAACCGCGAACCGCGGCCACGGTTTGCTCATCGAGTCCCATGCCCAAGCCCTTTAGAATACGGATGCGTTTAGGAGAGCCGTCCGCTCCGATGAGCACCTGGACGGTGACTGCACCCTAAAGTTTCGTCTTTCGCGCTTCCTCGCTGACATCCGGATTGGGGCAATAGCTGCAAATGGGCGACGATGGCATACGGACCGGGGTCGTTTCCAACACCAGCGCCGTCGCTGTCTCCATCGCCCATGGTTCCGTTATCGCCTGAGCCTACTCCATGATGATTGCCTGGTCGGGCTGAGCCCGTGTCGAGTTTCATCCAGGGCAGCCCAGATTTGTGACCACTGAAGGAACCGCTGGAGCGTCCGGATCCAGGACCGAAGGAGGGACCGGCAACTGGCTGTCGGTCGTTTCTATCAGGCGTGGTGGCGCAAGCGGCATGGAGGAAACAGGGGCCAGATTGCCAGACCGGGCCGGTTTCGGGTCATTCTCCCCTCCGCCACCGTTGGTCCCCAACGAAGGTGATCGAGGGGAAAGAATCTCCGAAGGGCGGAGATTTTTCAGCGGTCCTGTTAAAAAGTGGAAGGGCATGCATCGAAAAAGAAAAGAGAGCCGCCGGCCCTGTTTTCAACCGAAGGTCAGGGATTTGTTTAGTACAAACGGAAATTGACTTCGAAGGAGACCAGCGTGGGAACGGGACGGCCGTTCGGGCCGGTGGCCGCTTTGCAGCGCCACGTACGCATGGTGGTCACAGTAGTCTCGTCGAGCCCCAAGCCGGGACTCTTCATAACCTGCGGGTTGGTGACGCGCCCGTCCACGGTTACAACTGCCTGGACAACGACCACGCCAGAATATTTCGCCTTGCGAGCTTCTTCGGAATACGGCGGGTTCGGCATATAGAAGCAGGTGGGTGAGCCCACACCATTCACGCCGGCGCGGAATACTCCACCGCCAGTACCGCCGCCTTCGCCGGGGCCGAGGCCGCCGCCACTGCCACTGCCAATTCCGCCGCCTTCACCTGTGCCGATGCCGCCACCGCCACCCGTTCCATTGGAAAGATTAACGCTCGCGGCCATGGGATCGCCGAAATTCGAGAGTGCGGGATTCGCGACCTTCAATTCCGGCGGCCCGAGGAGCGTCGGATCCATCGGCAGTTTGGGATTCGGATTCTTGATCACGGCGGTCGGCGGAGTGAATTGCGTCATGGCAAAACGCGGAGCCTTGCCCTTCGTTGCCGGTAAAGTCGAACGATCGCCACCGCCTCCGCCCCCACCTGCCTTGTTGTTGCCGGCGGGAAGCTTGGAAACGTAAGGCGAGATATCCAAGGGAGTCATGTCAAGCGATTTGTTCTTTGCCTGCGTGGTGGACGGCATCCTGATGATAAAGGGAACGATCAGCAAAGCGAGCACACCGGCATGGACCAAAAGCGCAGTCGCCTGGGTCCAACCCCAATTCTCGTCTTTCGACCAAATGTCCTTTACTTTGACCGGCTGAATGCCCGGCGGGAGTGGTGGCGGCTTTGACGGGTTGAAGAATTCCTTTAGGCGATCCGTGAAGCTGCCGAAGCTGCCGCCCCAGTCGACTTCCAAGCGCTTGTTGATAGGCGTCTTGGGTGTTGCTGGGGAGGAAAAG
>Ga0306926_10005155_pt1 | contig 13873 bp, 2 predicted proteins | sample flu12Cox44000178_FD_203759 | JGI IMG/M metagenome (GOLD analysis project Ga0306926, IMG submission 203759) | Lab enrichment of tropical soil microbial communities from Luquillo Experimental Forest, Puerto Rico - flux8day.12C.oxic.44.000.178 (v2)... | ecosystem: Environmental > Terrestrial > Soil...
GACCGTGTTCAGAAGAGCTCCATTCCCGTCGTAGCCGGACCCGATCAGCGGCGCCGTCGTGTCGGGTCCGGGGATGGTGAAGGAGGTGAGGTACGAGTCGACGATGCCGGGCGTGGTCGTGTAACCATTCGCGGCGCCATTGCTCTCCGGAACGGCCGTCACCAGGGGGAAGCCGTCCGCCAGCATGGAGCCGGTAAAATTTCCGCTGATCACCACCCGCCCGCTGGCGTCGACCGCGGTGCCGAGCAGCATGGACCAGCCGACGATCGGGATCTGCTTGACCCACAGCAGCTGGCCCGCGGTGGGCTCGTAGGCGGACACGAACACGCTGTCCGTGGCGTAGGTCGGCAAGGTTCCGAATCCGAAGTTGACGCCGCCGTCGAGCGCGATGTTTCCGAAGCTGGCGCTTATGACGTTCCCCGAGGGATCCACCGCGGTGTCGATCCCGGTGAGCTCCCAGAGACCGGAGGGGTTCGGCATGGGGCCGCTCACCACGATCGGCTGCTTCGCCCTCCACTCCAGCAATCCGTTCGAGTTGAACTTCTCGACGATCGGGAGACTGTTCACCAATCCCGTACCGTATATGTTGCCGGCGCCGTCGATGGCCACGGAGTCGATTTGGTCGACCACCGCGAGGTTGACGAATGCCCCGGCCCCGCTCGGACAGGGATCAGCAAAGGCCCCGTTGGAGCAGATCTTCAGGAGGTTGGGCGATTCGGCCATCACGATGTCGTCGCTGCTGGGGTCGATGGCCAGGGAGAATCCCCATCCCGCCCAGGGCAGCTCTTGCGCCCACGCCACCGTCGCGTTCGGCGAGGTGACCGTCTGGGGGGCGACCTTCGCCACCGCGAGGCAAGGACCGACGAGGGCGCTGCCGCCCGGACAAGAGAAGGACTGAGTCCCGATGGTAAACGGCGTCGCGACGCCGGAGTAGCGATCGGTGGCGTACAGCCCGACGACGAGGTTGCCCTCCCCGTCGGCTGCGATCGTTCTCTGCCCGACCGGAGCCCCCACGCCGAAGTTGTCGGCGTTCGTGGCGATGACGGTCGAGCTGCCGATCTGGATTCCGGCGGCTCCGTCGAAGGTCGTGATCCAGAGCTGCCCGGCGTTGTCCTCCCCGAGCACGCTGACGTCGCCGCTGGTCGGGCTGACGGCGGCGCCGAGCACCTGATAGGGGAAGCCGGACCCGCTGTACACGTCGCCGAAGCGCGCGCCCCAGAGGTAGGCACCGGAGGGCCCGTACTTCGCGAGCACGCCGGCGCCGCCGCTCGCCGGCAGCGTGCCGCCGCCGACGTCGACGTCCCCTCTCGAGTTGCCGGCCAGGACGATCGATCCGTCAGAGCCGACCGTGGACATCATCCGCTCCGGGTAGTCTCCAGGCGGGAAGCGCCCCGCGCGAAACGGGCTCGCGACGGTGGGGGTATCGCCCGTGGTCCTGATGTCGCCGATGAACGGCAGGTCCTTGGCCCACGTCCCGGGATGGCAGTCGGTCGGGCAGTAGCCCGGCGAGCCGGCGGCCTCCTCGCCCCGCTCGCAGACCGCGTTGCCACACACAGTGATCGGCTGGCGCAGATAGACAGTGATGACCTCGTCGTAATGCGTGCCCGTCCCGCCCGCCTCGGTGTTGCAGCCGTCGATCGACCCGGAGGCGTCCATGCCGTCACACACGCCCGTCTCGGCGGCGGTCGTCACACAGACACCTGGCACGCCGACGACGCCCTGGTCCCCCTGGCTCGAGCCGAACCGCTTGGCCATCTCAGGAATGCTGCTGGCAGGGCCGGCGCACGCGAAGAAGCTCGGGTTCTGCAGGATGCGGGGGGTTGAGGGCCCGCTTCCCACCGGCGTAGGCCCGGCGCCGGGCGAAATCGCGAAGAGGTTGCCGTAATAGGCCCCTTCGCGGAGAACGTAGCCGTTCGCCTCCGGCACGGTCGTGGTGAGCGCGGCCTGGATCTTCGAGAGCTGGAGCTCGTGGCCTGGCGGCGCGACCGCCGGTGCGCGCATCGAGAGGTCGGCGTGCACACCGTAGGTGTTCGTCCTGGCGAGCACGCACGCCGATACCCACCGCTGGCACGATTCGTCGCAGGTGCCGGATCCGCCCCAAGTCGATCCGTCTGCGTTGACGCCGACCCCTACCGCGCCGGCGAGTGGGACGACGCAGCTGCCCTGAGCGGAGCACGTGTACCCCTCGGGACAGGCGCTGCCACCTCCGCCGCCATCCGGCGACGAGCAGGCGAGAGTTCCGTTGTTCGGGTCGAGAGTCGTGTCGTAGGTCGCGGGAGGCATCGCGCAGGCATAGACGTACTGAAGCAGCTGACGGGTGTACGCGCTGCTTCGCAAGACGCCGCCGGCCCCTCCGCTGCTCCAGACGGCGTTGGCCCACAGACCGCTTGTCCAAATGCCGTTGGCCCAGACGCCGCCTGTCCAGGTGCCGCCGCTCAAGACGCCGTTGTTCCAGCTGCCGCTCTGCCAGACACCGCTCGCCCACAGTGGGTTGGTCTCGGTGCCCTCGGCCCACAGGCCGTTGTTCCAGAGACCGGTGGTCGTGAGCCCGCCGTTCGAGATGTCGCTGGCGAGCGCGAGCCCGCGTGCTGTCAGCTCGTCTCGCCCTCCAGGCGACGGTCCCTCCTTCTTTCCGAAGCAACCCACGAGCAGGGCCGCGACCAACCCCGAGGTCAGAGCGCGGCTCGCCAACCGGAAACTCTCACTTCGTCCGAATGCCATGGAACCCTCCGCCACCTGCGACAGGCGCTTCATTTGAGAGACACGTTGACGGTGTGGTTGACGGCATCGCCGAGGTCGGCGCGCAGCGACCAGGTGCCTGCCGTCATCCCTTTGGTCGAGAGGTTGAAAACGTACTGCGCGCCGGCGGCGTCGTACCGGAAGGTGCTGCCGGAGTCGGCGGCGACGGTCGACACCGCCTCGACGTAGCTTCCGGCGATGCCGCTCGACACCTTCGCCAAGGAGAGCTTGGCGGCGAGGTTCGCAATCCCAGCGCTCTCTCCCTGGAAGCTGAACTTGGTCGGCACGGTGCTCCCGAGCTTGAAGATCGAGCTCCCGTCGGGGTTGATCGGCTGCAGGAAGAAGGTCCCGTCGCCGGGCGCCTGGTACTGGACCCAGACGGTGAACGTCGCCGTGCTCTTGTTGGTCCTCGTGTCGGCGGCGGTGCAGGTGACGACGGTCTTCCCGGGCGCGAACGTCGAACCGGACGCGGGCGTGCAGGGCACCGTGCGGGGCCCGTCGACGGCGTCCACGGCGGTCGGCATCGCATAGCTCACCTCGGCGCCGGCGGTGCTGGTCGCGTAGGCGACGACGGGCGTCGTCGGGACGCCCTTCCAGCCCGGTCCCGTCGTGTCGCGCACGGTGACGGTGAACGAGCCCGAAGCGGAGATCCCGAGGCTGTCGGTCACCGTGCAGTTGACGGTCGTGGTGCCGATCGGGAAGGTCGATCCGGAGGCCGGCGCGCAGGCCATCGCGAGGTTGCCGTCCTTGGGATCGGTCGCGGACGCGACGTACGAGACCGCCGGGCCCGCCGCGCTGGTGGCCTCGACGACGATCGGCGCCGGCAGGCTCGGTTGCGGTAACGACGAAGGCAGAGGCGCGATCAGCGCGAACGGCGACAGCGAGGGGGTGTTGCCGCACACGATGTTGTTCGTCGTGTCCAGTCCTGTTTGGTCGCTGATCTTGGTGCCCACGCCACCCGAGTCCCAGTGCTCGATGTAGAGGTTCGCCTCCGTTCCGGCGACGGTGATCCACGACTGGGGGTAGTGGATGCAGATCTTGATCGCGAGCTCCGGATGCTCGGGCGGGCCGCTGTAAAGGGCGTTCGTCTTGAACTCCCAGTAGTGGTGCTGGCCGGTGAAGCCCAACGCCTCGAAGCCGGGGTTCGGCGCCGGGCCGACGTCGTCAGTTTCGACGAGCCCGACGCTGCCCGACTGCGTGATGTCGTAGAACGTCAACGTGACTGTGGCTTGGTCTGCGCCGCCATCGGGCGCGCCAGCGTCGCCGCCGCCGAGCGCATCAAACGTGAACGCGACATCGGTGCCCTGATTAGCGGCCAGGCAGTCCGCCGCAAGAATGTCCGGGCTGGGACAGGTGTTGGTCGTGCCGGTGCAAAAGCGGTCGACCTTGCACGGGTCGGTCGGATCGGCGGAGTAACACTTGGTGGTGGCCAAGGCGACGCTGTTTGGCGGGCAATCCGGTGCGCCGCCCGTGCAGGTCGCGGCGACGTCGCAGGGGCCGATGCTCGTGCCGCAAGGCGTATTGGCCGCCTTGTATTGGTCGTCCGGGCAAGTGGTGCTCGAACCATCGCAATGCTCGGGGACGTCGCAGGTCAGGGTGGCGGGGTTGCAGACGTACGTCGGCGCTGACGGTGTGCAGGTTCCGTCGACCGTTCCCCCCGCTGCCACTGAGCAAGCCTGACAGTCGGTCTTGTCGCCGCCGCCGCACGCACTCGTGCAGCAGACGCCGTCTACGCAGGTCAGCCCCGTGCCACAGCCACCGCCACTGGGGCACGGCGCGCCCGCTCCGGCACCAATTCCGAGAACGGCGACCGGAACGTCAGACATCCAGGGAGTGCCATTGCCAACTTGGCCCTCGTCGGAGCGGCCCCAACAGTCGACCTGGCCCGTCCGGCGGACCGCGCAGGCGTGCACCTCGCCGGCCGCAACACCGATGGCGTCTGAAAGCGTGGAGACCGCCACCGGGACGGGCGAGGTGGTCTGGCCGTCGTTGCCGAGCTCGCCGTCGACGCCGTAACCCCAGCACGTCACCTGGCCCCCGGTCCGAGCCGCGCACGTCAGGAACCCTCCCGCGGCAAGCGCCACTGCATCTGACAGGCCTGACACCGGAACCGGCATCGCCGCGTCGACGAAAGTTCCGTCGCCGAGCTGGCCCGACGAGTTGTCGCCCCAGCACACGACCGCTCCCGCCGCGCGCAAGGCGCAGGTGTGAAAGTCACCGGCGGCGACTGCTCTGGCATCAGAAATGCCCGACACCGCGACCGGCACGGCCGACGACTTCGATGCTCCGTTGCCCAACTCCAGCGCGGACCCCCAACAATCGACCTCCCCGGTCGACCGCAGGGCGCACGTGTGGTTCTCACCCCCGGCGACTGCGACCGCGTCGGAAAGGCCGAGGACGGTGACCGGGACAGCCGAGGAATAAATCGATGTCCCGTCGGGGTTGGCTGGGTTGCCGTCACCGAGCTCGCCGAAGATGCCACCACCCCAGCAAGAGACCTGGCCACCTCGTCGGACAACGCACGAGTGCTCCGACCCCCCAATCGCCAACGCGTCGTTGAGACCCGAGACCGTGACGGGCACGGACGAAAGCACGACGCCTCCGTTGTCGAGGTTTCCTCCGTTGCCGAGCTCCCCGAAGGGTCCGTAGCCCCAGCAGGAGACGGTGCCACCACCGTGGACGGCGCAGGAGTGGCTGATTCCGGCGGCGACGCCGACCGCGTCCGATAAGCCTGAGACAGCGACGGGGATCGAAGAACCCGTCATGGTCCCGTGCCCCAGCTGACCTGAGGAACCTCGGCCCCAACAGGCCACCTCCCCCGTCGAGCGCAGTGCGCAGGCGTGGTACGCGCCAGAGTTGACCGCGGCAGCATCGGAAAGACCGACGACGTCCGTGGGCACGACCGAGTCCTGTGCGGCCCCGTTCCCGAGCTCCCCCGTGGGCCCCTCTCCCCAGCATAGCGCCTCGCCGCTCGAGCGAACGGCGCAAGTGTGATCGACGGCCGCCGCCAGAGCGACGACATTGGAGAGTCCGGACACCGCGACCACTCCGGAGGTCGTAAAGGCGCCGTTGCCGAGCTCGCCTTCGCTGCCGAAGCCCCAGCACGCAACCTCGCCCGTCCGGCGGAGCGCACAGGCATGAGACGACCCTGTAGTGACGCTGATTGCATCGGACAAACCGGCGACAGCGACAGGGACGGGCGAGTTCACGAACTCACCATTTTGCGACTCGGAGAGCCCCCAGCAGACGACTTCGCCGGTCGCGCGGACGGCGCAGGTGAACGACGAGGCCGCGTCGGCGTCGATCGCGACGGCGTCCAACAGGTTGTCGACGACGACGGGAACCGGCGATCCGGAACTAAAGACGATCGGAACGCTGCCGAGCTCGCCCAAATTGCTTGCACCCCAGCAGGACACCTCGCCGTTTCGCCGGGTTGCGCAGGAGTAGGATGATCCTCCCGTCACGCTGACCGCGTCGGAAAGCCCGGCGACAGCGACGGGGACCAACGACTGGGAGAAGCTTCCGTCGCCGAGCTCGCCCTCGAAATTTGTGCCCCAGCAGGCGATCTCGCCGGAGACGCGGACGACGCAGGTGTGCGAACCGCCCGCCCCGATTGCGATCGCATCGCTCACACCTGAGACCGGGACGGGGACGTCCGAGGATGCGAAAGTGCCGTTCCCGAACTGGCCCTCGGAGTTGTCGCCCCAACAAACGACCTCGCCTGTTTTCCGGATGGCGCACGTGTGGAGGCCGCCGGCAGCGAGCGCGATCGCGTCAGAGAGCCCGGGCAGCAGCACCGGCACCGAGGGTCCTCCGCCCCAGCATGCCACCTGCCCACTCTCGAGGAGGGCACACGTGGAACCGCCTGCCGCGATACCGGTCGCCTTGCCCAGGACAGACGCTGATCCTAGGGCCGATTGCCGCATGCTTGAGTCGTCGTGGGTCTTAGGGCCAAGCGCGCAGTCCGCGTTGAGCAATGCGATCGCCAAGAGGGGCGCGACGGCAAAGTGCCCGGGCGATTGCTTGGAGGTCTCCTGGCGGAAGAGGAGGGGCATCGGGGACCTCACTTGAGCGACACGTTGACAGTGCGAGTTACGGCGTCGCCGAGATCTGCCTTCAGCGACCACGTGCCGGCGGTCAGTCCCTTGGTCGAGAGGTTGAAGACGTACTGTTTCCCGACGGAGTCGTACCTGAACGTGCTCCCGGAGTCGGCGGCGGCAGTCGAAACCGCCTCGACGAAGGTCCCGGTGACGCCGCTCGACACCTTCGCGACGGACAGCTTGGCCACGAGGTTCGTGATCCCGGCGCTCGCGCCCTGGAGCGCGAACTTCGTGGGCACGGTGCTGCCGAGCTTGAAGATCGAGCTTCCGTCGGGGTTGATCGGTTGCAAGAAGAAGGTGCCGTCGGTGGGCGCCTGGAACGTCACCCAGACCGTGAACGTCACGGTCGCGGTGTTCTTGCAGGTGTCGGAGGCCGTGCAGGTGACGACGGTCTTGCCGGGGGCGAACATCGAGCCGGAGGCGGGCGAGCAGCTGACGGGACGGATGCCGTCGATCGCGTCCGTCGCCGTCGGCTTCGTGTACGTCACGACGGCGCCCGCGGCGCAGGTGGCATAGGCGGCCACGATAGGGCCCGGGACGTTGCTGAAGACCGGCGGCGTCTTGTCGCAGCAGGGGATCGGCGCCGGGGCGGGGCAGTTTGCCGTCGTGCCGCTGCATACTGCCGGCGAGTGGCAGCTGTCGCCCGTCGCGCAGACGGTGCCGCCTGGCAAGAAGGCGTCTGGCGGGCAGGCGGCCGAGGAACCGGTGCAGGATTCGGGGACGTCGCAAACGCCGGCCTTCGGGCGACAGGTGGTGCCAGCGGGGACGAAGGGGTTTGGGGGACAGGCGGCGGAGGAGCCTGTGCAGGTCGCGGGGATGTCACAGGCGCCGGTCTTCTGGCCGCAGGTGGTGCCAGCGGGGACGAAGGGGTTTGGGGGACAGGCGGCGGAGGAGCCTGTGCAGGCCGCGGGGATGTCACAGGCGCCGGTCTTCTGGCCGCAGGTGGTGCCAGCGGGGACGAAGGGGTTTGGGGGGCAGGCGGCGGAGGAGCCTGTGCAGGCCGCGGGGACGTCGCAGGCGCCGGTCTTCTGGCCGCAGGTGGTGCCAGCGGGGACGAAGGGGTTTGGGGGGCAGGCGGCGGAGGAGCCCGTGCAGGCCGCGGGGACGTCGCAGGCGCCGGTCTTCTGGCCGCAGACCTGACCTTGGGCGACGAAAAGGTCGGTCGGGCAGGCGACGTGGGTCCCGTCGCAGGACTCCGGGACGTCGCACACGCCGGCCTTCGGCCGGCAGACGTGCGTCGCCGGCAGCGGCGTGCAGGTGCCGTCGGCGGTGCCGCCCGCCGCGATGGAGCAGGCCTGGCAGTCGTTCGGATCGCCGCCCCCGCAGGCGGTGTCGCAGCAAACGCCGTCAACGCACTGGCCGTTACCGCAGTCGGCGCCCGTGGCGCAGGGCTTGCCTCTCGTGCCGTCTATGACCGTGACCTGGAACGTGCCGCTCGCCTCGTTGTTGGCGGCGTCGCGGGCGACGCACGCGACGGTCGTGGCGCCGACGAGGAAGCGGCTGCCGGAGCGGGGCGTGCACGAGATCTGGACCCTGCCGCCGTGCTGCGGGTCGCCGCTCACGGCGTCGGTTGCGTACACGATGCTGTCGTCGAAGGTCACCGTGGCGCCGCCGTTCGCATCCGCGACGACGGCAGGCGGCGCGGTGAGGGATAGACGCGGCGGCGTCGTATCTCGCACGACGACGGTGAAGCTCCCCGAGCCGGTGTTGCCAGCCCCGTCGGTCGCGCTGCAGCTGACGACGTCGTCGCCGAGCGGCAGCTGGGTCTGCCCCGGGCCGATGGTCACCGGGTCGCCCGTGTTCGTCACGCGGCGGCAGATCGGCGTCGGGCTGCCACTCACGAGGTCGAAGGTGGAGACGACATAGCTCAGCGGGTGACCGCCCGGATCCGTGGCGGTGACGGCGATGGTGGGCGACGCCGGTGGGGTGGAGGGGGTGAACGTGACCGGGCTTCCATCGGGCCCGACCGCTTCGAGCGTCAACGTGGGTGGGACCACGACGGTCGGCGGCAAGGTGTCCACGACCGTGACGACGAATGTCCCCTGCGTGGTGCCCTGGTCGTTGCTCGCGCTGCAGGAGACTGTTGTCTCGCCGAGCGGAAATAGTCCCGGGGGCGGGGTGCAGGTGATCCCGAGCGCCCCCTGGCTGTCGCTCGCGCTGTAGGTGTAGCTGACCGGAGCGCCGAATGGATCGACGGCTTGTAGCGGTCCCACGGCGGACGGGATTTGCAGGATTGGCGGAACGCCGGTGACGGTGACGTAGAACGGGTCCGCGGTCACACGGTTGCCGGCGCTGTCAGAGGCGCGGCAGATGACGGCCGTCGTGCCGAGCGGGAACACCGATCCGCTCGCCGGGGCGCACGAGGGGGTGATCGCGCCGTCGACGTCGTCGGTCGCCGTCGGGTACACGCCGTTGGGGGCATCGGAGGTCGTGGCGTCGAAGTGAACCACGCTGCCCGAGACGCTGTTCGCGACGACCTTGAAGCTGGTCGGGAGCGCCGTGAACCGGGGCGGTCCATCGTTGACGGTCACGGAGAGGCTCTCGGCGGTCGTGAGCGGGCCTAGGCCGCCGGTCGACGCGGAGCAGGTGACCTCGGTGGTGCCGATCGGGAACGTCGTGCTGTAGGTCGAGCCGGACTGACCGAGCGTCACGACCGTGCCGTTGATCGGCGCGGTGCAGCTCGGCCCGATGGTGGCGCCCGTGGCGGTGACGGCGAGCGAGACCAGCGCACCGTTCTTGCTGGTCGCGACCGCCGTCTGGTTGGGCGGCATGTTCAGCGTCGGCGGCGTGAGCGGCGTGCCCTTGGAGACGACCAACGGGAACGACACGCTCGCGCTGTTCCCGTGAACGTCGATCGCCGTGCACGTGACGGTCCAGGCGCCGGCCTGAAACGCCGTCCCGGCGAACACCACGTTCTTGGTCGTGGTCCCGTTCGTCGCCTTGCAGGTCGGCGTGACAGCCCCGTCGACGAGATCGAGGGCCGTCACGGCGTTGGCGCCGGTGAACGCGACGGTGATCGTGTTGGAGGTCCCTGAGTTCGTAAGGTTGATCCCCGGCGGGTAGGTGAGGACGGGCGGGGTCCGGTCGCGGACCTGGATGGTGAATTGAGGGGGCGGGCTCGGCTGGTTCCCGAACGCGTCCGTCGCCGTGCAAGCGACGCTGGTGTCGTCGTCGATCGGGAAGGTCGAGCCGGGGCCCACGGCGCGCTGGCGGCGCGGGTCGTCCAGGGGGACGCTGTCCGGCCATCCGCAGCTGACCCGCAGGCTCCCCGTGAAGACTCGAGCGCCGGGCGGTAGCCCGCCGGGCGTGCGCCGCCAGAGCAGCCCCTGCGACCAGGCGGCCGCCCCTATCGTGTGGTAGAGGGCCGAGACGTCACTCTTGGCGGGCGCCAGCGTGGCGAACAGCGCGCCGTCGACCGGCGACAGCCAGATGTTCGTCACGTAGAGGTTCGCGGGCACGGACGCGTCCTGGCTCCAGTTGTGGCCGCCGTCGTTGCTCTGCCAGAGCGTGTTCCCCGATCCGATGGTGAACATCGTCTGGCCGCCGCTGGCGGGATCGATGACGAGACGGCTGAAGTCGGAGAACCCGGTGGGGCCGCCAGGCGGCAGCGCTTCCCAGGTCAGGTTGGTCGGCGTGGCGCGGTAGAGGACGTTGGGCAGCGTCCCAGCAACCGTCGTCCCACCGGCGAACAGCCTGTCGGTGCCGTCGGACCGATCGTAGACGATGTTGGGGAAGGTCGCCCCGTAGGTGTTGTTCTGCGGGGTCACCGAGTTGGGCGAGGCGCGCTCGGCCGCGCCGAGCGAGAACCTCGAGATGGCCTGACCCACGGTCTGGTCGCTCCAGGACGTGATGACCGTGCGCCCGGCGTCGCCGACGACCTGCGCGTAATAGGTCTCGAGGAAGTCGCTGTTGAATGTCGCGAGCAGGTTGATCGAGCGGATCGTGCCGTTGACGAGCTCGAAGTGGTGCGTCGTCGCGGTTGACGATGCCGTCCTGAACCGAGCCGGCGAGGAAGACGGTGCCGCGCGTGATCGGGTCGAGCGCGAAGTCGGTGATCTGGCTGACCTGGGTCGCGCTCGGGCTCGTCCAGGTGTCGCCGCTGGTGGAAGAAAGCCAGAGGCCGATCCGGCCGACGTAGATGTTGTTGCGCGCGCGCGGATCGATCAGGATCTTGGTGGCGCTCTGGAGCGAGAACGGATCGCCGATGCCCATGGTGCCGCTGCCGTTGCTCGCGAGCCACAATGGTCCTTTCTTCTGATCCGTGGTGGCGGCGTTGACGGTCTTGAAGACGCCGCCCCGGTCCGACAGCAGGTAGGCGACGTTGGGATCGGCGGGATCGACGGCGAGGTCTTTGAGGCGCGCCCCCGGGAGGGAAATGTTCGGCGCCTCGACCGGGGCCCAGGTCCCGCCGCTGTTCGTCGACTTGTAGAGGCCGACACCGACGATCGGGTCGTAGCCGGAGGAGGCGTAGACTGTCTGCGCGTCGCTGGCATCGGCGATGAGGTAGCCGACGGAGGGGGCGCCGGCCTGCGCCACCCGGCTCCAGGAGTTGCCTCCGTCGAGGGACTTCCAGATGTTGCCCCATGTCGTCGCGTACGCCACGTTGCCGCTGGGGTCCGCCGGAGAGAAGACCATGTTCTCGACGTCCACGAAGGAGGGGAGGTCGAGCCAGCTGTCGCCGCCGTCCGTGGAGTAGACCGTCCCCGCGAACACCGTCGGGTTGGACTGCCCGTTCCGGCGGACGGGGGCGATGACGACGCTGCTCGCGCCATTGTCCGGGCCCCCCTGGACGGCGTCGGGATAGGCGGGGATGCTCATGCGCTGCCAGGGGCCGACGCCGATCCGGCGGTAGATCTTGGTCTGGAACGGGTCGTGGGTGTCGGAGCGAATGCTCGCGTAGACGCGGCTGTCGGGGGAGATCGGGTCGATGGCCAGCGCCAGGATCAGACCGTACCCGCTCGCGTTGGGCCCGCTCGGGTTCCCGGCGGGAAGGCCGTCACCAGCCGACGTCCACGTGACCCCTCCGTCGCGCGTCTCGAACAGAACACCCGGCTGGCCGTCTTCACTGACGATGAGGTGGTTCGGCTGGGAGGCGTCGGTCCAGATGTGGCGGATCGAATGGCTGTCGAGCGTCGAGGTCCAGGTGAGGCCCCCGTCGTGGCTGATCCGGACGCCCTGGAAGCTGCCGGACGCGACATACAGCGTGCCCTTCACCGCCGCGATGTCCCAGATGAACTGCGCGCCCGACGGTGTGAGCTCGCGCCAGTTGGTGCCACCGTCGCTCGACGCGAGTAGGTGCTCCTGGAACGGGGCGTTCGTCGGCGCGTCGAAGAGGCCGTTCTGCTCGTCGCCGTAGAAGCCGGCATAGAGCGTCCCGGTGCTCGGGTCCATCCGGACCGCGACCGGGACGAAGCCGAGCCCGGCGTAAGCCGGCCTCCACGTCGCGCACGGGACGACGTCCGGCGATCCGAGGGCCGCGCAGTTGGCGACGAATCCAGTCGCCGAGATCTGGTAGTTGACCACCGCGCCGGCGGGGCCCTGGGCCTCGGCTACGAGGCCGCTGCCATCGATCGTCGGGGGGGTCGTGCTGCTGACCGTGACGTTGAAGGTCGTCGACCCGACGTTGTTCGCCTCGTCCTGGGCGCTGCAGGTGACGGACGACGACCCGAAGGGAAACTCCGATCCGTTCTGCATGGAGCAGGCGCAGGCCCCGCCGTCGGCCAGGCAATCGACGAACTTCGCCGGCAGCGCGGTCACGTCGTCGGTGGCCTTGACCAGGGGAGCGAACCCGACCTTGGCGCCGCCGGCGGTGCAACTCGGCTCGGGGTCGAGGCCCGAGGTGGTGGTGGTGAGGTCGACGCCGGTAGCGTCACAGGTCACGCTGACCGCCGGCGCGGTCACGGTCGGGGGCGTCACGTCGCCGACGGTGATGAGCACGTTGGCCCCGGTCAGCCCGACCGCGCCGTCCGTCGTCGTCTGGAAGGCGGTCAGGGTGTGGACGCCGCGGGCGAGCGAAAGCGGTCCGGCATCGGCCGTGAACCGCCCGTCGGCGCCCGCGGTCGTCGAGGTCTGGGGAGGGTTCGCCTTGTCCGGGTCCGCCACGATGGTCACGAGCGCGCCCGGGAGCGCGTTGTGCCCGGTGACGGTGAAGTGGCCGTCCGTTAGCTGGGCGCCGCCGGCCGGCGTGTCGATGGTTGGCGCCGGCGGGCGTACGAGCAGGGTGATGCTCACCGCATCGCTCTCCGCGCTCCCGGCGCCGGACAGCGAGCTGGCGGCCTGCTTGACCGCCAACGTCTGCGTCCCGGCGCCGGCGATCGTCACCACGACGTTGAAGGCGCCCGTCTTCGGATCGAGGGTGGCCTGGCCGAGCAGGGTGTTGCCCTGGTAGACGTTGGCCACCACAGGGAGGCTCGACTGGGTGGGGTCGCCGTTGCGCAGCAGGCCGGTTCCGCTGACCGTGACCTGGGATCCGACGGTCGTGCTCGCCGCCGGCGACGTGACGGACGGCTGCGGCGGCGGGACCAGCACCGTCCGGATCACGCCCGCGCCGTCGAGCCCGTAGGAGCGCTGGAAGACCTTGAGCTGGTGCTTGCCGTAGTCGAGCGCGAAGGCGCCCACCGCGGACACGCCGGGCGGGATGAGCGTCGTCGAGAACGTGCCGCCCGCCAGGACGGGGATGTGGCTCCCCGGAGTCCCCTTGCGCTCGGCGAAGTAGTGGCCGTCGCCATCACCGATGATCACGTCGAGGCTGTTGCCGTCGATCGTGGCAAGCGCGCCGGCGCCTTGGAGCGCGGTGGGGCCAGTGATCGAGGCGTTGTCGTGGTCGGGCTGGCTCAGCGTCAGCGGCGGGAGGGCCACTTTGACCTCGATCGGTGGCGCAGATGCGCTGACGTTGAGGGAGTTGTCGCCGTCGGTCTGCGTGACGGTCAACGTCCAGTCGCCCGGCGGCAGCGAGATGGTGCCGCCCGCGGCCCAGGCATCGGCGCTGAAAGAGAAGGTCTTCGTGGTCGAGTTCGGTCCGACCGATGTCGCCG
>Ga0306926_10005158_pt1 | contig 13870 bp, 12 predicted proteins | sample flu12Cox44000178_FD_203759 | JGI IMG/M metagenome (GOLD analysis project Ga0306926, IMG submission 203759) | Lab enrichment of tropical soil microbial communities from Luquillo Experimental Forest, Puerto Rico - flux8day.12C.oxic.44.000.178 (v2)... | ecosystem: Environmental > Terrestrial >...
AACGACGGAAAGACGCCATTTGAGACATGAGACGATCATGTCAGGATGCCCGCGTCAAGTTACTTACCGCTGGCTGCATTCCTTGCGCGACAACCGTCTGGGAAGCCTGGCCCGGTGGCACACAAATGATGAACGAGTGAGATGATCATGAACGCCTTACTGACTGACAGAACTACGGCGAAGCCGCCATGGGCCGCCTTGCGTCCGAGCCGGGCTGGTCTTCTCAACATGGTGCAGAAAACTCTTTCTGCTCTCCTCGCGCGTCACCTGCGCAGGTTAGAGGCCGAGCTCACGAGTTTTCGATCGCCGCATGCTCAAACCTATCGGCCCCGATCGCAGCGCGATCGGATCCGTGCCGATGAACAACGAACTGTGGCGCACAAACGGCGTGCGGCGCCCCTACGATCGCGCAAGCGACGAATGTCCTGATTCTCGAACGAACATGCACCTCGCACTCCCCGCATAGAGGGGCGCCGATAAGGCGGCCTAGTTAAAGAAAATCAACGATTCCTGAAGGTCGGGCAAAGCCCACCTGAAAGCTTTTTGGACTCGGATCTGCGAATAACCGAAGCGAAGGCCGAACCCCAGAGAAAAGGCGGCTTAACGCCGCGCCCGGACCGCACAACACAGGAGAGAACCAATGAGTACGACCAGCAGCATTTCGACTGCCGCCAAGATCGACAACGGAGTTAACGTAACTGCACTGCTCGGTGCGCGCGAAGCATTGGAGAAGGCACCGGAAGCCGCGCAGTTCAAATGGCGGGCAACCTGCGAGTGGCTGAATGGCACACACAGCCGCTCCACGATTAACAAATTCTTCGGGCTCGGGGCGGAGCAGTCCCGCAATAAGAACTTCGCGGTCGAGGCGGACCACCCACAAGTCTTTGCGTCCGAGGATCATGCGCCGACTCCAGTCGAACTCGTCCTCTCTGGTCTTGCGAGCTGCCTCACGGCGGGCGTTGCCGCGGTCGCCCAGCGGCGCGGCATACAGCTCCATTCGGTCAAGGCCTCGCTCGAAGCCGACATGGACATTCAGGGCATCCTCGGTATCGACGACGATGTACGCAATGGCTTCGACGCCATCCGAGTTAATTTCGACATTCGCGCCGATGCGAGCGCGGACGACGTTAAGGCGCTGGTCGCACAGTCACAGAAGCGGTCCGCCGTATTCGACATCATCACCAACCCGACAAATGTCTTCGTCACCGTCAACTAATGACGGCTAGATCAAGGAGCGAGTGTCGTGAGGTTCGCGACCACCATCATCATCGGCGCCGGCCAATCCGGATTGGGTATGAGCAGACATCTGGCCGCCCGCTCGATCGACCACGTGGTCCTCGAGCGCGGCGAGGTGGCTAACTCCTGGCGGACGGAACGGTGGGACTCGCTTCGCCTCCTGACGCCGAATTGGCAAAGCCGCCTGCCAGGCTACGGCTACACCGGCGATGATCCAGACGGCTTCATGACAATGCCGGAAGTCGTCCGCTTTCTGCAGCGGTACGCTGATTCTTCGTTCGCTCCAATCGTGACTGGAACGCGGGTGACGCGAGTGAGGCAGGAGGATGGAGGCTACCAGCTCGCGACCAGCCAAGGGCCATGGCAGTGCCGTATGCTGGTGATCGCGAGTGGGGCTTGTAACGTCGCCAGCATTCCATCACTGAGTGGCAGTGTGCCGCATGAGGTGACGAGCCTCACGCCGCTGCAATACAGCAACCCCGGTCTTCTGCCGGATGGCGGCGTCATGATTGTCGGCGCCGCAGCGAGTGGCATCCAGCTCGCCCGGGAGATCCAGGCCGCCGGCCGTCGCGTCGTACTATCCGTAGGAGAGCACGTCCGGGTACCGCGCACCTACCGCGGACGGGATATCCAATGGTGGATGGATGCCATCGGTGCCATGGACATTCGCTACGATGCCATCGACGACATCGAAAGGGCGCGGCGCCTGCCGTCGTTCCAGCTTATCGGAACGAAGCAACGCGAGACGGTCGACCTCAACAGCCTGCGCAAGGCTGGCGTCGAACTCGTGGGTCGCCTCGTCGGTATTCGTGACGGCAAGGCGCAGTTCTCGGGATCGCTCGCCAATCACTGCGCACTGGCCGATCTGAAGATGAACAGGCTTCTCGCCAGCATCGACGACTGGGTGCACATGAACGGCCTCGCCGAGCGGTTTCCTGCACCCCATCGCTATGAGTCCACCGATATCGGACCGGAGACGAGGCTCAGCATGGATCTGAAAGAAAACGGGATCAAAACGGTGATCTGGGCGACTGGATATCACCCCGACTATTCCTGGCTTGACGTGCCCGTGCTCGATCGCAAAGGGCGCATCCGACACGATGGCGGCGTGGTTGCTGCGCCCGGGATGTACGTCCTGGGCCTGCCATTCATGCGCCGACGCAAATCTTCCTTCATTGACGGGGCAGGCGACGATGCTGCGGATCTCGCCGCTCACTTGGCTCAGAACCTGGCTCGCGCTGCTGCTTGAGAGCAACTACCATGAACGCACTCTACGGTCTCGACTCACGCTATGATGTGGTGATCATCGGCGCGCGCTGTGCGGGCGCTGCCACGGCCCTCCTCTTGGCGCGGTCGGGGGCAAAGGTCTTGGTCATCGACCGGCAAGCCTACGGCTCCGACACGATGTCGACGCATGCCCTGATGCGGGGCGCAATTGTCCAGCTCAACCGTTGGGGACTGATTCCGAGGGTCGTGGCAGCGCGAACGCCATCAATTCGAGCGACGACGTTTCACTATGGAAGGGAGCCGGTTCGAGTAGACATAAAGCCGGAACACGGCATCGATTGCCTTTTTGCGCCGCGGCGCACGGTGCTCGATAGCTTGCTGGTCGATGCTGCCCGCGAAGCCGGCGCGGAGGTGCGCCACGGCATCGCTCTTTCCGAGTTGCAATTCGCATCAAGCGGCCGGGTCATGGGCGCCTCATTGAGAGAGGAAGGCGGTGCGTGCATGGTGGTCCGCTCGGATATCATCATCGGTGCGGACGGGCGGCAATCGACGGTCGCACAGCTCGTCAACGCCAGAGCATACATCGAAGGCTTCAATGCTTCGGGCATCGTCTATGGCTATTATGAAGACCTGAACCGAAGTGGCCTGCATTGGCATTTCGCAAAGAATGTCGCGGCAGGAGTGATTCCGACGAATTCCGGTCACTGCGTCTTTGCCGCGGTTCCGGCTGCGCAATTCCACGCGACATTTCGCGGCGATGTGATGGCCGGCTTTCTCCGGGTCCTGGCGTCGAACTGCCTCGACCTGCGTGCCGATGTCGATCGGGCCACACAGATCGGCCGCTTGCGAGGCTTTGCTGGAGTAGCGAGCTATCTTCGACAATGTCACGGCCCAGGTTGGGCCCTTGTCGGTGATGCCGGTTACTTCAAGGACCCCCTGACTGCACATGGGATCACCGATGCCCTTCGCGACGCGCAATTGTTGTCGCGAGCGATCCTCGATGGCGGCACTGGCGCGTTCGAAGCCTACCAACGCGAGCGCGACGCACTGTCCTTGCCAATCATGCGTGTCACCGACTTAATCGCTTCCTTCTCGTGGAGCCTCGACGAGGTCAAGCAGCTTCATGCGGAATTGAGTGCCGGCATGAAAACGGAGGCCGATCGCATCGCGAGCTTGTCTAAATTGCCCTCCCTCGCAGCATAGGAGTTACGAAAATGTCGAACAATTCGCCCTGGACGCAAACGCTCGCCGGCCGACCCGCGCTGGGCTCCCGCGCCGAGAGGAGCCGCACGACCAGCATGCGTGATGTCGAAATGTTCACTGCGATGACCGGTGACAAAAATCCCATCCACTACGATGTCGAATTAGCGACCAATTCGCCGTTCGGCGGCCTTATCGTGCAAGGTGGGGTCACCACAGGTCTCATGAACGCCGTTGTCGCGGAAGAACTCCCAGGACCCGGCACGGTGTTTCTCGAAACGAACTGGCGTTTCGTCAAGGCCGTGCCGGTCGGTGAGACGATTACGGCCAGCGTCAAGATCGAGCACGTCCGAGACGACAAGCCGATCTGCAAGCTGGAGACTGTTGTCCGCAATGCAAGCGGGGAAACCTGCATCGTCGGGACCGCTACAACCTACACCATGCCGCTGTCTCGGCGAGAGACCGGCCAGGCGAAAGGTGCGGCATAGCGGGTCGGTCTCGTCACTCGTCCCAAGAGGGCGGTTTTTCCGATTTGCATAGGAATGGCTTGGCGGGCGCAGATTTGGGACCGCTGACTCGAAACGCGATGCCAATGACAACTCAAGACGCAATCCGATCAAGCAATGCAACGGCCAATAACAGAAGCGGCCGCGGGACGGTGGTCGTAATTGCGGCCACCGTCGCCATGGCAATGGGATTTGGCGGCTTGGGCTTGATCACCGTCTTCATGGGACCGATGGAGGCCGATCTCGGATGGTCGCGGTCAGACACGAGTCTGGGATATGCGTTGTCTACGGCCGGGATGGCGCTTGGAGGCCTGTTTTGGGGACGGCTCTCCGATCGCGCCGACGTGCGGCTGCTGCTCGCCGTCGGTGGCGCCGGCATGGTGGGCTCGTTGCTTACGATGCCGATGCTCCATTCCTTGCCCGTGTTCTATGTCGCGAATGCAATGTACGGCGGTTTTGGATTCTCCGTGCTCTACTCGCCGCTGCTGTCCACGAGCGGTGAATGGTTCCCAGAACGGCGCGGGCTGGTGATGGGACTCGTCACCGCGGGGGGAGCACTTGGGCAAGGCTTGCTGCCGTTCTTCGCGAGTTTTCTTATTAATGCGTTTGGTTGGCGTTGGGCCTTTGTGGGAACTGCCGGAACGGTTTTGTCGGCACTCGGGCTGGCCTTGCCCGCGCTGAGATGGCCGCAAGGAACGAGGGCACCAGCCCTCAACTCCACCATTGTTCCCGAGGTGGAGCGGGCCGAAACTACATCGGTGTCCGTGCTCGCGCTTGCTGCCTTCCTCTGCTGCATGTGCATGGGGGTCCCGGTGGTACATATGGCCAGCTTCATCGGTGCCATCTGCGGTTCGCCCAGCGTTGGCGTTAACAGCCTGATGATAGCCATGAGTGCCGGCGCTGTTGGCCGCGTGTGTTGTGGTCTGATCGCCGACAGGATTGGTCCACTGAAAGCCTATGGTATCGCTTCGGCAACGCAGACGGCTTGCGTCATGGCATTTCCGGCGCTCGGAGATAGCCTGTCGTTTATGGTGTTGTCTGGCCTTTTCGGATTCGGATTCGCTGGCAACATGACCTGTCTCTCGCTTTGTGTGCGTGAAGTCGTGCCGGCGAGTCGGTTCGGTGGGGCAATTGGTGCAGTGATGATGGTCGCATGGGCCGGAATGGCGTCAGGCGGCTATTTGGGTGGTGCGCTCTTCGATTTGTCGCGGAGCTACACGCCCTCGTTCCTGTTGGCGGGCATATCGGGCGTTTTGAACCTCATGGTCATTGCTGCATTCGCAGCGACGAAGAACTCTCCCGCGGTGCCGATAAAGTTAAAGGGCAAATCGGCCGGCGCGCACACAATGTGATGCTTGCGAGCTTTAGCCAATCGCGTGCTTTCCGCTTTTCCGGGAGTGTAGTTGAGACCGCAAGGTTTTTCTCAGCAACATCTCAAGCTGTTCTGAATGAAAAATCCTTCTGATCTAAAAGCCTTTGACGCTTTGTCGATGCATGCTGCAGCTGAGGAGGGGTAGCACAACCCCATAAGGACGAGATCCATGAGCATGTTGAGCAGTATTTCAGAGTTTTCATCGAGGTCATTGGCGATTCGGAGGTCAATCAGGATTTTTGCGCGTGGCGTTGCCGCTACCGCCAACCGCTTGATCGCCGCAATCATCGCGGAGCGCGAGCGCCAGGCGAATGTAGCCGTGCTGCGGGCCCTCTCGGATCGCGAACTAAGGGATATGGGCCTCGTACGCAGCCAGATCGGGGCCGGCCTTGGTCAGGCTGCCAAGGATCGATCATGCGGCCAAAAACCATGGGCGGGCAGGTCGTGACCAGTGACCGCTTCCGAAGGGACTAAGGCAGGATCGGACTTCCGAGCCTAACCCGGAGCTGACAAACGGCGGGCAGGGGCTTAGCCGGCATCCGCAAGTGCACCAGTTGGTTTGAACACGAAGATGCGGTCGAACGACATAAGACAAGATAGCGTTTCTCCTGCTGCCGAGCCTTATCGGGGCAGATGGAAGCGTTGCACGACTATAGGTTTAGTGAGGCTCTTATTTCGCAAACTCGGTCGGAGGCATGAATGCGCGCAATCCTTTGCACAGCGTTTGAAGGGATCAAATCACTGAGCATGGGTGAAATCTCGGAACCTCGTCCAAAGCCCGACGAGGTGCTGATCGACGTGCATGCTGCCTCTGTAAGCTACATGGACTATCTGATGATCTCGGGCGGATATCAGATGAGGCCAAGCCTTCCCTATGTGCCAGGAACGGATGCCGCCGGAGTAATCGTGGCTGTCGGCAATCAGGTCGACCGGTTTCGTCCGGGGGATCGTGTTACCTGCGAAGCGTGGTACGGCGGCTTCGCAGAGCGAATGACTGCCAAAGCCAGCAGAACCAGTCGCGTTCCCGGAAACATCGATTTTCAGGTGGGATCAACTCTCTTACATATCTACCTTACCGCTTACTACTCGCTGGTTGATCGTGCGCGGCTTCAGGCCGGCGAAACTATTTTGGTAACCGGCGCATCCGGCGGAGTCGGGCTTGCGTGCGTCGAACTGGCCCACTTGCTCGGTGCCCGCGTCATTGGTGCGGTCGGCAGCGCCGCCAAAGCATCGATAGTTCGCGACCATGGGGCCGAGGCGATCATAGATTACTCCAGAGAGGATGTGCGCGATCGAGTTAAGGAGCTAACCGCGGGCGAAGGACTTGACATTTGCGTCGACAATGTCGGCGGCCCACTGTTTGGGACCTTGGCTCGACTCATGCGATGGAATGGAAGGTTGTTACCGCTCGGGTTTGCAGGCGGAGAAGTGCCATCCATACCTATGAACCTCCCGCTGCTGAAGAACTATTCAATTGTTGGGGTTTTCACCGGCGCCTGGGCGGACCGCTTTCCTGAGGAAAGCTCGCGCGCGGCAGACAAGGTCTTGCAATGGGTCAGCGAAGGGAAATTACGCCCCCATATTGATCGCGTGCTCCCGTTGGAGGCTGCCGCCGACGCGATGGGCGCGATCGCCAATCGGTCCGTTGCAGGTCGGATTGTCCTTGCGGTGAGGTGATTGTCGTGACGGGCTCGGAGCGGATCAAGCAGATCGAGGATGTGCACGACATCTCCGCCATCACCTACGGCTTTATGGCGTCGAAGGCGCTTTTCGCCGCGCTGGATTTCGACTTGTTCACGCGCATCGAAGAGGGGATCAATTCGGCCGCGGGGCTCGCGAGAGCGACCAAAGTTTCCGAGAACCGACTTGTTACGCTGCTTGCAGCCCTAAAGTCCGTAGGCCTGATCGCGGAACGAGAAGGCCGCTTAATCAATGCGCCTGCTACATCCAAATTTTTGGTGGCTGGAGCGCCAGGGGACTTCAGAGACTACGTTCGGCTGGTCAATGGAGCAGCCGGCTACGAGAGCTTTAGGCACCTTTCCGCCGCACTCCGTGGCGAGCGTGTCTTCCCCGATAAGGGTTTTTATGAGGGTTTGTTTTATTCGGCGGGAATTGGTGGGGAGCAGTTCAGCTCAGCCCAGCATTCTGGATCGCTCGGTCCCGCGCGCCTGATGACCAAACGCATTGATCTCTCAGATCGGAAGCAACTACTCGACGTTGGCGGAGGCAGCGGGGCTTACACTCTTGCCTTTTGCGCGGCAAACCCGCTGCTCAGGGCAACCATTCTCGATTTCCCGCAGACAGTCGAGACGGCCGGGAAGTATGCGCGGCAATCCGGATTGTCCGACCGTGTTGGGCATTTGGCCGGAAACGCCATCACAACGGATTGGCCCAAAGGTCACGATGTTATTCTCATGTCCTATGTGTGGAGCGCTGTCGGCGAAGACGACATTGCCGTCCTTGCACGCCGCGCGTTCGATGCGCTTCCGCCGAACGGCCTGGTCCTTGTGCATGATTTCATGGTCGACAACACTCGCGAGCAACCTCCCTTTGCCGCCTGGTACCTGCTCGGAAGCGTGTTGGACAATCCGAATGCGGTCTGTCTTACGCCAGATTACGTAGAGGCCGCCCTGAAACGGGCGGGCTTCAGGGTAGAGGGAACCGAAGTCATGCTCGCCGGCATAACGATGCTGACCAGAGCTCTCAAGCCGATTTAACGCCGACCGATTTCCAGCCGACAGTGATGTCGGGATTTGGCCCTTAGCGGACATTCACATTCGCGCATCTGACGTCCGCTTTCGGGGTGGAGCGGACCTCCGGGAAAAAAAATCCCAGGAGCGGGGGCGGCGGTGAGTGTCGAGACAATCAGGGCAGCCGGGCGGATCGCAGTCAGCGCCGACGCCCCGCGAAACGCGCTCGTCAACGCTGAATGATTCGAGCTCGCCTCTGGCGAAGTTGCTCCTCTGAGGCGTCGTGATGAGCCTGGAGCCGCTGAACGAATATATTTGCCGCGCGGGAGATATGGTTGCGGCTGAGTATTTCCGCCGCTGCCCCATCGCCGGCAATGACCGCATTGAGGATCGCAACGTGCTCCTCCAGAATTGTTTGCGGCATCTGCACATCGTCGCGCAACACTTCTCCCATCACGCGGCGCAGATAGGGCCAGTGCGGCGCGGTGGTCTCGCCGATCATCGGGTTGCCGGAAAGTTCATTGAGGAAGCCATGGAATTTCATGTCAGCCTCGATCTGGTCGTATAGGGAGCCGCTCTTCACCGCGGCTCGACCCAGTTCGAGGAAGGCTGGCCCTTCGATCCTCGCTCGTTCCGGGCTGCGTTCTGCGGCGAGCCTGGCCGCGAGCCCATCCAGCATCGCCCGGATCTCGTAGAGATTCCGAATAAAATCGACGTCCAGTGGGGAGACGATCAGGCCGCGCCCAGGGGCCTCCCGAACCAGGCCACGGTCCCTAAGGAGCAGGAGGGCCTGCTGAACCGGGTGCCTAGAGACGCCATAGGCCTTGGCCAGTTCGTCTTGGATCAGTCTCGCGTTGGCCGGCAGTTCGCCGTCGACAATCTCGGAAACAATAGCATTTACAACCTGTTCCACGAGGGTGGGCTGGCTTTGGACTTGGGACATTGGAACCTCGGATGATTCTTTTTTGATTTTACCAGCGCAACGCAAAAAAAGCCATTGCTTTGCATTCGAATTCAGTATACGAATTCAGAATTCGAATTCAAGCCACGAAACACATGTGGCTCCCCGAGGGAGGATGCAAATGCAAGCCATAAGCCGTCGCGTGCTTTTGAAATGCGCTGTTGGAGTAGGTGCGGCTACTGCCGGGTCGGTTCTCAAGGCTCCGGCCGTTCTGGCCCAGGCCGCTCCCGTCAAACTGAAATTCGGCAACGACCTTCCCGCGACCCACTCGGTCAACGTTCGGCTGAACGAAGCGATCGACGCCATTACCAAGGAGACCAAGGGCCAGGTTGCGATCAGCCTGTTTCCGAACAACCAGCTCGGCAGCGACACCGACATGATGACGCAGCTGCGTTCGGGTGCGCTCGAACTCGCCACGATGCCGGGCACCGTTCTGTCGACCCTGATCCCCACGGCTTCTCTGACAGGCGTCGGATTCGCGTTCACGAACTACGACAAGGTGTGGGCGGCGATGGATGGCGAAGTCGGCAACTTCATCCGGGGCAATATCGAGAAGGCGGGTCTGGTCCCGTTCAATTCGGTCTGGGACAACGGTTTCCGACAGATCACCAGCAGCACTCGTCCGATCAAGGCGCCTGAAGATCTCGCCAACTTCAAGATCCGCGTTCCGGTCGTGCCGTTGTGGGTCGCGATGTTTTCGGCGCTCGGCGCAGCGCCCGTGAGCATCCCGCTCAACGAGGCATATTCCGCGCTGCAGACGAAAATCGCCGACGGTGAGGAAAATCCGCTCGCCCTGATCGAATCGGCAAAATTTTACGAAGTCCAGAAATTCTGCTCACTGACCAACCACGCCTGGGATGGCTTTTGGCTGATCGCCAGCGCACGGATCTGGAAAGGCGTCCCACAAGATGCCCAGCAGGTCATGCAAAAGCACTTCAATGCCGCCGCGATCAAGCAGCGCGCGGACATCGTCCAGGCCAATGCGGATTATCAGAAGACGCTGGAATCGAAGGGTCTCACCTTCAATACGACCCAGCCGGAAGCGTTCCAGGCTGCGCTTGCGAAGACATCTTTCTACAAGGATGCGAAGGCCAAGTTCGGCGATCAAGCCTGGACCCTACTGCAGAAATACGCCGGCAGCATCGGTTGATCGCCATGCATTTAGCGGAGGAAACCAGCGTCGCGCTGCCCCAGCTGACCGGCGTGGCGGGCGCCTTGCAGAAGACCGAACAATGGCTCGGCTCCATCGTCGCGGGCGCCGCGGCGCTGCTGGTTGTCGCGGAGATCTTCGTGCTGTTCAGCGGAGTTTCCGCGCGCTACCTGTTCCATAAACCGATCATCTGGTCGGACGAACTCGCCAGCATCCTGTTTTTATGGCTGGCCATGCTCGGCGCAGTCGTCGCGTTTCAGCGCGGCGAGCATATGCGGATGACGGCCTTTGTCGGCATGGCCAGTCCGAACCGGCGCGCGTTCTTCGACGTGCTGGCCATCGCGGCCCCGCTGGCATTCCTCGTCCTCGTCCTGCATCCCGCTTACGAATTCGCCTCCGACGAAGCCTTTGTCTCGACGCCGGCGCTCGACATTTCGAGCCTCTGGCGCGCAGCCGCACTGCCGGTCGGACTTGGCCTGATGCTGCTCATAGCCTTGCTGCGCCTCACCTCGCTGGAGGATTGGCAGAAGACCGCCTCCGCGGTGGGCCTCGTCGCTGTCGTCGGCGCAGTCCTCTACGCGCTCGGACCGGTGCTCATTCCTCTCGGCAATCTCAATCTATTGATCTTCTTCGTGATGATGGTGGCGATCATGGTTTTCGCCGCCGTGCCCATCGCGTTCGCCTTCGGACTTGCGACCTTCGCCTATATCACGCTGACCACGAGCACGCCGTCAACGGTTGTGATCGGGCGCATGGATGAAGGCATGAGCCATCTGATCCTGCTCTCCGTGCCGCTGTTCGTTTTTCTCGGTCTGCTGATCGAGATGACGGGCATGGCGCGCGCGATGGTCGACTTTCTTGCAAGTCTTCTCGGCCATGTGCGCGGCGGGCTTCAATACGTTCTGGTTGCGGCGATGTACCTGGTTTCGGGGATCTCCGGCGCCAAGGCGGCCGACATGGCAGCCGTGGCACCCGTCCTGTTTCCTGAGATGATCAAGCGTGGGGCAAAACCCGGCGATCTCGTCGCGCTGTTGTCCGCTACCGGTGCGCAAACCGAAACGATCCCGCCCAGCCTCGTCCTGATCACGATCGGCTCAGTCACGGGGGTGTCGATCGCGGCACTGTTTACCGGCGGTCTGCTGCCGGCTCTGGTTCTGGCCGTCATGCTCTGTGTCGTGGTTTGGCGACGCTACCGCAACGAAGACCTGTCCCACGTCAAGCGGTCCAGCCGCGGTGAAATTGCTTTGGCATTTCTCATCGCGTTGCCCGCGATCGCCCTGCCGTTCGTGATCCGAGCCGCGGTGGTCGGCGGGGTTGCGACCGCAACCGAAGTCTCGACCATCGGCATCGTCTACTCCGTGCTTGCCGGCCTCCTGATCTATCGAAAATTCGACTTGCGCCGCCTCTATCCAATGCTGACCGAAACCGCCTCACTGTCGGGTTCGATCCTGCTCATCATTGGTGCTGCGACCGGAATGGCCTGGGCGTTGACGCAATCAGGCTTCTCTACGTCTCTTGCGAAATTCATGACCGGTCTGCCGGGCGGCCCACCGATCTTCCTTGGCGTGACAATCGTCGCGTTCATTGTCCTGGGCAGCGTACTCGAGGGCATTCCCGCGATCGTTTTGTTCGGCCCGCTGCTTTTTCCGATCGCCAAGCAGGTTGGCGTGCATGAAGTGCATTACGCCATGGTTGTCATCCTGGCGATGGGTATCGGCCTGTTCGCCCCGCCATTCGGCGTCGGCTACTACGCCGCCTGCGCGATCAGCCGGATTCATCCCGACGAAGGCATCAAGCCGATGCTCGGCTACATGCTGGCGCTTTTGATCGGCACCATCATCATCGCGGCTGTGCCCTGGATCTCGATTGGCCTTTTGAACTGACTTTACCGCTGACGATTTTTGAAACGCGACAGGAGCAGCACGTGAGGGACCTGCTGAATTTCGGACAAATGCTTTCCGTTCACGCGCGGCTGTCGCCGAACCGCGTCGGCGCGCGCGATCTCGAACGTTCGATGACGTTTGCGCAATGGAATGATCGCTCGTGCCGGCTCGCCAATGCCTTGATCGGCCTTGGACTCTCCAAGGGAGATCGCGTCGCGATCCTGGCCTATAACTGCGTCGAATGGTGCGAAATCTTTGCCGCCACGGCAAAGGCGGGCCTTGTGGCGTTGCCCATCAATTTTCGACTGATCGGCAGCGAAGTTCAGTACATCGTCGAAAATGCTGAAGCTTCGGCGTTCATCGTCCAGGACGAGTTCGTCGGCGCGGTTGAAGAGGTCCGCAAAAATTTATCCATCGAGCCGCACCGATACATCCATTTTGGCACTCATGCGTGCCCTGTGGGTTACCGCGCGTACGAAGAAATCCTCGCCACCGCCGCCGCGAGTGAACCTGCGCAGCGCGTGCAGCTGTCCGATCCTTGGACGCTGATGTATACGTCGGGCACGACAGGCAATCCAAAAGGCGTCGTGAGAAGCCATCGCAGCGGGGTACTGCTATCGATGGTCACCGAGATCGAACTCGGGTTGCATCGCAATGACGGGGCTTTGCTGGTCATGCCAATGTGCCACGCCAATTCCTTGAACTTCTTCGGCGCATTCGGCTATTGCGGTGGCGCAAACTTCATCTATTCCCGCAAGAGCTTCGACCCCGAACACTGCGTCCGGACTCTCTCCGAGGGCGGATCGACGTTCACTTCGCTCGTGCCCACTCATTACATCATGATGCTTGGTTTGTCAGCGGCCGTCCGCGGCAAATACAATTTCGACGCGGTGACTAAGCTGATGATCTCTTCGGCGCCAGCGCGGCCTGAGACCAAGCGCGAGGTCATGGAGATGTTCCCCAACTCGGGCCTGTTCGAACTCTATGGCGCCACCGAAACCGGGTGGGTGACCATGCTGCATCCGCATGAACAGTTCACCAAGCTCGGATCGGTCGGCCGCGAGTGCGTCGGTGCAGCGCCGATCAAGATTTTGGACGAAATGGGCAACGAGGTCCCGGATGGCGACTCAGGCGAGCTCTACTCGTGCAATGCCCATACCTTCGACGGCTACTGGCGCTTGCCGGAAAAGACCAAGGAGGCCTTCCGCGGCGATTACTGCACGGTCGGCGACATGGCCCGGCGCGATGCGGATGGCTACATCCATCTCTCAGACCGCAAGAGCAACATGATCATTTCAGGCGGCGAAAACATCTATCCCTCCGAAGTCGAGGCGCTGATCGGTGCGCATCCGCAGGTGAAGGATGTCGCCGTAATCGGCTTGCCCGACGAAAAATGGGGCGAGCGAGTCCATGCCGTCATCGTGCTGCATGAAGGCGTCACCCTCAAGGAAGGCGACCTCATGGAATGGTCGAAGGAGCGCCTGGCCGGATACAAGCGTCCGCGGTCGTACGCTTTCATGCTTGAGAGCGAAATTCCGCGCAACGCCACGGGCAAGGTGCTGCATCGGGAACTGAAGAAGAAATTCACGAACTGACCATGGTCAACCGGTCGCGTCGTTCCGCCTCGGGCTCGCCGTCAAATGCA
>Ga0306926_10005161_pt1 | contig 13865 bp, 14 predicted proteins | sample flu12Cox44000178_FD_203759 | JGI IMG/M metagenome (GOLD analysis project Ga0306926, IMG submission 203759) | Lab enrichment of tropical soil microbial communities from Luquillo Experimental Forest, Puerto Rico - flux8day.12C.oxic.44.000.178 (v2)... | ecosystem: Environmental > Terrestrial >...
TGGCAAAGGTCGCATTCGTCGGGCTTGGAGTCATGGGTTACCCGATGGCGGGGCATCTCAAGGCGAAGGGCGGCCACGAGGTCACGGTTTACAATCGCACCGCGGCCAAAGCCGAAAAATGGGTCTCTCAGTACGGCGGCAAAAGCGCGCCCACCCCGCGGCAGGCGGCCGACGGACAGGACTTCGTCATGGCCTGCGTCGGCAACGACAACGATCTGCGTGACGTCATGCTCGGCAAGGACGGTGTGTTCGCCGGCGTGCGCAAGGGCGCAATCGTGGTGGACCACACGACGGCTTCCGCCGAAATCGCGCGCGAACTTTACGGCGAAGCGAAAAACCACGGCTGCGATTTTATCGACGCACCGGTTTCGGGCGGCCAGGCCGGCGCGGAAAATGGCGTGCTCACAGTGATGTGTGGCGGCGACGATGGCCCGTTCGGACGCGCCGAGAAGGTGATCGCCGCCTACGCGCGCGCCTGCAACCTGATGGGCGCTTCCGGCTCGGGACAACTCGCCAAAATGGTGAACCAGATTTGCATCGCTGGATCGGTCCAGGGCTTGGCGGAGGCCTTGCACTTTGCGATGCGCGCCGGCCTCGACATCGAGAAACTGATTGCCACGATCTCCAAAGGCGCCGCGCAATCCTGGCAAATGGAGAACCGTTATAAGACCATGGTTGCGGGCAAATTCGATTTTGGCTTTGCCGTCGATTGGATGCGCAAGGACCTCGGCATCTGCTTGTCGGAAGCGCGCCGCAACGGCGCCCATTTGCCGGTCGCGGCGCTAGTCGACCAGTTCTATTCGGAAATCCAAAAAATGGGCGGCAAGCGCTGGGATACGTCGAGCCTGATTGCGCTATTGAATCGATAAATTCATCTCTTCACCGCCCGGCATAGCCGTTCGCAGAACGGTGTCGCGGAGCTTGTCATCGGGCCGGCCACTTCGGGCCGGACCCGTTGGCTCGCCTATGCCGGCGGTCCATGCTAGCGGCAGGACCGCCTGCATTGCCGGATCAAGTCCGGCAATGACGAATGATTAATCCAGGGGCTCGATATGCGCTTGCTTGGCGAGCTCCGCGGTCCCGGCGATGTCATCTCTGACGTACTTGCCGAACGCGTCCACGCTCATCGGTTCCAGCTCGACGCCGAGCTTCGCCAGCCTTTCTTTCAAGCCGGGATCCTGCAGCGCTTTTTCGGTCGCATCGTGCACTTTATTAACGATCGCCGCTGGCGTGCGCGCCGGCGCCGATAGTCCGACCCAAAAGCGGAATACGGCGTTCGGGTAGCCGGCTTCGACGATCGATGGTGCATCCGGCAACAAGGCAACGCGTTTTGGCGAACTGACCGCAAGCACGGTAAGCTTACCGCTGCCCAGCGCCGACGCGGCGGCGGCCAGCGGGATGAAATAGTAGTCGATGCGGCCGGCCATCACTTCGGTGAGCCCACCATCGCGAAACGGCACATGCCGCACATCGATATTGGCGGCAAGCCGCAATCGCTCGCCGGCCATATGCGACGATGAGCCGATACCCGCAGAGGCAAAGGTCAGCGCGCCGGGCTTCGCTTTGGCGGCCGCAACCAAATCGGCGACCGTCTTGAACCCGCTCTCCTTCGAGGCGACCAGCACGTTTGGCTGAACGCCGAACATCACCACCGGCAAGAAATCCTTCACCGGGTCATAAGGCAGGTGACGATGCAAAACGGAGCCGGTGCCCAGCGAGGTTGAGCTGGTCACGAACGTGTAGCCGTCGGGCTCTGACTTGGCGACGTCAGCGAAACCGACGATGCCGCCGGCGCCAGGTTTGGTCTCAAGGACCATTGGCTGGCCGACGAAGTGCGAGACGCTGTCGAGGACAACGCGGGCCGTGGTGTCGGAGGCGCTCCCCGCCGGGAAGGGACTGATGACCCTGATCGGCCGCGCGGGCCAGTTGTCAGCCTGGGCGGATGCCGCGGCAAACAGGACCGCCGCGCCGATGGCAGCAAACGGGCGAAGCAATGACACTAAAACCTCCCGAGCTTTGAATCGAGCTTTTAGAGAATACGGCCGCAGTCCGTCCAAGCTCCTTTTGCCGCGCCACCTGCGCTTGCGAGCAGCGCATAAGAAGGTGATAGCAGCTTTCGGCTTGGCTGAAACAGGGCAGCCAATCAGCCGCAGATGCCCCGATCGAACTGGCTAGCCTCGGGCAGAACCCGGGCGGGACCCCGGCACGGGAACTCTTGGTGCGCTACTGGTTTTCTAGCCTTGGTCTCAAACGACAGAAGCGGCGAATGTTGAGTTAACCGCCGCAAGCGATCGGACCCGCGCTATGCAACAGGTCAAGTACCGGCAGACAAATCCCAGACTCGCGCCGCGCCGGACCAAGCTCGAAATGCCGGGTTGGGCGGGCCAGCCAGAGCCCCGCGCCGATGGTTCGCAGGAATTCGCTTGGCATTGCGCACCGTTCACGGAAGGCGCGCAATACGGCATCGAGGTCTTCTATCCGCATGACAACGAGCTTCGCGTCAGCAGGAAAAGCGGCAAGCTTGTTTTTGACGGCGATTTCGGACCGCGCCCACACAATAGCGGCAACCTGATGTGGCCGCCGTTTCGCAGCTTTGGCCAGGATTATTACACTTACCAGCTGCTGCTCGATCTGAAAGTCGGAAAAGATTGGGCGGTGCGCACCGAACCTCATCCACGTTTCTACACCGATCCAACCGATACCGTTCCCATCGCAGTACCCGCGCTGTTGCGGACAGAATGGTGGCCGATGATTTCATTCGTCGTGTTCAAATCCCCCGTCGAGGGACACACGCATATCTTCCGGCCAGGCGAGCCGATGCTGCAGATTCTGATACTGCCGGTGATCGCGGACTTCACTTTGGCGGCGATGGACGAAGAGGAGGCAGCGGAACGGGAGATGCGCGGCGCCGCATCCACGGCAGCCGACCATCGCTTGCCGCCGATACCACCTGGACGTCACGAACCGACACAGTGTTCGACGGCACCTACCGGCATCTGTTACGCGCGGCCAAAGCACGCGAAAGGGAATGATGCGCAGGCATTGCTGGGCCCCCGTGTGCTCCTCTGCCCTGTTACCTTCGTCACTGCAGGATTTCGTCTCGGATTCTGTAGAACGCAAGCAGCATGCTTGCGACGCCGAGTCATTTTTCCAGCGCCGCATAACAGACTTGTGGAACCCAAACGCACGGCCGGCGTTGTGCCGAGCGACTGCAAATCGGAAGGGGCGCGATGCGCAAATTTTCCCGTGGCGTTTGAACCTGCGCAGCGCTCTATGTTGCGCTCGGCTTAATCGGAATTCTCCTACTGATGGGTGAACCCGGCATTGCCACGTCGAGCGAGGGTTATGGCACCGCCGCCACCGCTTCGCCGACGCCGCTGCGTTGAGAAGATTAGGCCGCCGCGCTCGGCCGCGCGGAAACAGCTTTGTGCCAGCGCTGCAGATTGCTTAAGCCGTCCGGGACCGCCATTTTCGACACCCGCATGAATTCGACCGCGACCAGTGCCGTGATGTCGGCGACAGTGTAATCCGCGCCCGCGATATGGGCCCGATCCTTCAGCTCGCGGTCGAGAAACTCAAGAAATTGCATCACCCGCGGCTTGTTCGCCTCGCCCCACTGCGGCACCTGAGGGTCGACCATTCGGCTCATCGCCGGATGCAGATGCTGGAACACGCTCGCCACCGGAAACAGGAGGTGGAGTTCGGCCCGGCGATTCCACATTTCAACCAGCGCGCTTTGCAGCGCGCCAACGCCGAATAGCGGCGGATCAGGCTGAATCGCCTCGAAATAGCGGCAAATGGCGATGGATTCGGCAATGACAGTGCCATCGTCCAGAACCAGCGCGGGCACGCGCTGCATTGGATTGATCGCCGTGTAGGCCTCGCTCCGTTGCTGCAATGCGCCGAGGTCGATCTGTTCGGCCGGGATTTTGATGCCCTTCTCGGTCAGAAAAATGCGGACGCGGCGCGGATTCGGAGCGCGGCCGCCATCGTAAAGCTTCATCGCCCTCGCCTCTCCATGGAACGGGCAACCTTACCGCGTCGCAGTTGGGCTCGCCAGTACGTCGGGCAAAGCCGAGCGGCGGTGATTCGGTCAGGGCCGCGCCGTGGCGGTCAGTTGAGGATCAATCAATCTTCGTTGGCAGCGCATTTCCTCGCCGAGGAGCTGGGAACAAAGTGCGGGGGATTGCGTTCCGCTGTCGCCGCTTTATCTTGCATCGTGATTCCGCTGCCGATGCTCTCACCGAGACCAAGAATGGCGTCGCATGCAACCGCGCTTATGCCGCGCGATTACCGGCGTAATTCGAGAGCCGCTCAGCGCCACTCAAGAGGATAGTCACCGTGCGTCAGCGCTTGCTGTGGCTTCTTCTGCTTGGGCTCGTCGTGGCCATTCTTGTGCTGATCGCACGCCACGGCGCCGGTACGGTCGGTCCGCTGACGACAGACGAGTTCGGTTCGCTTGCTTATAAGCTTGCGATCCTCGTTTTCCTCGGCGTCGCCCTGTTCGCCATTTTCCGCGATCGTTTGACCGAAGCGGTCATGGGCGCGTTATTGTGGGCCGTCATCGGCGTCGGCTTGGTGATCGGATATTCCTACCGTTACGAAGTGCACCAGGTCGCCGACCGCGTAATGGCGGAATTGATGCCCGGCCATGTGATCTCGCATGGCCGCTCCGCGGAGGTAGCGCGCGCCAGCTCCGGAGATTTTGCGATTTCCGCGCAAATCAACGGCGCGCGGGTGCACATGGTGGTCGATACCGGCGCGACTTCGGTTGTGCTCACGGCAGAGGATGCCAAGGCAGCCGGCTTGCCGATCGCTTTGCTGAACTACACCGTCAATATCGAGACTGCGAACGGGCGGGCGCGCGCCGCGCCGGTGACGCTCGATCGCATCGCCATGGGCGAACTCGAGGAGCGTTCGGTCGAGGCACTCGTGGTCCAGCCCGGCCAATTGCGCACGAGCCTCCTCGGCATGAGTTTTCTCAACCGCTTGCAGAGCTGGCAGGTCAACGGCGACCGGCTGATGCTCAAAGGATACCCCTAAATTCCCGCGTCATGCCCCGCGCATAGCCGTTCTAAGAACGGCGTCGCTTCGCTCGCCTATGTCGCGGGCATCCACGTGCTTAACGCCATCGATAAGACGTGACGATCGGAAAAAGTCCGGCCATGACGGACCAGACGCAATCAAATTCGTCTGGTTCAAAACAGACTGACAAAAAAACGCAGCGACACGAGCAAGAGGAAAATCGCAAAGGCGATTTCGAGCGATCGGCGCGACAGCTTGTGTGCCAGCCGCGCGCCGTATGGCGCGGTCAGGCTCGACAGCGGCGCGACCACCGCAAGTGCGATCAAGGAAACAAAGCCGAGCGAGAGCGGCGGCAGCAGCGCTTCATGCGGCAATCCGGCGGCGATATAGCCGAGCGTACCGACGATCGTGATCGGCACACCCAATCCCGCCGACGTGGCGATCGCGTTGTGGAGCGGCTTGCCGTAGAGCGTCAAAATAATGTTGGACAGCGAACCGCCGCTCACGCCCATGAGCGAGCTGCCAAGGCCAATGCCAAAACCATAGAGGCGCATCGTCATAGGGCCCGGCAATTCGCTGCCCAGATTCCAGCGGTCGCCGGCGAACAGAAATTTGCTAGCGATGAAGGTGGCGATCACGATGAAGGCGATCATGAACACTTCGGCGGGAGCGAAGGCGGCAATCACAGCCCCGCACACGACGCCGAGCACCGCAGGCACCGCCCACATCCGTAGAACGCCAGGAACAACCAGACCCTTCTCGCGATGCGTCAGGTACGACCGAATCGCCGTCGGCACGATGATGGCGATAGATGTGCCGACGCAGGCATGCGCACCTCTTCAGGCACACCGAGCAGGCGAAAGACCTCGTAGAGTACCGGCACAATGATCGCCCCGCCGCCGATGCCGAACAATCCGGCGAGTAGTCCGGTGATAACGCCTGCGATGATTATTGCGAGTGCGAGCCAGAACAGCTCGCTCAACGGAACGCCAAGCAGCATTTGCCCTTTTCGGCGTGCGACTGCACGCTGTCTTGCGCCTCCTACTACGCAGCCGCGCGCGGCTCGTCCAGATTGCCATCTGACACCAATGCGAGCGCCTCGCGCAGCAGCACCGCGCTGGCCTGTGGCGACGCTCCTGCCTCGGCAAGCCGCCGACGGAATGCCCGCGCGCCCGGCACACCATGGAACAATCCGTGCAGGTGGCGCGTGATGGCGTGAAGCCGGGTGCCTTCTACGAGCTCCCGTTCGATATAGGGAATGAGTGCCGCCGCCGCTGCGCGCGGCGACGCAAAGGGCGCTTCGTCGCCAAAGCCAAAAATGACAGGATCGACGGCAAGAAGACGCCAAGGCTGCTGATACGCCGCACGGCCCATCATGACGCCGTCCACGCGATCAAGATGCGCGAGCGCCTCATCGATGGTGCCAACACCGCCATTGAGCACGATTGTCAACTTCGGATGCGCGGCCTTGAGGCGATAGACCCGATCATGGTCGAGTGGCGGAACTTCGCGGTTCTCTATCGGCGACAAACCTTTCAGCCAAGCTTTCCGGGCGTGCACGATCAGCGCGTCGACGCCGGCACGCTCGACCGCATTGGCAAAAGCGGCAAGTGCCGCTTCCGGATCCTGTTCGTCGATGCCGATGCGGCATTTGACCGTGACGGGTATAGCGACGACGGCCTTCATCGCCGCGATGCAGTCACCCACCAGCGCCGGTTCGGCCATGAGACAAGCGCCGAAGCGGCCTTCCTGGACCCGGTCCGATGGACAGCCGACATTTAGGTTGATTTCGTCGAAGCCTCGCTCCGCCGCAATCTTCGCGGACTGCGCCAGCGCGCGCGGATCGGCGCCGCCGACCTGCAGCGCCAAGGGATGCTCGGTCGGATCGTAGCGCAGCAGCCGGGCGTGATCGCCGCGCAGCACCGCGCCGGTGGTCAACATTTCGGTATAGAGCCGCGCGCGGCGCGTGAGCAGTCGATGGAAGAACCGGCAATGCCGGTCGGTCCATTCCATCATCGGTGCGACACAAAATCGATGGAACAGACTTTTGGCTAAATTCGTTTTTCCAGGCACTTGACCGATTTTTCTCCCGTCTGATGTTGTACCACTTCCAGCCCGTTCTGTGCCTTTTTGCCGGGTGTGATACAAGAACGTTATGGCGATACCTGCATTGATGAAAATCAGCGCCATGCACGTCAGAATTGGCCGGTTTCGAAGACGGAAATTTTTCGCACCACGGAAAGAAGGATTTCGCGCGATTAGCAACGTAGCGCAGTTACTGCAAAGGCCTAAAATCCTGCATCATGATAGGAAGAAATTCTGAAACCGTTGGATGAATGTGCATTGCACGTTGCATGACGGTATAGGGTGCTTTGGCGTACATGAGATCGATAATGCAGTGGATGATCTCGTCGCCTGCAAGTCCAAGTAACGAGGCACCAAGAATCCGTTTGCTGTCCCGGTCGGCGAGGATTTTCATGAAGCCCTTAGTTTCGCCTTTCTCATAGGCGCGACTGACATCTTCCAACGCCATGGTTGAAACCAGAGCCGGCTTGCCGGTCTTGCGAACCTCTTCTTGCGTCATCCCGGCACGGGCGAGTGGGGGGTCAGTATACAAGGCATAAGCAGTGATTCTATCGGACACGCGCCGCTGCTCGTTATCCAAGATGTTCGCCGCCACGATCTCAAAATCATTCCACGACGTGTGGGTAAACGCACCCCGGCCATTGCAGTCTCCCATTGCCCAGATACCGGGCACGTTGGTGCGCAACTGATCGTCCACTTGAATATAGCCGTGCGAATCGGTCGCGACGCCAGCGTTGTCCAGGCCAAGATCGTCCGTATTCGGCCGCCGACCGATCGCTACCAGCATGTGAGTTCCAACGACTTGTGAAATCTTTCCCGCCGATTCGAGCTTCACGGCTATGGAGTTTCCTTGCTTTTCGACACCAATCACCTTGCTGTCGACGCGCACGTCAATGCCTTCCTCCTTGAGGAAGTCGGCCACAGCATGGGAGGCATCCTCGTCCTCGCGCGCGATCAGGCGCGGGGCCAGCTCTATCACCGTCACCTCGCTTCCAAAGCGTCGATAGGCCTGCGCAAATTCGAGACCGATGTAACTACCGCCCAGCACGATGAGATGCGGCGGAAGGAAATCGATGTCCATCATCGAGCTATTGGTGAAGTAGGGAACCTGGTCGAGGCCAGAGATCGGGGGAATCGACGCTCGCCCGCCGACATTGATGAAGATGCGATCGGCGCCAAACTCGACGCCGTTCACCGCAACTTTATTGTTCGCGACAAAGCGTGCATGACCTTCGTAGACCGTGCAGCCTTCCAGCGTTCTGAGCGAGCGCTCGACACCCCGCCGCGATGCCACCGTGATAGTGTCCTTACGCGCCTTGACGGCCCGCATGTCGACTCCGACCGGACCACCGATGGTGACGCCGTAGTCACCGGCGCGGCGCGCGAGAAAAGCTGCATAGGCGCTTGCGACCAGCGTTTTGGTGGGCGTGCATCCGGTGTTCACGCACGTGCCGCCGAACCACTTTCGTTCAATAATGGCAACCTTCTGACCGGCAGCGACGAGGCGCCGCGCTAGCGCGGGCCCGGATTGCCCTGTCCCGATTACGATCGCATCATGATTGGGCATGGTCTTCCCTTAGTAATACGTAGTCATTCCGCTGCGATCGCTAGATCCGGCATTGCCTCGTGCAAAATGACGCCTTCGATTGGGTCAAATTTTCCCTGCCACGGGGACTGCCTGAGTGCCCGCATTGTTGCCTCATAGCCTGCCTCCCTGCGCATGCGGATTCCGGATGGGCTGAAGTCGATGTCTTTAGTGTGGTTTTCGTTTTTGAGACGAGGCGCCAATAGGCGCACAACGTGCATTTGTGTCACGCAGCCGTAACCGGCGAGCTCGCGCACTGCCTCGCTCTTGCGCACATCATCGGGGAGGTACCGGACTAGCTGGCTCACCACGTGTCGCAGTCTATGGGTCTGCTGCTGCCGACTGATGTGGCTCGCAATACGGCTCGAGTATTGGATGTCCTTCTGACGATGGAGGACCTCCCACATTGATTGCGGCTCCGGCCCGGTGGGATTCCACAAGTGAACGGCGAAAATGAGCGCGTTGCGCCGCGGATTATCGTCAAAAATCACTTCAGTCGGCGTATTCGACAGGATTCCGCCATCCCAAAAATATTCGCCATCGATACGGATGGCTGGAAAGGCCGGGGGCAGTGCTCCTGACGCCATGATATGTTCGGCCGTGATTTCGGACACGCGGCTGTCGAAATAATGCATCATGCTAGTACGGACGTTCGCGGCACCGACAGTCAGCCGTGGCGATCGTTTGTTAATGATCGAGAAGTCAACTAACTCACCAAGTGTTTGGCGCAGCGCCGTGGTTAAATAGAATCCCGCGCGATCTACCCCCAGTGGGATCTGTACGCCCCAGAATGCCGGCCAATTGGGTTCGAAGAATCCGGAGATACCGTCGACGAGTGTCGACCAGTACGACCACGCGTCGGAAATGCCGGTCCAAGTGGGAATGAATGGCCAGCCGATGCGACGCTCCACTCTGCTCCAAAACTCGTTGAGTTTGGTGAGGCGATCCTGAGACTCGTTGCCTACAATGATGCTGGCGTTGATGGCACCGATCGAGGTGCCGACAATCCAATCCGGTTCAACTCCCGCCTCGTGCAACGCCTCATAGACACCCACCTGATAGGCACCCAACGCTCCACCGCCCTGCAGAACGAGCACCACTTGTCCATTTGCATTTGAGCGAAATTCCTCGACCGCTTCTTGAACCATCGTTTTAGACGTGCTCATCGCGATCTCCATAGTGCTGTTTATTGTGTGTGCGGACGGCCTCACCGCGTCATCCTAATTCAATGCGATGGCAATGTTTATGGCATGCGCTCCTATTTGAGATGGATGCCAAAGCTCTCCTCGGCACCAATTTGGCGGAGGCAAGCCATGCCCTGCCAATGCCTATTGGCTAATGATTTCATACAATACAGCTATGCAATGCGTCCGGTCTGAATTTTTGCTTATCAAATAGGTTTTTAGGTCACGTCCGGCGAAACGCGAATTTGTAGGCCACGCCCGGCGAGCGCGAGATGACAGTCAACCACTTCCGCTGGTAGTATCGAGCCCGCGGGGATGGTTGCGCGGAGTTCCGGCATGGAAATGCATCAAGTTCGTTATTTTCTTGCCGTCGCGCAGGAATTGAACTTCTCGCGCGCGGCCGAAAAGTGCAACGTTTCGCAGCCTTCGCTCTCGCGTGCGATTCAGCAGCTCGAGGGAGAGCTCGGCGGACCCCTTTTTCACCGTGAGCGCCATCTCACGCATCTAACCGACCTCGGCGAGATGGTTCGACCCCACCTCGAAACCGTCTATGAGGCGGCCGTCAAGGCAAAGCGGTTGTCTCAAGATCTTAGTCAGCTGAAGAGAGTACCCCTCAAGCTTGGAATCATGAGCACGATCTCACCGGATGAAATTGTCGACCTTATTGCAGGTCTAAAGGCGCGGCATGACGGACTTGAACTACGGCTCTGCGATGCAAACGCGAAGGACCTAAGGGAGCGTTTACTTTCCGGCGACCTCGAGGTCGTCATCTACGCATTGCCAGGCGAAGAGGCCGATGAGCGCACCCACGTGATGCCCCTGTTCCAAGAACAGATGGTTATCGCGATACATCGCGGTCATCGCCTCGCGGGTGAACCTAGTTTTCCCGTGAGAGAGTTGGACGGCGAATGTTATATTCATCGGATGAATTGCGAGTTTGCTGGATATGCTGATCACATACTGCAGGAAAAAGGCGTCACGTGCACGCCGACTTACTGGAGTGAACGGGACGATTGGACCTTGGCCATGGTTGCCGCGGGGCTTGGCTTCGCGTTCATGCCGGAAAATGCGGCTAAGCATCCCGGCGTCGTTGCCTTGCCGATCATCGAGCCCGAGTTCTGGCGAAAAGTGAACCTGGTCACGGTCAGGGGTCGGCCGTATTCGCCCGGAGTAGGCGCGTTAGTGCGGGAATCCATGCGAAAAAAATGGTTTGGTAGCAAAGCGATTGCCGCTCGCTTGGCCGAAGAAAGCCTCGCCGGGTCGAGAGACTCGAAGCGCCTCGCGGGATAAATCTCGCGGATTCGTCTGTATCGTTCTCAGTTGCGCTTATCCCTGCAGCCTCGCATCAGAGACGCATAGCCGCGAGCATATCCGAGATCATCATCCGGTTGCGATAATCGGGATCGATGAAGCGCGCTCTTACGAGTGCGTCGCGGCCAACAACAAAGGTAGCTGGAATCGGGAGCATCCAAGAATTGTTTCCCTGAAAAGCCGGAAGGTCCACACAGCCTTCCATCATTTTCTGGATTTCGGCGCCGACCCAGATGGTCAGATTAAGGGAGAGCGCATACCCGTTGTCCATGTCCGTGAGGATGGGAAACGGCACATTCGACCACGATTTGAGATCGGCAACGAATTTCTGACGGTCGGGCATGATAGCAATGATCTGGCCTTCGCCAGTAGGCAACTGCCTGTGCGCCTGCACCAATGCATCGATGTTGATGCGACAATAGGGGCACCAATGGCCGCGATGGAAGGTCACGGCAACGGGGACCCGGTTCAGAAGCTCCTCGAGGCTGACCATCCGCCCGGTCTCGTCCGGCAGGACGAACGGAGGCATAGGTTCGCCGATTCTCGGCGCCGACTCGCCGGCGCCGTATTGGCGAAGCTGCTCTACGAGCCGATCCACGGCGGCGGCAAATTCCGGCCGCTCTCGCCTTACTGTCGCAGCGAAGGTACGAAGTTGCTCCTGCAAAGATAGGTCCAGATCGCGCACGCGCCCGAAGGCATCGTTCAGGGTCTCCCTCCCGAAATCTGCGATCATGGCAAGGTTCCGCGGCAACCATTGGCCGTTACGAAGCTATGCCGTTCTGGAATGATCGTGCGGACCAGATAAAAGTCAGACATGCTGCGGGCTTTCCTGTCGGGTTAAATCCTGACTGCGGAACAGTGCGAGGATAGTAAACGAGACAATCCAATTGCGAAAATATCGATTTGCTATCGAGGCGATAGCAGCCTGCTATCCGTGTTTCCAACAAGCAAAGTCAGCTCGCGGCAGTCCCCTTTCGTTTTTGCGATGACATTTGCAGCGCAAGCGATATCCGCAAGATATTCAAGCGCTCCCCGGGCTTCTTCGACGTCAAAAGACATGCTGCGAGGTCCTCGCCAGCGATAGCCATTGCGTATCGATTCCAGAGCCATTCGGCATTTCCGTTCGGCGAGTGTTTGGTCAAGCCTCAGTGCCGTTGCGACCACCTTCCGAGAACGCCTTACAGAGGAGACCACGAACATGTTTGATGGCATCACGGGCGGCCGACGCTTCGGCCAATACCTGCTTCTGGCTAGCATCACCGCTGGATCGACGATCGTCGGCGTGTCTGCCGCGGCTGCTGGCAGTTGCCCCTCCGACAAGATGAAAGCCGACGTACGTCCGCCGGTCACCGATGCCGGCAAAGGCGTAACCGACACGGTCCTCGCCGCCATCGATCTTGAAAAGGAGCCGGCAAACATCAAGGAGCGTCAGCTCCGATTCCGTAAACTTACTATCGAGCCAGGCGGCATCGTGCCCTGGCACAGTCACGCCGATCGTCCTGCGATCATCTATATCGCAGAGGGCGAGATCGTCGAATATGCCAGCAACTGCTCGGTTCCGATTGTGCACAAAGCTGGCGAGGTACGGCCAGAGACGAGTGGCACCTCCCATTGGTGGCAGAACCTGGGCAACAAGACCGTCATTTTGTTTGTGGGCGACGTGCTACACGACAAGAGCGATCACAACATGTGATGCAAAAATTCGGCGTTGTTTGAATCGCGACGCAAGAAGCTCGAACTATCGAATAAAAGGCGTCACATCGCTTCTCCCACAGAACTGAGACTCCGAAATGGCGCACGCAGTACCTTCGGAAGCGGTACAGATGGAGATGCAGGGTCACCCTTCCGGGGTGCTGCTGCGCACAATCGTGATCGGTTTGACTGCCTTTCTGACGGTCGTCGATCTGTTTGCGACCCAAGCGATCCTACCCTCCCTGGCGCATGCCTATCAGGTCACGCCGGCGGCCATGGGCTTTGCCGTCAACTCCAGCACCATGGGCATGGCGGTAGCAGGACTGGCAGTCTCTCTGTTTAGCCAGCGTATAAACCGTCGGCTCGGTATCCTGATTAGTCTGTCGATCCTCTCGATCCCGACAGCGCTGCTCGCGGTTGCGCCGGATTTGACCACGTTCGCTGCGCTCCGCATCATGCAGGGGCTTTGCATGGCGTCCGCCTTCACACTCACACTCGCCTACCTCGGTGAGGAGTGCAGTGCCGCCGACACCGGCGGTGCGTTCGCCGCCTATATCACAGGCAATGTCGCGAGCAATCTCATTGGCCGCTTGGTCTCGGCCGCAGTGGCTGATCACCTGGGCCTTGCCTCGAATTTCTATTTCTTTGCGGTACTGAATCTCGCCGGTGCAGTGCTCGTTTATTATACCGTGGCGCAATCTTCCCCGATGATGCAAATGGAGTCCGCCGTGCGCTCTCCGTTTGCGGCGTGGAGCGCGCACTTGGGCAATCCCCGACTGCGCGGCGCTTTCGGGATCGGATTCTGCATCCTTTTCGCTTTCATCGGCACGTTCACTTATGTCAACTTCGTCTTAGTGCGACCGCCGCTATCAATTGGCCCGATGCAGCTCGGATTTGTTTATTTCGTCTTCCTGCCTTCGATCGTGACGACGCTACTGGCCGGCCGCGCCGTTATACCATGGGTAAAACAAATAACCAAATGA
>Ga0306926_10005163_pt1 | contig 13863 bp, 11 predicted proteins | sample flu12Cox44000178_FD_203759 | JGI IMG/M metagenome (GOLD analysis project Ga0306926, IMG submission 203759) | Lab enrichment of tropical soil microbial communities from Luquillo Experimental Forest, Puerto Rico - flux8day.12C.oxic.44.000.178 (v2)... | ecosystem: Environmental > Terrestrial >...
CGCCGTGCAGGACCAGGTGACTCACGACAAGTACGGCCTTGGCCGGGTCGTGAGCGTCGAGGACGACACCGCCCTGGTCATCGACTTCGGCGCGCATCGGATGCGCATCACGACGCCCTGCGCCAAGCTGACCAAGCTCTGATGCCGCCGGCGGCGCCCGTGGACGCCGCCTAGCCCGGCCGCCGGCCGGGCTGTTCATGCGCCTTTGTGGATCCGCCATTGCCGTAGTGCGACGTTGCCGTGGAGGATCTGAGGTAGAAGGGTGCCGGGACGGGACTTCTGCGTGATCTTGCGTGCTCACGCGACGCGTCACGGACAAGGCGGGCAGCATTGAGCACTGATCCAGGCAAGGTGACCGTAGCCCGGCTGGGCCCGTTGCGGTTGCACCGCTGGAACGACCGGGCCGTCATCGGCGCGGCTATCGCCGCTTTCGCCTCCGGGTTCGGGCAGTTCGGCGTCGTAGCGGCCCTCGGCGATGTGGCCCGGGGGTTCGGCCAGGTGAACAACGGCGCATCCCTTGTCGCCCAGGTCGGGATGTCTGGCACTGCCCTGGGCATTGGACTGGCCATCATGCGCCTGGCATCGCTGGGCGCGCTCCCGGTCATTGGCCTTGCCGACCGCTTCGGCCGCCGGAGGTTGTTGCTCGCCACGGTCGGCACGGGGCTGGCCATGACTGTGCTGGCTGCGGCCAGCCCCAGTTACTGGTGGTTCGTTGCCATCTTTGCCTGCGGCCGTCCTGTGCTGGCCGCCACGAACGGGCTGGCGCAGGTCACCGCGGCAGAGCAGACCGCATCGGCGGACAGGGCCAAGGCGGTGGCGCTTATCTCCGCGGGATACGGCACCGGCGCCGGGGTTATCGCCATCGTGCACAGCCTGGCCGCGAGCACCCTCGGGTTCCGCGGGGTTTTCGTGCTGGCGCTAGTCCCCTTGGCGCTGCTGCCGCTGCTCCGGCGCTGGATCGAGGAGCCCGACCGGTTCACCGTGGCCGCATCTGGATCGGAGCATCGCGTCCCGGTGCTGGATGCCGTGGCCAGGCCGTTCCGGCGTCGCCTGGCGGTGATCGTGGTACTTGGATTCGCCGTGTCGGTCATCACCGGGCCGGCCAACAGCTTCGTCTTTCTCTTCGCGCAAAACGTCCTCCACCAGCCGGGGATCGTGACGGCGGGCATGGTGGTGGGTGCCGGCGTCGCCGGGCTGGCCGGGCTGCTGGCCGGACGCTGGCTGGCGGACCACGTAGGCCGGCGCCTGACCGGTGCGCTGGCCATAGTGGCCGTGGCGCTGCTCGCTATCGTGACTTACACCGGCTCCTCCCCTGCGCTGCTGGTCGGCTATATCCTCGGTGTGTTCGCTGCCTCGGTCTTCGCCCCGGCGGTCGGGTCGCTGGTCAACGAGTTGTTTCCCACCGCGGTCAGGGCGTCAGCGGCAGGCTGGTCGCTGGCCGCGGGCGTGCTAGGCGCCGTCACCGGCCTGGTCGCCTTCGGCGCGGTAGTCGGCGACGGCCACCAGTTCGCGGTGGCCGGGCTGGTCACCTTCTTGCCGGCCGCACTGATGATGGCGCTGTTCTGGCTGCTGCCGGAAACCCGCGGGCGGGAACCCGAAGATCTCTGGCCCGACATGTGAACCAGCCCTCCGATTCGGGTCAGTATTCACCCTTGATCACAAAGAAGGAACCGCGGATCACGCCGGCCAGCTTTGACTTGCGCCCTCCCGATGACGATCTATGAGGGCAACGGTAGCGGACAGGCGGTGGGAGGCTTATCGCATCAGCGCGGTGGCCCCGGGGCAGCGGGGCGGGTCCTCGGGTCAGCTGGCGAAGCGGGCGGCGAGCTCGGCTATCCGGTTGGGCCGGTGCTCTTGGCGCATCCGGCCGGCGCGTTCGAGCAGGCTCATGCCGTGCAGCGCGCTCCAGAGCAGTTCGGTCGCCGTTCCGTCGTCGGTGCCGAGTGCGGCGCGCAGCGCGTTGAAGCCGGACCGCAGTTCGGTCTCCGCGTCGTCTTGCGCGAAGCGCGCATCGATCGGCAGCTGGAACATCGCCTCGTAGAGCGACGGATGCGCGGCGGCGAAGCCCAGGTATGCGTCCGCGACCGCCGCGACCGCCTGCCGGCCGGTCTTGCCCTCCATGGCCGCCCGGGTGGCCGCCGCCAGTTCCGCGAAGCCGGCGAGCGCTACCGTGCGCATGATCTCGGTTTTGCCGCCCGGGAAGTGGCCGTAGAGCACGGGCTGGGTGTATCCGATCGCGTCGGCGAGGCGCCGTGACGTGACGGCCGTCCACCCGTCGGCCTCGGCCATGGCCCGGGCTGCGTCCAGGATCTGCTGCCTGCGCTCGGCCATGCGTTGAGCGCGGGCTGCTGCCTTCGCCATGGTTCCTCCCCTTGCGTTCTGGCTCGCGACAACCTATGTTAGCAGTGCTAGAAAATCTAGCAGCGCTAGAAAAGGAGAGTTGCCGTGCTCACCACGCTCGCTGTCATCACCGCAACCGTCACCGGCGTCATGGTCGGCGTCGAGTTCGCCGTCGCGGTCTTCGTCAACCCGCTCCTACTGCGGCTGCCCGCCGGACCCGCGCTGGAGGCCCGCGCCGACGGCGCCCGGGTGCTCGGTCGCGTGATGCCGTTCTGGTACTCCGGGTCCCTGCTCCTGACGGCCTGGCTGGCCGCCGTGACGTGGGGCGGGCCGGCCGGCGCCGCAGCCGCCACGGCCGCGGCCCTGCTCGCCGTGAGCGTCGTCATGTCGATCGCCCTGCTCGTCCCGATCAACAACCGTGCCGCCACCTGGACAGCCGACCACCACCCCGCCGACTACCGCGAGCAGCAGCAGCGCTGGGACCGGCTGCACTACGCGCGGGTGGCGATCATCGTCGCGGCGTTCGTGCTGACCCTCGTCGCCGGAACAATCGCCTGAGCCCAGGCCGCCACTCCTTACTCAGAACATCCACGCCACTATTTCAGCATCACATTGCGTGACAGCGGAGGTCACGGAGAATCGTGGGTCTGCGATAGGCCGAACCAGCCGAATAGGCCGGGATCGGCGAACACTACCAGCCGCGCGATGCCCGTGACCGTGGCGGTGAGCACGACGATCCCGTAGGCGCGGTAGCTGCCATCAGGCTGGCGGTGGTAGGCCGCGGCCGCCGGCTGCCCGTTGGCCGCCACGGCCAGCATCCGCCAATCGCCCGGCGAGCCGAGGCCGTTGACCGCTTCGGTGATGGCGCGGCCGCCGGTGAACCAGGCTGCGGACGGCGGCAGCTCCAGGGTGGCGTCCCGGCGCAGCAACTGCTTCAGGGCTGCGGCGTCGGCGGTCTCGAACGCCTGGATGTACTGATCAAGCAGCGCCCTTGCCTCGGGCTCAGGGGGCTCGGCGACCTGATCGGCGGCCGGGGCTACTTCCTCCAGCCGGCCACGCGCTCGCTGCAGCGCGCTCTTGACTGCGGCGGTGGTCATGCCGAGCATGTCAGCGACGTCGGCGGCCGGAAAGGCCAGCACGTCACGCAGCAAGAGCACGGCCCGCTGCCGCGGCGGCAGGTACTGGAAGCTGGCGATCAGCGCTAGGCGCAGGCTCTCGCGCGACACGGCAATCGCCGCCGGATCGCCGCGTTCGGGCCGTACCAGCGCGTCAGGAATGGGCTGCAGCCACAGGACATCGGACTCTGCCGCGGCTGGCGGCATGCTGGCATCCTCGTCCGGGCTGCCCAGGCCGGATGGCAGCGGGCGGCGGGAGCGCCGCTCCATGGCGGTCAGGCAGGCGTTGCTGGCGATCTGATACAGCCACGTACGCAGCGAAGAGCGGCCCTCGAAGCTGTCGAACGAGCGCCAGGCCCGCAGGTATGTCTCCTGCACCAGGTCTTCGGCATCGTCCACCGAGCCGAGCATCCGGTAACAGTGGGCAAGCAGCTCGCGCCGAAACGGCTCGGTGCTGCGGGTGAAGTCTTGCCGGTCCGCCGTGGTGGTTGTCGACTGCTCCATCATCGATCTCCCGAACCTCGCTCACGGTTGACGCCTGCTCCTATTCAGACTCGCTCTGCCGCCGAAAGGAATCGGTCGATTAGCGATTCCTTGCTGGCGGCTCACGGGTCTTGCTTGCTGCACGACCAACATCATGCAACGGAGGCAGCAATGCGGAAGATCATCGAGTCGACCCTGGTGGCGGCGGATGGCGTTGTCGGCAGTCCGCCGCTGTGGGCGATGGACTATCGCGATGAGGAGGTCACCAGGGATGCGCTCGAGCGGCTCTCGGGCAGCGATGCGATGCTGATGGGCCGCGGCACCTACGAACTGTTCGCCGCTACCTGGCCCGGCCAGACCGGTGACTTCGCCCAGCGGATGAACACGATCCGCAAGTACGTGTTCTCCTCGACGCTCGCCAGCGCCGACTGGAGCAATTCAACGATCATCCGGGGCGACGCCCTAGCCGAGGTGACCAGGCTCAAGGAGCAAGACGGCAGGGACCTGGCCCTGTTCGGCCACGGCCGGCTGGCGCAGACGCTGCTGGAGAAAGGGCTGATCGACGAGCTCCGGCTGTCGATCCACCCTGTCCTGGCCGGCGCCGGGCTGCCGCAGTTCAGCAACGGCGGCAAGACGCGGCTGATCTTGGTCTCCACCAAGACTTTCACGACCGGCGTCGTGGTCCTGTCCTACCAGACGGTTGGAGCCTGACATGGGGGAGCTGGCAGGCAAGGTGGCACTCGTGACGGGAGGCAGCCGCGGGATAGGAGCAGCGATCGCCCAGCGGCTGGCACGCGAGGGTGCCGCGGTGGCATTCACCTACGTCACGGCAGCCGACAAGGCGCAGGCCGTCGCCAAGCACATCGATGCTGACGGCGGGCGGGCGCTGGTCATCCAGGCCGACAGCGCCGATCCCGGCGCCGTCGTCGCCGCGGTCGAGCAGACCGTGCAAGAGCTGGGCCGACTCGACATCCTGGTCAACAACGCCGGGGTCTTCATCGGCGGCCCCGTCGAGGAAGCTACGGTCTACCAGGCCGACCGCCTGTGGGCCGTCGATGTGCGGGCGGTGTTCGTAGCCAGCCAGGCCGCCGCCCGGCACATGGGCGAGGGCGGCCGGATCATCACGATCGGCAGTGCGCTGGCCGACCGCGTCCCCGCCCCCGGGATGACCTTGTACGCGATGGCCAAGTCCGCTCTCACCGGCCTGACCAGGGGCCTGGCCCGCGATCTGGGCCCCCGCGGGATCACCGTCGCCCTGGTCCACGGCGGTCTGATCGACACCGACATGAACCCTGCCGACAGCCCCGCGGCCAGCTTTCTGAGCGGCATCCCGGCGCTCGGCCATTACGGCGGTGCGGAGGACATCGCGGCGCTGGTCACCTACCTGGCCGGGGACGGCGGCCGCTACGTCACCGGCGCGGCGGTCTCAGTAGACGGCGGGTTTGCCGCCTGATGCGTAGATCAGGCGGGTTTGCCGCCTGATGCGTAGATCTCCGGGCGGGACTGGCGTCGATCGTTGCGGGTGGATGATCTGATCCCAGGACTAGCGCGCAGTGCCGCCGATCTGCGTCACCGGGGTCAGTAGGAATCGATGGCAGATCTTAGCTGGGCGAGATGGCCATAGCCCGCGCGCGGTAAGCGTCACGTCTTGCGGGGCGAGGGTGGCTGGGCAGCGGCCGCCTGGCTGGTATCTGGATGGAGTCGCAAGAAGGCGGTGGCTGCGCTGCGGGCTCGCCGGGTGGTTTCCCGTGGGGTCGGCGTGTCCACGATGCGGAGCAGCAGGCTGATCATCAGATCGCCCCAGAGCAGTCCGGCGAACTGCTCGGCCATTTCCGGCGGACGGCCGTTGAGCAATCCGTGGGACTGGGCCTGGGTCATGATCGCCGTCAGGGCGGCGCGGCTGGTCTGGTGCCCGAAGGAGTGCAGCGCGCGGGCGACCTCGGGCGCGCGCACCGCTTCGGCGATCGCCAGCCGGAAAACGGCGATGACTGTGGGATTTGTTGTCTCGCGCAGGAGCTGCGTGCCGAAGGTGACCAGCGCACGCTCAAGGGTGTCGCGGTCGCGGGGCTCGGGCAGGTCGGCGGGCGCCTGCAGCCGCTCGGCGCGCTCGCGGATGCAGGCTACGAGCATTTCCTGCTTGTTGCCGACCACGGCATAAAGCTCCCGCTTCGAGACCCGCGCGCGCCTGGCGATCTCAAGCGTGCTGGTCTCGGCATACCCGGCTTCCATGAACGCCGAGAAGGCCGCGCTCAGGATGCGCTGGCGAACCGCCGTTTCGGCGGCGTCCCCGCCGCGTCGTTTCGGCGTCGCTGCTGTCGGCATCGCCTTCTCTCCTTGACTCTCCTTGACCTGGTACCCGGGGGTACCATAAGCTGCTAGCGCTGGTACCGGATAGTACCAGACGGCTGCGATACCGGTGGAGGCGAAGCCATGGTGGAGGGAACCGTTCTCGTGACCGGCGCGGCCGGCGGCCTGCAGGGCAAGACCGGGCGACGCGTCACCGAGTTGCTGCGGGAGCGCGGCGTGCCGGTCCGCGCCATGGTCCGCACGCCTGATGACCGGGCCGAATACCTGCGCGGCCTTGGCGCCGAGGTGGTGGTGGGCGACTTCCTCGACTTCCAGTCCATCGAGAAGGTCGTGGACGGCATTTCCACCGTCTATTTCGCTTACCCCGTCCAGCACGGCCTGCTCGACGCGACCGTCAACATGGCGGTGGCGGCCCGCAATGCCGGCGTTAAGCGGCTCATCGACATGGTGATGCTGGTCTCGGCCCCGGATGCGCCGACGCCGCGCCTGCGGGAGAACTACCTGTCCGAGCAGGTTTTCGAGTGGGCCGGGATCGGGGCGGCGCACGTGAGGGCAACGGTATTCTTCGAGAACATCCGCAGCCTGGCGAACGCGACGATCGCCTCCGGCGTGTTCATGGCGCCTTTTGGCGACGCCAGTACCGTGATTCCCCTGGTCGCCGGGGATGACGTGGCGCGGGTTGCTGCCGGAGTGCTCACCGCTGCGGACGTGCCCGCGGGCAATTCCTACTCGGTGATCGGCCAGGTCCTGACAGTGCGGGAGATCGCCGCTGCCATGGCTCGCGGGCTCGGCCGGGAGGTCGCATACCAGGACGTCTCCGACGAGGTCTGGGCGGAGGCGGCCAGCAGTCGCATCAACGCGCACGCCGTCGCGCACCTGTCCAAGCTGTGGGCCACCTTCCGCACCCGCCCGGTGCAGTACGAGGTCACGGACACCATCGAGAAGGTGGGCGGCCGGAAGCCGAAGACGTTCGCCGAATTCGTGGCCGAGGAGAAACTCACCTTCCCGGCGCAGGGGGGAAGCTGATGTGACGCAGGGGAATACGCGTCATCGTGGTGATTTCTTACGCGGCCCCTGCAGACGGGTCCAGCTGGAACAGGTCGAAGGGGATGGAGGCGGCGACCTGGCCGTAGCCTGCCGGAGTCATGTGCAGGTGGTCACCGACGTCGTATATCGGGTTGATCTGCCGGGGGTTCGCCGGGTCACGCACCGCCGCGTCGAAATCGAGTACGGCGTCGAACTGGTGACTGGTGCGAATCCATGTGTTGACGGTCTGGCGGGCTTCCGCACGGAATCCGGTCGGGTCGTCGTAGCCGGTGTTGCCTCCGAACGGAGTTATCGTCGCGCCGTAAACGCTGATGCCCGCGGCGTGGGCCCTGGTGATGATCTGCTGGTAGGCGGCGATGATGTCGGCCGCGACCTGCTTCTGGTCCGCTTCGGTGGCGGGGGCGGTGCCGATGTCGTTGACGCCTTCCCAGACAATCAGCCACCTGGTCCCGGTCTGCGCCAGCACGTCGCGGTCAAACCGGGCCAGGACATTGGGGCCGAGGCCATCGTTCAGGATCCGGTTACCGCCCAGTCCCTGATTCAGGACCGTGCGGGACCTGGTGCTCGGGTGGGACTGCAGCCGGTTGAAGAGCTGGTCAGTCCACTTGTCGTCGCCGTTGGTGGTGGATCCACGGCCGTCGCTCAGCGAGTCGCCGACCACGTCGATGGCCGCAGTGTTGCCCGGTTCCAGCGCCTCGAGGCCGCTGAGGAAGTACCAGTGCGCGACGGAGGCCGCTCCGGGCAGGTCAGCGTCGCTGAGGTGGTTTCCGGCCAGCATGTAGGTGGTGGTCCGGGAGCCGGGGTGGGACGTGATGGCACTGGAGGCCTGCCCGGCGGACAGGTAGATCGTCACCGTCAGGTTGGAGTTCGTGGCCACAGGGAAGTCCAATGGATCAGAAACCATCTGCGCACCGACTGGGATGCGGATGGCGGTGCGGCCATCGAAGGTGACCGTCCGGGAGGTGGCCGGATCGATCGCGCTCACCCCGGCCGCCCCGCCTGCCGGCCGGGCCACCGAGATGCTGGTGATGGGCAGGTCGGCTCCGCCGTAGGCGTTGGAGAAGCGCAGCCGGATGAACCGCCCGCCGACCGTCACGTGAATCGACTGCCGCACGGTGCTGTCGGCGAAGACGAGGTTGCCGTTGGTGAACGGCGCCGGCGGCATATTGGACGGCTCCGTCAGCTGCGGCGCGGCAGCCCAGACACCAACCCAGTGCCCGAACGCGGCGTTCGGATTCGAGGGGCTTTCGCCCCGTACCAGGACGGCCGATGACGCGTTGCCTGACCCCTGGATGCTGGCCTTGACCGCACCGCCCACGACCCCGGTCGTGAACAGGCCCGTGATGACGATCGATGGAACGGCTGCAGCCGTGGTCACCCGGAAGACCTGCGATTTAACTATGGATCGCAGTCGCGAGCGCATCAGAGTTGACCTCCCTGTCCGTTCTGTCCGTGCTTGAAGGACATGCTTTCCGGCGGCCCGAGATAGCTCGGCTTGAGTCCGCCGGTGTCGGCTACCAGCTTCTGGAGGATGACGGTGGGGGAGACCATCCAGAACTTGAGGGTGTGCACCCCAGGGGAGCTGATGGTGTGGGCAGTAGAGATGAGGGCCACGTTTTCTGAGGTGATCCGCTCCCACTGCCGGTTCATCGACGCGTCGCTGGCTCCGGTCGCGATCGTTTCGTTGACGATCTGCGGTGCCTCATCGTCGATGGAGACGGCGTACTTCAGCCCGTCCGTCGCGAAGACGTTGGCCCGCGGCGACAGGTACGCCCAGACCGTCACCTGGCCCGTGGTGAACAGGGTCATGGTGTACTCCAGCCGGGGGCTGCTTCCCCCCGGCGTCACGGCGGACGCGGTCACCGGTACCGGCGTCATTCCTGAGCCGGTCCTGCCGATGTCGGGAATCCGCATCCAGGACACGGGCCCGGCGCCGACGGCCCGGCTGAAGTGATCGGCCTCCATCGAGACGTACCCGTTGGCCTCGACGAAGCCGGCCAGCCCCCGCGCAGGCACGGCAGGGTTGACGACAGGGGCCTGCACCACGACGCTCTTTCCGCCTGGCCCGTTGATGGTGATCGGTACCTGGGTCGTGCCGGCGGGCGCCTTGGACCAGTCGACGCTCAGCGTGGCACGCACCTGAGACTGAACGGTGCCGCGGCTTGGCTGGACCCGCAGCCAGCCGGCGCCGGACTGGATCTGGAAGTCGAACGGCGCCTGGCCGCCGTTGAAGACCTCGATGAACGGTGCGGGCTGGCTCTGGAACGGGCTCAGGGCCGGGAGCACTGCTTGTGTGGGCTCGGCCGGCCAGACCTTGTCCGAGCCATCGATGGCGACCCCGAGCACTGCCCCGGCCGGCAGCGTGATGCGCTGCACGGCGGGGAAGATGACATCAGGGATGGCCCAGTTGTTGAGCTCGGGCTCCTGCCAGGGCGCGTTGGCGCCGTACCGCGCCACGTCCCCGTAATCGATGTGCGGCTGGACCATGAAGTCCTTCCACTTGCCGCCCGCGATGCTCGTGTTGAACTTGGCCATCAGCGCCGCGTCGTCGGCGAACCTGGCCTCGGCCGTCGCGGCGAGGTCGTTGGTCGCGGCACGGCCTTGCGCGGCGTACAGGATGTTGGTGAACTCGGCCTGGCGCAGCGCGTACAGGTTGGCGGTCGCCTTCACTTCGTAGTACACAAGCTCGTAGTAGGCGTCCTGATACGCGGCAGGCAGCATGCGGCCAATGCGGTCGGCCTCAGCCGCGAGAGCCTGCCACCGGGCGGTGATCCTGTCCGTCTCCTGGTAGTCGGTAAGACTGAACGGGGTGTCCTGGTCGTTGTAGATGACCGCGCTCGAGTCGGTGGGAAGATTCTTGGTGGGGTCGAGGGTTATATGCCTGTTCAGCAGCTCCGGCTTGCGGATAGACGTGAGCTTTCCGTAGCTGTGCAGCAGGGCCGCCATGCGCTCCGCGATCTGCGGGCCGAAGCTCTGCGCGACGTAGGCCTGCTCCCACTCGGTGAGGTTGTCCGCGGTATAGCGACCGGGGTTCCACGCGAAGTCCAGGAAGAACTGCAACGGCAGTTCGTTGCCCTTCATGTCGCCGACGTTGGCTACCCAGAGCTTCTGGTCGCCATAGGCGACGGCCATGTTCAGCTGCTGCCAGGTGTTGGCGATGTTCGCGGTGTCGACCCACTTGTAGTCCCGGCCGCCACCCACGTAGTCGAAGTGGTAGTACAGGCCGTACCCGCCTGGGTGCGCCGGCTGGCTCGGGTCGGGGACCCTGCGGATGTTGCCCCAGTTGTCGTCGGTGAACACGACGATGACGTCGTCCGGCGGGCGCAGGCCCTCGTCCCAGTACCGCTGGACTTCCTTGTACATCGTCCAGACCTGCGGGATGGTGTTCAGGTCCTTGCCGGTGACGTCGGACAGGATCTGCCGCTCAGCCGCGATGATGGACTTCATCAGGTCGATGCCGCTGCCGTCCGGCAGGGCGGTGTCGCCGTTGCCGCGCATGCCGAGGGTTACGACGCCCTCGATGTTCTGGTCCACCATCCGCTGGATGCCGAACGTCCAGTACTTCTTGAGGGCGCCGGAGTTGTACCGGAAGCTCCACTCGCCGGTGCCGCCGTACGGGTCGTTTCCCGGCGTGATGATGTTCCCACTGCTGTCCCGAACGGCCGGCTTGGCGAACCGGTTCCACTCCTCGATGCCGCGCAGCATCGGCGCCTCGTGAGAGGTTCCCATCACGACGCCGTGGGCCGTGGCCGTCGCGTGGTTCTGCGGGTCGTCCAGGGCGAACGCCCGGCCCCAGACCGCCGGCCACAGGTAGTTCGCCTTGAGCCGGAGCATCAGCTCGAAGACCTTCGCGTACATCTTGCTGTTGAACCCGCCGGGGAGCCCGGGGAACAGGCCTGGGCCGAAGTACTCCGGCGCCCAGCCGCCCAGGTTCGGGTTCTCGTCGTTGATGAAGAAGCCCCGGTACTTCACCACCGGCGTGCCCTGGGTGTGCCGTCCGGGCAGCACGAACAGCTCGTCGGAATGGGCCGGGGCAGCGTCAGCCCACCAGACAAAGGGGGATACCCCGATCCCCCTGGAGACGTCGTAGGCGCTGTAGATGGTCCCGCGCTGGTCGCTGCCGGCGATCACGAACGCGCGGCGCACACCGGGCACCGGGTTGTCCACCACCTGCTGGAGCGAGGTCTCCCACTGTCCGGCTATCCCGGTGACGTCCAGCTTCCCGGCGGAAACCAGCTGGTCGATGAGCGGGCTATTGCCGACGGTGCCGATCAGGACGATCTCGTCGGCCGCGGGCAGCTTGTCGACGGATACGGCGGGCTGGACTCCGGTCACTGCCGCGATGTCGGACTGCAGGTCGTTCACGACCCGGATAACGCCCGGGTGATCGCTGCCGCTGACCACGAGCGGCGCAGCCTTCCCGCCCGCGACCAGCGGGAAGCGTCCTGGTCCTGATTTGGTCGACAGATATGTCCCTAGCAGGCTGCCTGAGGCCTGATCGGCGAGGGCCGTTCCCCCGAAGGCCGGCGCTAGGGCGGTTCCCGCCGCTGCCGCGGCCATGAGCTTGAGGAACGTCCTCCTGATGAACTCGCGCCCAGAGCTGCCCTCAGAGCTGGTAGGTGCTTCGGCCATTGGTGATCTCCATGGGATTCGGGGGCCAATGTGTCTTCCCGGTCGAAACTTTCGAATTTCTTGGAAAAAGTCGAAATATTTCGAATTTTTTTGGAAACAATGGCACGTTAACTCTTCTGGGCAGTGTGGACAAGCCGAAACATTCCGAAATAGTTTCGGCCATTGATCTTTGCCGTTGGCCGTCAGAACCGCTAAGGGCATGCCCCCTGCGACCGGCAGGGCAGGCTGACCTGCTTCGCGCTATAGGGGTTGAGTGGCCAGGGTCTTCGGTGCGGATGCGTGGCGTCGTGGGCGTGGGGCCCGGGCGGCGGTTTCATGAGATCGTGGGTCAAAATTGGCGATATTAACCAAAAATGACCCACGATCATGGCCGGCGCCCTTCCCGTGCATCCGGCCGGGGTGTCAGGGAAGAGGCGCGGGAACCGTGGCCGGTCAGCCCGTGGACCGGAGGTCCTCCGGGCGGGTGACTGATCACGGTACGGCAGTGCCGGGCGGGACTCGTGCGCCGACGCGGAACAGGGGGCACCCTCGCATGGATACCCGGTGGGGTATTCAGGCGGCCGGCTTTCATGATCACGAAAGAATCTCACTCCGTACCGGGTGAAAAGTCTTCGCCGGGAACAACGTCTTCGCGATCATGACGAAGCTGTTGAGGTTGCTTACACGTTAAATCCGAAATTTCCGGTTTGATACCCCTGGCCGCTCGGCTCAGCCAGTGCCGGGAACCCTGGACATTCAGGCTCTGTAAATCGGCAGGGGAGCCGCTAACGCGCCCGCTGTTAACGCACCCGCGCCTCCACGAGCCGCGCGATCGCCTCATCAATGGCTTCCCGCACCGGTGGCCAGGGAAGGAACGGCCGCGAAATCCGCAGGCTGACCATCCCGTGATCCAGGTGCCACAGCAGTTGCGCCGTCCGCGTCGCGTCGGGATCGGACGCCGGGACGCCAAGGCACGCGGCGACCCGCTCGACGAGCTCGGCGAACACAGGTTGTCCGGGGAGTTCTTCCCATGTCGCCGCGGAGATCCGCAGCGGGTTGCTGAACATCCACTGGTACCACCCTGGGTTGGCAATCCCCCATTCGCAGTAGGCCAGCGCCCCTGCCCGCAGTCGCTCGCATGGGGTGGCCGCGGACGCCATCGCGGCCTCAATTGCCTCCATCAGCATCCCGAAGCCGCGGCGCGCCACCTCAAGCACCAGCGCCTCCACGCTGTCGAAGTGAAGGTACACCGACGTCGCCGCGACGCCGGCCTCCCGCGCGACCCCCCGCAGCGTCAGCGGGGGAGCGGCCGGGTCGGCCATCATCTTCGCCGCCGCCGAAACGATGTCCTCCCGCAGCCGCTCACCCTGCCCCCGTGGGTTCCGCTTGCGTCCGCTCGCCGTCATCGCGATGCCTCCAAGCAGCAAGACTACATCCGTAAAGCTACGGTTGTAAATTTATCTCTCCGAATCACTTGACAGCCGTAAGGCTACATCCGTACGGTCATGATAGGCAATAACAGAACAGTCGTAGCCTTACAACTGTGCACTAGCCGAAGGAGCCTTCCGATGGCCGTCACCGTCACCCCCAGCCGGACCCGGGCCACCCCGGCCGTCACGACAACGGCGACCGCCGGCGACCGCCGGTGGTACACCCTCGCCGTCTTGTGCCTGTCGCTGCTAGTCATCGTCATCGACACCACGATCGTCAACGTGGCGCTGCCCACCCTGGCGACCCACCTGCGCGCGAGCACCGCTAGCCTGCAGTGGATCGTTGACGCCTACACGCTCACCTTCGCCGCGCTGCTCCTGCTGGCCGGGGCGCTGGCTGACCGCTACGGCCGGCATCACGCCCTGCGCGCCGGCCTGATAATCTTCGGCGCCGGGTCAGCGGCCGCCGCGTTCACCCACACGGCCGCCGGGCTGATTGCGGTGCGCGCCGTCATGGGCCTGGGCGCGGC
>Ga0306926_10005165_pt1 | contig 13862 bp, 11 predicted proteins | sample flu12Cox44000178_FD_203759 | JGI IMG/M metagenome (GOLD analysis project Ga0306926, IMG submission 203759) | Lab enrichment of tropical soil microbial communities from Luquillo Experimental Forest, Puerto Rico - flux8day.12C.oxic.44.000.178 (v2)... | ecosystem: Environmental > Terrestrial >...
AAGCCGGCCCCACTCCGACCGGGCTGATGGTCCAGCCGGCGGCCGAGCGGCACCGAACCGAGCGGATGACGGTGCATTTTTCGCTGGCACTCCCGGACAGTGTCGAGCGTGACCTCGAGGCCAAGGTCGCCCAGGGCGAGACGGTGCCGGTCAGCGAACTCACCGGATACGGCGCGCAGCAGGCAGACGCCGACGCGCTGACCGCCTGGCTGACGAGCAATGGCTACCAGATCGAGCATGCCTCAGCCGACCACACGAGCATCTACGCTTCCGCGCCGGCCGCACAGATCGAGCAGACACTTCAGGTCCAGATGGCGCGCGTCAGCCGGGATGGCTTCACCTACATGGCTGCCCGCAGCGCGCCGAGCCTGCCGGCGTCCGTGGGCGGGCCTGTGCAGGCGATTGGCGGCCTGCAGCCGTTCCGGCATGCTCACAAGCACAGCAGGCGGCTGCTGCCGCGCGACGAAAACCGCGGCCAGTTCCGCGAGGCAGCGGACGGGACGCCGGAATTCACGACGAATATCTCCAACGCCCCGCCCTACCTCCCCAGTGAGGTACTCAAGGCGTACAACGGCGAGGGGCTGGGCCTGGATGGCAGCGGGCAGACGATCGCCATCCTGATCGACACCTTCCCGAACGACGCCGACATGGAGGCTTTCTGGCAGCAGGCCAACCTGCCGGTGAAGCTCTCGCAGATCGAGAAGATCAACGTCTCGGGCGGTCAAGTGCCCGCACCCGAGGGTGAAGAGACGCTTGACACCCAGTGGACAAGCGGCATAGCTCCCGGCGCCACCATCCGCATCTACGCCACGGGCGGCCTTGACTTCACGTCCCTGGACAAAGCGCTGGACCGGATCATCGACGACATCCCCAGCCAGCCGGGCATGCGGCAGCTGTCGATCAGCCTCGGACTCGGCGAAACCTACTTCGGCGGGCCCGACGGCGAGGTCGCCACCCAGCACCAGAAATTCCTCAAGCTCGCCGCTGCCGGGGTCAACGTCTTCGTCTCGACCGGCGACGCCGGATCGAACCCCGACCAGACCGGCCACAGCGCGACCGGGCCGTTGCAGGCCGAATACGAATCCACTGACCCGTGCGTCATCGCCGTCGGCGGCACCACCTTGGAGCTCGCAGCCGACGGCACGGTCGCGAGCGAGGGAGGCTGGTCCTCCGGTGGCGGCGGCATAAGCATGTACTTTCACCGGCCGTCGTGGCAGGTCGGCACCAGGATCAGCGGCAGCCGCAGGCTCGTCCCGGACGTCAGTGCCACCGCCGATCCCGACTACGGGGCGCTGATCGTGCTGCACGGCCAGCCCCAGCAAATCGGGGGCACCAGCTGGAGCGCCCCCGTCTGGGCTGGGATATGCGCCCTCATCAACTCGGCCCGGGTAAAGGCCGGCAAGCAGCCGCTGGGCTTCCTGAACCCGCTCATCTACCCGGCGGCGGGTTCGTGCTTCCGGGACATCGTGACCGGCAGCAACGGGACCTACCACGCGACGCAAGGCTACGACCTGGTGACCGGTCTCGGCGTCCCCAACGTGCAGGCACTGGTCCAGACGCTGCCGTAAATACGCTGCCCGCCGCGGCTGCTAGACGACCGATGTCATGCCGCCGTCGACGTAGATGACCTGCCCGGTGACGAAATCGGAGGCGGGCGAGGCGAGCCACACGGCCGGTCCGGCCAGGTCTTCCGGACGGCCCCAGCGGTGCGCTGGCGTCCGGTTCCGCACCCACGCGTCGAACTCGGGATCCGCGGCGAGCGGCCGGGTCAGCTCCGTCAGGATGTAGCCGGGCGCGAGGCCGTTTACCTGCAGACCCGCGCGGCTCCATTCGGCCGCCATGGCGCGCGTGAGGTTGCGGAGACCGCCCTTGGCGGCGGTGTAGGCGGCGATGCCTGGCCGCGCGAGTTCAGATTGCACCGAACAGATGTTGATGATCTTGCCGCGCCCCCGCTGGATCATCCTGCGCGCGACGGTGCGCCCGACGAGGAACGCGCTTGTCAGATCGGTGTCGATCACGGAGCGCCAGTTCTCCAGGGAGATCTCGGTAAGCGGCGTGCGCAACTGCATTCCGGCGTTGTTCACGAGGATGTCGATAGGACCGATCCCGGACTCGTACCGCGCGATGGCGTCCTCGATCGCCGCCTCGTCCGTGACGTCGAAGGCACTAGCGTGCCATGTCGCGCTTGGTATGCGGCGGCGTGCGGCCTCGAGCGCGTGAGCGAGCCGGGCCTCGTCCCGGCCGTTGAGGATGACCGCCGCACCGCCGCGGGCAAGGCCGTCGGCGATCGCCGATCCGATGCCGCGAGAGGATCCGGTGACGAGTGCCGCCCGCCCGGATAGTTCGAAAGGTGAGGTCACAGCGCCACGCTATTCCGAACGGACGCGTGGCGGCTCTACGGCCCTAGCCGCTGACCGAGGGGCGACGCACGGCTGATACCAATACGTATTGGCAACGCGCGTAAGGAGCGATGAGTGATCCGGACCTCGTTCAATGACGGCTGGCAGGTCCGGCCGAAGGTGAGCTATTTCGCCGAGCTCTCCGGTGCCCCGGCGGCATTCCAGCCGGTGGCGCTGCCGCACGACGCGATGATCGGCCAGCCGCGTTCCGCCTCGGGGAACGCGGCCTGCGCGTATTTCCCCGGCGGGGTCTTCGAGTACCGCAAGATCTTCTTCGTCCCCGAACAGGACCGGGGCAAGCGGGTCCTCGTCGAGTTCGAGGGTGTCTACCGCGACGCGGTGGTGTCCGTCAACGGGGCGTACGCGGGCCAGCGACCGTACGGGTACTCGGCGTTCCGCGTCGACGCCGGCCGGTTCCTGCGAGCCGGGCAGGACAACGAGATCCGCGTCGAAGCCCGCAGCCACGCCGATTCCCGCTGGTACACCGGCGCGGGGATCTACCGCGACACGTGGCTGCTCACCGGCGGCCCGGTCCGGATCGGGCCCGGCGGAGTCCGCGTCACGACTCCGGACACCGACGCCGAACGCGCGGTTGTCGCGGTCGCCGTCCTTGTCCAGAACGACTCGGGGGTGCTCAGCACGGTCAATGTCATCACCGAGATCCGGGACGCCACCGGAACGGTCGTCGCGGGCGCCGCGTCCCCCGTCACGGTGCTGCCCGGCGAGCCCGCGACCGCGCGGCAGCGCTTGTACGTCCGCGACCCGTCGCTGTGGGGCCCGGACTCCCCCGCCTTGTATACCTGCGCCGTGACGCTCACCGATCCCGATGGCGGGCCGGCGGACGCCGAGACGGTGACCTTCGGCATCCGGTCGCTGCGGCTCGACCCCGAGCACGGGCTGCGCGTCAACGGCGAGACCGTCAAGCTGCGCGGCGCCTGCGTGCACCATGACAACGGCGTCCTCGGCGCGGCGACCTTCGCCCGCGCCGAGGAGCGTCGCGTCCAGCTCCTCAAGGAGGCCGGGTTCAACGCGATCCGCATGTCCCACCACCCGATGAGCTCCGCCATGCTGAACGCCTGCGACCGGCTCGGCATGTTCGTGCTTGACGAGGCCTTCGACGTGTGGGCCGCGGGAAAGAGCGAGTTCGACTACGCCCTGAGCTTTCCCGAATGGTGGGAACGTGACATCGAGGCGATGGTCGCCAAGGATTATAACCATCCCAGCGTCATCCTGTACTCGACCGGCAACGAGATCCCCGAGGTCGGCTCGCCCGCCGGCGACGCCCGCGGCCGCGAGCTCGCCGAGAAGATCCGCTCGCTGGACGGGACGCGCTACGTGACCAACGCGGTCAACAATATGTTCGCCGTCCTGCCTGACCTGGCCGCCCAGCGGCCGGGCGGGGAGCAGGGGGGCGGCCTCAACGCGCTGATGGCGGACATCGCCGGCGCGATGAACGCGATCGCCGCCTCCGACCTGGCGACTAGGCGCACCGCCGAGTCCTACGGCATTCTCGACGTCGCCGGCATGAACTACTCCGACAGCCGGTACGAGCCGGACCGCGAGCTGTTCCCCGGCCGGATCATCCTCGGCACCGAGACGTTCCCCACCCGCATCGACGGCAACTGGCGGCTGGTCAGTAGCCACAGCCATGTCATCGGCGACTTCACGTGGACGGGCTGGGACTATCTCGGCGAGGTCGGTGTCGGCCGCCCTCAGTACGGCAGCCGGGACCCGTCCTTCGCCGCCCCGTACCCCTATCTGCTGGCCGGCTGCGGCGACCTCGACATCACCGGCTTCCGGCGGCCCGCTTCCTACTACCGCGAGACGGTCTTCGGGCTGCGCCGGCAGCCCTACATCGCGGTCGAGCGGCCCGAACATCACGGGCAGGCCTTCACGGGCACCCCGTGGGCCTGGCATGACTGCGTCTCCAGCTGGACCTGGCCCGGCTGGGAGGGCAAGCCGGTAACCGTCGAGGTCTACAGCGACGCCGACGAAGTGGAGCTGCTGCTCAACGGCCGTTCGCTCGGCCGCCGCCCGGCCGGGGAGAAGGCAGGATTCCGCGCCGGGTTCGAGACACGCTACGAGCCAGGCGAGCTGACCGCGGTCGCGTTCCGGGACGGCACCGAAACCGGCCGCGGCTCGATTCGCACCGCGACGGGCCCGGCATTGCTGCACGCCCGGGCCGACCGGACCGTGATCACCGCGGCCGGCGGCGACCTCGCCTACGTCACCCTGACGCTGGAAGACGCGCACGGGACCCTGTGCACCGGCGACGACCGGCCGGTCACCGTCACGGTCTCCGGCGACGGGGCGCTGGCCGGCTTCGGCAGCGCCAACCCCTCGACGGAGGAACCGTTCAGCGCCACGACGCGCCGCATATACGAGGGACGCGCGCTCGCCGTCCTGCGGCCTACGGGGCCCGGCACGATGCGCCTGCTCGCCTCCTCCCCCGGCTGCGACCCGGCCGAGACCGTGATCGCCATCGAGTAGCGCCGTCCCGTGCCTGGTAGCTGGCTTGCTGCGGCGGTGGGGCCGGGGCGAGCGGGGGCGGCGGGTACCGGCTCCCGACGGCCGGCACCTGTCATCCTGGGAGCTGGCTGGATCTCACTCTACGTACCTAGTGACCACTTTCTCGCCCGAAATGCCCGTTGTGTCCGTACCGAAGGTACGTAAAGTGAAACTGAGGGTACCCATGAGGCGCGTGATGTCATGACTGCGGGCTGCGACCGCCGGTCCCGGCTGGCGGGCGCGGGCTACGAGGCGCGTCCTACGGAACGCGGGTCGCGATCGGCGGAGGTCGGTTGTCACGGTGGCGCGACCGTCGCGACCAGCCTGGCCAGCGGCTCCTGGTTACCGTCAGCGGCGGAGAAGGTGACGAGCTTCAGGTCGGGATCGTCAACGACCTGGAGGACCACGTGGTTGAAGGTGATCTCGCCGAGCAGCGGGTGGCGAAGCCGCTTGGTCCCGCTGGCCACGGGAAGCACATCGTGGCGGCTCCACCAGGCGCGCGCTTGTGCGCTGCGGCGGTGGAGTTCCTCGATGAGTGCGGCGAAATCGGGATCGCCGGGCCTTCTGGCGGCGGCCAGGCGGAACCGCGCGAGCATGGCGGCGGCGTCCTTTTCCCAGTCGGCATATGTCTCCCGGGCCCCGGGATCGGTGAACATCCACAGCAGCTCGTTGCGCTGCCCGGGCGGAAGAGCCAGCCAGTCGGTGAACAGCGCACGGGCGGCGCGGTTAGCCGCCAGGATGTCCCAGCGGCGGCCCTTGACGAACGTGGGATAGGGGTCGAGGCGGTCCACTAGCGCCGTGATCCCGGCGCCGAGGGTCTCGGGAACGCCCGCGCCTGGCGGGGCGCCGCGCTGCGCCAGCGTGTAGAGATGGTCGCGCTCGGCCGGGCTGAGCCGGAGCGCGCGGGCGAGAGCGTCGAGTACCTGGCTAGACGGGCTGATGTCGCGGCCCTGCTCCAGGAACGCGTAGTACGTGGGCGAGACGCCGGCGAGCTGGGCGACCTCCTCCCGCCGCAGGCCGGGGGTCCGCCGCCGGGTGCCGTCGGGGAGCCCGACGTCGGCGGGCTGGAGGCGGGCGCGCCGGGACGTGAGGAACTCTCCGAACTCGCCAAGCCGCCTGACGGCCGGCGCGCTGCCCGCCGCAGCCATTGGTGACACTCCCAGTACTAGTAACAACGTGCTGTGGTTACTACCTTACGCCCGCCATAGCCTGCGATCATGAAGACGACATCACTGGGAGACGCGGGGCTGCGGGTTTCCTCGCCCGGCCTGGGCTGCATGGGCATGTCGCAGGGGTACGGCCAGGCCGACGACGCCGGATCCCTGGCCACCTTGCACCGGGCGGTCGAACTGGGCGTGACGTTCTGGGACACGGCCCAAAGCTACGGCGCCGGGCACAACGAACGCCTGCTGGCCAAGGCGCTCGCGCACCACCGGGACGAAGTCACGCTCGCGACCAAGTTCGGCATCGTCCGCGACGAAAGCGGAGTACACCTCGACGCCCGCCCCGAACGGGTGCGCGGCTACTGCGAGGCGTCGCTGGCGCGCCTCGGCACGGACCACATCGACCTGTATTACCTGCACCGGGTGGACCCGCGGGTGCCGGTGGAAGAGACCATAGGCGCGATGGCCGAGCTTGTCGACCGGGGAATGGTCCGCTACCTGGGGATCTCCGAGTGCGACGCCGGACAGCTGAAGCGAGCCGCCGCCGTCCACCCGATCAGTGCCGTGCAGCTGGAATGGTCGCTATGGTGGCGGGAGCCAGAAGACGACGTCATCCCGGCCGCCCGCGCGGTGGGGGCCGGCCTGGTGGCGTTCAGCCCCCTCGGGAGGGGTTTCCTGGCTGCCAGGGTCGGACCCGGCGACCTGACCGAGGGCGATTTCCGCCGCCGCGATGCCCGTTTCCAGGGACAGAGCCTGGCCCGCAACACCGCCGTGGCCGACGACGTGCGCCGTCTCGCCACCGAACTGGGTATCACGCCCGCTCAGCTCGCGCTGGCCTGGCTGACGAGCCAGGGCGGCGATGTGGTCCCCATCCCGGGCACCAAGCACATTCCGCGTCTGGAGGAGAACGCGGCCGCGGCTGCCGTGACGCTGTCGCGGTCCGACCTAGAGCGGCTGGAGACGATCGCGCCGCGCGCCGCCTGGGAGGGCGACCGTGATGCCTTCGCGGCCCACCGCACCAGCAGGGCCTGGCCTGACGCGCCCGTACCCGGCGCGTGACCGCGTGGGTGACGCTGGCCGACTTCGGCACCGCCGTCGGAACTCTCGTCCTGGCGGGCGCGACGTTCGTCTCGGTAAGAGCGTCGGCCCGCAGCACCCGGATCGCGGAACGGGCCCTGCTGGCCGGGCAGCGTCCCGTGCTCGTACCCGCCGGGCTCGATGACCCGGCCGAGAGCGTCCAGTTCGCCGACGGCCGGGTCTTCCCGGTGGGTAACGGGCAGGCCCTGGCGGAGCGGGACGGAGAAGTCGTCTACCTGGCGATCCCGCTGCGCAACGTCGGAGCCGGCCTGGCCGTGCTGCGCGGCTACCACCTCCAGGGCGAATCGGCGGCTTACGTCGCAGACGACCCCCGCGGGCCAGCGCGGCACCTGCGGGGTGATCCCCCGCCGCACCCGGAGGCATTCTCGCCGCAGCAGCGCGACCTGCTGATCAGCACCCGGCGGGCGGGGTTCTGGCAGGCCGCCCTGCGGGATCCCGGTACCCGGCTGCACGGGGAAGTGACGCGGGCCATCGCGACCCGGGGGCGGGTTACCGTCGACCTACTCTACGGAGACCACGAGGGCAGCCAGCCTTCCGTCACCCGCTTCGTGCTGTTGCCCGAAGACGGCTCATGGCGGTGCGACGCTACCCGCTACTGGAGCCTGCGACCCGGCGAAGAGCTACGCGATTTCGGGTTCAGGGTCGGCGGGCTGGGCGCTTAGCCGGGACCGGTCACTAGGGCGGTGACGACGATGTTGTGGATGTGGGGGTGCGGAAGGCCGTGCGGACCGCAGTGGTGCTCGTAGGAGGCGATCACCCAGCGCTGCGGCTTGACCGCGCCGAACCGGGTCAGGCCCGTATTCTGCAAGAGGCTGAGCGCCTGGTAATTCGCTGACCACGCCTGGGACCAGAGGGCCTGGGCCTGCTGCCAGAGTCGCTCGCCTGTCTCCCGCGCACCGGCCAGGTGAGCCTGGATCGCGGCGCGGCATAGCTGGTCGTGTTCGGCGGTGAGGTCCGCAGGGGGTTCCCAGAGGAGGTCGGCTATATCGCTGTCGGCCGACAGCTTGCGCAGAGCCGCGTCATCGACGTCGGCGCCCAGTGCCAGGCCGTGGTCGAGGCAGGCCAGGCCGGTCCAGATGCCTGTCGGCTCGTCGGCCTGGCTGCGGGCCAGGACGTGGGCCAGGTGATCAGCGTTCCAGGTCAGTCGCAGGACGCCGCCGAGCCCTTCGCCTTCAATGGTGGTGCCCGTCATCGCTGTCACCTCCGCTGCTTTTATGGTCTCCCGGCAGCACCAGCGATAATCGGCCAAGACCGAACGGAGGACTTTCGTGCCCCATCCGCTGGACCCGCTGACCGCTGACGAGATCCGCCGGGCCGCCGCCATCGTGCGACACGACCGGGAGGCCGGTGACGGCTGGCGGTTCGCCTCGATCGAACTGAAGGAGCCCGCCAAGGCGGATCTGCCCGCGCTGGAGAACGGCGAGCGAGCCAGCCGCGAGGCGCTGGTGGTCTGCTGGAACCGCGCCGACGGTCAGGCCTACCGGGCTACCATTTCGCTATCCGGAGACGAGGTCACCAGCTGGGAACACCTCCCCGGCCAGCAGCCGAACATGACCGTGGACGAGTGGCACGAGTGCGACGAGATGCTCCGCGCCCACCCGGCGCTGGCACAGGCGCTGGCCCGGCGCGGGATCACCGACATGTCCCGGGTGCTGACCGACATGTGGGCCTACGGCGACGCGCTGGTCCCCGACCGCTACCGGGGCCGGCGGCTCGGCTGGTGCGACGTGTGGTACCGGGACAGCGAGCGCGGCAATCCCTACGCCCACCACGTCAGCGGCCTGCACCCCGTCGTCGACTTGAACACGATGACGCTGCTCGAGCTGGAGGACGACTACGAAGGCGGCGAACTCCCGGACGTGATGGGCGAATACCTGCCCAGCCTCATCCCGATGCGGCTGCGCGAGGTGACGCCCCTGGAGATCAGCCAGCCAGAGGGCGTCGGCTTCACCTTGGACGGATACCGGCTGAGCTGGCAGAACTGGCGGCTACGGCTCGGCTTCAACCACCGCGAGGGCCTAGTGCTGCACCAGGTCGGCTGGCAGGACGGCGGAGGGAGGCTCCGCCCGGTGGCGCACCGGCTCTCGTTCGCCGAAATGGTCGTGCCGTACCGGGACGCCAGCCCGGACCACTACCGGCGGACCGCGTTCGACATCGGGGAGTGGGGGCTCGGCTTCATGACCACCTCGCTCTCGCTGGGCTGCGACTGCCTGGGCGAGATCACCTATCTGGACGCCGTGGTGCATGATTCCCGGGGCGAGCCCCAGACCATACCGAACGCGATCTGCGTCCACGAGGAGGACAGCGGGGTCGGCTGGAAGCACGTGGACCACCGGGCCGGTGTGGAGGTCCGCCGGGCCCGGCGGCTCGTGATCTCCTTCCACGTCACCGTGGCGAACTACGAGTACCTCGTTTACTGGCGCTTCTACCAGGACGGGAACATCGAGTGCGAGGTCCGCGCGACCGGCATCCTGGTCACCTCGTACACCGCCGAGCCGGGCAGCCATCCAGCCAACGGGACGCTGGTGGATCAGGGTACCTACGCGCCGTTCCACCAGCACTTCATCGTGGCCAGGCTGGACCTGGACGTGGACGGCGCCGACAACACGGTCTATGCCACGGACTCCGTGCCGGCCCCGGCCGGCGGCGACGACCCGTACGGGCTGGGCCTGGTGGTCCGTAACACCCCGCTGCGCACCGAGGATGAGGGGAGACAGGACTACGACTGGGGCACGCAGCGGGGCTGGAAGGTGGTCAACGACAACGTGCGCAACGGGCTGGGTACACCGGTCGGCTACAAGCTCGTGCCCTCGGCCGCGTTCCCGCCCCTGCTGGATCCCGCCTCGCCGGCCTTCCAGCGGGCCCGGGTAATCGGCCACACCCTGTGGGTGACTCCGTACCGCGAGGACGAGCGCTGGCCGTGCGGCGACTTCCCGGTCCAGAGCTCGCGTGATTCAGGGCTGGCCGTCTGGACCCAGGCCGGCCGGAGCATCGAGAACACCGACGTGGTGCTGTGGTACGTGTTCGGCATCCACCACATCACAAGGCCCGAGGACTGGCCGGTGATGCCCTCGGACGTCGTCTCCTTCTGGCTCAAGCCATCCGGCTTCTTCGACCGCAACCCCGCCCTCGACGTCCCCCCGAGTCACTGACAGCCGCTAACCCAGCCGGGGCGCCACGACCTGGGCTGGCCGCGATCCGCGGGCCGGCTGGCGGGCGAGCTTGCGGCGCAGCGCGTCCTGGACGGAGGGCGGGAGCACCGCCGCGGCCAGGGCCATCCGCCGCGCGTTCTTGCCAGCCAGGTAGCAGGCGCGCGGCCGCGGCGTGGTCAAGGCGTGGTCCACGGCCTTGGCAACCTCATCCGGCGGGCTGCCCTTGTGGTGAAGCGCCGAGAAGAAGCCGACCAGGTTGAGAAACGCGTCCTGGTACAGGTCCTGCCCGGCGGGGCTGGCCTGGCCCAGCACCTGCCGCGCGTCGGCATCGAGCTTGCCCACGGCCTCGCTGCGGATGCTGCCCGGCTCCACCAGCACGACCCGGATGTCCCACGGCGCCAGTTCCTGGCGCAGCGCGGTGCTCACGGTGGCCAGCGTGGCCTTGGATGCCGCCAGCGGGCCTATGAACGGCGGGGTGAACCGGGCGCCGATGGACCCGATCATCACGATCCGGCCGCGGGCGCGGCGCAGCATCGGCAAGAACGCCTGGGTGACGGCGAGCTGGGCGGTGACGTTGACGTCCAGCTGGCGGCGGAACGTCTCGACGGGGATCAGTTCCAGCGGGCCGAACACGCCGATGCCGGCGTTGTTCACCAGGCCGGCCAGCCCGGCGTCCCCGGCGTGCCCGGCGACGGTGTCGGCGGCGGCGGCGATCTGGGCCTGGTCGGTGACGTCGAGCTGCAGCGGCGTCAGTTCGCCGGCCGCGGCCTCGGTCAGGGCCGCCCCGTCCGCGGGCTTGCGGACGCCCGCGTAGACGTGATAGCCCCGGGCTGATAGGAGCAGGGCGGTCGACCGGCCGATGCCGGATGAGGCCCCGGTGACCAAGACGTGCGGGCGGGTGCAGGCGTTCATGATTCCTCCGTTGCTGAGATCGGCTGACCGGTGAGGTAGTACTGCAGGACCGGGGCGATCGCGGAGACGAGCTCCTCGGTGTCCGCGGCGGTCAGCGGCGGCAGCCGCACCGCGTACCTGGCGACCGCCAGGCCGACGAGCTGGCTGGCCGCCAGCGCCGCGCCGAATTCGGGCCTGCCCGAAGGGAAGGAGACCGCGATCTCGCGCAGGACCTGCTCGGCCAGCAAGCGCCGCAGCAGCCCGGCCGCGTGCTCGCTGGTCACCGCGGAGCGGATCACTCCGAGCAGCGGCCCCGGCCGCGACACGTCGCCGAGCAGGGACAGGAAGTACCGCAGCAGGCGCTCCCCGGCCGCCTCCGGCGGCCCGCCGGCGACGGCGGCCACCGCCCGCTCCGGATCGATCAGCGCGGACGCCACCGCGGTGAACAGCTGCTCCTTGTCACCGAAGAACCGGCGGACTAGCGCCGGGTCGACGCTGGCATCCGCCGCGACCTGCCGCAAGCTCGTCGCGTCGTAGCCCGCTGCGGCGAAACGGCGGGCCGCGGCCGCGGTGATCTCCGCCCGGGTGCTCGATGGCCCGGGGCGCCTGCCGGTCCGTGACATCCGCGTGCTCCTCCCGCAAATAAGTCCTCATTTGAGGACTTATTTAAGTCTCCACATGAGGACTTATTTTGTCAACCGCATCTCACGTTCCGGGCGCCGGAGACGTCTGCAAGGTGTCCGTGTCCCCGACGGAGGGCAAGCCCGATGAGCGACGGCACAAGGACCGGGCTCCTCGTCCGGCCTGGTAACCGCCCCGATCCGGCGAACGGGATGGCGCCGCGCCCTGGCTGGGCGCTGGCGGCGCTGCTTGGAGCGATGTTCCTGGGCAACGTGGACGTCGCGGTCGCCAACATCGCTGGCCCGTCGATCCGCGCGGGCCTGCATGCCAGCGGCGGTGAACTGGAGCTGGTGGTGTCCGGCTTCACCCTCGCCGTCTACCTCACGCTGGCGCCCACTCCAGGCCGGGCGATCCACGGCTTCGCCGCGCTCAACCTCATGCTGGCGGCTACCGCCTTCGCCGCGGGCTGCCTGGCCGTGCTATCGATCCGGCAAGGAAACAGGACCGGCGAATAGCGCGCTAAGTCAGTCACCCGCTGCCCGCTTCATACGTGAGGATCTGGTTGCCGACTTTGAGGACCAGCGTCTCCATCTCCAGCCACCGGAGATTCTTCTGCCTAGCGGTGATGGTGACAGCGCAGCCGAGCTGCCGACTCAACTCGGTCAAGGGATACTCAGTACCGTGCAGAAAATCCGTGCGGACTACCGGTTTCCTGTCTACCTCGATCGACTGGCGTATCAGACCATAATTGACGGTAATCTGATGGGATTCCGTACCCGATGACAGACGGAAGGTCTTCCTGTGGCGTTCGTCAGCCACTAGGTCCAGTCGCCAATTTCCTTGCTCGGTCCGGTCCGGCTTAGTGTCGAGTACTTTAGCTACGGCTTCGATCAGGCCTGCAACCTCGGCCCGGAAGCCGGCATGGCTGAGCCGGAACGCCTGGCGCCGAACGAAAGGCCGCAAACTCGGCGGCAGATCATCAGCATACGGAAGTTCGGCCTCATCGACCAGCACAGGGACTACCGGGATATCCCGCTGTAGCGCTGTCTCAATCTCGACGCGGACCCAGTCATCTGGATTGTCGATCCGCCTTCTCCCGTTACTGTCAGCGCTGGAAAGCCAGTCCTTCCCGACGAGCACCAGCAGCAAGTCGCATCCGGACACAGCCGCTACCACGGCCTTAGTGAAATCAAGGCCTATCGCGATCGAGTCCACATCCATGAAGACGTGATCTTCGCCGAAACGGTCACTGAGATGATCGTAGATACGGCCAGCATTGGCGGCCGTGTCTTCCCGGCGGTAGCTGATGAAGATTCCGCCCGGGTCATGGGTTACCGGAGAACTGGGCACGATAGCCTCCCGTGCGCACCGGCGCTCTTGGTGGAGACTCTATGCCCGATGACGACAGACGCCACGGTCCGTTCGGACTGATGGCATTTTCCCGAACGGGCCGGTAGCGGCTGTGGCCGGTTAGCGGCCTAGCGGGCCCGGTCCCTGAGCGCGGCGAGGTAGCGGGCTATCGCGTCCCTGGTGCGATCGGCTGACCACATCGCCGTGACGGCCTCCTCATCGCCGCTCCGGGCGGCGATCCGGTCGCGAGCCGGTTGCTGTAGCTGCCGCTTGCTGAACGAGAACACGTCGGCCGGAATCCGCGCCAGCTGCCGCGCCTGGTCGACCGCCGAGTCCAGCAGCACGTCCGCCTCGCAGACGTGCTGGACCAGCCCGATCGACTGCGCCCGCGCCGGGTCCAGCAGCTCGGCGGTGAGCACCAGGCGGCTGACGGCGGGCCCGGCCGCGTGCCGCATGATCTCCAGCGCGACCGGCGGGAACGGGACGCCGACGCTCAGCTCCGCCAGGCCGATCGTGCCCCGCGACATCAGGCGGACGTCACACGCGGCCGCGATGACGCAGCCGCCCGCGATGGCGTGGCCGTTGACGGCCGCCACCACCGGGCCGGGATGATCGAAGATCGCCATGAAGCTCTCCGACAGGGCCGGCAGGAACTCCCGGACGTAGGGCGGGCCGCCGTC
>Ga0306926_10005166_pt1 | contig 13862 bp, 12 predicted proteins | sample flu12Cox44000178_FD_203759 | JGI IMG/M metagenome (GOLD analysis project Ga0306926, IMG submission 203759) | Lab enrichment of tropical soil microbial communities from Luquillo Experimental Forest, Puerto Rico - flux8day.12C.oxic.44.000.178 (v2)... | ecosystem: Environmental > Terrestrial >...
GACCGACGCCGCGAGTTCCTCGATACGGCTCTGCAACGCAGCGGCAGCCAGAGCGTCACTGGCGCCTTCGAGCGTGATCTTGCGCGTGCCCGCGGTCGTGCGCAGCTGTTCGACACGCACACGCAGCGCCGGTAGCTCGCCTGCCGCTGCCCGCAGCCGCGGCAGCAGCATCCGCCGGTCTTCCAACCTCGCCGCCCGCTCTGCGTAGAGATCGAGAAGCGGCGAGACGACAACAAGGTAAACGCCGGCCAGCGCCACGACCAGTAAACTCAACGCCAGAAGCCGGCCTTGCCGGCCTGTCGGCATGGTTGCGAGCAAGGCTACGGTCCGACCTCCGCGTTAATCGTGAACAGCTCCGTTCGGAGTGCCTCGAGCCGGGTCACCGGAGCGGAAAATCCAGGGTTCCTGAACTCGCCATCGGCAGCGAGGGCTCCGATCAATCGCGCGGCCCCGGCTGATCGGCCGCTTAATGTCAATTTGCGCTGCCGAAGCTCCATCTCGGTCAAATAAGTGTCGTCCGGCAGGATGCGTGTCGCGGCCGCCAAGACGGCGAGCGGCCGGCCGGCTTTGTCGCGCTCACTTTCGATAACACCGGCGCTGCCGGACAAGCGATCGATTTCCTGGCGCAGGCTCTCGGCCTCAGCGGCAGCGGCACGGCCAACCGTGATTTCGCGATCCAGTGCGGCAAGCCGCTGCTCCTGCCGCACGAAAGGCGTGACTACGGCTGCGATCGCAAACGCGGCGCAACCCGCGGCAATCGGCCGTAACAAGCGGTTCGAGGCGGGCTGCGCGCGATTGCCATCGCCATTGAGCGGCACATAAAAACCCCGGTCGGGACCATCGCCAACTTCGACCCGCCACGGGCGGATGCCAACTGCGGCGAGGTCGGTCAGCAACGGGTCGAGCGTCGCCTTGGGCAACAGCAACAGACGCACCGACAGGCGCCCGTTTTGCCGGTCAGCCGCCGTGACCCGATGATTCCAGTAGACTTCCTCGGGGCTGAACGGGGTCTCGCGATCCATCTCGAAGGCGAGGACCTGGTCGAGTTCGCGCTCGGCCGCAAGCGGCAGGCTCACCGTTTTTCCCAGCACGTCGGCCTCGCCCAGCCGAAGTACCGCGGTCCTGCCGACGCTGCGGGGCAGCTCCGCCAAGCCGACCGCGCCGAGGGCGAAATGTCCGAAGGGGACCTCTTTGCCGTTTCGGCGCAGGTCCGCAGCTACGGCTTCAATCCCGCGGCGCAGCTGCCCGATCGGGGTGATTACCAATGCATCGCCAGCACCAAGCGCAGAGCGCCGCAGCTCCCACGGTAGAAGCTCGGCTAGCTGGCCAACCCACCAGGTGAAGAACTCACGTACCATAATCCGAGACCAGGCCGACCTAGATCCGCGCGCGTCATTGCCAATATACGGCAAAAAGGCGGGCGCGCAGAAAACCCGTCACCGCCCATGCTTCCTGATCTCCAATAAATTTGTCGAATTTGGCTCTATCAAGGCAATCTTGCCTAGCGGATGCTGCAGCAAACCGCTAGCTTGCCAGAAAAAAGGCGGCGCCATCGCGCGAATCGCCTTCTCAATCCACACGCGTAATCAAGATTGAGGCGCGACGATTAAATCGGGAAAGCGACGCCGGTCCTCCGCCTCCAACATGAGGCGGACGCGAATCAATTCCGGGATGGCCGGCCCGCCCCATTGGGTAAGCCAATCGGGCGTCTGATCGGGTGGCGGCGCGCCCCAATAGGCAAGTTCGAGACGGGTGACCCCGCGAATCAGTTCGGTTTCAGTCGGCTCGGGCTCGGGCGCCGTAGCGAGCTCGTGGCGATGCGGCGTCCACCGCAATACGAGCCGTTCTCCCCTCACCGTCAGTGTGATGTTGGCGCGTTGGATCGTTCCGAGACCGGTCGGTAGATCGCCGACGAATGAGAAGCTGTCGGCGGTCCCCTTCATTTCGGCTGCGCCGCCGGCGCCGAAGCCGGCGGATGGCGAAGGCGTGATCCCGCTCAGAAGCGTGCGCAGTACCCGCGCGGCGGCATCGAGTTCCGCGGTGTCGCCGGTGCGGCGCGATTGCGCATCCCACAGCGTGAGCCCGGCGCGAACGCCTTGGGTGAGGCCGATCATCAGAAGACCGAATACCGCCACGACGACGATCATTTCGAGCAGCGTGAACCCGGCCTGTCGGTCCGGCGCACGTCTGTTTGCGCAAATCGTCATCCCCCGCTTCCTCCACTGCCGAGCCGCAAGGTCCGCAGCACCACCGCGCGTTCGCCGGCCCGCCCCGGCCAGGAGATTGCGACCTCGACATTGAAGAGGGTTGTATTCACTGGCGTGACACCGTCCGGCGCGAGCGATTGCCGCGCCGTCAGTGGCCGAACCCGAAGCGTCCAGCGGTACCCGCCGCCGTCCTCTCCGGTGAAGTCGCCCTCTGTGAGCGCGGCGTCCCGCCCCACGGCCGCAAGATGCGACTGCGCGCGTTGGACGGCCTCCTCCGCTCGCGCCGCAGTGTCCGACGCAAACAAGCCCCCGCTACCGGCGCGGAACAGCCCGACCAGCGCCAGTCCGGCGATCGCCAGCGCCACGACCACCTCGAGCAGAGTAAAACCATGGGTCGGCAGGCTTCGGTCAGCGGACATCGGCGACACTTATCCTGCCGGTCAGCCAATCGACCCCGACGGCGATGCGCCGCTGTCGGTCGGCCAGCGAGATCCTGCCGCCGGTAGAACTGCCGTCGGGGTGGAAGCGAATAACACCGATATCGGCTCCACGGTTTTCGCCGGCAATCGTCAACAACTCGAGCGAGAAATTGGCCGGAAGCGGACGTTCGGTTCCCGTGCCGACGCGATAGCGATGGCCGGTCAAGTCGAGACTGAAGGCCACCGATCGATTGCGCACGATCGCCTCCGACCGCGCCAGCCGCAATCCGGAAGCAAGCTCGGCGGCGGTTGCGTTCAGGCCGAGACCGCTGCTCCACGGCGGTTTGTACCCGGTGACCAGCACCAGCGCGAAGCCAAGAATGGCGAGTGTTACGATTACCTCGATCAAGGTGAAGCCGCGACAGCGGTCCAGGTCTGACTGTGCCGGGCTACACCGCGAGGTCATTGAGGCTAAGCATCGCGGTCAGGAGGGCGCTGATGATCCCGGCAACGGCAAGGCCCATCGCGATCGTTATCGTCGGCACCGCGAGGGCGACGAGCCGCTGCACCATCAGCCGCGCCTGTTCGTCGTGAATGTCGGCGGCCTTGAGGGACATCGGTGCGAGCTGTGCAGCCTCCTCGCCGAGCTGGAGCAGGTGAATCGTCCGCGCCGGAAACAGGCCGGCCGTCGCCAGTGGTCGAGCCAGCCCGGCGCCGCCCTTTGCGCCGACCGCCGCCGCATCGACGGCAGCGGCGGCGGCGAGATTGCCGAGCGCATCCTTGGCAATGCCGAGTGCGGGGATCAGCGGCACACCATTCTGCAGCAGGCTGCCGAGCGTGCGCGTGAGTCGTGCCGCCAGCGTCTCGCGCAATAGCCCGCCGACGATCGGCAAGTGCAGCAGCATGCGATCGAATTTCAGCCGATAGGCGGGGCGTGCGAGCAGCTGCTGGGCAACCAGAACGCTCGCCGCGACCGCCACCACCAGCCAAGGCGCGGCAGCGCTGACCACCTTCCCGAGAGTCATCAGCGCGCGGGTCGCTGCCGGCAATTCGGCGCCGGCTTGTTCGAAAATCGGAGTGAACTGCGGCAAGACGTAATCGAGCAGCAGGAAGATCGAGCCGATCGCCGCAGTGATCAGCAGCGCCGGATAGATCATTGCCGAGCGCAAATTGGCGCTGAGGCTGCGTTCGCGTTCGAGCAGGGTGGCCAGGCGGTCCAGCGCCGTCGGCAGCGTGCCTCCCGCTTCGCCAGCCCGCACGATGCCGATGTAGAGTTTCGAGAAGCTCCGCGGCTCGGCGGCGAGCGCCGCCGCCAGCGAGCTGCCGGAGCGCACCTTGTCGCGCACACTGCCGAGGATGGCCCGCGCGCGGGCGTTGCGGGTGTTGTCAACGACAAAGCGCAGGGCGCGGTCGAGATCCTGTCCCGCGGCCAGCATGATCGCCAGCTCCCGCGTAATGTCCCCAAGTGTTGCTTTGTCGAGACCGCGGTTGCTCCGTAGCTCGACCTGCAGCAAATCGGCCCAGCCCCGCCTTGCATCGGCCGGGTCGGCGCGCAATACCACCTGGCCCTGGCGCTGCAGCCGCTCGACAACCGTCGTCCGGTCGGGTGCCTCCATCACCCCGCGCGCGACTTCGCCACCGGGATTTACCGCGGACCAGCGGAAGGACGGCATCGCAGCTCCCTGAATTAGGCTTCGCTGCGGATGCAGCGCACGACTTCCTCGATCGTCGTGTCGCCTTCGATGACCGCAGCCAGGCCGCTGTCAAAGATCGGGTGCATGCCCTGCTCGATCGCGGCCCGTTCGATCGCGGCATCATCGGCGCCGTCAAAGATCAGCTTGTCGATTGCCCGGTTGGGAACCAGCAGCTCGGCAATCGCGCGCCGGCCACGAAAGCCAGTACCGCGGCATTCGGGGCATCCCCGCGGATGGAATAGCGTGATCGCCTCCGCAGGAGCCAAGCGTTCGAGGCCGAGGCGCTCGATCAGCGCCGACGGCGCGGGGTCCGGCGTCTTGCACGCTGAGCACAGGCGGCGCACCAGCCGCTGCGCCAGCACCGCCTTCAGCGTCGCCGTCATCAGATAATCTTCGAGCCCCATATCGCGCAGGCGCGTGAGGGTCGAGGCAGCCGAATTCGTGTGCACCGTCGACAGCACGAGATGACCCGTCAGCGCCGCCTGCACGGCGATCTGCACCGTCTCCAGATCGCGAATTTCGCCGATCATGATGACATCGGGATCCTGCCGCAGGATAGAGCGCAACAGGCTGGCAAAATTGAGGCCGATCTGCGGCTTGACCTGGATCTGATTGATCCCGGTCAGCTGATACTCGATCGGGTCTTCGACGGTGACGACATTGCGCGCCACCGTGTTGAGCTTCAGCAGGCCGGTATAGAGCGTCGTCGTCTTTCCGCTGCCGGTCGGGCCGGTGACCAGCACCATCCCGTTCGGCAGGTCGAGCGCCCGCACGAAGCCCTCCCGCACATCTTGCGGCAACCCGAGCTTTGCGAAGTCGAACTCGACGGCGGTGCGGTCGAGCACGCGCAATACCGCCTTCTCGCCGTAGAGCGAGGGAATCGTCGAGACGCGGAAATCGATCTCGTGACCGCGCACAGTCAGCTTGATGCGGCCGTCCTGCGGCAGCCGCCGTTCGGCAATATCGAGCCGCGCCATGATCTTGACGCGTGAAATGATCGCCGCTTGCAACCGTGCCGGCGGCGGCTCCATCTCGTGCAGCACACCGTCGTAGCGGTATCGCGCGCGCAACCGGTCGGGTAGCGGTTCGAGATGAACGTCCGAGGCATGCGTTTCGACCGCCCGCGCAATCATTTGATTGACCAGGCGAATTACCGGCGCCTCGCTGGCAAGGTCCTTGAGTCTCTCCGCGTCCTCTTCGGCCGGCTCGGCGTCCGGGACGGTCTCGTCGAGGATCTCCTCGGCATCGGCGATATCGGCAGCCTCGGCGTAGAGCCGGTCAAATGCCGCCTCGAGCTCGATCGGCACGGCAACCGCCACTGCGACCGGCCGGCCCAGCGCTGCCGCGACCGCGTTGCGGGTAAAGACATCGAGCGGATCGGCCATCGCCAGGGTTGCCCGCTCCTCGGTCGCAGCAATCGGCAGCGCCCGCACGCGGCGCAGGAATTTTGCCTTGAGGCGGTCCGGGAACAGTGGCGCCTCGGGGTAGTCCGCGGCCCCGAGGACCGGCGCCGCGATCAGCTGCGCCAACGCTTCGGCGAGACCACGATCGCTGATCAGACCGAGCTGCGTGAGCACCTGGTCAAGGCGCGTGCCGGTCTCGGTCGCGACGCGGCGCGCGCGGTCGAGGCTGCGCCGGTCGATCGCACCGCCGTCGACGAGCACGCCGCCCAGCCTCGCAAGCAGCTCGGCGGCGTCCTGCGTGCTCGGCGAAGTGATAGGCTCGAAGGTCATGACCGCACTATATGGCGACAAGCGGGCACCTCGGCCCGAATAGAGAATAATCCGGAGACAGGGTTCTCGGCCAGTGGGAGCATATGGAGTACCTGAGGCTGGCGCGGCGGGATGGGTCCTGCTGCTGATCGCGCCGTTCATCGGCAGCTTTCTCGGATTGATCATCCAGCGCCTTCCGGAAGGTTTGGCGATCGCCTTCGCGCGGTCGGTCTGCGACGAATGCGGCGTGAGGCTGAAGACCCGCGACCTCGTGCCGGTTCTGAGCTGGCTCTGGCAAAAAGGGCGGTGCCGCTATTGCGGGCACCCTCTCGGCTGGTTCTATCCTGGCGTCGAGCTCGCCGCTGTCGCCATCGCTCTGAGCGCGGTGCTCGTCGATGGCGGCGAGGGAGCGTGGCTCGATTGCCTATTGGGCTGGTGGCTTCTTACTCTGGGCTGGATCGACCTTCGCCGCTGGCTGCTGCCGGACGTGTTGACATTGCCGCTGGTGCTTGCCGGCCTTGCCGCAGCAGCTGCATTCGATCCCACCGGGCTGACGCAGCGCGCACTCGGCGCAGCGGTGGGGTACACGAGCCTCGCGGCAGTCGCTGCACTGTACCAAAAGCTGCGCGGGCACGAGGGATTGGGCCGCGGCGACGCCAAGCTGCTGGCGGCTTCCGGGGCCTGGGTCGGCGTCGCGGCGTTGCCGCAGGTCATCCTGGTCGCTTCCCTCTTGGCCCTCCTAATCGCCGCTGGCCTGCGGCTCACCGGGATCCGCCTCGGCGCCCGCTCGGCAATGCCGTTCGGCCCCTTTCTTGCCCTCGCCACTTGGGTCGTGTGGTTATCGGCCCCGCTCGGCTCGATCGGTTGACGCGACGCCGCCGGCGATCACTGCAGCATCCCTACCGAAGCTGGCACCTCGCTGCAATTCCGGAGCTGTGTTAACCCTGCCGTTACTCTCTTTGACGATAGTGATCGAAGGCTCGGCTGTTGTCTCCCGAGCTGAGCCGAAATCGGTCTGCGGCGCCGAGGATTGACCTCCCCTCGGTGCCGCATTCTTTTAGTCGAGCGGCTGTGGAGACGAGTATCGCCGCAACGACCTCGATCGGGCCCATCGGGACGACGCTGAAGATGAGAAAAAAGCGGTTGAAGCTCCTGAAGCGGATCATCAGCAGAGTGATCCTCACGAACAGCATCAATGGCACGGCGGCGTAAGCCGCAGTAAAGTCTCCAACTTCGGGTGAGAGAGAGGACGAGACCATGAAGCATCTGTTGATCGGCACGGCGGTGGCCGCGCTTGCGATTTCTGCGCCGGTCTGGGCGCAACCAGCCCCTGCCGCACCCCCCGGCGCGAGTCCCTCCGCTCCGACCGCCACCACGACACACACCGGCTCCGTGACGCGCGCCCATCATCGACGCCATGCGGTCCAGTCTGCGAGGAATCGATCGGCTGGTACCTCCGCCGACCAGCTGAACCAGCAGGAGCTCTCAACATTACAGGGCGGCAATCCAAGCCAGATGAATCGGATGCCTGCCGGAGGGAGGGCAACTTCCGGGAATACAACGCAGTAAGACGCAGTAAGACATCGTGCTGAAACGACGCGCCGCCCGGCGGGCCAAATAGCGGGCGTCGCCGGCTGTGCTGCGCGCAAGAGCCCTCGGTACCGGTAATAGGAAGGCTGAGGCGTGTTTTCGAAATTGCTGCGCTATTTCGTTATCGCGAGTTGCGCATCACTGGCGGCAGTCACGCCGGCACGGGCGCAATCGCCCGCCACGGCACCCGTCGTGCTCGCCAATGGAACTTGGACCATCCAGGGACGGGAGATTCCGGGCACCCGATGCGGCCACTGGCTGGTTCGCTTACTAACGTATATGGTAAATTATCTGGCGTCGTCTCACTAGCGTCGATCGAGCGTGCCACTGCAGGATCTCTCGCTTTTGCCCGACGGAAGCTTCTCCGGAACGACGCAGGCTGGCGTCGTCGGGTCAACCTACGCGCGCGCATACAAAGTGACCGGGAAAGTTACTGTTGACACGGTCCACCTCACGCTTCCCTGCGCGCCACGGCGTCGCAACCCGACATGTGGGAAGCCACTGAACTACGATTTCGGTTGCCCTTTCAGCCTTTGATCTTCCACTCGCCGGCCGGCGTTCGACACCAGGTGAGCCGATAGTCGCGAGGGCGCCGCTGCCCTGCGATGATGCGATGGCGCACCAGGTGGCAAAGCATACCTCCTGAGCGGAATATGCGCAGTATTGTGGAGCTGCCGGAGTTTTTCGTCTGCGGATTGCTCCACGAATCGGACTCGCCGACCTTGCTCGGCTCCGCGGCATTCAGCCGCGCCGCGCTCTCGAACACCATTTGGTTGTCCGAAGGCGATATGCCGGGGCCGAAGTTTCCGAGGAAAGGAATGACCTGGGCATGCGCCGTCATCGGCAGGAATACGCATACCGCGAGGGCGGCCGACAGCAAATGTGGTGACCGCAGTTGCATACTCCTCTCCGCTAAAACCCCGGCGTGACCACGCGTCGCCGGTACGGCGACGCGCCAAGCCCGTCATCAGTGCGAGTGTCGGCGGTCATCGCTGATCCGTCCACCATAAAAATGACACGGTCAAAGTTGCGGATGACGGCTACGTGCTCACACAACTAGAGGTCCCGCGCCCTAGCCGCTTAACGATTACCAGCTAGCAGACGCACAATGGGCCGATGAAAAGGTGAGTTATGGTCCGGCCGGCAGTCTAATGATATGGATCAGCGCCGAGACTTGGCGAGACGGCTACGATACCCCTATCCTGCAGCCAACCCAGACTGAGCGAGTGCCCATGATTAAAGGGACACGATTTGCCGGGCGCGGTCCCACCCGATGGCTGTCCTTTGCGGCAAGACCGGCGGTAGTTTTGGTTTTGATTTCACTTTTAACGGCCTGCCAAAAGGAAGAGAAAGCCGCCGCAACGGTCGTGCGACCGGTGCGCACTGTGACCGTGGCGATGCAGGAGGGGGGCGAAAAGGTATCGCTGACCGGCGAAATCCAGCCCCGCTACCAGGCCGATCTTGGTTTTCGGGTCAGTGGCAAGATTCTCGAACGGCCTGTTGATGTCGGGACAGAGATCAAGAAGGACGAACTCCTCGCGCGGCTCGACCCGCAACAATTCCGTCAAGACCTCGAGGTCGCCAAGGCCGAGGTCGCGAAGGCGGATGCCGAGGTGACGCGGGCCCGCGCCCAGGAATATCGGCAACGCGAGCTGCTGAAGAACGGCCACACCACTCAAGTCGCGTACGATCAGGCCCTGAAGACGTACAAGACCGCGCAAGCCGAGGCTGACGCAGCACGCGCGCGACAGGTTCAAGCCAGCGAGAATCTCGGCTACACCGATCTCAGGGCCGACAATGACGGCGTCATCAGCGCCATCGGCGCCGATCCCGGGCAGGTAGTCAGCGCCGGTCAAATGGTCGTTCGATTGGCGCAGCCCGGCGAGCGCGAGGCGGTGTTCAACATCGCCGAGGGGGCCTTTAAGAAGAAGCCCACGGATCCGACCGTAACGGTGCACCTCGTCAGCAATCCGGAAATAGAAACAGCGGGCACGGTCCGCTACATCTCGCCGCAGGCCGATCCTGCGACGCGTACCTATACCGTGCGCGTCTCGCTACCGGATGCGCCACCGCAGATGCGGCTCGGCGCGAATGTCGTCGGCAGCGTGACGTTGGAGCAAGGCCAGACCGTCACGATACCGGGAAGCGCGTTGTTTCAAAAGGATGGAAAGCCGGCAGTTTGGCTCGTCGAGAAGGATAATACGGTGCAGCTGAAGCCGATTAGTGTGCAGCGCTATCAGGGCGATTCAGTCATCGTCGGCGACGGGCTTGCGCAAGGAGACGTCGTGGTGACCGCCGGGGTGCAGAAATTGCTGCCCGGCCAGAAGGTCGCCCTCATGGACGCGAGCGCCGTGCAATGAAGGGGTTCAATCTCTCCGAATGGGCGATCACCCATCGCTCCTTCGTGTGGTTCTTGATGATCCTTTTTGTCCTTGCGGGGGTCCTTTCTTACGGGCGGCTCGGTCGCGAGGAGGACCCGTCTTTTTCGATTAAGACGATGATCGTCCGCACCTATTGGCCGGGCGCCACGATCGACGACACGATGCTGCAGGTCACCGACCGGATCGAGAAGAAACTACAGGAAACGCCGTCGCTCTATTACCTGAAGAGCGAAACCAAAGCCGGCGTGTCGACAATCTATGTCAATGTCCTGGACAATACGCCGAAAGAGGCGATCCCGGACGTCTGGTATCAGGTGCGCAAGAAGGTCGCCGACATAAAATCGACGCTGCCGCAAGGCATTCTGGGGCCGACGTTCAATGACGAGTTCGGCGATGTCTTTGGGATCATCTACGCCTTCACCGCCGACGGCTTCACGCACCGCGAGCTGCGCGACTATGTTGAACGAATCCGCACACAGATATTGACGATCAAGAATGCCGCGAAAGCGCAGCTGATCGGAGCACAGGACCAAAAGTTCTACCTCGAATTTGATACCCATCAACTCGCCGGGCTCGGTGTCAGCCGCGAACAGGTGATCTTCAGCTTGCAGGAGCAAAACGCGGTTATACCATCCGGCGTCGTGCAGACCGGTCTCGAAAAATACGCGATCCGCGTCTCCGGAGCGTTCAGCTCGGTCGACGATCTGAAGCGCATCAATCTCTATGCCAATGGCAAATTCTTCCGTCTCGCCGATGTCGCCACGATAAGCAAAGGGTATGCGGATCCGCCGCAACCGATGTTCCGGTTCAATAGCGAACCGGCCATTGGACTGGCCATCTCGATGGCGCGGGGCGGCAACAACCTCGCCTTTGGCGAGGCTGTGGCGCACAAAATGGAGCAGATTATCGACAAATTACCGGTCGGCATCGAGGCGCATCTCGTCGCCGATCAGCCGGTAGTCGTCGAGGAAGCCGTCGGCGGTTTCACGAAGGCGTTGTGGGAAGCGATCGCGATCGTCCTCGCGGTGAGCTTTCTAAGCCTCGGCCTGCGCGCCGGCGTGGTGGTCGCGTGCTCGATCCCGCTCGTGCTCGGCATGGTTTTCGTCTATATGGATTATTCCGGCGTCAGCCTGGAGCGCATCTCGCTCGGCGCGCTGATCATCGCGCTCGGCCTGCTCGTCGACGACGCGATGATCACGATCGAGATGATGGTCAGCCAGCTCGAGTCGGGTGTCGACCGCGAGCATGCGGCGACGCATGCGTGGGTCACGACGGCATTTCCGATGCTGACCGGCACGTTGGTCACCGTCGCCGGTTTTGTGCCCGTAGGCTTCGCGAAGAGCGGCGTCGGTGAATATTGCTTTTCGCTGTTTGCCGTGATTGCCGTCGCGCTGCTGGCTTCGTGGATCGTCGCGGTGCTGTTTGCTCCGGTGATCGGCGTCACGATCCTGCCGAAGACGATGAAACCGCATGGCGGTGGCCATGGCGAACCCGGCCGTTTCATGCGGGCCTTTCGCGCGACTCTGATCTTCTGCATGCGCGCCCGCTGGCTCGTCATTGCCGCGACGGTCGGGCTCTTTGCGGCCTCGTTGTATGGATACGGGTTCATCCAGCAGCAATTCTTCCCACCCTCCGACCGGCCGGAACTGGTCGTCGATCTGACCCTTCCTCAAGACGCTTCGATTTACGCCACCGAGCACGAGGTCAAGCGGTTCGAGGCGCTGCTCAAGGACGATCAGAACATCGATCGCTACAGTCTCTATGTCGGGCAGGGGGCGGTCCGGTTTTATCTGCCGTTGAACGTGCAGCTGTCCAACGACTTTTTCGCGCAGGCCGTTATCGTCACTAAGGGCATCGCCGAGCGCGAGATCGTCCGGGCGCGGCTACAGAAGGTGCTCGACAAGGAATTCGCCAGCCTCAATACGAGGATTTATCCGCTGGAATTGGGGCCGCCGGTCGGCTGGCCCCTGCAATACCGTATCAGCGGACAGACCCCAGAGGGGACCCGCGACGCGGCCTTCCTGGTGGCGCAAACCATTGGGCAGAACCCGAATACGCGGCTCGTCAATTTCGATTGGAACGAGCCGATGAAGAGCCTTCACGTGCAGGTCGATCAGGATCGTGTCCGCCAGCTCGGGGTCAGTTCCAAATCGCTCGCCGAGGCGCTCAACGCCGTCACCAGCGGCATGGTGGTCACCGAGGTCCGCGACTCGATTTACCTGACCGACCTGATGGCTCGAGCCACCGAGCAGCAGCGCGCCACGGTGCAGACTTTGAGAAATCTCCAGGTCGCGCTGGACAACGGACAGACAATCCCATTGAGCCAGGTCGCAACTGTCCAATACCAACTGGAGCCGCCGGTCATCTGGCGGCGCAACCTGCTGCCGACGATCACTGTCCAAGCGGATGTCGTGCCGGGCATCGAGGCGAAGACGGTCAACAAGCAGCTGGCGCCGGCGATCGCGCAATTGGCGGAGAAATTGCCGGAAGGCTACACGATCGAAACCGGCGGCACGATCGAGGAGAGCGCGAAAGGGCTCAGCTCGATCGTTGCGGTTTTCCCGCTGATGATCATGTTGATGCTGATCATCTTGATGGTCCAGCTGCAAAGCTTCCAGAAGGTGGTTCTGGTGATCAGCGTGGCACCATTGGGCCTGATCGGCGTTGTCCTGGCGTTGTTGCCCACCGGTACGCCGATGGGCTTTGTCGCGATTCTCGGGATCATCGCATTGAGCGGGATGATCATCCGCAATTCGGTGATCCTGATCGATCAGATCGACATGGACCTTGCCAGGGGGCTGCACCCTTGGGATGCCGTCATCGACGCGACGATGCACCGCTTCCGGCCGATCCTGCTGACCGCTGCGGCTGCCTCCCTCGGCATGATCCCGATCGCGCCGGAGATCTTCTGGGGAGCAATGGCTTACGCGATCATCGGCGGCCTCTTCGTCGCGACACTGCTGACTTTGCTGTTCCTGCCGGCGCTCTATGTCGCCTGGTTCCGCATCAAAGAGCCGGCCCGAGAGCAACGAGCGCCTGTCAAGGAGCCGGTGGCGGCCGGCGCCCATTAACGAAAGGCACAGCAATGAACCGACTGACCATCATATGCCTGAGTGCGAGCTTGGCCTTGGCGGGGGCGCCGGAAGCATTTGGCTGGGGAGCGGTGACGGGACCGCGCGGCGGCGCCGCGTATCGCGGCCCGATGGGCGGAGCCGCGGTTCGCGGTCCCTATGGCGGAGCGGCGGTACGCACGCCGTCCGGCGCAGCCGCCGCCCGCGGGCCGTATGGCGGCACTGCCGTTCGTGGACCCGTCTATGGTGGCACAGTGTATCGCGGCGTCACCCCCGGGTACGGCTACGGCGCTGCCGCAGCTGGCGTCGCGGCGGGTGTAGCTGTCGGTGCTGCGGCGGGTGCCGCTGCCGCCTCGACCTATTATCCCCCAAACTGCTACTCGCCACCTTACTGCTATCCGTCACCCTATTATCAACCACCCGCCTGGTAGCGTCCGGCTCATCAACAGTGGGGCATCGGTCTCAGCAAATCAACGGGTGAAAACGGAGGAGATGATGGCAAACGCGCTGTCTGACAATGAACGGAGATTGATGGATGCGTATTGGCGGGCAGCAAACTACTTGTCGGTCGGCCAGATCTATCTCTACGACAACCCGCTGCTCAAGCAAACCCTGACAAAAGACCACATCAAGCCGCGGCTTCTCGGCCACTGGGGAACGACGCCGGGTTTGAACTTTGTCTATGTTCACCTGAACCGGCTCATCAAGAAGCACGATCTCGACATGATCTACATCACCGGGCCCGGTCACGGCGGGCCCGGCCTCGTCGCCAATGCCTACCTCGAGGG
>Ga0306926_10005174_pt1 | contig 13853 bp, 15 predicted proteins | sample flu12Cox44000178_FD_203759 | JGI IMG/M metagenome (GOLD analysis project Ga0306926, IMG submission 203759) | Lab enrichment of tropical soil microbial communities from Luquillo Experimental Forest, Puerto Rico - flux8day.12C.oxic.44.000.178 (v2)... | ecosystem: Environmental > Terrestrial >...
AGCTCCACCGGGTTCATCGCCATCGTCAAGGTGCATCTCGGGAGTGGGTTCTGGTGCAATCACGCCGGGCAAGTACGTCCCTATGATGTAGCGGATGCCACCTACGGGTGGGAATATACCGGGCGCCGCCGGATTGCTCCCCGCGTTCGGGTAGGTTGCGGGCTCATCGGCATTCCAGAGGAAGGCGAGCTCTCCTAAGCCAGGGATGGGCGTTCCATCGACTTGCTCGTCTCGCACAAAAACAGCCCGGCCCTTGGCGTCATGGCCGGTGACAACTGTGCGTACCTTGATTCCCTGTCTCTTCTCGTCCGGCTTGTTCATGGTCACGTTCTTGGATACTTGCAATTTCGTTTTCATTCTTAATTTTCCTTTCGTGTTGTTGAAGTCTCCACTCTCTACAACGAGGCTCAGGCGCCCACGGCCGAAATGGCTGTGACCCCGCCGTCGATCAAGAAGTCTGCCCCGACGACGTACGCAGAATCGTCCGACGCGAGGTAAACTGCCAGCTTCGCGATTTCCAACGGATCGGCAATCCGCTTGCTTGGATTGTTGGTTCCGAGGACGCCCTTAACCGCCTCGCCCTGCTCTACGCCTGGGAAGCGACCGAACATCGCCGTGTCCGTCGGGCCTGGACTTAGGGTATTCACACGAATGCCGCGGTCCATGAGTTCGGCGCTGAGGATTCGAGCGAGATGGACGACTGCAGCCTTGGAGGTCGAGACGGTCGAGGTTGTCGGCCACCCCTTGCGCGCGCCAACGGACGCATTGATGATTACAGACGAGCCTTGCCTGAGTAGCGGCAAGGCTTTTTGAATCGTGAAGTAAGCCCCTTTGAAATTGACGGCTATCACCTTGTCGAAGCTTTGCTCTGTCACGTCTTCGAACAACAGGAACTCGCTGTAGCCTGCATTTACGAAGACGCCGTCCAGATGCCCGAACTCCCGCTTGATCGTGGCGAACATCGTGTCGAGGTCGGTAAGATTGCTGACGTCCGCGCGAAGGGCAAGACTTCCCATTCGAAGCGTCTTCTTAGCCGCCTGCAGCGACCCCTCGTTCAAGCCGCAGATGGCGACGCGCGCGCCCTCTCTATCGAATTCCTGTGCTGCGGCCAGCCCGATCCCACTGTTGCCGCCGGTGATAAGGATGTTCTTGTCCGTTAGCCTACCCATTGTCGTCACTCCTTTCGGTAGAACATGTCTCGCTAAGCAGTTGCATAATGCAACCACAATGTTGGATGTTGAATCTGGTATAATGATGCAACCTCATTTTTGGGAAGGAGCGTTAGACGCAACATGCGACGCAAATCATTCAAAGACGACCTGTGCCCCGCGGCACGTTCACTCGATTCCATCGGTGAATGGTGGTCCCTGCTGATCGTCCGAAATGCGCTCTTTGGCATGCGCCGATTCTCGGATTTTCAAGAGGACTTGGGATTGGCGAAGAACATCCTGAGCGCACGTCTCAAGAAATTGGTAGCGTGCGGAATCATGAAGCAGGTGCCTGCCTCGGATGGAAGCGCCTACCAAGAGTATGTCTTAACCAAGAAGGGCCGCGACCTGCTCCCGGTAATCGTCGCCTTGCGCCAGTGGGGAGAAAATTATCTTTTTTCTCGCCGAGAGAAGCGCCTGCAGATCGTGGACAAGCGCACCCTAAAACCGCCGCGTAGACTCGACGTCCAAAATGTAAAGGGCGACGCCCTTGCGCCAAATGACTTGGAACTCGTTACCGTTACGACTCGACTGGCCGTTTAGGGCGTCCAACCCCTGGGTGCCCGGAAAGAACCCTCCGCCGCGTGCGCCGACGTCTCCCGTGTCAGAGTCAGTTCATCCTGTGCAATCCGGAGCTGCCGATCTGTGCCCAGCACATCCCTAAGGGCAAGTTCACGGTTGTGGCCGATTCTGGTGTTCGGCGGCCAGGGTGGGACCGAAGCGCTCCTCGATCCCGCCGCTGTACTTGTCCCGCACCAGTTGCAAGACCTGACTCCGCAACTCTTCCGCCTTCGCGTGATTGCTGCTCCGGCCCGCAGCTCGATGCTTTAAACCCGCCACCCCCTCGGCTCGATAGCGCTTCTAAATCCGCTTCGCTTGCCGATCACTGATCTCCAGCAGCCGCGCCCCACTGGCCAGCTTGAGCTTGCCCTCTTTGACTCGTCGTAACAGTCCAGCTCGATCCACCTCTCGTGCACTCAACGCCGTTCTCCCCCAATCCAGCCTCCCTGTGGAGGCTTTAGCCTAAGGGGACATTTCTAAAGAGGTTCAACACACTAGCAGGTTCCAAAGTGCCAGACCTAGCGAACCGAAGCAGCTTGAGGCGCGCAGGGCGGTGGAATAGAAAGCGATCAGACAGCAAGCCCGCCTGGAGCGTCCACGGAAAGGGTGTGTCCCCTACAGCTTGAGCCATCGGTAGCCACCAGAAGGCGGTGCAAGGGCACACAGAAAAACGGTGCGGCTTGCATGGCTTGGGCTACGGAAGGCGGCCTCTGCTATTTCCATGCGAACCCCAATAAGGCTGTAGAGTTGGGGCGTAGCGGTGGTCTGCGGCGTCAGCACACCTTCGAGCAGCCAACGGAACCCGTTGCCCCGCCCGAGTCGGCTGCGGACGTGAGAAAAATGCTGGCTGAGACGATGGCGGGGGCCTTCTCGAGTCATTCGGCCCATCCGCAATTTGCCCATAGAGCCGGCTCGCCTTCGGCTGGTTGCTCTCTTGTCGTCGGCTCCGCGTCGGCCCATGCTGACATAACCCTTCCAGCAACCGCTGAGTTGGGTGCGGTGAGCCGTCGAAGGATCGGGGGCTCTACGCGAGTTACAGTACCTGCCCCAACGTCGCCTTTGGGGTCTAGGTTATTCCGCCACGGACTTCCCTCCTGGCAACGGCCTGGCTGGGAACCCATCCTAAACCCACCCAGGCGCTGCAAGCTTGGGTGGGCCTTCCAAGGTCTGCCACCACCTAACCCTTACCCCTATGCACATTTCGGGGCATTAGGTCCTGACAGACGTGAGTCTCACTGAGCCGACAAGCCAGCCTGCTAACCTAACCCTGTAAGAGACAATTCATGGCCACTAAGATTCTTACTAAACAAGGGATACGAATCGGCAAGGAATGAAATATCCTCTCTGATACCCCGAACCCAACAAACGACCTCGCGGGAAAGGGCATATTTATGCAGGGTCGAGCATTGGCGCCGATGATATGGATCTTCGTGCTTGGTATGATCGCGCTATGCATGACGCTACCGGCACGAAAAGTGTCGGGCCAGAATGCGGACGCCCAGACACACACGCAGGTGTACGATCCGTACCCGCCTGGGATCCTCCCCTCCGATTTGAATGCGGAAATTGAAAGGGTGCGGCGTGAACTTCGCGTACTCGAGGGACGAGCTCTCGAACGGTGGCACGGCTTGCAGCCACCAATTCTGACAGGTCAGCCGCCCACACTTCAGAACACTGGAACCGAGGCGATCGAAACGCTGGGCGAACTTATGAATTATGACCAAAACATCTCGCCCAATAAGAATCGAGCCTGTTCTTTCTGCCACATGCCGTACGCGGCCTTCAGCGGACCAATACCATCCGTGAATCTCACCATGATTGCGTATCCGGGTACGGTTCACTTTCGGGCAGGCAAGCGGACGGCGCAGCGGTACACCTATTCACCGTTCTTCCCTGTACTCCAGTACAACCAGGTGCAGGGGCTTTTCTTTGGCGGGAATTTCTTCGATTCACGCTCCACCGGCTATTTGCTGAGAAATCCCGACGCCGAACAGGCACAGCATCCTCCCGTGGATACGGGCGAGATGGGCTTCCCCGACACCGCCTGCATCGCATTCCGGCTCTCGCAGGCTGAGTACAGACCGCTGTTTGAGCAGGTGTGGGGCAAGGGCTCATTCGACATCAAGTTCCCACCCGAAACTGAGCGTATTTGCGATACGCCCGGAGGGGCCGCGACCTTCGCCGGGAGCGCCACCCCGATTCCATTAACGCCGGAAGACCGCACCCGCTCCAACGTCCTCTTTGACCGCTGGGGCCAGTCCATTGACGCATACGAGCAGTCCTTGCAGGTTAGCGCCTTTTCCTCCAAGTTCGATGCCTTCCTGAAAGGCAGCTACAAACTGACCGCAGACGAAATGACCGGTCTGAAGCTATTCGATGGCAAGGGCAACTGCAATTCATGCCACCTTGATGGCAGAGGAACCACGCTTAAGCGCGGTCAGACCGACTCCGGTGCGGCTGCCACTGTGAATCCGCTATTCACCTGCTTTGGTTCGGCCAATGAGGGTCTCCCTCTCAATCCCAGGGATGCGATCTATTACCAGACCACGCCGGATTCCTACGGCTTCACCGCAAACCCTTACGGCTTTGGCTATAGAGACTTGGGATTGGGAGCCTTCCTGAGGAGCGCTTTTGGTTCCGCGCCCAACCCAAACGCGAGCTGGACACAGTATGCCACGAGCACCGATGGCCAGATGCAAGTGACTACGGCGCGGAATGTTGCGATGACGCCACCGCAGTGTCCAACCACCGAAGCGCCCGGGCCCTATTTCCAGAAGGAGTTCTTCCATAATGGCTACATCAAAAGCCTGAAGCAACTCGTCCACTTCTACAATACGCGCGACAAATATAAGTACAACGTCACGTCCGGGCACTGCCCAGCGGGAACCACGGAAAAAGTAGACTGCTGGCCCATGCCCGAGGTTCGGAACAACATCGACATGACAACCGGGAACCTCGGCTTGACGGACAAGGAAGAGGACCAGATCGTCGCCTTCCTGCTAACACTAACGGACGGTTACACGAGACCTTACCCAAACAGCGATACGTATACGGGTACTTGCATGACGGGCGGCTCGGCAAAGACGCAAGGTAATGAGTCCCTTATTCCGACTCCCAAACTTCCGGCTTGCGCGACGGCCATTTGCGGAGTCCAGCCTGTCCCCAATCCGATCCCATAGGAAAAATGAGTTAGGGGACGGTGGGATGTATGCCCATCCAGAGACTGGTTATAAAGCTGGCGATGGCGGTTGCCGCAGGTGGCGTGCTCCACTCGGTCCCAGCGGCCACGCAGGTGAGTGCTACGAAAGAGAAAGCCGCGCTCGTGCGCATCACGCAAGGGCCGGAGATTGAGCGCGCTGACCCCGAATTTGCGATTGTCAGGTGGACCAGTAACAACCCCGGAGGCTCTCCCGAGCATTACGGGGTTGTACGGTACGGTACGGATCCCACAAAACTAGATCAGACGGCGAAATCACCAATCAGGTTAAACCCCGCACATTCGTACACGGTCTTCCGCGTGCGTTTGGACGGGCTCAAGCCCGCGACAACCTACTACTACAAGGTTGAGGCCACGGAAGCCAATGGGAAGAGCGACAGAATGCCGAGTCCCGTCAGGCAGTTCACCACACCTCGATGACGCGACGGCAAGGAGCATGATCCACGGCACGGTCAGTCTGCTCGGAAGTGGATCTCATATCTGCTACCTGCATTATGCCAATCGCTTCCGCTTGCTCTGGTCTAGCAGTGACTCCTGATAGGCTTGCGCGACGATCATCAGGTAATCAAAACCATACTACCCCGCATATTGCTTGAAGAGCGGTTTTACGCATTTTCGACGGCTAGTTCGTCTAGCAAGGTCGCCGCCGTGGTCAAGCTGTCAACCCCGAAGACAACCAGCGCGAGCGCCAGGTTTCCGTGCGATGGCCTTGGGTTGGGAATCCAACTTCATCGCACTCGTTCCGCCCGATAGCCGGGTTAACACCATCCCCTTTTAATGCGATGAAGAGTCGCCTCAAGTATCTCGACGAGCAAGATGCGCAGAAGGCCCGCGAAGCACCAGGAAGAAAGCACGCCCTAGCAACGAAGGCGCCTGCCCAGCCAACTCAGTCCACTCCGAACCCTCATTATTGAGGTCTGTCGCACCTAATGCCCCAAATGTGAACAGGGTAAGGGTTAGGTCTGCCCAAAAACGTCGGGCTTACACCGGGCCCCCAGCACAATCCCGAGGCAGACAAGAGACTGTCGATTATCTTGCCATCGAGCCGCTCAGGAAGGCCACTTACGGCGCTGGGAATGCCTCCAAGAGTCTTGGGTGACTCTTCGCTTGGCCAAGAGGTTTTTACGGGCTCTAAAATGCCAGCCTAAAGTTAGCGTCTGACTGTTGATGATTAGCCGAAATTGACCGACAGTTCCTTTGGCCCTATCATCAAGCATCCTTTTTGCACCCTATCGTCATGATTGACACGACGATCTCGCATTACCGCATCGTCAGCAAGCTCGGCGGTGGAGGCATGGGCGTCGTTTATAAAGCAGAAGATACGCGGCTGCACCGTTTTGTCGCGCTCAAGTTCTTGCCTGACGATGTGGCTGGCGATGTGCAGGCATTAAGCCGTTTCCGACGAGAGGCTGAAGCTGCTTCCGCTCTAAACCATCCCAACATCTGCACGATTCACGACATCGGTGAGGAAGATGGACGTGCCTTCATGGTCATGGAGTTTCTCGACGGCATGACGCTGAAGCATCGTATCGCAGGTAGGCCGATGGACACCGAAGACATCCTGTCACTGGGCATTGAGATTGCCGATGCGCTGGACGCAGCACATGTCAAAGGCATCGTGCATCGCGACATCAAGCCAGCGAACATTTTTGTCAGCGAGCGGGGTCACGCCAAGATTCTCGACTTCGGACTGGCCAAGGTGACAGGAAGGCACGTCTCGTCAACTGGAGAGACGGTGACCCTGCCATATTCCGATGGCGACCACCTCACCAGCCCAGGCGCGATGCTGGGGACGGTAGCTTACATGTCGCCCGAGCAAGTAAAGGCCAAGGAGTTGGACGCACGCACCGACTTGTTCTCATTTGGAGCGGTCCTGTATGAGATGGCGACCGGCAAAATGCCGTTCGACGGCGCGAGTTCAGGCGAGATTTGCAGTGCGATTCTGCGCGACCAACCGACGTTACCTTCGCAGGTCAACCGACAGGTATCGCCAGGACTGGAAGGGGTCATAGGCAAGGCCTTGGAGAAAGACCGCAACCTGCGCTATCAAGGCGCGGCTGAGATGCGCACCGATCTGCAGCGGCTGAAGCGCGACAGCGAAACCAGGCGCTACGCCCACGACGACTCCCCTTTCGGCGCGGTGGCGAGCGCTGGCCCGCAGGTCGTCGCCCGTTCGGCCAAACGGCATTATCGTTCGCGATATTTCATCATAATCGTACTGACACTGCTGGTGGCAGCGCTTGCGATCTGGTACCGGCCCACTCATCGCGCGCCGGCAAAAGCGGAAGGCTCGAACACGACAGTCGCTGTGCTTCCCTTTCAGAACGTCGGCGACGATGCCGCACATGATTATCTGCGGTTGGCGATACCGGACCAAGTCACGACCGACCTGAGCTATTCGCCGTCGCTGGCAATTCGCCCGGCGAGCCTCACGCAGCGCTTCACTACGCAGACCGATCCTGGAGCCGCTGGTCACGAGCTGCGCGTCATGAAGGTTGTAACGGGCCAATACTTGCGCGAGGGAGAACTCTGGCACATCACGCTGGAACTGGTCGATGTGGATCAAGACAAGGTCACATGGCGCGACTCGGTTGATGTACAAGTCAGCACTCCGATCGAAATGCAGGAGCGCCTTTCGCAAGCGGTGAGGGAGCGCCTGCTGCCCGCGTTGGGCTCTGTCCCAACGAGCAGGCCGCCGGCAACCGCACGCAATCCACAGGCCTATGAACTTTTTCTTCGCGCCCTGGCGATACCCCGCGATGATGCGAAGTTCAGTAAGCAGGCAATCCAGATGCTCGAGCAGGTCACGCAACTCGATCCGCAATACGCCGCCGGCTGGTATCACCTCGGCGTGCGCTATTACGACGATGTGAATTACCTGAGTGGTGACGATGCGGAGTATCAGCGTGCGATTGAATATCACGAGCGCGCCGTAGCGCTGGACCCGGATTTCGTTCAGGCGCAGCGCGGGCTGGCGATCATGAAAGCCGAGTCGCACCAGCTCGCGGCTGCCTGGCAGCAGGCGCGGCTTCTGCTACGGAAGTGGCCCAACGACTCCGACGCGCATTTCGCGATGGGATACGTGCTGCGTTACGTGGGTCTGTCGGAAGAGGCAGCTCGGGAATGCGAAGCCGCCATTCGCCTCGACCCGACCAACCTCTTCCTTCGCAGTTGTGGCTTTCCCTACGTGCAAATGGGAAATTGGAAGCGGGCATCGGAGCTCTTCCAGCAGTTCGATACCGGCACCACCGCCTCCGGGTGGCTGATTGGGGATCTGCTCATGCGAGAAGGACGAAAGCAGGAGGCGTTTGAGCGATACAGGAATGTGGCGCCGAGCGCCGCGCGTGAAGTCATGCTGGCTTGCGCGCAGGGACAAACTTTTCCCGCAGACGATGCTCGCGTAACGCGTGTCTTCGATCAGAGTATGGGAGTCCGCGATGCAGAACAGAAATATTTTAATGGAGCCCGATTGGCAAGATGCGGCCATCCTGAACTTGGCATTCGACTCCTTCGAGCCGCCGTCGAGCAGAGCTATTGCGTGCCGGAATTCATGCGCAAAGACCCATTGCTGGAAACTGTCCGCGCCTTGTCCGGCTACGCGGCCGTGCTCCAGTCGGCCACTGAATGCCAGCAGAATTTCCTGTCGTATCGCTCGAGCCAGGCGGGATTGCAGTAGCCTGAACGGTAACGGGAGTACACGTCGGTTCCGGTGTAATGCGAACCCCGCAGCGGCTGTCGCTTAAAGGTCTGCTGCGGCGTAAAGCCCCAAATGTGAATAGGATTCGGCTTTCTCTCACCCCTCCTAAAACAGCCAAGGTGTATAGGCGAGAATAACCCGTTAGTTTTTGCGTAAGATCCCGCTCATTTATGAATTCTCCATTTCTATCTTAAATAGGGAAAGGGCTCCGGCTTAGTCGAGGAGCTTGTTTCCTGCTAGTCTTGCTGGCACGTCCGGATCATGTGCCGGCAGGAGGATCGTTGGTTCCTGAGCTGCGAAAGCCTTGATGCGCTGCAAAGTCAGCAAGGAGATGGCGGGGGCGTAGGTGACCCCATCCACCTGTTCGGACTTCAGAAATCTCTCCGCATATGTCGCGTCTCCGGCGAGAAAGTACGACACACTCTCTGCCCTTACAACTACGGAGAGGTGACCGATGGCATGTCCGGGAGTGGGGACGAGGACTATCCGGCCGTCTTGTGTGATGGGATACGAAGACGGGAATGGGCCAAGCGCAGGTCCATTCAGCTCGACCAACTCGGGTTTCAGCCATATGGGCCAGCGCTGCGGAAGGGCGCCCCCAACCACCATCCCCAACTTAAAGCATCAGGTTGTGCCACAACGCTGGTAACAGGCAGTCGTACCTTGCGTTTGGAAATAATCGATTTTTATTCACGGGACCATACTTATGCATGGCCAGAAGCGTAGGTGCGAACTTATGCTTCTGAGCCGCGTCAAGATCCCTAAGCCAGGCGAGTTCTCCGGTTCATCTTACTTGGCATTCACCATGGGAATCATCGACGACAGCTGCAGATTGATCAGCAGATCGACACGGCGATCGATCTGATACAACAGAGCCGTCTTTTTGGGCGAGATGACCTTTTCGAAAATTGGGACATACCGCATGCGCAGCGCCAGCAGCTGCTCATCGACTGTGTTTGCTCTTTTCATGAGGCTCTCCGCCTGCGCATCGGTCATCGTGTCGTAATTCGTCGCATACTCCTTGATAACTGCCCAGCGCTCGTCATTCGGCTTGATGGCTTCTTTTCTGTACTGGTCGAATACAGGCCAGAACTTGGTCGCCTCCTCAGCAGTCAGCGGCAGGTTCAAGGCCACGATTTGCTTGCGCTGATCGCGAAGGTCCTGGCGCAGCAGCTCAATGTCTTTGTCATTAACGGTAGTCGGCTGCTGCGAGGCAGCAGCGGGCGCGGCTTGCTGCGCCGGCTGTGCCGCCTGGGCGAGCATGGAGGTATTGTATAAAAGGAAGGTGGCGAGCGCCGCCACAAAATAGGTAAGTGCTTTTCTCATGACTTGGATCTCCCTCAATTCCGTCTGTGGCCTAGGATATGCCCCCAAATGTGAAAAGGGTAAGAGGTTCGCGTGCCAAAAACCTTCGGTTGGGCTTGCCGTTGTAGGATTGTGAGCGTAATGGGCTGTGGGTGTTGAAAAATCTTTTTTTGGTCGTTTATTCGGGTGAAATCGGGTGACCAGAAATGTCTCGAAATTCGAGAAGATCGTTTATAGGGCATCCTGACGCGATGTGATTTCTGCCGTTTCGGGCGGATAAGAGGTTTTTTCAACAGCCAGGGCTGATTACAACAGGAACGTATGAGGCTGACTTGGCGGGAAAAAGGAGATTCACTGAGGCTTTTATCGAATAACGAATCTTCGTCACTAAGTGGCGGGGGCTGAGCGCTACCGTTCGGCAACCGCCTGCCGGTATTGGCTCTTTTGTCAATTTGCCCTAGCAATGAAAGAGGAAACATGCCACGGAGAACCGTCGTGCTGGTCGCAACGTTCCTTTGCATGTTTTGCGGGCTGGCGCATGCGGACTTTAAGTACACGCAGTCAGGACAATTCACCAATGGCCTCGCTCAGGTCAAGGCTGTCTTGGGTACTCAGGCCGCCGAGGTCACAGTGTACGTTCAGGGTGCATTTCTGCGAATTGATCTGCCTGACGGCACGTATGGAATCATCGATTTGGACGGTCGCCGCGACATTCAGATTGATCCCAAGACCCGAACCTACAGCATCGCAACCTTTGATGAAATTCGCGCACGTGATAAAGCGTCAAGCGAGCAGTTCCCTTCTCACATGACGCAGGATCTAAGTCTTAAGGTAACCTCTACAGGGGAGACGCGCACTCTCCTGCACCAAACCGCACAGGATACCAAGCTCGCGATACAGCACAACTCGAAACAGTCTTTGGTAATCGATTCCTGGATCGCTGCCTCAGTTGCCGGCTTCGATGAAGTGAACGGTTTCTATGAGCGGCTTGCCTCCACGGTTCGTTCCGGCACCGATGCTGCGCGATTTCCTGCGGTTATGGGGGTTGCAGAACTTATGATGGCCACCGAGTCGAGCCTAAACTCTCTGCCAGTTTGGCCTGCTGTGATGTCGAAAGGAATTCTTGATCTTTGCAAAGTCGCCAATGCACCAGACGGTCTGCCACTTCTTCAAATCTACGGGGAATACACAGTGCCACCCGTCGCGCCGGAGATACCAAAGGGGGTTGCTAACCCAGGTAATGCTGATGCGCAGACTGACTCTCGATCAGCGGGTACTGCCCCTGCTGATTCAGAAGCTGAGGGTGGTGAGAGATCCGGTAAGCAATTGGCGACGGAATTCACTCTGCGCGTCACCTCCTTTTCAGCAGATAAGCTGGATAAGGGACTGTTTCAGATTCCGACAGGCTATAAGGAGTCCCATTTGGGCCTGCGGGAAATGTGGATTGCCGGCATAGGCCAGTAGCTTCTGGGACCGTAGCCGCTTACAGGTTCATTCTGTTGATGCTCGCGCAGACTCATAACTGTCGATAAATCGCCGTCTCTAACAACGTCGGGTGTGTCAACTGCAACATGGCCACACCGCTCCCTTTCACTTCCAAGAGTGCGCCATTTTGGTCTCAATTCAATCGGGCGCAACCAATCCATGGCTCGCTTATAATCGTTGCGGTCAACAAGTCAGTTCGCCCTAACCATCTCTTCGATTCCAAAATAGAAATTTTGGCTTATTATCTAGCACGACCTAAAATCTCGCACACACGAGTAACGACAGATCCATGAAAATGGCAATCGTTTTCGGGCTTGTATTCATCGCTCTGTTCCGCTTGCCGAGTTGGGGCCAGGAAAGCGCAGGACAACATTGCGAGAATGGAAAGCTCAGCACGGAAGTTGCTGAATTGGCCCAAGCCGTCACACAGCGAAATGCTCCACTCGCACCGGGCGAGAAAGTGGCGCCCCCGAACGGCTTCTCCGTCGAGAAACTCCCGAAGACAGTCCAGGATGCAGTTCGCGCTGGAACGATGTGGATCAACGAGAAGGCCGAGGTGCTGGTCTATATCGACATGCCAGCCCCGATTTGGGGTGCGTACCTCAACCAGCTTTCGTCCTTGGGGGCGACTCCTCAGCGGATCGTCCTGGACGCAAACAAGGCAAACAACAGAGTTCAAACACTACAGGCTTTGCTGCCAATCACAATGATTAACCAAGCGATGGTACTTCCCCCGGTGCGCTGCATCCGCTTGCCGGACTAACGGTTCTATCGGCTTGATTACTTCGGTTGAAAGCCGCCGCAGTTTCTCGGGCCTGCGGATCGAGCGCGAGCGGCGTAATTGTTGATAAATCGCGTGGGTGTTGAAAAAGTCCGTTCTTGCACAGCTTGGGCTACAGAAGGCTCAAGCTGTAAAGGTGACGCGGCTCTAGCAGTCACGTGAGCATATTTCGCGTGAGCATGAGTATGAATTAAGCCAATTTTGCATCGGTCAACGGCGGGCGCGAAAGGACCCTCGCAATTTCAGAAAGGAACTCCTCCGGCATTATTCCTTTGCCGAGGAGCACGTCTGCCTGCTCAGATCCTGATGGCGGTTCCGCCAACCCGGTGAGCAGAAGCACCGGGACTCTTGGCTTGAGCCGCTTGACCTCGGTGACGATCTCAAACCCCGCAACATCGGACGAGAAATGATCTGTGATCACAAGGTCCACGTCATTGCAACCCAACAGTTGTAGGGCATTCTTGGCACTGGTTGCGGTGAGGACCTTATAACCGGCGATGGACAACAGCAGACGACGTACCGTCAGTCCTGTTGCATCATCATCAACGCATAGAATCACACGTGCACTCGACAAAAAAGTTCTCCTTTCACGTCTGTGGTCCCCCCTAGCATCTCCATTGCACGGTTCAGCAGTAGACCCTTGTTTGTCTGCAGGAAGAGCAGCCTTGCCGTAGCCCCGCCCTGTGAAGTGCTGCCCCCTTTCAAGGCCGTCGTCCTACACCCTGACCGACAAGGCCAGATCGCATGTAAGGCCGGGACGGCTCCTACTGCTTCATCCGAAGCAAATCCTCCCCCGAAGGGGATTTGCCCCGGATTCGCAAGGGAACGACTCCTGGTTGGGTTATCCCTAGGCCTGTCCGAGGCCCGGCCAGATTTAGGCCTCGGGCTCTGCCCTCGAGAAACCTGCTTACACTGGTAAAGACAAGCAATTTTGAAAGAAGGTCACATTGGGGAGAGTAAGTAACTTTCACTAACTGGATACGGTGACCGGGAATGTGCATACGAATCCCACCGTCATCTGGATGTGGGCAACATGGGCCAAAAGCACGGCCATTCCAAAATCGTCATAAATCGTTCTACAGTCCCGCGACCGAATAAAAACGGGAGGCCTCGTATCACCTATTTGTCAACGACTCAACCTGTAAAGGTGCTCTGCGTACTCTATCGCAGAACAGCAGCAGATCAGAATCTACACCGCCTACGGTCAAATGACGTGGTGGTCGAGCTGGGTTTCGCGGCTACCGTGGTCCATGGTGAACCCGTGTCCTAGGTACAAGCACTCACACTTCCCTTTGCAGCGGGGACAGCGCCGATCGCCAAACCAGAAACTCGTCAAGAGCTTGGCTTGGCCTCTACCGAAGACACGGCATGTAACTTCGACGATCACATAGTTGGTCACTTCACCAGCTCCCTGTTGCTTGGTACACATCGCGAGGGTCCTCTTTCGTCGAACTGCTTACGCTGAGAGAGATAGCCGACCGGGCTGGAAAGTCACATTGGGGGAGGGATACGTCTTGGCCGGAAGTCGATTGGCTTCCTAGTGTGACTTCTAACCCATGAACTTGTCTTTAATTGGTAGGAGGGAAGCCGCGGTGTAAG
>Ga0306926_10005176_pt1 | contig 13850 bp, 12 predicted proteins | sample flu12Cox44000178_FD_203759 | JGI IMG/M metagenome (GOLD analysis project Ga0306926, IMG submission 203759) | Lab enrichment of tropical soil microbial communities from Luquillo Experimental Forest, Puerto Rico - flux8day.12C.oxic.44.000.178 (v2)... | ecosystem: Environmental > Terrestrial >...
CTCACTCACAACACCAAGCACTTCACGAAAGCCGTCGCTGAAAGGACATCGCTGCGGATTGCCACCCCCGCTGATTTCTTTCGGGCTCTGTCTTCGCTGTTTCGTTGAACAGCTGACATCGGTCTGTGTGCTGCCTGTGTGCAAGAACTGACCCTAGCGCCCTAGTCCGTATAGAGGGAGAGACGACAGAAGCAATGATGTTAGGCTCGGACGGAAAAGTTCTCTTTTGTGCACAAAAGCCTCTTACAGGAAGCCCAGAACGAATCGAAGAAATACTTGCGGAGGTAAACGCTGATCTCCTCGAAGAACAAGCTGAGTTTGAACTGAAAGATGCGGGTCGGTTCTTTAAACGCAGACGTGTCTACGAAAAACAACGCGAAGATCCCGACGATGTGTATATCGAGGTTGAACGGCGCGAATCGGAAAGAAAGAAACAGGGCCTCCCGACGCGCCATCGGTATAATCCCCGATCCCACCCTCACGACGAAGTCATACAGGACTACGAGTCAGTGAACTGGCGGGCCTGCGCTGGAATGACATCGGAACAGACTCGATCACGATCGATGAGCGGTTTTGCCGCGGCGATTGGGGTCCGCCGAAGAGCGAAGCTTCCAATGCAACCATCGGAGTGAACAGCAGCGTCATCAAGCGGATTCATGGACTGAGGGAGCTCACCGTCCAGGTGAAAGCCGGTAACGCAATCCGCAGGCATAAAGTTGTTAAGCGCGATGGTCCAGAAGATCTCGTGTTCCAAGGCGTTCGATCGGGGAAGCCGCTTCGCGATAACAACATCCTCGTACGCTTTATCAAGCCCGCAACATGCAGGTTGGGCCTGCCGTGGGTGAACTGGAGAAGCCTGCGAACATCGCACTCGACCTGGCTGAAGATGGCTAGCGCCGACGTGAAGGACGCACAGGCACAGATGAGGCACTCACGTTCGAGCACGACACTCGACATTTACCAGCAGTTCGTATCCGAAAGCCAGCAGCGAGCGGTCGAAAGACTCAGCCGCTTGGTGCACTGAGTGTGACCAATTGTGACCAAGTGACCGGTACGTTGTGTAACCCATGTGTTCGGTCAGGACCCTGAAAACATGGTGGCCAGGGACGGAGTTGAACCGCCGACGTCAGTCTTTTCAGAACCGTAGTTTTCAGTACTTTCAACGCATTACAAGCCGCCGAGGACTGCCTTAGTACGTCATAAGTCCAGAAAAACTGAAACATCACAGGTGAGAACCACAGGTGATTTTTCGGCAGGAGCCAATGTCATTACTTCGCGTTGGTTTCGATCGGACTCCTCTCGGCGGATGTCATAAGGCCATCGATCTCCTCAAGCAGCCAGCATGCTGCGGGGGCTTCATCGGCACAGTACCCAATTCTCATCATCTTCTCATCATGCTCTCATCTCGAAACGTTTCAGGAGTCCTAGACTCATCTGCGTCTACCACAGAGGCAGAAATAAACACATTGGAGAAACGATGGCAGAGAAGAGTGCTACCACTTACACCGTCTTGCACCTGCGCTTCAAGTTGCGGGTACCGCCAGATGTCTTGCTTGCCCACAGCCGAGAGGCCGCTACCATTATTGCCTCGGTAGAAGGTCTGATCTGGAAGATATGGGTCTTGAACGAGGAGGAGTCTGAGATCGGGGGCATGTATCTATTTGCCGACCGCGCAGCCGCAGAGGCTTACCTGAACCACCCGATAGTCCAGGCCGTGTGCAGCAATCCTGCCGTAGCCTCCACCCAGTCCCAGCTATGGGATGTGGAGAGTTCCCTCTCGGCTCTCACGCGGGCGCCTCTCCCGGAAATTTGTGTGGAATATGCAGAACCACACGCCTTTATGGCAGGAGGTCGGTAATGCAGAGTCCCTGTACAAATGACATGCAGCAGAGAATCGAGCAGTTCGCCGGTCAGGTAGTAACCGATCTTGCAGCCGCCATGGCTGGTGTCATGACCAACCTTGGGCACAAGCTCGGCCTTTACCGGGCCATGGCAGACAGTGGTCCCATCAGTTCGGATGAACTGGCACGCCGCACCGGCACCAATGAGCGCTCTGTACGAGAGTGGCTCAACGGGCAGGTCGCCGGGGGATACGTGCAGTTCGACACCAACACCAACCAGTACTTACTTCCGCCGGAACATGCCTTTGTATTGGCGAATCCGGATAGTCCCGCATTTCTTCCGCCGGCTTTCGACGTAGCTGCTTCGTTGTGGCACGACGAGGACCAAATCCTCTCCGCTTTCCGCTCTGGCAAGGGAATGGGCTGGCACGAACACAATTGCCGGCTGTTCAGCGCAACCGAGGCCTTTTTTCGCAACGGATACCGGGCGCACCTGACTCAAAGCTGGATTCCATCTCTCAGCGGTGTTCAGGAGCAGTTAGCGAATGGCGGGCTTGTCGCCGACCTTGGCTGTGGGCACGGCGCCTCGGTCATCCTCATGGCGCAGGCATTTCCGAAGTCAAAGTTCGTGGGAATTGACTACCATGAATCTTCGATTGCCGTGGGGCGGCAACGAGCCAAGCAGGCCGGAGTGGCCGATCAGATTCGCTTTGAGGTGGCAACCCCGCGAGTGCTTGCGAGCAGTAAGGAGAAATTCGACCTGGCCTGCTTTATGGATTCACTGCACGACATGGGTGACCCGCTGGAAGCTGTCTGGGCTGCCCGGCAGGCAATGGCGCCCGATGGCGCACTCATGCTGGTGGAACCGTTCGCAAAGGACCGGTCTGAGGAAAATGTCGGCCCTGTAGCAAGGATGTACTACTCGGCTTCCGCCGGTCTCTGCACCCAGAACGCACTCTCGCAAGGAGGATGCTATTCACTGGGAGCGCAGGCCGGTGCTACCCAGTTGCTTGCAATTCTCAAGGATGCCGGTTTCCGGAGCGCGAGGGTGGCCATGGAAACTCCGTTTAACCTGATTCTTGAGGCTCGCCCCTGAACCGCCAATCAACTCCGTGCGGGGAGCGCAAATTTAGGTTGTTGGCCGATATCGGTAGCCAACTCCCCGCACCGTCTCTAGCGCGTTCCGGTGCGCTCCCAGCTTCTGTCGCACGGAGCGCACCACCGTCTCAACCACGTTGCTGGTTGACGCTTCCTTTCCATATCCCCACACCGCTTCCACTAGTTCGTAGCGAGCCACAGCCTTGTTCGGCCTGGCCACAAGGTATGCGAAGACTCCGAACTCAAGCGGGGTCAGGCCAAGTCGGCTTCCGTTCACCACTAATTCACGCGCTTGCTCATCCAGCAACGACGAGTAAGACGCGGCGTCGCCGGTTGCTGTGCCGGTTTCCTGGGCAAGCAGGTTGGCGAGCCAGCCATCTACGGAATCCATTCCCATGTCGAGACGAAATGTGTGTTGCATGGCCCGGTCGAGGGCCGGGCGGCCTTCGTCCACCACCCGGAATCCCAATTGCTCCATGGGCCGGCGATAAAGCTCCGCATCACAGTAACAGGTATAGACCCAGCGCAGCCGCGGACGCAGTTCCAAATAGGTACGTTTGATGTCGAGCCAGCAGGCCGCCTGGCCCGATGATGGCCCTTCTCCCGTGTCGCGATCCAACGAACGCCTCACCCAGAGAGAGACGGCCCTGTCTTCTGAACGCGGCAGGTCCCTTGCCCAGCTCGCCGCAAGCGGATCTCTCGCAATCACATTCTTGTGAACCTTCGATGCCACAATTGCCTGGTAGAAACCCTGCACTTCGCCCTGTTCATTCCGCACCGCAAAAAACGAGTCTGGATGGTAGTGCCACCATTGCTCAAGTGCTTGACACGACTGTGGTCCATCAAAGTTGCGAATAATGGCTGAAATTGATGGCCCGTCGTCAGCGCGGGCTGGTTCTACCGAAACCGGGCTCTCAGTCGTGGGGAAAAAACCTTCGCGCAGGGTCTCGTTTTCAAGCAGGTAGAGTACGTCCGCCGTGCAACGCCAATGGTCGGATCGCGGCGCCTGCTTGTATTGGTCACGCACGACCTCCGAAGCTGCGCGCCGGTACGCCTGGTATCGCGCCAGATCACGGGACTTGAAAGCAGCCGTCACTGCCCCGCGAACGGCTTCATGCACCAGCAGTCCGTGAGGACCTACGCTGACAAATGGCAGGGCTCGCAGCCGATCGAGCGCCTCATCGGCCGGGATATGCGAAAGCATGGCCGCCAGTAGCGGCGCGGTAGCGGTTCGAACCAGGCAGGCGGCCTGTACGACCTGGATAGTTTCCGAATCGGCATCCTCTAGAAAGAGCGCCGCCATATGCTCCAGTACCTGATGACGAGTTGCTGCGCTCCCACGCACCTGCCCGCCCGCACGGTAGAGTGCCAATCCCAGCGAAAGTGCCAACGGATGCCCGCGCGCAAGCCGATTCAACTCCCGAGCGCTGTCCTCCGGCACACCCAGCGACGTCAAGTACTCTAGAGTCACTTCCGGAGAAAATGTTTCCAGGAGCACAGAATCAAACAGGCCTCTCCACGCCGGGGCAATACGCCACGCTGGCCGGGGTGGCTCGCGACTGGACAGGATTGTGCGCACACTGTCGCCGAGCGAGGGCAGAAAAACCTGTCTTAGCCAAGAGTCAAGCAGACGGAAAGATTCGTAACTGTCGAGCACCAGGAGAGTTCGCTTGTCCCCGTCCGACAGACTGGTCGCCACGACCGCGGAATCTTCGGACTCCGAGGCACCGATTTCTTTGCAGATCGCTCGACACAAAGCCGCCGGGGAAGGCTCGCACCAGCGAGCGTCTATCCGCACAACGAAAACGCCCTTTCCGGCGATACTTGCCGCCAGCGCATTCAGCAGGTGAGTTTTTCCTATGCCGGGGATGCCCTGAATATGCAACACGAGCGGTTCATCTCCTACGGCAAAAACCTCCAAGCGCTCGAGCTCTGCGCGGCGGCCAGCTAGTGCTTCAGCCGCACGCCGTTCCAATCTGTCTCCTAAGGGCATGGCAACAGTTTACGCTGTCTTCAAGACTCTCGGAATTTACGCTCGGCATAGCGAGGATGGTCTCGCAGCACAAGATGACATGCTCGCGGCAATGATGCCGAAGTCGAATGCAGTGAACTGAGATGCGATAGGCCAAGACTTGACTTTGCACGCCATGCTGCAGCGCTTTTTTTGTCACTGTTTCAAGTAACGAAGCGCAACACATCCTGATTTAAGAATCTTTGAGTCCACAAGTTTTAATTGCAACTTCTCGGGCAGGCTGACGCGCTCCATCAACCGTCTTCCTTCTCCAGCAAGGATTGGCTGAACGACAAAACGGTATTCATCCACCAGACCAAGCTCGATCAGTTGTGAAGGAATCGCTACACCACCGGTCCAAATATCTTTTCCTTGTTCCTGTTTCAATCTAAGGATTTCGTCTTTAAGGTCTGTACGAACGATCCTCGTATTTCCTTCAGCTTTGTCCAACGATTTTGAAAAAACAACTTTGTTGATGGAGTCAAATGTTCGGGCAAATTCCTTCTCTGCTTTTGTCGCAGACTGGTCTTTCAGCACATCCGGCCAATAAGGAACCATCAATTGATAGGTTTTACGCCCATAGACGAGCAGGCCGGCATCGCTCAGGAGGTGCGTATAGTGGTCAAGTATTTCCTCACCGCCGGTCCCTTTGGTGTGATCGCAGCAGCCATCCATGGTGATGTTGATTGCGTAGATTAACTTTCTCATTTAATTTCCTTTTTAAGTTCTTGATTTTCCTAAAGCAGATCCATTGTTTTGACATCAGTTCATCTCTGGCGCGGGTTCCATCGTCATCATCATCGGGAGCCCGAACGCCGGGAAATTCTCCGGCATGAACGCCACGATCTCGGTGATCAACCCATCCTCGATTCGAAGAACATCCAGCGCCAGAGCCCGCCAGGTGGAATCGCCGGGTTGGCACCGATAGTAAGCGACCGCTGGTTGCAGGTTGGCGTAAGTCACAACGCAACGGACGCGACCAAATCGTTCGGAGCCAAATCCGCCTTCAATCCATAGTCTGAACATCTCGTCACGGCCATCGGCTGCGCCGAAATTGGGCGGCATCCGGAAGGTCGCATCCTCGCGGATGATCGATTCGAAAGCCCGAAAATCCGCCGATTCGCTCGCCTCGATGTACTTCTTCAACAGGTCGCGCTCGGCCGCGCTGGCATCCACGTTGGCGGGCCACGCTGGCTTGCGAGACGGCAGACGCTCGCGGAGCCTGCCCCGCGCGCGCTGCAATGCACTGTTTACGGCTGGGACGCTGAGGTCGAGCAGGTCGGCAGCGTCCTTGGCGGACCAATCCAGTACGTCGCACAGAATCAGGGCAGCCCGCTGCTGCGGCGTGAGGAGCTGGATTGCGGTCAGGAAGGCGATCTCGATGGTTTCGCGCATCAGCGTCATCGCCTCCGGCGTCTTCTCCGGCGGGGTGGGTGGCTCGATCGCCGAGTTCGGGATCGGCCCCAGCCAGACGACATCCTCCGACTGCCCGGTCCATTCATCCTGCTCCGCAGCTCTGGCCGCGAGGACCGCGCGCCGCTCATCGCGAGCAATCGCATCGAGGCAGGCGTTCGTGGCCACGCGGTAGAGCCAGGGGCGCAGCGGCGCGCCTTCCTTCACGGTGTGGCGATACCGCCAGGCGCGAAGCAACGTCTCCTGCACCGCGTCCTCGGCATCTTGCAAAGAGCCGAGCATGCGGTAACAGTGGACCAGCAGTTCGCGGCGATGACGTTCGACGTTGCTAGCGAACTCGTTCACTATGGGCCTCCGTTTCAGCGCTGCCGTGGATCAGCATCGATTCTTACTTGTAATACCGGAGCGGAGTCAAAAACTCATCGCGCTGTAGACATTCGGAGTTTTCCCGAAAATGTAAGCAGGCTGGTCATCCGCTAAATGGCAGCTTATTATCGAGGAGTGCACGCCACTCGAACCTAAGAGTCTGAGATTCTCCTAGACAACTTGTCGAAGTCTGGTCTCGCTGCGTAAAGCCTTCTAGGCACATGGGAGCCGGGCCTGTCGTGGGTTGCATTATGGGTTGTGACTCTAGACCGCAGCTAACGCTAATGATCCGCGCGGGAACAACTGACTCTTAATCTCCGCGGCGATAAGTGCAGTTAAGCGCACCAAGATGCACTGTTCTGCAAACGGAAGGACTTACCTTTTGGGTCAAGCGCAACACCACCCATCAACCTGCACTGAATTCCAAAACGAACCGACACCAGAACTGACACCGGAGGGCCGTAACCTCCGATTTGCCGACCGCCGGACAGAACCCAAATCCCCCACAGATTGTGTCAGGCATCTGACTCTTAATTACCGCCCCCGCGGCACTCTTCGCTGTAGTTCCTCGACAAAGTTTTCCAGGAAGATCACTTTCCCCGAGTCTTGCTGCGCCGGGCCTCCGGCATAGTTGCCGGTGGCGATGCGCTTTCCGTTAGGCGCGACGTCGTATTGCGCGCCCACGCCAGCGTTAAGCGCGACGGCTATACCCTGTTCCGACCAGACCCGCGGCTTGTCGGCGACGAAAGTGTCGGCTTTCGCCGAGTAGGTCACCACCATGATCCGATCTTCTGAGGTGTTGTAGAAAAAGAGTTCCCTCCCGTTTCGAGAGAAGATGGGCAACGCTCCGCCGTCACTTGAGATTTGCCACCGGCCTCCTTTGTCGGGAAATGCCCGCACATAGACCTGGAGATTTCCCGATTCATTGGAGGAATAGGCGACCCAACGCCCGTCTGACGAGAAGCTTGCGTCAAGCGATTCAAAAGAAGTTTGGAGGAACGGTTCGGGCTTTGCCGCTGTCAATCCGTTGGGGCCATGGTCTACTGACACGGTCCAAAGCCTCCACCCTTGCGGCCCGCTTTGATGAAAGGCCAGCCGGTTCCCATCTGGCGAGAACGATGTGGGGAAAACAGATTCATGGCTCGGCACGAGAGGCTCAGGCTTGCCGCCGCCGTCTGCTCGGGTCCAGAAGATCCCTGCAGGGCTGTGAAAGACCACGTACTTGCCGTCGGGCGCCCAAACCGGACGGGAATACCCCTGGCCTGTTGTCAACCGTGCCAGCGTGTCGCGATGAAGGTCATAGATCCAAATTCCGCTATCAGCAAAACTGGTATCGGCTACGACCAAACGCTCGCCGTCGGGCGAGAGCCGCGGATTGACAAAGATCCTGATCCCGGGTTTATCCAGCAGGGGCTGCGTCTTCCCATCTACATCCAGCCATTGAATAGCCCCGTGCGGCGCGTCAATATCACGGCTCCGGTAAACAAGCGTTCCTGTGCGTGAAAAGCTTAGCTTCGCAGAACCGTACTGGGGAGAATAAGAAACCTGCTGCAATACAGGTATGGGCGAGCCGCTCGTCTCCAGCTTCTCAAGGTCAAAAGGAGCCGCGAACAGGGTTCCTCGATTCACGTAGGTGAGATACCCTTTGCTACCGGATCCCGGCAGATACCTTCCGAAGGTTGCCCCCCTTTGCAGGATTTTTCTGCTGTGGTCCGCCAGGGTCACGACATCGATGCTGGCATCATCGTAACCTGTCAGAGAATCTGAGGCGGTGAAAAGCACGGCTTTGCCACCGGGCAGAATCTGCGGCCAACGATGACTTCGGTCTCCTCCTTGAAGTTCGGTGACCGGGACAGGAGTGCCGCCCGCCGAGGGGACGCGCGAGAGTCCGGTGCGAGGGGAAAGACTCGCAATAATATTGCCGTCCTCGCCCCAATCGGCACCTGTGTACGACCCGCCGGCGTCGCAGAGCGCGATTTCTGTGCCGCCTTCTGCGGAGATTTTTCTCATCTTTCCAACCGCAAAAAAGCCAATCCACTGCCCGTCGGGGGAAAAGAACGGGCTGGTCGCGCCTGGCGTGACGGAGAGCTCGGCGGCGCTCGATTGATCTAGCTTGCGAGTAAAGATGTGGCCGCGAGAAAGATATGCAATGCGAGTGCCGTCGGGCGAAATGATGACATCGGACCCGCCCCACGCATTCAGATAGACGTTGTGGCCCAGGTCCACATCCAGCCGCACCAAGGGCTTCAGCTCTGTCAGGCGGCTGGCCCGATAGGCGATCCAAGAGGCGCCGGCCGCAACCAGTGCGAGCACCGGCACCGCGACTCGCAGCAGTAGAGGCCGCTGCGTGATCACCGAAGAACCTTTGTTCGCTTTGTCCGGAGAACTCGCGATCCACTCTAACTCGTCTCTCAGATCCCGCACCGTCTGCCAGCGCTCGTCCGGATCTTTCGCCAGACACTTCTTCAGCACGCGATCCAAAGCTGGAGGTGCAACATCTGCGATCGACGGCGCCGGACGCTCCATAATGGCTGCGATCACGCTGGCCGGAGATGCTCCTTCAAACGCTCGTTTGCCGGTAAGCATTTCGTAAAGCACGAGCCCGAATGAGAAGATGTCGCTGCGCGCGTCTACATCGAGTCCCGTGGCCTGTGCCTGCAATTGCTCCGGCGACATGTAGTTCAGCGTGCCCAGGATTTCATTCTTGCCGGTCAATGCCATGGAGAACGTGGCAGAGCCGGCCCGATGGGGCTGGCCGGTCGTTGCCAGGCCCATCTTCGCTAAACCGAAATCCAGCAGCTTGACGCCGTTCTTCGTGACCAAAATGTTCGCGGGCTTCAGATCGCGGTGAGTAATGCCCTTCTTGTGCGCCGCTTCCAGTGCATTGCAAATCTGCACGGCATATTTTAGTGCCTGATCCACCGGCAACGGCCCTTTGAGAGGCGTGCCCTCGATGTACTCCATCACCAGGTAGTTCGGCCCAACATCGTGCAACGTACACACGTTGGAGTGATTCAACGCCGCGACCGCTTGTGCTTCACGTTGGAAACGTTCGGAGAACTGGTCGTTGGAAACCTTGATCGCAACCGTACGATTTAGTCGCGTGTCACGCGCCTTGTAGACTTCGCCCATGCCGCCAGCACCGAGGGGCGCTGCGATCTCGTAGGGGCCCAGGCGAGTTCCGGGCGTTAACGGCATGCGTGTCGAAAAATTGTACCGTGGAGAATCTAAATGGAGAACGGATCACGGGCAAGTTGACAACATCAAGGCCACTAGACTCAGAACGCCTAGGGCGTTCCAAAAACCTTCCCGCCGTCGCTTCCTGAACCCATTGATTTTGCAGTCCCGAAATTGCCGGTCCGCTTTTTCCAAAACGACTTTGGTTTGGGAAAGCAAAGAAAGGAAACGAAGCCATTTCGACCCCGGATCGGATCGCCACTGAAAATGGAAAGCCTCAGTAAAAAGCCGCTACACGCGTTGGCGTAGCAGCGGCAGAGGGTTGCGGTCTCGTAGATACTTAGCCCTCCTCTCACATAACTCCGTGTCTGGCGTGATCCGCATCTGCCGCCAGATCCTTGAGCAATTCAAAGAACTGAGGCGATTGGCCAATGAATAGCCCCATGGCCGTCAAGAAGTTGACCACGCCCATGGCGATACCGTTTGTGTTGGTCGGGCGGATGACCGAAACGACCGGGAGCTTTCGGCTGAGGAATGGGCAAGGTTCTGGCATGATCAGGTTGGTCTTAAAGGTTTCTCCGCCAAAGGGAGGGGCATTGAGGTCCGGAAAAACCAACCCATTGGTGGAGTCGGTCAGAGGAGGTGCATTGCCTGCTTTGTCCGCCCATGTCTGAAAATGCATGGTCTCGGTAGGACCGATGCTGATCAGGATTCGCAAGACTTCCGTATGGGTTGCCCTTTGCGCCATCGCCGGGTAAAGGCTGGTGCCACCTTGTTCGATTGTCGGGAAGTGAAATCCCGCCGTGTTAGCGATGGCTTGAATGTGGTCAGCAGGGGTTAGGTCGGCGTCGCTTCGAGGGATTGCCGGAAAACCCCCGGGGCTAAACAAATCGGGGACTGCCTGTGGAAAGGTGAACGTGGGGTCGAGGTCGGGGTTCTTCGCGTCGCTGCGATACCGCGTCCACCAGCTCGTGTCCACGGTGAGCTGCATGAGGTTGGTGAGCCGTAGCTTGCCGCTGGACCCGGTCGCCGTACTGCCGGGCAAAGTACGAAACGGCTCCAAATCGACTGTAGCCTTGCCCTTTGAAGCCAAGTAGGCGTTGAGGAACGTGAAGTGAGTGATCTCATCGTCGGTGTTGTCGTGGATATACTGGGGCATGTCGGAGTCAAGCACCTGAAGCGCAGCGGTGTAGATTGGATTTCCACTCCCTCCAGGAACTTCGCTGTCTGGGATTCCTCCGAGTTCGTTGTACTGCACCCAAAAGTCGCTCTCGAGGATTTCGGCTGCAGCCGCGAACCTGAGGAGGGCGGCGTCACCCGGCGTAAGACCGCCGCTATCTGCCTCCAGATCCTCGCCGAGAAGGGTCAGCAGCCCGGTGCCCACGGCTGCAGTGCCAGCCGCGGTCAGTCCGCTCCTCATGAATGAGCGTCGGTTGATCGAGCTCTTTAGTCTCTTCAGTAGATCTTTCATAACACACCTCCTCAAAGCGAAAAGCTTGATCACATCAGACCGCGCAATTGTCAGCGGGACGCAAAAAAAATGTCATCTCTTCTTGCGTTTTCAAAAACTGAATGATGACCATATCGATCGAGACAGAACCAGCACCGTCCGTTCCGACACGAGACTTGACAAGGTGCTACCCTACACGCGTGTACCGATCGGAACGTCTTTCCGCAAAGTGCTTTCCCAAACCAGAAGATATTGATGGCCATCAGCGTAAGGGCAGGAATGTGAGTGCTTCGATCGCACAAAAAACTAGGAGCGGGATGCGAGGCTCCCACTCCCTCAGTTCTCTGGCATCTATCCCGGGGGCATCCTCGTTAGTCTGGGATCAGCTAACTGGTCTTAACGTAGACATTTCCCCCGCTCACGATGTTGTTGAAATTGTTGACCCCGACAATGTTTAGGCGGGCGCCTTCTTGGGCACTGTTGGGTGGGTTCGGACCGATGAGACAAAATACCCAGATCGTGCCATCGAACTGTTGGCCAGAGGTGGAATCTGTCAGCACAACACGCAGAATCACCTTCCCGCCACACAGATTTGGCGGAAGTGGGATTCCAAATATGACCCCACAACCGTAGGGCTGAAAATCAAGAAGCTGCGTGGCAACCCAGGTGCCACTCCCGCTAGCCTGGCTCGTGTACATACCTGTGGCAGTGACTGTTTTGGGTTTGACCGAAAACACGCCGCTTCCGGTAAGAGCGACGGTGTCGCCATTTGCAGCTTGCGTTATCTGCGGCACATCCATGTGCAATTGATATGTTTCCGTGGCGCTGTTGGCGGATACTGGTTCTTGCCAAAGTGTGCCAGTACCCAAGACTAGGCCCACGATAGCGATTACAGTTCCAAGTTGACGCTTCATGATCCGCCCCTCCTGAAAGGCGCAAGAATTATCCTGCCCCATGACGGGAGGGTGCAACCGCCGCTAGGCGCATCTTGCTGCCGGTAAGCGGATCTTCGCCGAGATTCGTGCGAACCAAAAACATTGAAGATGATGTGGTCAGAGCTACAGGGTATTCGCCATTTCGCTGTATTAAGTATTGTGATCCTGGCGGGTTATGAAGCCTTCATGGATGGCAAGCTGGAAGCTATCAACCATCTGGCCCGCACGGTGCACGATCTGTACTTCGAACCGTACTATGAACACCGATGGCATCCCCAGCCTGTTAGGAGCAGACGACCCGGAACTACACAAGAATGTTGCATTTTCCTTTTGGATTCTCTTCGGGCATGCTATAATGTAGAAACGTTGCTACATCAGTGAATGCGATATGGCAATCACAAAGTTATCCAGCCGGGAGTTTAATCAAGACACCAGCCGCGCGAAGAGGGCTGCCAAAAGAGGTCCCGTCTTCATTACGGATCGGGGACGCCCATCTCATGTGCTGCTCACAGCCGAGGAATACGAGAGGATTACCAGTGGGCAGAACAACATTGCGGACTTATTGGCAATGCCGGAAGCTGCCGAAGTCGAATTTGAGCCCCCGCGCCTAACTGGGGATCTCCACCAGCAGCCGGATCTGTCCTGATGTACATCCTCGATACCAACGTAATATCGGAATTGAGAAAGGGCACCAGAGCACAGCGAAGCGTCAGAATGTGGGCGCAGGCGCTGCCCACCGCGAGCCTCTATTTATCGGTTGTTTCGATATTGGAATTAGAGATCGGAATGCTTCTGGTCCAACGGCGCGACCAGAAGCAGGGTGCCATCCTTCGAGCCTGGATCGACGCTCACGTCTTGCCTTCATTTTCCGGTCGCATACTGTCGATCGATACCATTGTTGCTCAGCGCTGCGCGGCGCTGCATGTGCCAAATCCTCGCTCGGATCGGGATGCTCTAATCGCAGCGACCGCCCTTGTTCACGGAATGACAGTCGTTACAAGGAACCTGAGTCACTTTCAGGCGACTGGGGTCGCGGTAATAAACCCTTGGCAAACATAGGCACCCATCAAAATAGTCCCGGACATCTATCGCCTGAACGTCTTCCCTGTCATGCTTCCGCCACTACGGAAGCGGGCGGAGGATATTGCCTTGCTGAGCTTTGCAATTCGTGTTTTGTTCGCCTAGATTACGTGGTGAGCAACCACAGGTGTGAAATCACAGGTGTGAAATTTTGAGTGCGTTTTCTAAACCATTGAGAGATATGGTGGCCAGGGACGGAGTTGAACCGCCGACGCCAGCCTTTTCAGACCTCGTTCAACCTGAACCTCCAACAACTTACAGGTTTGCGGGAGACTGCCAAGTACCTGCAAATACGTACAAGCCGGAGCTTCCATGGGCTGAGATCATGGGCTGACTTTTGGCGCCAGGCTTTGGCGTCCGACGGTCGATAAGTGAAATGATTCCATAACAATGTCGGCTCCCACGCCCGAGTAAGCTTTGGTGGTGCTAACCGACCAAGGCCCGGGAGAAAGGAGCCAACAATGATTATTGTAGGGTGT
>Ga0306926_10005179_pt1 | contig 13845 bp, 13 predicted proteins | sample flu12Cox44000178_FD_203759 | JGI IMG/M metagenome (GOLD analysis project Ga0306926, IMG submission 203759) | Lab enrichment of tropical soil microbial communities from Luquillo Experimental Forest, Puerto Rico - flux8day.12C.oxic.44.000.178 (v2)... | ecosystem: Environmental > Terrestrial >...
GGGAATTGCCTCCGGATCGGCCTCCATCACCATCGCCGTCCAGATTCAGATCTCGGGCACGCCCACCTTAATCACGCTGCTCTTCCTGCTCACTGGGCAGGCCGAGGTCGATGTGTTGGGAGGTCTCGCCAGCGCCGCCATTACCCTCACCGCCGGTCTTGGTCTCAGTTTCGCGCCCTCTGACCCGCTCGACGTCAATCTCATCGGGACTGCGTCGGTTGGCATTCACATCAGCATTTGTTGGGTCATCAACATCAGTTGGTCCGGCTCCTGGACGTTCCAGAAAGAAATCAACCTGCAAGCGCTTCCGTAGTTCGCAAGAGCCGTATCAAAGGAGTTCGTTATGCCGGGCACAAGTCGCAATCTGAGCCTCATGCTTCTGCCGCAGCGATGGGATGGCGCCAACCTCATCGCCAATCTGTTGCTGATTCCCAACAACGACCCAACGGTTTCCGTCCCTCTCATCTCGGGCTCGGAGCAGCCCTTCGCCGCGGCGCAGCCAGTTCTGCGCGCAGCACTGCTGCCCGGGCTGGTGCCCGAAGCCTGGTCGCCCTCGATACTTCCGGGGTCAATCAACTACATTCCCATCACGCTGGCGTACAGCAGCGCCCAGGCGCCGATTTTTGCCGCTCTCAAGGCCGAATACACGCCAGTTATACTTCCTCTTTCGCAGCCCGGTGGGGTCATCCGCAAGGACCTGCCCGAGTCTTTTCGCGCCGCCACGGGTTTCGCCACGCCCGATCCTAAGTTCTTCACCGCTGGTGATGGGTTCGGTTGCGCTCTGAACGAGCAGACGCCTAATCTCAATCAGGTCTCTCCTTCCACCATTCAGTGGGGAGAAATCCTCTCCTACGCTCTTCGTCAACCCCTCATCGCCCAGGCCATGGGGCTCGCTTACCTGCAGGTCTCCATCCCACTCGACCCCACCCAGGTTTCCGCGGGCGGATGGATCTGGATCGAAATCGACACCACTAACCTGGGTAATTGGTATGCCAAGCTGGTCACCGAAAAGCCCGGCGCCGCCGTTTTCACTTACGCGGCTCGCCTGCCCGCGCTCACCTCGCCGCAGGATGTCTTCGCTGCCATCCTCTTTCCCACGCTTCCCGGCGCCTACGACGCCTCCATCATGGACGCTGCGCAATACGAAGCTGATCTCTATCTCGACGGCTTCGCCAAGCTGGTTCACGCCGACCAGCCCAGCACCGCAGACAGCGTCACCGGAGACGCCGACTACATCGTTCCCGGCACCGATGCCGGCATCCAGATCGGCTGGGACGACATTCAGGTCACCCAGTGGGTCAACCGCCAGATTAAGATCGCCCAAGACATGGCACTTGGCACGGCGACCCAGGAGTTGCCCTTCACCGTCCTCGGCTATCGTGTCGATGTTCGCGAGAACCCGGCCAGTCCGTCCGATCCTTGGGCTTCGCTCTGCGCTGCCTCGGGAACTCTGAACGCCGCCAGCGTCTTCACCACTTCGTTTACTGCGCAGGACCTCTGCGTAGAGCCCACCCCCGTCCAGAACGCCGGACCGGGCCAGGACTATTGGCTTCCGCGCTACTTCGCTCAATGGCGCGGTCGGACCCTGGTGGTCAACGACAAATACGGCTACGCCTTCAGTGGAGGTCAGCCGCCGGCGCCCAGCACGCCTCCTCCAGACTTCAGTGGGACCCTCAGCGAGTGGCTCTCCGGCGTTGATCTCCGTTACGGCAACAGTTACCAGTTCCGCGCTCGCCTTGCCGACCTCACCGGAGGCGGGCCGGCTCCCGGAGATTCCTCTCCCGACGATGCCGGCGCGGTAACGCTTCCGTTCCGCCGCTACGTTCCGCCGAAGAAAGTCGCACTCACGCTCGGTTCCATCGATGCTTCGGGCAATCAATCCCTCACCGTCGACCGCCCGTCCATCAACTACCCCGAGATGGTCTTCACTGGCGCCGCCGACCAGTCAATCCTCGACGCACTCTTTGCACTGACGCCGACCCAGCCGCCGGTACGTCCCTTCCCGCCGCCGCCCGGCCCGCCGCGAACGGTTCCCCCATTTCAGGCGGCAGTTCTTGACTCCGACGTCGTCACTTTGCAAATCATTGTGGAGGCCGAAGCGCCTAAATTCGATACCGGGCCGGATGCTTCCATGGCTGACGCCGACACTCCGCCCAGTCCCGGTCAACTCGACGGCAACTTCCGCGTCCTTTACAACTGGAGCGTCGATTTCCCCGCCCTCGCCACTCCTGTAGCAATCGGCGCTTCTACCCCTATCCAGCTCACGCTGCAACCCACGCAAGTGTCGCAAGTCGACAGCACGGCGTGGTGGCCCAGCAGCGCCACGCCCACCGTTTTGCCGATTCCCACCGGACGCAACGTCCGCATACGCCTGCGCGGACTCGGCGCTGACGATCCCGACAATTTGTATTACGGAAACTCGGTCGCGCGCACCGGACTTACCTCCGACATTCGGGTCCGCTTCGAAGCCGCCATAGAAGGCAGTGTGCTCCTGGACGGAAATCTCGATCAGCAGCTCCAGGCTTATTACTTGCGCGACCTCGACAATTCCAGCCAGGACAGCATCGTCTCCACCGCCGTGGTCGAGGCCATCAAGAAGGGCGGCGTGACCTGGCGTGCGCAGGATTACGAGAATCTCGCTGCCACTCTCAACGCGCAACCCTCCACGCCGCTCGAGTTGCTGGCTTCGGCGCTCAATCTGCCCCTCACTGGCCAAACCATCACTGCGCCACCGGGCCGGCGAATCCTCTTTGGTGCGCAGAGCACTTTGCGCCATACGCTGCCCCAGGATCGCTCCTCCATCACCTTTTCTACGCAGAAGGACCTCATCAACCACTGGATCGTCGTCCAGCACCTCATCCTCGATCGCGACTGGACATGGCGCGGCCTTGCCCAGGACGGCGCCGGCCAGCTCGCTTTCGACTTCCAGGGCATGACCTACTCCACCGGTGCCACGCCTCCGCCCAAATTCGACGACCTCGGATCCGTTGACCTTCCCACCGTGGTGTCTAGCCTCGCCACCCAACAGAGCGGCGCCCCGCCGCTGAGCACCAGCCTGGGACCGCGCGACCAGACCGAAATCTATTTCTTTTCCACCATCGATTCCACAGTCGGTCTCGACGGCTACCCCTCGCCCACAGAGGGGTCGTATCAGCTCATCGCCACCTTCACCAGCAGCCCTACCACGCCAGTCCAGATCTGGACTGGCAAGATTGAAGTTCCCATCACGGCCAACCCGCGGCAAATTCCACAACTCGTCTCCGCCGGCATTGCCGAAAGCGCCTACGAACCCTCGCAGGACTATTCGTCCACGTCCATTCGCCAGCGATCACTCTGGCTGGAATTCGACCAGTCTCCGCAGGACCCCCACGACGCCTACTTCGTCCGCGTCATGAACTACGGGCCCGACCCGCTGCTGATGAGCTATCCCGTCGATATCACTCCGGCACAGGACACGCCAATTTCTCTCGATCCCGAGCCCATTCGCATGATCACTCCGGACTCGGTTGACGACTCTGCGGGCCTTTCTGCCATGACCCGAGTCGAGCCCTCCGGCTCTTCGCCAGTCCATTTTCTGATTCCGCTGCCGGACGGTATCTCGCCCGAAGCCCTCGACCCCTTCGGCTTCTGGACTTACGAAATTCGCTGCGGCCATTTGCAGTGGTCAACCGCCCAAGGCCGCTTCGGACGTCCCTTCCGCGTAGCCGGAGTACAGCATCCCTGCCGGCACCTTATCGCCGCAGTTGACCGCAAAAAAGCCGTGCCTTCCACTGGCGGGGCCAAGCAGGAGTGCATCGTTTGCTCAGCCGACCTCGCGCAAACCGTGCTCAGCGGGCAGTCACTCACGTTCGAGTCCGCCCCGCAGACCCAAATCTGGTTCCTGCTCTACGCCCAGCTCCGCCGCGTCGATGGCCAGGCCTATCGCAATCTGCTCCTGGGAAAACTGCCGGGCGAGCTGCCGCTAGAACTGGGGACCACAGGAGTCCCGCTTCTCAAGCCCACCGCCGGAAACAAGCAGGTGCAGTCGATCACCGTCGAAGCGGCCTTCTCGCAAAGCGCGGAGGAGGCCCTGTTGGCTGACCTGCTTCTGCCCAGAAATACTCCTCTGAGCGTCTTGGCGGTTGAGTTATTTAACGTCGAGAATCAGGTAATCCGCGACGTGTATCACGGAGCAGCGGCAGAACTGGATTCGGCGGGCGCGCCCGGCGGAGGCACAGCCACCGCGACCGCCGTGGCCATTCCCCGGACTCTGGCGTCAGTGGGAAACCAAGGTGACCCGCTCGGCAACGAGTTGGGCTCGCGACGCATACTGCGTGTCTCGCCGCTGACCCCGGTCAGTGCCATTTGTTAGGGTAGCGCCTACGACCGACAAATATTGTGCTAGGCGAAACCAGAAACAACTATGGCACGAACGAAGCCAGAACATGCCGGAAGGAGCCCTGGATACCCCTGGCATACCTTCGTTGGCCGGAAACGCTAGGGTTGTATCGGATGCGCCCACACTCAAGAGTGCAAGGCGGATTGCAATTGCGCCGCGAGAGTGCCACCCGTGCTTTATATTCAAAATCTGGTTGGGTGCTGTGTGCCAGGAATTGAAACCTGTCGCGCCAGGGTGGGTCGTTGTGGCCCGCTTACAGCGGGCCAACAACGCCTCGTCCCGTCGTAACTTCTTCTTGCCCATTGCCTGGAAGGTAAGGTAAGGCGGTAAGAGGGCGGCAAGGCAGTAGAGCGGCCGCTCATGGCAGCTTCGCGTGCTCCGCGTTTGCCTGCTTCAGGATGGGTACGTCGGGATCAGCATCCTTCCAAAGGTTGAGGAAGTCCTGGTAGGCAGCTTTGGCCTTGACCGTGTCCCCCTGCATCGCGTACGCGCGAGCCAATTGCAAATGCGCCAGCGCGCCAATGGGCTCGTTGAGGACGATGCCCGGATGAGCGAGGATCTTTTGGAATTCAGCAGCAGCGGCGGCGCCCCGATGCTCTGCAAGGTACGCTTCTCCGCGCACATATATTCCAGCGTGCAAATCACGCGCCGATGCTCGCAATATTCTCTTGCTGGGCGAAATTTCAACCTGACGCAGTGCCCCCACGGACCGAATCGATCAGGCGAGTGCTGACTAGCAATGTAGCGGATTACGGAGGCAATGCTGCCATATGGGCACACCTCCAGGTGCGTTCTTTATCGGACTTTCTGAGAAGTGGCGCAGTCCAAGATCGACAAATAAGCTCTGGTTTCACACATTCAACAGTCGATCAAAGAAGGTGCGGTAACGCTGTAGTGCAATGCGCAGATCCTCCGTCGAGACATTCTCTCCGCGGTCCCACTGCTTCGCCAGTCGGTCCCGTTCGTGAGTGAAGCCTTGCGACAACTTTTCCAGCACCGACTTGACCAAGTTGTCGGCATCCTCAACGGCTTGTCGCGGTTCATCCACAAATCCAGCTTGGATGTTGCTCCAGCGCAAACGGTAGTCGCTCACCTCCGCATCGGCGAAAAGCAGCACTGGCGGATTGGTGGCCACAGTTCCCTCACTGGAAAGTTGGGTGCCCGCGGAGCGTGCAGCGGATTCAGCGTATCCACTACTGGCGGTCGAGACGGCTCCCCGATATTTCGGCTTAACCGCCGGGTCATCTGTGCTGGAAAGCGGAATGTCCCGGCGTTCGCTCGGCACACTCAGTTCATTTCCTAACAACTGCGGACGACCTTCGCGGTTGCGTGCTCGCTGGCTTCGTTCTTCGGCGTCGTTCAAGGTTCGTTCGTCCGAGATGTATTCATCGTCGATTCGTCTGGGTTCTGCCATTATGCAACCTCTCTCACTCCACCGGGCTTCCGCCCGTCCAGTAGGTCCTCGAAAAGAGAACGGTAATAGATCATGGCCTGCCGCAGGTCTTCCGTACTTGCTCGGCCTTGGCGATGCCGCACGGCAATTTCATGAGCGGCACGGTAGTTTTGCACGACGTCAGGGTGATCAACGGAAAGGTCTGCCGCACGTTGTTCAAAGTCCGAGATGGGATACCCCCCCGGACGGTCATCAGGGAAGCGACAGTCTCGTCGGCCTCAATGACGGCGCCCTTGGGATCATCGACGAAGCGTGACTGCACCGTTCTCCATTGCTCGGCATATCGATCTCGTTCAGTGCGACTAAGCTCGCGAATGTTGAACTTCTCAACCCGTTTCTCTCGTGCCTCCAGCGTGGCTCGTGCTTCACGTTCCGAGCCCCGCTCTCGAACTGCGCGTTCGTATTCAGTGCCGAAGCGTCGCTTCAGATCCGTTTTGCGTTTTCGTTCCCGAAGAAGTACCACAACTGCGATGACTATTAAGGCGGCTACCACTATCACCGCGACGATGGTTGGGCTGATTTGCATGGTTACCTCCTCTGCAGAAGCGATTTGAGCAACCCGTCCTTGCGCTGAGTTAGAGGGCTGAGTCATAAGACAGGTTGCCCCCTCCAATTTGAGGTGCGCGGTTGCCCGTTGGCCCGTTGGCGACAAGGATAGGTGCAGCATCCTTGTCCCCGATGTACGCATCGTGGTGGCAGTCGGCAATCTTGCTTCTGTCCAAAGAAGAAGTTCTCGCCGGGCTGAAGCCCGTCGCGTCAACCTTCAAAAAGACAGCAACTGCGCACGACGGCCTTACTCGTGGCTATAGCTCGACTCCAGGACCGATTGGCTTGATTGGTCGTACAAGCAGCGGTAGCTGAACTTGCCGTAGGTGCCGTTTTCTGACTGATACTGTCCTTCACCCTGCACGGCAGTGCGGCCGTCGTCGCGCGGCGATTCGGTCGTCGTATCGGGCAGTGGGCGGAGGTTGGTCACGTTCTTGTGTTCCTGCTGAATGCGGGCTGCTACGGCGTTCATGCATGCTTGAGCTGCAGTCGAGCCCGTGGCGCTAGTCCAATTGTTAGCGCCATCACTCCAGCCCCGATCACTGTGGAAAGTGTTGTCGCTATAGTGGCCGCCTTTCCAGGTAATGTCGCCCGTATAGCCTTCGGCTTTACCGGCTTTGCTGCCACTGGTGTTGTCAATGCGGATCACCGCCACGCCGCCATTGCCGCCCGGGCTGTGCTCAAGGACCTGTCGACCGTGGCCGTCCACTCCTGAAAAATGAAAGTCGTTGGCACTGAGAGGCAACGGCTGGTTGCAGTCCAGGCGTCGCCACTCTGCAGGGGCTCCGTCGATGCTGAGGAGGCGGCCTTCGTCTCCCCGGATCTGAACTTCGGCTACACCATACACAACTACTTCGAAGGTGCACTTTCCGATGCCGGTGGCGCCCGAAACGTTGGCGTGAATGTACTGCGTGCGATTGGTACTGGCGCTGCTGCGCCCCCAGTCGTCGCGGTCTTGCGCAAGAAGCGAGACCGGCACGAGAGTTAACAACGCGAGCGCAACCAGCCAGGCCCAGTATGATCCGGATTTCATCGTGTGTGCCTCCCAAAAAATCGTCGTGTTGCGATCCGCCGCTGCATAGTCACGCGCCGGCGGAATCACCTTCTAAGTGTAGGCACGAGGTCGATGCGCGGGGTCTCGGGATTCTGCCGCAAACGGGGGAGATATGTACCGTAGACGTGGTTAGATAGAGGTCCGAACAAAAGGCCCTACTCAACTAAGGGGAAGGTTGAGTGACAAGCGGCTTCTTTTCGTTCTATTTTAAGCCGCTTCGCGCATCATGGTGAACACCTCGCGCCAGATCTCTGTCGCCAATTGCGGGTACAACTATCGGGGAACAACGACACTCACCGGAGCTACGATTTTGTCTCCCACACATTTCAGACGAACACCGGAGGTACCTTTAAGTTTGCCGGAACGGTCACCTGGAGAGTTCACGAACGGGTTGTATGCACAGGTCTTCCTGCGGACCGAGGGTGCTGACAGCATTGACCTCGATTTCAGCAACATCACGCTTACGGTGACAGGGGTGAGTACTTCCCGTACCCGAACCCACGACCAAGTCGCTCGTGAGCACTGGTCTGATCGGTATGATTGCAGCAGGACTCCGTCGCAAAGAAAAGGTAAGACAATGCTCTGCTGTTCTTGCTCGTACCTGGAGACCCGGATTCTGGGGCAGTCTATGTCCTCGACCGCAAGAACACCAGCACCCCCATTCGAAGACCGCGAGGATAGATCAAAAACAAGATTCGACACGTCGTCCGGCGGAAAGGAGGTAACCAGTCGTGACCGTGAGACTGCAGGCGACGGCACAGATCGTCCGTAATTACCAAGAACTGTTTGTGAATCGTCGCGCCTCACCATGCAGTCTCTTGGTCCGCATCCCGAGACCCGGCGGCACTACTACTTTCGGCCAAGCCAAAAAGGAACCGATGTGCCTCTCATGCTGACGGACAGTTCCATACGCCAGCATCTGAAAGGCGAAATCATGGGCGTTTATCGGTACGTTTGCATCCAACCGAGATAGGTTTGCGAACGAGAACGGATATTTCGCATCGCGCTTATGCCGATCGCCAACAATCGTGACGTTGAACTACAACGGAGACCCGCATTGGAAGGCCCTCCATGGCGGATGAAAATCTTGACACTGAGGTCTTGATTATCGGAGCCGGCCCTACCGGGCTTGTCTTAGCACTATGGCTGAAGCGGCTTGGCGTGCGAATAAGAATCCTCGATAAGTCAAATGCGCCAGGTACGACCTCACGAGCGCTGGCCGTGCAGGCGCGGACTCTGGAGTTTTACGGCCAGCTTGGTTTTGCGGACGACGTGGTCAGGCAAGGCCGGTGGGCAATCGGCGGAACGATCTGGACCAAGGGACGACGGGCGGCTCACATCGACTTCAAGGAGATGGGGTCAGGAATCAGTCCCTACCCGTATCCGCTAATCTTCCCGCAAGACCAACATGAACGTCTGCTAATTGATTATCTTTCACAACTCGGCGTGTTTGTAGAGCGGGGGAAGGAACTGCTTAAGTTTGGGGAGAGCAAGGACCGGGTGTGGGTGAAGGTCAGAAATTCCGATGGGATGGAAGAGACCTGCACGACAGCATTTCTCGCGGGCTGTGACGGAGCTCGATCGATCGTCCGCGAACAGTTGGGCATAGGGTTCCCGGGCGGAACCTATCAGCATCTCTTCTACGTCGCTGATGTTGAAGCAACGGGAGAGACCTTGAACGGCGGTCTGAATGTTGCATTCGAGCGAGCGGATTTTCTGGTGGTGTTCCCGCTAAAGGATGACGGACGGGCGCGCTTTATCAGAACGGTTCGAGACGCGTCCTCGGGCGAGGACAATCTGTCCTGGGCCAGCGTAGACAAGGGAATCGTCGCCGACCTGCGAACCGACGTGCAGCGTCTAAATTGGTTCTCCGCATATCGTGTACACCATCGGGTCGCCGATCACTTTCGCAAGGGACGCAGTTTCCTGCTGGGCGATGCGGCGCACATTCACAGCCCAGTGGGCGGCCAGGGCATGAACACCGGCATTGGCGATGCGGTGAATCTAGCGTGGAAGTTGGCCGCCGTCCTCCAAGAAAAAGCTAAAGCCGAGGTGCTGGACAGCTATGAATTGGAACGTATCGCCTTCGCACGGCGGTTGGTCGCCACGACAGACCGAGCGTTCACCGCTATAACAAGTACAAGCCCGTTTGCTCGGCAGATGCGATTGTGCATGATACCGTTTGTGGCCCCTCTGCTCTTTTCGTCAAGAGGGCTTCGCCGCCTCTTGTTCCGCACGATCTCACAAGTCAACGTGAACTACCGTCATAGCAATCTCAGCCGTGGATGTGCGGGGTCGGTACATGCAGGCGATCGATTGCCCTGGGTGAATGGAGCCACGAATAGTGGCAATGAGGACAACTTTGCACCACTCCGGTCGCTCAATTGGCAACTTCACGTGTATGGCGACGTTGCGCCTCAATCGCGTGCGCTCTGCGCACAATGGAACTTGCCGATTCATGTCTTTCCGTGGAACGGCGAGATGAAGCGAAAGGGGCTCGAGCGCGATGCTCTCTATCTGCTCAGGCCCGATGGTTACATAGCCGTTGCGGCAAATCGGATTAGGTCAGAGGCTGTGGGAACCTACCTTGCAGAAATGGGCTTCTGGTTGCTCTCGGAAGATAAGTAACCGGCAAGCCGTCCAACTGCCCCGAATCAGCTTAGGAATGGGGCGTCGGCTTTTGGGAAGTAAATCGGTTATTTCCCGATGGTGAACCACCCACTAGCACATCGAAAAGCAGGTGTCCGCGCGGGGCACGGAAACCCCTTGAGCAGCTTCTTTCCGTGAGATAGGCAACTCTGTGTTATTGCATCGGGCACGCTAGCTGATGGGCGGGAAACGCTCGGTTACCGGCCACAACCGTCTTTCCCGCCACTTCTTCACGCGCTCGCGCCAACTCCGGTCGGTCCGATGTTGCTCCTACGCAGTTCTTGACCAACTGGGCGTAGTATTTCTGGGCTGCCGCGGGCTGTCTCACCATCTGTGCTGCTCGTGCCGCGCCGTACAGCCCATTGAAGCGGTTGGGGTCGATTTTCATCGAGTGCTCATACTCAGCAAGTGCTTCCTGCGGATGGTCTGATTCCAGCAGAATGTCCGCCAGCATCTCGCGCGCGGGAATCTCCACTTCTCCCTTGCCGTATTCGTCCTGCTTGTCAGCAACGCTGCGCATGATCTTCACCGCTTCGTCGTTGTTCTCCTCGGCGAACGCGACCCATGCCCGAATCTCGTCGCGGCCGGTGTCCATGTACTGGGCCATATAGGCGTCCGGGCCTTTTTTCACCTCTTCCACCATCGCTCATAGTGGGCGAAGTTCTCTTTCGCCGCGCCCGCATCGCGCAGATGTCCGCTGCCTACCGCGCGTGCCCAGTAGATCATGGCGACATTCTCCGGTTTTGTAGCCATCTTCGGATCGAGTGATGCAGCGTTCTTCCAATGCCGCAACTCGATCTCGTAGGTCGCGGGGAATCCCGCCCGCGCCATATCGAGATATTCGTGCATATCGTGGCCTGCCGTCGGCTCCATCGTCTTCACTTTGGTGACGATGGCCTTCGCCTTGTCGTCCTCGCCCACCTGTACGTACGCGTAGTTCAGGAAGTCCATCGCATGCAGCTCATGGCCAAACGAGCCTGACGCTTCCGCGGCTGCTACCGACGCCAGGTTCGCATTTATGTCATCCTGCCACATGCCGAGCCGCGCAAAAATGTGTCCCGGCATGTGTGCCGCGTGCGGGGCCGACGGTGCAAACTCTCCGTAAAGCTGCGCCGCCTTCAGACCCTCGGCTGCCATCTGTGGACTGTCGCAGCTATGAATAATGTAGTGCGCCACGCCGGGATGGTCAGGCACAATCGCAAACTGATCGTTCAGGACTGCAAGCGCCTTCCTCTGGTTGCCAAGAGTCGTGTCCCGCGGTGGTGCTGCCGCCAGCAGAGACAGCGCAGAGAACACCGCTGCCTCATGATCCTGCGGATACGTTTCGTGCAGCTTCGCCATCGCCTTCGAATACGCTGCTACACGTGTCTCAAAACTTGCCTTCATGTAGTTCTGGTAAAACTGCGCCAGCGCGTTGATGTAACCGCGCTCGCGCTGCGTCTTCGCGCCGGCTTTCTGCGCCTGCTGTACGAGAGCGAGTCCGCTTTTTAGCGTCGCTTCGTTCGGACGGTCCCAGATCTGGTGCCACAGACTCATCGCTTCGCCCCAGTAGGCCATGGCGCACGTCGGGTCAGCCTTCGCGATTGCCCGGAACTGATCCTCCGCCCGGTCGTACCAGAAGTCGTGCAAGAGCGCGATTCCCCGGTTGAATGTCGCCTGCTGCGAAGCCTCACATGAGACCGGAAAGCCCACCGTCCCAAGCTTCTCACCGTTTGTGGATTGCAACTGCTGACCGGTGGCAGTGATGACGAGTCCGCAGCACAACGCCACTCGTAGGAAAACTTTGGCGCATAGTTCCATGAGTTACCCCGTAATACCGACACGAAGAATAGGGTCGACAGGGGCGCAAGTCAACTCCTCGCCAGTAAAGCGCAACGGTGATCGCCCCGGCTGAGAATCGATGAACACCCACCTGCAGAGAGATCCCTTTACGCACGGAATCAAGCTCATCTGCAACCTGCCGGGCAAGTAGTTGCCCGGTAACTCCCTGTTCCTCCAGAGGTTTTGGGACTGAGAAAGGTTCGAGGATAACGGTTTTGTCTAAAAAGGAATAGACAAGTAAAGCGAGAATTGCGATCCCTGTTTTAGCTTTTTATTCATTCTCGGCCTCCTTTGGAGCTGAGTGTCCCACTGATGAAGCCAGGGTTCCAGACACACTTCTTCGGCGCTTGTCAAGGCGCAGGCCGAGAAATGCCGCGCAGCGAAGGCGGCGATCGGCTCGTCCATTCGACGAATCTCACTTGTGCTACCAGTTGGGGCTTCGTCCAGTGCTATTCCAGCGTCTGGTCGGCCTGAGGCGGCGAAGAGCCGCGATTCACTTGAGTTCGGAGCCGCTCGTCGGTTGAGCGATTCGCACGGCGCCTACAACTTTCTGAAGCCGAGAAGGCGGTCAATTGCGTACTCGTCAATCACACAGTTGTGTTCTTTCGCGACTTCGATCGCTTGGCGCCGAGAGTCCTCGTCTTCCCACCCGCTGGGCCAAATGTGATCGAAGTCGGAGTAAAAAACGGGCAACGTTTTCCCCGCAGCCAGGTTGGTCAGCTGAGCGCGCAACTCCGCAAGAGTTCTGACGGGCATGGTGTGTCGAGCTCCCAAAGATTTTTCTAGAAACGATAGCATATGCCGCGCTCGCGGCCCGGCGCGGTTCCATCCACGTCGCGCGGCAATACTTCATGAAAATCAGCCACTTGGCCTGCACTGGTTCGGGCTTGCGCAGCCTCACTCGGAGGGATGTCCGAGACAACGGGCGCCGCGAGTAGAGTCAGCGGCGACAGGGGAGAGACGGTTCGTTCGAAGCGCTTCCCGACCAACAAGGCGCCGAGGCAATACTCGGCCGACAGGCAAAGGTGAACAATGAGATTCCTTCGTCGCATTCTCTGTGAGCTTACCCGTGCGCTCTATCTCGATGTCCCCTACATCGTCGAAAGCATTTGGCGCCGTGCCGAATTCAACGCCAATCGCTGGTTTCGATACACGATAACCAAGACCAACACAGGTGAGGTACGCGGCCAACCAGCTCCACGGAAATTTGTGTGTTTACCGCAATACTGGCTGTTTGTGCCTGTGTCTGTCAGCTCGGGCCACTAGCCCGCGAAACCGTATGAAAATTTGGTCGGAGCCGAGCAATAATCCACGACGGCCGGGGGGACCGGCATGACGAATGCGATTTTCGAGCCAGCCCTTGGGAAATCCAGCATGAGGAGGGTGATTTTCGAGCCTGTGGGTAACCCAGTCTTGTTGGTTGTCACATCCAGATAAGTCTCCTCCAAAGACAATGGCTCGATCAGATCTGTATGCCGATTGAAGATCTCGCGCACCTCCCGGGATACGGCGCGATACCTGGTGAAATTTGGAGCTACAAAAGTCGCATCTGACACATTCGCTCTGCCCGCTTCGCTGGCATTACAGAACGCACGCCGAAAGCTCTCGCCTCGTACGATGCCGCGCACACAACTCAGCGATTGCCCTTCCATGCGACAAATACGGGTTTTCCTCTCAATCGAGAATCGTCGCGCTGCTCAACCGATGCGTAGAAGGCATTCATGTCGGCATGGATGATTTTGCGGACACCCATATGGTCACTATGTTCTTCCGCGCCCCAGAATTACCGATCCTGGCTGTCTTTTAGACGTGGCTTTGCTCCGCAAGTCTTCGTAATGCTTCACCCTCGATACGTACTGCCTTCCAATCATCGAGAAAAGTCGCTCCCAGCCGTCTGTAGAAATCAATGGCCGGCTGATTCCACGCAAGCACTTCCCAACGCAG
>Ga0306926_10005182_pt1 | contig 13841 bp, 14 predicted proteins | sample flu12Cox44000178_FD_203759 | JGI IMG/M metagenome (GOLD analysis project Ga0306926, IMG submission 203759) | Lab enrichment of tropical soil microbial communities from Luquillo Experimental Forest, Puerto Rico - flux8day.12C.oxic.44.000.178 (v2)... | ecosystem: Environmental > Terrestrial >...
ATGACGACTATAAACAAGATAGCAAGGAGTACGACGTAACCCGGCTGACGACGTTTCAGCTCAAACTGGCCGAAACTGCGGCTTGTGTAATGAAAAACATCATCCTGCCCGAATGGCAGCAGGATCCGAGCAGCATGTTGCGCTCCGCCGACGGCAAAGAGCTTCAAGGCAAATTGTTTTGATAAGCAAGTCGCTGCTCTTCCGCCTTACATTAGCGCCGCCGAGGAGTTCTTTCTCCTGCCCTAGATGGGTTTTATCCAAAACATTCTTGCACGGATCCGCGCCATCGCTCTCTGCATCGTATGCGTTTTCGCCACAATGACTTTAGCTGTCTCTGTCTACCCCTTCGATCCGCTCCCCTTATCCGTGCGGTGTTTCTTGTTCTTTTTTGCTGTTGTGGGCGTTTCTCTCCTGCTGGCCTACGCCGAAATGTGTCGCGACGCCACACTGAGCCGAATCGCCGACACGAATCCTGGAGATTGGGGACTTGTGTGACGACATTCTCCGGGCCGTGCGCTGCTAGCACGGGACAGATTAACTTTGGGAAGGTCCGCATTTGCCCGCGTTGGGAAGTGGACTTGGAGTTGGTGTCGCTAATTGCTAGCTGCTAGTTACTTTTCAGCTCGTCAACAGCTTCGCCTTCATCGTGACTGCTCCCACACACCACAGCAGAGCGTCTTCCACGTGTTGACGCAGCGCGTCGTTGGTAAAGACCTTCTTGAGCGATTGCCCTTCGGTGAGCCGCCCTGCCAGCTCGGTCAGAATTGACTGGTACCGCTCTGGCATACTGATCTGTGTTGCGCGTACGAGGTCGTCGAAAATCAGCAGGCAATCCAGTACGACTCCATCGGGATCCTCGTCCTGGGAGTTCACGAGGTAGAGGGTCTGCGCCACGTCGCACATCGTCTCGACATCGCGCGGCGGATTCCCCAGCACGGCGAGTGACTTGTCCATCGCCAGCGCTTTGTGCACGAGAGTCGTTCGTGCGAAGAAGATGATTCGTCCGTCGGCAGTCAACGGCCGCTCATTATCACCGCCTACGGCGAGCAACGTGTAAAACTGCGGGCCGTCGTGCGTGTGATCGATACGGAATCCTGCCATCGCCAACTCTTCGGGGCGGCTCGACTCTGATTGATTCAGGACGGGTAACTGCGACATAGCCCTAATGGTACAAAACCATCGCAGATTTGGAACGCGGAAATCCGCGCGCCTTGTTGGCGCGCAAAGCCTGGGACATGGTACTTTCATCGAACGGGCGGTAAGACTTACATTTCGCTAGGCGAAACGCAACAAGGGTGCCTAAGCTGCTGAAAGCTGGCTGGATATAAAGTCCGATGGCCGGGTAGCGAATGTGCCGTACGGGGAGATGAGCCAGGCTGGGGTGTCCCGGCTTGGCTCATTTTGCTGTTGCGGTGAAGCTGTCGGGATCGGGCAGGTCGCCTGTTACAATTCGTCCGAAGCTCGACGGGCGGGCCCGATCTTGCAGGAACTCCTGAACCCGACTATTCGTACAAGCCTTTTGTTGTCATAGAGATTTGGGCATAATAGCCCAGCCTTTTAGGGAGCCTGTTTTGGACGACAACCAAGCGGTCAATGCGCTGGTCCGGCGATGCGTGGCCGGTGACGGGGCCGCATGGCAGGAAATCGTCCAGCAGTATAACCGCCGTATTTACAACATTTGCTATAGGTTTTGCGCTTCTTCTGACGACGCGGCTGACCTTACCCAGGAAGTTTTCATCAAAATCTACCGCACTTTGAACACCTTCGACGGCACGCGGGCTGCCTTCATGACCTGGGTCACGACCGTAACCCGCAACCTTCTGGTCGACCATTTCCGGAAGGGCAAATATGACCGCATCACCGACTCCCTGGAGGCAACTCCCGGCAGCCAGGAAGACGGTCTGAGCCTCGCTGAGCAATTGGAAGACCAATCCGCCAGCCCGGAGGAGCGGGTCAGCAGCTCAGAGACCCAAAAAATGGTACACCAGGCACTCCAGAAGTTGTCCCCTGAGCTTCGTGAGGCGGTGATTCTAAGGGACTTACGGGACATGGACTACAAGGAAATCGCCCAAGTCTTAAAAATACCGGAGGGGACCGTGAAAAGCCGGATAAACCGTGGCAGGACGGAACTTTCAAGGCTACTCCAACGTAACTATAGGCAGGTGAATTGATGTACGGCGAATCCAAATCCGGAATGCAGTGCGCGGACTTCGAAGCGTCGCTGTCTGACGCTCTCGACGCCACGTTGCACGGCGCGACACTGGCGGCCTTTGAGGCGCACCAGCAGTCGTGCCCGGCCTGCGCAGCGATGTACCAGGAAGCTGCGGCAGGCATGCACTGGCTTAAGGGTCTTGAGGACGTCGAGCCACCAAAGCACCTCGTGCACAACATCTTGGCGCAGACCATCGGGTCGGTGCCGGAGGCGAGCGCGCAAGCGGCCCCGATCGGCGAAAGTTGGATGGAGAAGCTCAAAGCGCGCATTACTCCGGTGTTCGCGCCGGTAATGACGCCACGCTTCGCCATGTCGTTCGGCATGGCCTTCTTCTCCATCACGATGCTGGCCAACGTTGCAGGTTTCCATGTCGCCGATTTGAAGCACATGGATATCAGCGCGAAGGGACTGCAAAAGACCTACTACTCCACGGAAGCTCGGGTAGTCCGCTATTACGAGAATATTCGGCTGGTGTATGAGATTGAATCTCGAGTGCGCGATTTGCGCCGCGCCGCTACACCGGAGAAGCAGGAGGAGAACGCTCCGAAGACCCCCGACAACAAGAAGGGGAGCTCCAACGAGCAGGAACACAAGTACCAGAACTACAGCCGGGACGTGAGCCAGCCGGTGCTGGCCCGCGGTCCGGCGGTAGATGAGCAAGTCATCGAACAGGCCCGGCTGAACAGGAGATTCGCATGAACTGCGCCAACCATGTCGAAGTACCCGCAGTGGCATACTGCCGCACTTGTGGCAAGCCCTTGTGCGGCGCGTGCACGCGTGATGTGCGTGGCGTCATTTACTGCGAGGAGTGTCTTGCCTCGCAGATGAGCGGCACAATTCCCCCACCGCCGGGCCCGGGGACCGTCCTGCCGGGCACTCCCCGTCGAGCCTACGACAACAGCCCCGGATTGGCTGCCATACTGGGATTTATTCCGGGCGTAGGCGCCATGTACAACGGTGAATACGCCAAGGGATTCATTCACGTGCTCATCTTCGCCAGCCTGATCTGGGCAGCCGATCACGTGAGCGGTCTCTTCGGTGTCGGCATTGCAGCGTTTGTGCTATACATGCCGATCGAAGCGTACCGCACGGCAAAGGCGAGACAGATGGGTGTTCCTCCCCCCGATCCATTTGGCTTCAATAACATGAACCTTTTCGGAAACGCGAGCCAACCCGCCGCAGCCACGCCTGAAGGCACGACGGCCGCGGTTCCGGTCGAAGGCCAGCCTGCTCCGGTTGACGAGGGTTCAGGTTCACGTGTGCCGGTAGGAGCTATCGTCCTGATCGGCCTGGGTGTAATCTTCCTGCTCGATCAGTTCGGGTGGTGGCACTTCGATTGGTTCGGTAGATTTTGGCCCCTGATCCTGATCGCCATCGGTATTCGCGTACTGATGAAGCGCACGGGAAGGGGATGGTGAGGAGGGCACTATGAAATACCGTTATAACCCCGCGTGCGGATGCGCCCGGTGCCGTGCCCACGGATTCATGGGACCTGCGATCCTGATCACCATCGGCGTTCTGTTCCTGCTCGACCAGGTCACGCACATCTACTGGATGGAGTTCATCCGGACATGGCCTGCGCTGCTGATCGTCATCGGCTTGATCATGTTCCTCCAGCACAGTGCGCCCACAACGGGCCACGTGCCCAGGGAATACCAAGCGATGCAGCAGGCACAGCAGCAGTATCAGCCGCAACAGTGGCGGCCGCCTGTAGCGCCGCCTTCGGCTCCGGCTCCGAGTCAGTCTCAGACGCCCAGCGCAGGCACGACGGACCAAGGGGAGGTACACAATGGCTAGCCCATACAAGCAGCCTTCGGCCCCGCTCCCCCCGCCTCCACCGGTGTATCGCTACCGCAGATCGCTGGCCGGACCATTGATTCTCATCCTCATCGGTGTGCTGTTCCTGCTGCGTAACGTCGGCGTGCACATTCCGGTGTGGCACTTCTTCGGACGCTTCTGGCCGCTACTGATCATCATTTGGGGCGTTGTGGCGCTGGTTGAGCACTTCGTAGCGCTCAGGAATGGCTACCAAACGCGCGGTCTCGGCGGGCTGGGAGTCTTATTGCTGCTTTTCATCGTGATCGCAGGACTGGCAGCCCACCACAGCTCCGACGTGAACTGGGAGGGCATGCGCGACCAGATCCAGATCGACGATGACCTCGGCGGCATGTTCGGCAAGGCCTACACCTTCGACGACACGATCGAGCAGAGCTTCCCGGAAGGCGGTTCGCTGCGCATCGTATGTGACCGTGGAACGATCAACGTGACGCCGGCCGACGATAACACGATCCGCGTTGCGGTGCACAAGAAGCTGTATGCCAACAACCAGGACGATGCCAACAAGTACAACGAAGGCACGAAGCCGCAGATCACGTTGAACGGAAGTAACGTGTTGCTCAATGCGAACACCAACGGCGCCGGAGATCATGGCGTGCAGGCTGACATGGATGTCTTTGTGCCGCGCGCCGCCGCAGTGGAAGTTGCCAGCAAACGAGGCGACGTGAGCATCAGTACTCGCAAGGCCGATGTGAAATTGACGGTGCAACACGGCGACATCGCACTGAATGAGATTACGGGCAGCGCGAAGATGAGCCTCGATAAAGGCTCGATCCGCGCTTCCAACATTAGCGGTGACGTGGACATCGACGGGCGAGTCGATGACGTGACGCTGGAAGATGTGAAGGGTGCCGTGAAGCTGAACGGCGACTTCTTCAACGACATTCGGCTGAGCAAGATTGGCAGGACTGTAGAGTTTAAGTCGGCGAGGTCGGACATCGCGCTGGCGTCGGTGCCGGGCGACCTCCAGATTTCCGGCGATTCCCTCCGGGCGACGGACGCGAGCGGTCCCATGCGACTGGTTACGCGGTCAAAAGAAATTCACCTGGAGGGCGTGACCGGCGACATTCAAGTTGAAAACGCCAACGGCGACATCGAAATTCATGCAGCGGACAAACTGCCGATGGGCAAGATGAGCCTGAATGGCAAGCACGGCGACATTTCGTTGACCATTCCTGCGAACGCGGGCTTTCAGCTAGATGCCATTACGCGCAAGGGGGACATCACGACCGACTTCGGATCGCTGAAGGTCGACAGCAGCGGCGGCGGGTCACATGCTTCGGGAACCGTCGGCAATGGCGGGTCGAAGCTGCAGATCAACGCCGACACCGGAGATATCCGCATCAACAAGGGATAGCTTGCTGATCGTGGTTAGTGGGTAGGGAAAGCCGCGAATCATCCTCCTCCAGAAAATCAAGCCCACTCTGCGGAGTGGGCTTTTGCTTAAGTTTAAAAAAACAGCAGGTCCTTCGACGCCGACGCGCTCTACCACCCCACGATGCGCAACAGCGGCGCTTCCTCGCTCAGGATGACACTCTGCGGTGGTGCACTAACTCCTCAATCCGCGTGACTACTTCGTCTATCGACAAGTTCGTGGTGTCGAGGATGACTGCGTCGGGAGCAGGGACGAGAGGAGAGGTGGCGCGGCAGCGGTCGCGCTGGTCCCGGGCAACCAGGTCTTCGACGATATGCCGGGCCTCCTCGGCGGTGTGGATGCCATTCTGAGCGACACGGCGCTCGGCCCGGATGCGCGCATCAGCATCAAGAAACACCTTTATCTCAGCGTCGGGGAAGACTGCAGTCCCGATGTCGCGGCCTTCCATCACGACTCCACCACGTGCACCCATTGCACGCTGGCGCGCAACCATGATCTCGCGCACCGCTGGATGCACCGACACCCGCGACGCGGCGGCGGTCACATCAGCTTCGCGAATGCGCTGCGATACGTCGCGGCCGTCGAGCAGAACGCGGTTCCCTTCCGGCTGAGGCTCGAGTTGAATCGCCGTCTCTTCCGCAAGCTGGCGCAGGGCTTCGGGGTCGTCGAGCGAAACCAGGTATTCAAGGGCCTTGAGAGCGAGGGCCCGATACATCGCTCCGCTTTCGAGGTTGATGTAGCCCAGTTTCTTCGCAAGGCGAGCGGCGATAGTACTTTTGCCGGAGCCTGCGGGACCATCGATCGCGATCACCAAGTGGGGTGTGGCGGTCATTCCGACGTGTTTTCCGGGGAGGATCTAGGCCGGTTGATGCGACGCGGACGTTCGACCAGCGGCTTGCCACGCCGCACAGCGGGCGGATGCTCATCGGACACACGCGTGGCATTGGAATCACGCGGCGGGCGTGCAACCTGCGACAGCCGGGCATCGGCTGGCTGCAACATCACTTTTCCGCCGACGTGCACGAATCCAAGCTCGCGCGCGGCCTGCAGGGCGTTGATAGCCTCACGTGTACGCGCACGTCCCACCAGCGTCGAAAAAAAGTTCTCCACCTCTTCTTGCGTAACGGCGCAGACGCAGTCAATGTATTTCGACAACAGCGCGGTGAGTGCCTCCGCCACCGAAACGTGCATTCCTTCTTTTACGGCCGCCGGCGCCCAGCGAAACAGCACATCCCAAAAGATACCTTCGTCCTGTTTGTAGTCCACGCGAGTGATGCGCAGCTTGGCCCACAACTCGTCAAGCGCGCGATCGAGTGCCGCCTCGGAGATTGCTTTGCCCAGCGATGCCTGCAGCCGCTGCTTGGAGATGGGCCCATGTTTCTGGATCAGCAGGAAAGCATCAACGGCGAGAGGCGAGTATCCCGGTCGCGTAGTGACTTTGGGAGACTGACGGGGATTGCGGTCCCCAACCAGTCCATAGAAAAAAGGAAAGACGGCGGCCGAAACCAGAAAGTTGTTTTCCGGGAAGACCAGCGTTTCGAAAGCAGCCTTGTCGCGCAACAGGCGCACCATGAGATGCTTGGCCTCGCGGGCACGCGGATCGGCGAAGGCCTTCTGCGAAGTGGGTAGATTGTCGTCGTTGCCAACGTAAGCTCCGACGAACGTGGGAGCCAGCACAGCAGGCTTCTGGGGGTAGAGAGTGCAGAAGCCAACGGAATCAATGAAGGCGCGCGCCGCATCGAGCGTGTGCACGGCTTGCCCGTCCAGACGCCATTTTTCGCGGCGCAGCTCCTGTAGTTGCTGATCGAACATGGTGATGAGAAAAAGCCGCTGGCCACCAGCAGCTAGCAGTTAGCAAGCAGCTCTGAATTCTCGAAGGTGCGAGACTTCCTTCGCACTAACTGGGTAAAAGTCGTCTCATAAATCACGTTCCGAGGAAATTCGGATTTTCTCGAGCGCTAAAGCCCGGTGTTTGTAATTGTCCTGATCGGCACGGTTGAAGCTGTGCCTTGATACAAATTTTCGCAGAGCGAGTTCCTCAGCAGCCTGTCAATCGGCAGCCTGTAAGCCGTGCCCCGACGCGAACAATTACGAGCCCGCCTCTAGTTGCTAGTTACTATTTGCTGTCCTCAGATGCGCTTGAAGGCCCGCTGGATGTCCCTTACAGAATACCGCAGAACCACAGGGCGTCCATGTGGGCAGCTCATGGGACAGTCGGTCTTTGCCAGCTCCTCGAGCAGCCACTCCATTTTGTTTTGTTCGAGCGGCATGTTGACCTTGATGGCGGCGTGGCAGGCGATCGAAGCAGCGATCTGTGTGCGAATCTTCTCCAGATTGAGAAACTGCTCTTCGCGCTCGAACTGCTCGAGGATCTCGTGCAGCATGTGCTCGACTTCCGCAGGGGAAACGCCCGCCGCTGTGGTCTTCACCGCGATGGTGCGAATGCCGAAGGGCTCGACCTCGAAGCCGTTGTGATTGAGCTCGTCAGAGATCTGCGCGAAAACAGCCATCTGGCTCGGCGTAAGCTCGACCAGCAGCGGTATGAGCATTTGCTGGTGCTCTGGCGAGTTGGCGAGACGCTGGCGCAGGATCTTCTCGAAGAGCACGCGTTCGTGCGCGACGTGCTGGTCGATGATCCACAGTCCCTGCGAGTTGACGGCGAGAATGAACGAATCGCGAATCTGACCGAGAGGTTTGAGCGATCGAAGCGAGTCGAGGCTGACGGGAACATCGTCGTCGACGATCGCAGCAGTGCACCTGTTGTCATGGGGAACTACGGACGCCGAGTCGATAAAGGTACCCGCTCTATCGCCCGTCTCGGCAGCCGCAGCATTCGCAACGGTCTGCGGGCCGAAGCACGCCACGGGAACGGCGCCGTTTCTATCGATGCCAATGCCGTCGTTGCCGAAGTGCAGGGGCGTGGTGAACGGCGGGAATTCCTGAGCACGCAGGGTGAAGGCAATATCAGCTTCGTTGAGGTGCAACGGGTCAGCATCCGATAGCTGGCGCGCGCTCGGCGACAGCGACGCCGACGCGGTGGGCTGTGCGTGGATCTCGGCCATGAAGGCGGGCACCGGGCGGGCCTTCATCAGCGCGGCCCGCACGGAATCGCGAATGAAATCGTGCAGCGTTGAGGACTGGCGAAAGCGCACCTCGGTCTTTGAGGGATGCACGTTGACGTCGACTTCGGTGAACGGCATCTCGAGGAAGAGCAGGACTACGGGATAGACCGTTGGCGGCATGATGTTGCGGTACGCCTCGGTAAGCGCATGCTGTACGATGCGGTCGCGAATGAGGCGTCCGTTGACGAAGATGAAAATAGAGTTGCGATTGAGCTTTTGGATCTCCGGGCGAGAGACGAAGCCGTGCAGGCGGATTTCACCGGGAATCACCTCGTGCTGCTCTTCATCATCTTCTTGCGCCTGGCGGCGCCACGGCGGAGGCTGCGGCAATCCGACGTGAATGAGCGGCAACAGGGCGCTGAGCGGGATGAGCTGGTCGAGCGTCTCCTTGCCGAAGACCTGGTAGATGCGCTGCGAATGGTCAGCTACAGGCGGCGCGATAAGCATTGCGTGGGTAGATGAGTGCAGCTCCCAGTGCATTTCGGGATGAGCTAACGCGTAATGCGTAACCAGCGAGGCGATATGTGCCAGCTCCGTCGGCTCGGCCTTCAGGAATTTACGGCGCGCGGGAATGTTGAAGAACAGGTCGCGCACCGCGATCGAAGTGCCGACTGGGAGTCCAGCTTCTTCGACCGTGAGGACCTTCCCTCCTGCGATTTCGATGACCGTGCCGGCAGCGTCTTCGGTGGCGTGTGTCTCCAGACGCAAGCGGCTCACCGATGCGATGGAAGGCAATGCTTCGCCGCGGAATCCGAGGGTTCGGATATTGAGCAGGTCGTCGGCATTGCGGATTTTCGACGTGGCGTGACGCTCGAAGGCGAGCATAGCGTCGTCGTGCAACATGCCCCAACCATCATCGATGACCTGGATCAGCTTGCGTCCACCGGCCTCGACATTGACGCGGATGCGGCGCGCGCCGGCATCGAGGGAGTTCTCCAGCAGCTCCTTCACAACGGATGCGGGACGCTCCACCACTTCGCCGGCGGCAATCTTGTTGGCGACGTTTTCGGAGAGGACATGGATGCGGCCCATGGCTACTACGTTACATGAGCAAAGCGGTTAGTGGTTAGTGGTTAGAAACACCAGGTCCTTCGACTCGAACCCGCAATGATTTACGCGTTCTCGCTCTGGATGACACCTCATCGCCAGCCGCGGGCGCGAGTATGAAATACTAGTTCCCTATCTCACTTCATGAGGACGCACAAGAAAATGCTGTCGCTACTGGTGTATTCACGTGCCGGAGGGGCAGGATGATGGGCGCTTCGACCGCCAGCGCCGCCGTGTCGCTGGCAACGGTGCAGCAGGCGCGCGAGCGCATCCGCCAGTTCATTTACAACTCGCCGTGCCGGCACTCGGTTGAGCTGTCGCAGATGACCGGGCAGGAGACCTTTCTGAAGCTCGACAATGTGCAGCGCACGGGGGCATTCAAAGAGCGCGGCGCATTGAACAAGATCCTGACACTGAGTGATGAAGAGAAGCGGAGGGGAGTGGTCGCGGCGAGCGCGGGCAATCATGCTCAGGCAGTGGCGTATCACGCATGCGCACGCGGCATTCGCACACAGATCGTGATGCCGCTGATGACGCCGCTGGTGAAAGTGGCGGCGACGAAAGGCTTCGGCGCCGAGGTGGTGCTGCGCGGCGCCAACTATGACGAGGCGTACTCGTACGCGCTGGAGAGTTGCGCCACGCAGGGCATGACGTTTCTTCATCCGTTTGACGATGTGGAGGTCATCAATGGGCAGGGCAGCATCGGGCTTGAGCTGCTGGAGCAGGTGCCCGATCTCGAGGCTGTAGTGGTGCCGATCGGCGGCGGCGGTCTGATCAGCGGGGTGGCGTCCGCGATCAAAGAGAGCAATCCGAACGTGCGCGTGGTGGGTGTGCAAACCGAACGACTGCCTTCGATGCTGCGTGCGACGGAGGCGGGGCATCCGGTGACGATTCCTGCGTCGGCAACCGTGGCGGACGGCATTGCTGTGCGGCGAGCGGGAGACGTGACGCTTCCGCTGGTCGAGCGCTATGTGGATGAGATCGTCACGGTGGATGAAGAGGAAATTGCGAACGCTATCCTGGTGCTGCTGGAAAAAGAGAAGACACTGGCGGAGGGCGCCGGCGCCGTGGCGATCGCTTCCCTGCTGCAGCATAAGACGTCGCTCGGCCGGCAGAGGACGGCAGCGCTGGTGTGCGGCGGCAATATCGACGTAAGTCTGCTGGCCAAGATTATCGAGCGCGGCCTGGCGAAAGATGGGCGACGACTGCGGCTGCGGATTCATCTCACAGACCGTCCGGGTGCGCTGCATCAGCTGACTAAGATCATTGCCGACCTACGCGCGAACATCGTGGAGACGGAATACGACCGCACCTACTACGGGGTGAACCTGGGCGACACGGCTATCGATATTTCGATGGAGACGCGTGGGCCGGAGCACATCCAGGAGATTCTCGACGCCCTGAACGCCGCCGAGTACAAGCACGAGCGAATTGAGTAAAGACGGTGGATAGTGGATAGTGGTTAGTGGACGGTTGATCACCGCTGATGGATGTGTCGTGGAAAATTCGAAGCCGCGGGCGCATCTTCGCCGCGGCCTTGCTTTTCGGTATCGCGGCCGGTGTATTTGTCCTGTTTCCAATTAATGAATTCGTGTACTACTCGGAATACCAAGTCACAGGAATTCCTGCTGTTCGATTCGCCGTGACCCAGTTGCAGCAGGCGTTACAGGGAAACAAACCGAAGAAGCTTGCGTTTTACGCAGTCGTCGGTGTCGTGCTAAGTCTGGGTGGAGCTGTGATCTACGTCTCCATGGCTCGGCGGGCGGAGCAGATCCGGCAACTGAGCGCGGCGCTGGACGACGACGTGCGCGGCACCATTGCTCAGGGCGAGAGCGCTACTCTGGAGTTCAAGTCGACGTTTCGCTGGGACCTGCGCGAAGGACACATTAATCGCTCCCTGGAGAACGTCGTGATGAAAACGCTTGCTGGGTACATGAACAGCCAGGGCGGCACGCTGCTCATGGGCGTGGACGATGATGGGGCCATACTTGGGCTCGACCATGACTACTCGGCGCTGAAGAAACCCGGCCGGGACGGATTTGAGCAGTTGCTGATGACATCGATCGCGACCAAGCTGGGGGCCGATGCTTGTCAGGCTGTGCAGACGGTGTTTCATTCTGTCGAAGGCAGAGATGTATGCCGGGTAATCGTTAGCCCGGCCCACCGGCCGGTCTATGTGAAGGATGGCGAGACTCCCAAGCTTTACGTTCGGACGGGCGTGAGCACACGTGAGCTGAACGTACAGGAAGCAATTAATTACACGGCGACGCGGTGGAATAGGTAAGGCTCAAGCTTTCATCCAGACTGCGGGTTACCCTTTGTGCTCGTAGGTCGCCATGATGACGCCTGTCGAAGATACGTCATTGCTAACCAGCTTCATGTTCACGGGGTGCGAGGTGTCGCCGAAGAGTTTTTTGCCTTTTCCAAGAACTATCGGACAGGTGAGCAGTAGAAGCCGGTCAATGAGATTCGCTTCCAACAGCTGCGGATAGAGAGTTGAACTGCCCCACACCACAATGTCCGGACCATCGCCCGCCTTGACCTTCCGCAAGTCATCAATGTTGCGCATCTTGTGGCTGTTGGCCCAGTTGAGTTTTGCCGATCCCCGAGTTAGTACGTATTTGTTCGCTTTTGTAAAGACCGGACCAATTGGGTTGTCTGCCGGAACATAGGGCCAATAGCTAGCAAAAATGTCGTAGGTCTTGCGGCCCAGCAGCAGGTCGTAGGGTTTGTCAAGGGTGCCCACTACACCCATGATTGCGGCACCTGTTCTAGCGTCGGAAAATTTCATGCTCCATCCGCCGAGATCGAACCCATCGCTTGCGTCCTCTTGGGCGCTGCCTTGCCCCTGCATGACGCCGTCGAGGGAAACCTGCGCGCTGGCTATGATCTTTCTCATTTTTCGTCTCCTTCGTTGGGTTCTGCTTCAAGGACGCTTAACAGCAGACGTCCCTGTTGAAGGGGAGCGGCTGCCGTTATTGTTGTAACATCGGCCTACACAAGCAACCGGCGCGGCGCAAGATTGTGAGCGTAATTGATTCCATGACAACAGTTATCGTGACTCCTGCGAACAAACCAACCGCATCAGCCGAAATTTGATCGTGATACAGCGGTCAATATTGTAGTTGCATCCAGCATCGCGCTGAGCCAATCGTTAACTCGGGAGATTGATTGCGGCTGCAACAGCAAGCGCGACGATTGAGAAGACACAAAACATCTACAGCTTCTTCACAAGTCCATGAAACAAAAGCAGGCGGACTGTGTTGAAGTCGCAGCGACGAAAAAATCATTCTGGCCATCGCCAGATGTGGAGTTCAGCGCGGCTTCGGTGTCCGGTCGAGACGGTGCGGCTTGACTGGCTTCTGCGGCAGCTCTTGTTGCGCCTTCTGGTGACGGCGGTCGAGGGTGGGCGGCGGTTTGACTACTCGCTGAGCTGATTGAGGTACGTGCGACATGTTTCCTCGTCGCGTTGAAACGCTCTTACGGCGGTTCTACGAGCGATGGCGTAAGTAGCTCCGATCCATGGGACGTTCTGAATGGTTTGAGTGAGCATTCCCTTGCCTATTGCCCTGACCGCTTGCCACGCGTCGTTCAGCTTCATGGCCTTGCGGTACTCATCGACTACTCATCGACCGCATTCTGGTAGTTGTCCAGCGCACTATCAAACTGGGCAAGGTAGCGGCGTCCCATGGACGGGAGCTTCCATGCTTCTTCCGCTGACTGGCTGCGACCGGCATTGGACAAGAACTGCCGCGCTTCCGAGTAAGTCAGCGGCTCGGCGTCAGGGGAGATCCTCCCTTCATAAATATCGGCCGCGACGATCCACCCCTCGATCCGTACCTTTACCGCTGCAGGCATAGTCACGGTTCTTATTTGCGGCTATGCCGGTATTCTAAGTCTTTGAGGATCACGCACACGGTTCAGGCAGATGTGTGCTGGGAGGGTCATGGTTATTGCAAGCTGGAACGTCAATTCCATCCGCGCACGGGTGGATCACGTCAGGAAATGGATCGAGGACCGCCGGCCCGACGTCCTTTTGCTGCAGGAGCTCAAAGCCTCCGAGTTCCCCGAGATGCTCTTCAAGACCCTCGGTTATGAAAGCGCGGCCGTCACGCAAAAAAGCTACAACGGCGTGGCTGTGCTGTCGCGCGCGCCTCTGGAGGTGGTTAGTACAACGCTTATTGGCGACGAGGCCGACAGCCATGCGCGATTCCTCGAGGTCATGATCGAGAAACTTCGCGTTGTGAAT
>Ga0306926_10005183_pt1 | contig 13837 bp, 17 predicted proteins | sample flu12Cox44000178_FD_203759 | JGI IMG/M metagenome (GOLD analysis project Ga0306926, IMG submission 203759) | Lab enrichment of tropical soil microbial communities from Luquillo Experimental Forest, Puerto Rico - flux8day.12C.oxic.44.000.178 (v2)... | ecosystem: Environmental > Terrestrial >...
CAACGGCACGCCGTTGAGCCGGGTCTCTTCACAAAACTGTAACATGAGACAAGCATATCGCGTCGGTGTTCGAAGCAATTGCCGGGACAGTGAGGGTGCATGGTTTCGCATCTGTAATTTGACTACTGCTCAGTTGAGCGCTAGGCCGCGCTTCAATTCCGCCTGCCGCATCCCCATATGTTGCTTGCTCATGACCGCATGGAAACCGACGCCGCGCGCACCGGCAAAGACTAAGGAAGAGCTACGCAAGATGCTGGCTCAGGCCGTCCGCAATACCAAGCCCGAAACCGAACGCAAGCCTTTGCCTAAGCCAAAGAAGGGTCGCCGCTAGCGTGGCCGCCCTTGGCCCGTAGCGGCCAGCCGTCGCCGCTCATGGTGATCAGGTGGTTGCACTTGTAGTCGGAGCAGTAGATTAGCACCCCTCGCACGCCGCTGTTGCGCATCTGGGCAAAGCTGATCTTTTGCGCGCGGTCAGGCATCACGACATCCTCCCCCCGAATTGACCGATCGTGAAGCCGCTACAGCTTGGGGCAATGATCGTCCGAACCTACATCATCGACAGCGGAGCGACTTGCACAAATGGTCTGTCGGCGAGGTGAATGCTCTGCAAATCTAATCCGGGAGCTATGCTCATGGATTTTATCTGGCGAAGGTCGAGAACGTTGGGCGCCATGGCACTGGTTTTGACAGTTGCCGGCATTTCGATAACAGTCGCCCGTCCGCACTCGTTCATCAATCCAGATCTGGGTGCGGAATGGCAATGCAGCCGCAGTCTGTTCGTTGTTACCTGTTCTCATTCCACGAGATGATAGGCAACGAGACGAAGGCCGGCTTCCTCGACGTTCCGAGGAGCGATCGCGACTTCAAGGAAGACTCCAATGAACGTCATCATTCAGAAGCTTGATGGCTTGTGGCACCTCATCGTCGGGTCCTGTCGGATCCGAACTCCGTTCCTGGAGACTCAGAACCGCGAGTCGGTCGTTGCGTATGCCCGGCGAATCTACCCTGGCGCCAAGGTCTTCGAACGCGACTGATTTTAGCAGTTGCGCCTCACAGGAAGTGTGCTCCGCGTAAGCCTTAGTGTTTCAACTCGGGAATGCAAACATGCTGCACGCATTTGAAGACGAGCATCAACTCCCAGATGGCGTCGCGAGGAGCGAGGTGGGTGTCACACCGGAGAGTCCTTCCCTCGCCGTCGTTCCCGATAGACAGCGTATGGAAGCGCTGGTCCTGACAATACCTAGCGCGCACCCAGCAAGTGCGTGCCGTCTCATTCGCGCGCGGGCCGATCTAGTGCGGCATCTTGCCCGTTGGTCTGCCCCCCGCGCTCGACGGCAGGCCAAGCGTCTCACGAAGCTGAGCGACAGAGGCCTTTCCAAAATCCGGAAGGGCAAGCAGCTTCTCGTCCGATATCTCGCGTACCTCTCCCACGTTTTTGAAGTCGGTCGCGAATAGCGCGTCTTTGATGCGAGCGAGATGGACCTCGCGGATCGGCGTGTCATCCGGAAGCTCCGGTGTGTGCTCAAGCTCGCGCGCAGAAAAGATCGTTCAAGGTGCCGATAGCTACCTGCATTGCGCTGGCGTTGTGGGACCTCCAGGGTGTCCATCAGCGCTTGCGTGCTGATGCGCTCTAGGCCACCGAACCCCTGTCGTCCCACGCGCTCCAACCGCAGGTGGGCAAGTCATCTCGCTTTCGAAGCCATGCGTCGATGACCGACAGACACGCGGATACCCGGCGGTCCTTGCTGCTAGTCCACCGGCGTCCGTCCTAACGCCAGCCAACGAAACCGAGGCTAAATTTGGGCCGGTATCCCATGCTGTGGGCTCCCGCCAGAGCGCCGCTCGTGCACACCATCCACAGAAAATACGATTAGCCATTCACATAATGGTTGATTGGCGAGCTGCCATTCGTATAACGCCAGCATGACGATTTGCGAGGAAGAGTCATGACCCCGGGCCAGCTTGTGAAGGCTGTATCGATCGCGCTGCAGGTTCCAGAGGAGACGGTCGTTGTGCATGACCGCAACCTCGTTGTGGCCGGGCTGCGGACGAAGAGCGGTCGCGGGCCAAGCGCGGCGAAGGTGACGCCGCACGATGCGGCTCGGCTATTGGTGGCAACGCTCGGCTCAGCCCGATCGAAGGATTCGGTCCATACCGTTAGAGAATTTGAAACGGCGGTTTTTAGATCAGATCCGTTCGGCTTTCCTCCTGCTAACATTGAACACCCCGCGCTTGCCGAGCTTCCAGATGGGCACAATTTCATTGAGGCGCTCACCTCACTGATTAAGGCAGCCAGCGCTCCGCTCTCAGCGGACGAGGCCGATCAGTTGCTTAAACTGATGGGCGTTCTGGAGATCCAATGCTCCACGCCGAGCGTAAGAGGCGTAATAATGCTTGCGGATAGCAGCGAGTTGGAAAACTCCTATAACTCCCCCCATGATTTGTCCGCCAGCAAGCAGACTGTGTCTGCATCGACTGAAAAACGGCGCGAGCAGGAGATGCAGCAGTATGGTCGACTTCTCCATACACCCGGCATTGGTCAAATCCGATGGATGCACGGCAACGTCATACTGATGATCGGCCTCGCTTTTCGAGAGAACGGCCTGAACTACCCAACCGCTGACAAGGCCATTGATGCCATTGTGGCGAGCTACTCTAAGGCGGCGAAAACCAAAAAGAACAAGGTGGCGTGATGAGTGTTGCAGCAGTGATCGACAGGCTGCGGCTTGTTGCCGTGCTGGACGCCCTCAGCAAGGGCGCGGCCTGATGTCTCGCCCCTACAATCTTGAAGAGGCCGCCGCGAAGCTGCGCAAAACTCCGCGCTGGCTCAGGGAATGGCTGTGCTCTCATCCAGCCGATCCATATGGCGAGCCCTATTTTACGCCTGTGGGACGCACCAAGATATTACACGACGGTGATATCGCCCGCATTGAACGTGATTTGCGAGGAGAGCTTAAATGCCGCTCACGCTCAGGCCGCCGCGCCCAGGTAAAACGCCGAATTACGAAATACGCGGGACCTACCTCCGATGCCGTGTGGAAGTCAGCAGCGGAACTAACAGGCGATCCGTCGCTCTCAAAATCCTCCGACAAATCGAGGAGTGTATCGAGCAGCACGGCCAGTATCCCGCGCCCGAACTTAAGCCTCGTACAGGAGAGCCGACGTTCTTGAGCGCTGCAGTCGCATATATGCAGGAGGGTGGCGAGCGCTGCTATATGTCGCCCCTCTTGAAGCATTTTGGCGAGACCCCGATCAGGGACATCGATCAGGCCGCAATCGAGGAAGCTGCCAAGACGCTGCTACCGAATGGTGCGCCAGACTATCGCAACCGCCGCATCTACACGCCGGTGTCGGCAGTGCTGCATCATGCGCTCGGCGACAAATGCCCGCAGTTCAAACGGCCTGCGGGCTCCAAGGGCCGCGAGCGCAAAGACTTCATGTGGCCGGAGCAAGCGTTCGCAATTATCGATGAAGCCGACAAGATCGATCCTGATTTTGGGCTTTACCTTCGTTTCCTGCTCTACACCGGCATTCGGAAGAGCGAGGGGCTTTCAGTGCTGTCAGCGGACGTCAGGCCGGGCGAGCGAGCCGCTTGGCTGCGCACTTCGAAGAACGAAGATCCACGTATACTCAAGCTCCGCGAGGACATTGTGGGACCGCTACAGGCCCACCTTGAACGCTCGTCCAGCGACCGTCTGTTCAAGTTCAGGGACGGCGGACATTTCAAGCACCTTCTGCTGCGGGCCAAGCTCGCAGCCTGCGGCCTGCCATGCCCGGTACGCCGCCCGACCGGCTGGAGGCCGCCAGAGTATCGGCTGGCCTTCGTCGGGTTTCATACCTTTCGCCACACCTGGGCAACGTGGATGCGTCGTTATGCCGGCGCTGACGTGCAGGATTGGTGGCGACGGGCAACTGGCGTGATCCCAGAAGTGCGCAACGCTATTCGCATGTGGTGCCGCGTGATGAATGGGATTCGTGTCGATAATTTACCAACGCCGGTGGCCCGCACTTACCCCGAAGCTCTGCCATTCGCGAGGTTCTTTGTCGGTGTATTCCACTGACAAAAGGACGAAGGCGAAGGAAGAAAGCAAGGGAGAGGACGCCGGCCATCACGAAAAGCAGATTGTCGAGTTTCATTCACTTTACTGTTTCTTCGTGCAGGTAGTATTGACCAGCTTTATCAACCGTTCAAACAACCGCTTTCATCCTTTGCATGCGTGATGGGAACGAGAGTGAATTGCTCAGTTCGAATTTCGAGCCTCCAGGGACGGTTGCCGATGATGTCAGGGAGCCTCGACAAGACGGCCACGCAATGATCAGCCTCCTCGGACGTTGAGCCGACAAGGATCGTCTTCCATCCCGCCTTCGTTGCGGCCGAAGGCGTCGGATCACCTCTGCAGGACGATGACTCAGGCAACGCGCGGGTCAACACCTCCAGTGTCACCACGATCGCGACCAACAATATCGCCATCCGGCGCGCGGCTTCTTCGATCTTTTTGCCGCGCCGGATCAGAAAAGAGATCGCGCCGAGGATCGTCGCTGGAAACGCTGCCAAAAGTCCAACCGCGATCAGAAGCGTCCGAACCGTGATCTTGCAATCGAGAAGCAGGGCCAACATGGCCTCATATTTTGCCAGCCTTCCCAGGCGCTCAACCGACTTTCCGTTCTCGCTTGCATTCTCTCTCAGCAGGTGAGCGATTGCCTTCGTCCAGGTTTTGCGGGATCGGACCGCAAAACCCGACGCGTGCCGTAGCGCAACGCATTGAAATCGGAAATGCGGTGTGGATCCAGGACGACGGCCTCGCGAAAACATCGAGCGCGACAAGATAGCCATTGGGTCCTTTCAAAATCTCCTTTCAGGGGAAATCGAGGATTGCCTTCATGTCAGGAAGCCGGTCCGGCAAAGGCGTTGCAGATTGTCGACGTCGAATGTGACGACGCCAGTATTTGGGACGGGGTTGTCGTGCCAGGCTGGTCTGAAACGCGGCATCAGGTCACGGGCCGTGGCGCGCGGATCGGCAGAGAGCATCCGCACCATGTTGATGAAAAAGCCGTGGCATACGACGAGCACGTCGCCGGCCCTGAGGGCGGCCAGAAAGGCGAGTTCTCGCTTCACCCGCTCAACGAACGCGACGAAGGATTCTGCATCATCGCCGTCGCAATAGTCCGGGTCGCAGGTGGCCCAATAACGCAGCTCATGGCGTCCTCGCTCGACAAACGAGGCACCGGCAAATCGGGCAAGCGAGAAATTGACGATCTCGGTCAGATGCGGCCGCACCGTAGAGGGCGTATCGGGGAAGCGCGCATGAATTGGCGCGGCCGTCTCGAGGGCGCGGCGGCGGGGCGAAACGAAAATCAGATCGGGAGCCGCGCCGAGAGAGGCCGCGAACTGCCGCGCCTGCTGGCGGCCGAGCGCGGTGAGAGGGATGTCGCCATCCTCGGGGATGGTGCCGAGGCCGACGTCAGACATGCTTTGGCCGTGCCGCAGGAAGTGGATGCCGCCGTTCATTCAGGCCGTTCCTGCTGGCCAGTCAAATCGCTGAATCCCCGGCATTCCGCTCGTGGCTCTGCGCCTTTTCGGCGGGGCGTTCTGCGCATGCCCTGCTGCGACAAGGCCTGTAAGCGCAATAAGCCACCGGGGCACGACCTGATAACTCCTGAGCTTGCAGGTAGAATCGACCTGCTTATTCAACCGTTCAACCGACTTTAAGTCCTCCCTCGCATTCTCCATCAGAAGTCGATTGGTCCGGGCTGCGGGATCGTGGAGTTGGGCGCGCGCTTTGAGCGAGTTGCGCCGGCATCACCAAATTGACGGGCGATTGTGGTCTAATATACAACTAGAGATAGACGAGATTGTATCGTCACGGAATACGCGCTTGGCAAGAAGAGCAACTGGCTTCAGCAAATGAAGCCTTGGAATGTCGTTTTGCTGTCGAGCATTCTCGCAGCGACAATCTTCCTCTCAATCATGACGCTGGCGCCGCGCTGCCCATCGTCCGTCAAATCTACGACGGCGGGCAATTTGCTCTCAGCCGGTTGCCGTAGCCCGGGGTACCGGCCGCGTTACGACTATGACAATCCGCTGCAAATCCCCCAAAACCCCTGAGCGTCAAAAATTTGCGAGAAAGCCGAGCGTGCTCACGCGATGAAGCAATCGCGAGTGCAAGATTCGCGGAAGCCCGAACTCCAGATTGACGGCAGATTTCGGGCCGGCCATCGGGCCGGCCGCGAATAACCGAGCCTTGCTTGCATTTTCGTCTTGAGCCACAAAGTTTCGCATGGACGGAAAAATTCAGTTAAATCAATGAATAAGATCTCTTTCCTGAAGAAGCCGTCCATGACTTTTCGGAGCCGCCAGCCTCGGTTTCGTCAGATTTATTGCCGAAACCTATAGCTCCCGCGTTGGTCTTATCCCGCGCCAGTGTCGATTAAGTCGCAAGTCCCGTTCGTTTTGTGAACGACCCGCCCAGCGGCGGCCCGCACCACGACCGTTTATTTTGCCCGGACTCTGAACCTCATGATCGAGCGCAATCCGAACTCCGTGCTTCCGTTCGCCAGCGATGCAAAAGCCACCAGCATGGCCCGCGTCGGCACCCAGCCAATTGCACTTGCCGCCGCCCTCCTCATGATTCTCGCCGGCGCCGCCTCGATTGCGCTGTGGCGCGCCTATACCGGGACCTCCCCCGAGCTCGATCGCGTCGCCGCCGCGCGGCTGCTGCAAGTGCGTGCCGCGCAAGCGTCCGAGCAGCTCGTGGAAAAGACCAAGGGACTGGAAGCGACCCAACAGGAATCGATCGACCAGTTGCAAGTGGTGCAGGATCAGTTGCAGACGGTCAGACGCCAGTTGGCCGCCCAGCAGGCCGACAACAAGCGGCTGTCCGAGCAGGTCGTAGCGCTCAATGAGGCAGTCGACAGCTTGAGGCAATCCTTCGCCAGCGTGCAAGCCTCCGATCCTGCGCCGGCTACGCGCAACAGGTCGATCCGGACCCGGGCGCATGCGGTCAGGGTCCACAGGCGGGCCAAATCGCACGGTTGAAGCAGGTCGGCGGCCTCCTTCTTGAATTTCTTCGGAAGTTTGTGAACTGGCTCACAGAAGCCCGTTCGATTCCGGGCCATTGTCCGGTTACCGGAAGGCGAAAGCCGATTTTAATTTCCGGGGCTGGCAAGGTCGTTGACGGTATACTGCGTCGACGGCCTTGTTTTTTTATTCCCCTGCCCCGACCATATTTCCCGCCGCCCTCGCAGCCCCGTGATTTGCCTTATGTGCGCAATTCCCCGTGAATGCGCCTGCAAAATCCCCTTGAGGAGCAAGAATATGAGTGCTGAACCCGCCCTAACATCCGATATCGTGGGATTGACCAAGCCCGCCCCGTTTTCCCGCCGCGGCTTCATGACAGCGTCGGCAGCCGTTGCCGCGGGCTATACGCTCGCCGCCGGGCCCGTACGGGCCGAGGTGATCAAGACCGACACCGAAGGCCTGGAGACAGGTGATGCCAAAATCAAGGTCGCCGACGGCGAGATGCCCGCCTACTTCGCGCGGCCGAAGGGCGCGAGCAATCCGCCGGTTGTGCTGGTCGCGATGGAGATCTTCGGCCTGCACGAATACGTCAGGGACGTGACGCGGCGGCTTGCCAAGCTCGGCGCGTTCGCGGTCGCACCGGACTATTACTTCCGGAAAGGCGGCGATCTCACCAAGATAACGGACATGCAGCAGCTCCTGCCGATCGTGAATGCAAAGCCCGATGCGGAGCTCCTGTCCGATCTCGATGCCACCGTCGCCTGGGCGAAGTCGCAGGGTGGCGACACCTCGCGTCTCGGCATCGTCGGCTTCTGCCGCGGCGGGCGCACCGTCTGGGAATATGCCGCCCACAATCCCGCACTGAAGGCCGGGGTTTCATTCTACGGCCCACCCATCGATCCGCCCAATCCGGTCTGGCCGAAGAGTCCGCTCCAGCTCGCGCCCGAGATGAAGGCGCCCGTGCTCGGTCTCTATGGTGAAGCCGATACCGGCATCCCCGTGTCCGCGGTCGAGGCGCTGAAAAAGGCGCTTGCGGATAACAAGAAGACCGCCGAGTTCAAGATCTATCCCGGCGCGCCGCACGGCTTCCACGCGGACTACCGCGCAAGCTACCGCAAGGAAGCGGCGGAGGATGGCTGGAATCAGATGCAGGCCTGGTTCAAGAAATATGGCGTTCTGAGCTGAGCATTCAGACATTGCGCGCGGCCTCACCGCGCGCAACCGTATCAACGACCCGCCGTCGTCAATTCCCAACGCGCGATCGCATTCACGTTGCGGTTTGTGGCATGATCCTCTTGACGGAACGAATTGCTGTTTCGTCCATTAGCGGACACCAGGAGGCTGACCCCTCATGCGCAAACTGATCGCCTTCGATGACGAGACGTTCGACAAGCTCAGGCAATTGGCGCGCGACAGGATGGCCACGTTTCAGGAACTGGCGGATGAGGCCTTCGCCGATCTCTTGAAGAAGCACGGCGTTCCCATCGACCTCAAGGATGCCTTGCGCAAAAGTGCCGCACAGGGGCGCGCGTCGGCCAAGGTGATCACTCTTTCGAAGCCGAAGAAGCGATGAGGAGGATTCAGCCGATCTTCTTCAGCCCCTTCCTGTAGCGCGGGGCGTTGCGCTGATAGGATTCCGCATCGCGGCCGATGTTGCGAATCTGATCGGGTTCGAGCGTGCGGACTACCCGCGCCGGCGAACCGATGATCAGCGAGTTCTCGGGAAACTGCTTGCCTGCGGTGATGACCGAACCCGCGCCGACGATGCTGTTGCGGCCGATCTTCGCGCCATTCAAAACGATCGAACCCATACCGATCAGCGAGCCGTCCTCGACCGTGCAGCCGTGCAGAATGGCGTTGTGGCCGACGGTGCAATTCTTGCCGATGGTGAGCGGAAAACCGAGATCGGTGTGGCAGGTCGAACCGTCCTGCACATTCGAGCCCTCGCCGATCTCGATCCACTCATTGTCGCCGCGCAGCACCGCGCCGAACCAGACGCTGGCGCCTTGCTTCAGCCGCACCTTGCCGATCACTGTCGCGGTGTCGGCGATAAAATAATTGCCGTCGGCGGGAAGATCGGGCCCCTGCCCGTCCAGTTCGTAGATCGCCATGAAAATCTCCCATGCTCAGGGCGACCTTGGCACGGGGAGCGACGGATTTTCAAGCGAGGGGGAGATGAAACCTTTTCGGCTCGAAAGACGAGGCCGAGCCTTCAGGCCAGCAGTCCGGCGGCACGCAGCGTCATCAGGAAGAAGGTGCCGCTCATCATGCTCCAGAAGCCCGCGATCACGGTTGCCATCATGACAAACTCGAAGCGCCGGCTCTCGACCTGCACGCCGGCAAGCGTATTGCGCATGATGATGAAGGGCGCCGCGAACACCAGAAACGGCACAGCGGCAAAGCGATGCGGCACGACGCCTTCCTGCAACAGGGCAAAGCCCGCGGGACGTTGCGCGAAGGCTTGATAGCCGCTGGCGAAAGCGCCGGCGAGCGCAAAACCAATGCAGAGCGCGAACAACGAATTCACTGCATCGGGTGACATCGCACTCTCCCGCACAACTGGGGCATCGCAAACCAGGATTCCAGTACCGCTTTCGACTTCAAATCGGCGGCACTCATCGGCGCCCCTCTTTGGCAAAATCGCCCGCCCGCCGCCACATCATCCTTAAAGAAAGGTTAATGCTCCGGGCGCAGCCCTTGCCCTCTGCATCGCCGCTGGAGCCCCTGGCCGCCGGAAACCCGCCTCAAAGACGGTGCCGCATGGCATAGTCGGCTTTGATTCGGGTGCCATTTCACGTTTGCCATTCATGACGATGTTTTCGACGGTCCGCTTCACTTCGCGCGGTTGGCGCGACGGCCATCTGTTACCGATTGCGCTGGCAACCGCGCTGACTGCCGGCGCCGTTGCGATTGTCGCTTATCTGCTCTGGCCGACCTGGAGCACGGACGGCTCAAACGCGCCTGACCGGCTGCCGGTCTCGATCGGCGGCACATTGTTCAACGTGCCTGCCGCCGCGATCCGCATGAAGATCCAGCGGCACTCCGGGCCGCAGGAACGTGTGGATCTCGCTTTCGGCTTTCCGTCGCTGGAGCCTCCGGAATCGCCAAAACATGTCAGCGCGGATGCGGTCGACGAGCAGGTGCAGCCGATCGACCGTATCTTCCTGTCGATTGCGGCGCATCACGACACGCTGGCGCCGGACATGCGCGTGCGCACCATCTATCCGCGCTATCTTGCAGGGGGCTCGACCCCTCTCGAGAACGGGCTCACCATGCGCACCTTCCGCGAGGGTACGCCCTATGACGGCGAAGACCTGTTCTACGCCAACACCCCAGGCATCACGGCGCGCTGCACGCGCGATGCCGCAACCCCCGGCATGTGCCTGAGCGAGCGACGCATCGACGGCGCCGACCTGACGTTCCGCTGTCCGCGGAGTTGGCTGTCGGAATGGCGCGACGTCGCCAGCGCGATGGACCGACTGACGGCGCAGCTACGCGGCACGAAGTAGCAAATGATCAGCCCTGCTCGACCAGATCGTCCTCGAGGATCGCCATCTGGAACTGAAACGCGCGGTCGTCGTCTTCGTCATCGACGAACAGCACGCCGATGAACTCCTCGCCGATATAGACCTCGGCGGAATCGTCCTTCTTCGGTCGCGGCACCACACGAATCTTGGGATTGCCGAACACGCGCTTGAGATAGGCGTCGAGCTTCCTGACTTCCTGAACGTCCACGGCGGTCTCCCGGTCACTGAGGTTGGTGGGTTTTAGGACGAGATGCGACGCACGGCTAGTGTCCACTGCAAACAAAACAGCAAGCGAGGTCACTTGCCCGTCGACGCGTAAAAGTGCACACAAATCAATGATTCTTATGCGATTTTCGATTCGTATCGGGGCATGACGACACACCGCAAGACGAAGGGGCCGGCTTTGCGCCCGCCCGTTTGCTCAGAAATCATGATGTGGATTTCTTACAGCCCCATCGCGTTGATCATCTGGTCCATGGTGCGCGACGGCTCTGCACAGCCGGCCTCGCCCACGATCCTGGCGGGAACGCCCGCGACCGTCACATTGTGCGGAACCGGCTTCACCACCACGGACCCGGCCGCGATCCGCGCACAATGGCCGACCTCGATATTTCCGAGGATCTTTGCCCCGGCGCCGATCATGACGCCATGGCGGATCTTGGGATGACGATCCTCGTTCTCCTTGCCGGTCCCGCCGAGCGTGACGCCATGAAGAATGGAGACGTCATCCTCGATGACCGCGGTCTCGCCGCAGACAAAGCCGGTAGCGTGGTCGAGGAAGATGCCGCGGCCGATCCTGGCGGCCGGATTAATGTCGGTCTGGAACACCGCGGAGGAGCGGCTCTGCAGGTAGTAGGCGAAATCCTTGCGGCCCTTCAGATAGAGCCAGTGCGCAAGGCGATGCGTCTGCAGCGCATGAAAGCCCTTGAAGTAGAGAAGCGGATCGATGAAGCGCGAGGTCGCGGGATCGCGGTCGTAGACTGCAACGAGATCGGCTCGGAACACGTTGCCGAGATCTGGAACCTCGCGCAGCGCCTCGTCATAGGTCTGGCGGATCAGGTCGCCCGACAGCGCCGAATGGTCGAGGCGGTCGGCCAGACGATGCACCACCGAGTCTTCCAGGCGATTGTGGTGGAGCACGGTGGAGTAGATGAAGGTCGCAAGCTCCGGCTCGCGATGCACGATGTCTTCGGCCTCGGTGCGGATGCGATCCCAGATCGGATCGAGCGCCGCCAGCTTTCCAGCCTGCGGATTGATTTGATGCATCGCCATGCAGCGGCTCCCGAGAATTTCTTTCTACCTATCCTATACCACGACGGCGCGACAAAGTCCTAACAGCCTCCGCCAAAGGCGAATGCTTCACTCGCGCAAACGCCGGTGGAAAGCAAACGTGGTCAGCCATTGAGGAAATTCAAGCGGTACGGCAGCACGCATGAGCTGATTTCATGGCGATCCTGAGAGAATATCATTCTCCGCCTGCACTGGCCGCAACGCCCCTGTCGTGCAGGACAAGGCTCCCGGCGACGACAATGAGCCGGAGGAGGCTTCACATGCGCCGTGAGAGAAATTCCTCAACGCCCGCCTTGTAGACCTTGTCCCCGACAGTGCGCATGTGGTCGCGGTCGGGAATGTCGAGCACTTCCGATCCGGGAATGGCCTCTTGAAGCGCATGCGCGGAGCCTGCGACCTCGTCCCTCGTGCCGACCGCGATCAGCACGGGCACGGCGATCCGGGCCGCGTCTTGCCTGCTCATCAGCCCGCGCGAGCCGCGCAGGCAGGCGGCCAGCGCCTTGCGGTCGGATCGGGTCTGGTCGGCGAACGCACGGAACGTTCGACCCACGGGATCGCTGACATCCTCGAGCGACGGCGCTTCGAGTGCGCGCACGACGTTCTCGCCGGGCCCGCCCCCTTCGATCATGGCGGCGCCGATACCGCCGAGAATGGCCGAACGCAGCCGCTCCGGCCTGTTCAACCCGAGCCACGCGGTCATCCGTCCGCCGAGCGAATAGCCCATGACGTCGGCGCGAGCGATATCGAGATGATCCATCAGCGCGACGACATCTCCGGCCATCATCGGAATCGAATATTGCCCGGGCTCATAGAGCTTTGCTGAATCGCCATGGCCGCGATTGTCGAGGGCGATGACGCGGCGGCCATTCTTGCGCAGTTCCGAGACCCAGGCCGGATAGACCCAGTTCACATTCTTGCTCGACGCAAAACCGTGCACGAGCACGATTGGATCGCCCTCACCTTCGTCGAGAAAGGCAATTTCGACATCGCCGTTGTGGAAACTCGGCATCGAATGTCCCGTGCCCCTGTAGTGAAAATGAACCGCGAACGCTAGTGGTGCGAATTCGACGTTTGCAAATCTGCCTCCCAGGTGGGATGCGAATGTTGGAATCCGATGACTAGCCGCGCACGGCGGGGACCGCCACTGCTGATTGCGTCGCCGCCGCCAATTGTGCGCGCAGGCGACTTGCCTTCCTGCGGTCGAGCCAGGCTTGCGTGGCCCGCTCGGTGGTGGACTTGATCGAGGACAGAAGACCGAACAGCGCCAGAACGGCCCAGAACAGCCACAGCGCGAGGTCGAACGCACCGGTCGCAAGCAACAGCGCGCCGCGGCCGAAAATCTTCAGAATCGCGCGCGTCTGGCCGCCCTTTGCCTCCGCCAGCCGCACCGCACGGGCGACATCCTTTGGACCTTCGGCGATCTTCAAGGAGTCGAGGGCGCCGCGGGCGCCGGCTTTTTCGGTGATGCGTCCGACATCCTTGGCAAGCCGAACCAGCGCGCCGGCCTTCTCCGCACGGAAAGCGGCGCGGATCGCGCTTACGCTGTCGGCGGGCCGCAGCACGGAGGAGGACGCAACCGCCTGCTCCAGCGCAGGCGTGTCAACGAGTTCGCGCGCCGAGCGGCCGGCCCATTCCGCAAGCCCCTCACCGAGGCGGCCGACCTTGCGCGCATCCTTGACCACAGTCAGTCCGGCGCGCACAGGTCCCACGCCACCGACCGACACGTAGGTCGCCGCCGTCACCGCAAGGCCCGCGGCCGCAAGGCCCAGCACCAGATGGTCGGTTTCCTCGCCGAGCGCGAAACGGGTTCCTTCCCGCAGCACATCGCGGATGTCGCCAAATACGAAGAGATCGCCCGCAACGGTTCCCGAAAGGCTTGCGACATCGTCGGCGCTGCCGGTGGCGAGGCCGGTGGCAAAGCGTTTTGCAAAATGCGTCGACGAGTTCTCCTCCGCCACCGCATCAGCGACGCGGCGCGAGGCGTCATCCGTCACCGCGATAT